>Ga0209048_10002637_pt1 | contig 17727 bp, 12 predicted proteins | sample FrelakmetCRP12CR_FD_187146 | JGI IMG/M metagenome (GOLD analysis project Ga0209048, IMG submission 187146) | Freshwater lake sediment microbial communities from the University of Notre Dame, USA, for methane emissions studies - CRP12 CR (SPAdes)... | ecosystem: Environmental > Aquatic >... | reverse complement strand
TGAGACCGGCAGGGTCATTCACCACTCCCTTCCGGGAGGGATGATAGACGACGGAGTGGCCATTTGCAACCGGGAAGCCGAAAAGGGGCGGGCGGGCGTGTCCAAGTCGGGCGGCACGGTGATGGCGTGCCCGGATTCCCACGGCGCGGGACCGATAGCAACGCCCGGGAGCGAGGTTGCCAGGCAATGGACTCGCTCCCGGTTGAGGGAGTACCTTACGGGGAGGGCGCAATCGATAACAGCAGTTCCGTCTCTGCCTGGGCCAGCTCCGCAAAATTCTTACGGTTCAAGACCTCCATCATCTTCTCTTGGGCCTCCTCCCACACCGCGTGCACAGGGCACAGAGTGTCCCGGTTACACTCCCCGGGGGCCACCAGGCAGACGTTCAAGTGGATCGGGCCTTCAACGGCTTCGATGACGTCCTTGATCGTCACCTCGGAGGCAGCCCGGGCCAGAGAGAATCCGCCCTTGGCTCCCCGGTGTGACCTGACCACGCCGGCCTTTGCCAACGCCTGAAAGATCTTGGCCAGAAACCGGGGCGGCACATCCTGCGCCTTGGCGATGGCCGAGAGCATGCTCACCTTGCCTTCCTCGTGCTTGGCAAGATAGAGGACGCCGCGAATCCCGTACTCTCCCCCGCGCGTCAGCTTCATCAACACCCCTCCTGTATGGCAAAAAACCCCTTCGAAACCAGAAACCTCACGTTCTAAGATTCATTAAGCAATCAACATACCAAGAGTGATCTTTCACTGAACCCAGAGAACCCTGTGCATAGAAAATCAGCGCGAGTTGACTTCTGATCTTTTTTTTCTGACTGTTATGATCGCAGGGAATCTCAGGTGGCTGGTGGAGCTGCGCACCGGATGCGGGACATTATTGGTCTTTTCGCTTTGGCTGGTGTGGTAAATACCTCAGAATTTGTCCTCTTCGGTGACGTTTTTTGACAGCCACCTTCTACCAGTGGAAGAGCACGTGGATCCAGATCCGCACCGCCACCAGCGTGGTGAGTCCGGTCAGAAGGCCCTTCAGGCTTCGCACCCCGAAACGCCGACTGGCCCACCCGCCGGCTTGTGCCCCGGGAACCGCACCCAGGACGAGCGCCGCCGCGGGCACGAAGGGGATCTGCCCGGTGACCAGCTTGCCGACGAGGCCGGCGGTGGCAGTCCAGAGGGTGATGGCCAGCGAGCTCCCGATGGTGATCCGGGTGGGGATCCCGACCACGGTGATTAGGAGCGGCACCAGCAGAAAGGCGCCTCCCGCCCCAACCAGACCTGCCCCGAGTCCGACGCCGCCCCCGGTGAGCAGGGCGAGTGGCCGGTGAAAGGGCGCCATATCCGCCGGGTGGGACCGGTCGTCGTGCGCCGTGGGGGCCACCCACATCAAGACGACGCCCAGGCTCGCCATGGCCGCAAAGATCGCAAGCAGCATGGACCCGGGCAGCCACCGGGAGGCGACACCGCCGACCAACGACCCGACCGCCGCCGTGGCGCCCACCGTCACACTAAGCCCCCGATGCACGGTACCGTGTCTGCCGTGAGCGATCGCGCCGGACAGGGCGGCAAAGAACACCTGGACCATGCTGATCGCGGCCACGGCCATGACATCCAGGGGAGGGAAGCCGATCCAGGGCGGCACATAGAGCAGCAGGGGGATCATGAGGATCGCGCCCCCCACGCCGAGCAGTCCGGCGACGAAGGCCCCCACGAATCCCAGCGCAGCCAGCGTGAGCAGGAAAGGAAACGTCACCCGGGACCTCGGATCAACTAGCGATGCTCCAACGTGTCGTCAGCGTAGCTCATATCGCGGATCGGCCGCCGGGTCAAGTGACCATTGCGCGTCCCGACGGACGCCCCGGAGGATCTAGGGAAGCGGACGGCGCATCTTGACGTGCGCCGCGAATTGGTACACACTCAGGACATCATGAGCGAGACGAAGACCATCGGCGTCTTGGGCGGAATGGGTCCCGCGGCCACGGCGGATTTTTTCCAGAAGCTCATCCGGGCCACCCCCGCAACGGTGGATCAGGAGCATCTGAAAGTCCTGATCTTCAGCAATCCGCACATTCCCGATCGAACCACCGCCATCCGGGGCGAGGGGCCGGACCCGTTACCCGCCTTGGTGGCCAGCGCCAAGGCGCTGATCCGCGCGGGTGCGGACTTCCTGACGATGCCGTGCGTGACCGCCCACCATTTCTACGACGGACTCCAAGCAGCGATCGACGTCCCCCTCCTGCATCTGGTCCGCGAGACGGTGGCGGCGGCAGGCGTCGCCAACCCAGCGCTCCGGCGTTTCGGCCTCTTGGCGACGAGCGGCACACTCCAATCGCGTATGTTCGAGCGAAAGTTCGAACCGCACGGACTGACGATCCTGACCTGCGAGTCGGCCGTCCAGACCTCGTGCGTCATGGAGGCCATCTACGCCGTCAAGCAGGGGCAATCCCTCGACCGTCCCCGTCGCCTCATCCGGGAGGCCGCGGCCCACCTCCAGGATCGTGGCGCCGAGGCGATCATCGCCGGCTGCACCGAGATCCCCCTCATTCTTCGAGACGGCGACCTGCCCGTGCCCGTCCTCGATCCGTCCTGGATCCTCGCCCAGGCCGCAGTGCGGCTGGCTTTGGCCGGCACGGAGCGCCTGCCGGCCAGCCAGCGCTGCTACAAAGACCGCGGGTAGCCTGGCCTCCGGGCCGCCGCGTCGCTCCGACGCCCCCACCCGCACCGGAACCTTCGACGATCGGCCCTGCCACGCGCACGTCCGTTCCCACCCGGCATAGGACCTCGCACGCCCAAGCGCTGAGCAACCGGGCGCCGCGATGATGATCTCGCGGGCACCGCCCGGACCGATCATCGAGGGTCCCCGCGCGGCCATTTTGCCCCGTTCTGCCTTGAAAATCGAGACGTTTCCTGCGTGTTCCATGCGGCGGCGGCGGCGGCGCGCCCGGTGGGCACGCGGTATGCTCTCAGGTCAGTCGTGGTGAGCACGCTGTGGTGTACCCATGGGCACGGAGGCAATCGCCATGAGAAGCTACCGACATTTCCGACTGCGGGTTAACGCCCTGGCACTGACGGCGTTCTGGCTGGTGGCCGCGCCGGCGGCGGCGCAGGACGCGACACCGCTCGCGCCGGCGGCGGCGGCCGCGCCGGCAACGCCACGGCCGAAGATCGACAGCGGCGACACGGCGTGGATGCTCACCTCGGCCGCCCTGGTCCTCATGATGACGGCCCCCGGCCTGGCCTTGTTCTATGGGGGCATGGTCCGCCGGCATAACGTCCTGGGCACCATGATGCAGAGCTTCATCCTGATGGCCGTGATCAGCATCCAGTGGGTCCTCTGGGGCTACAGCGTCTCCTTTGGACCTGATGTGCACGGCCTGATCGGCAATCTGTCGTGGATCGGTCTCAACGGAGTCGGCCTCGAGCCCAACCCGGATTATGCCACCACCATTCCCCACCAGGCGTTCATGATCTACCAGCTCATGTTCGCCATCATCACCCCCGCCCTGATCACCGGCGCATTCGCCGAGCGGATCAAGTTCAGCGGGTTCCTGGTCTTCACGGTGCTCTGGGCCACCTTCATCTACGATCCGCTCGCCCACTGGGTGTGGGGCGTGGGCGGATGGCTTCGGAGCTTGGGAGCACTCGACTTTGCCGGAGGCACGGTGGTCCACATCAGTTCGGGCGTCTCGGCTCTGGCGGCGGCGTTCGTCATCGGGAAACGGCGCGGGTTTGGCACCGAGCCGATGCCGCCCCACAACCTGCCCCTCACCGTGACGGGTGCCGCCATGCTGTGGGTCGGATGGTTCGGCTTCAATGCCGGCAGCGCCTTGAGTTCGGGCGCACTGGCCACCAGTGCGTTCGTCGCCACCCACGTCGCCACCGCCGCGGCCACGCTCACCTGGGTGTGCACCGAATGGCTCGCCCGGGGCAAGCCCACCGTGCTCGGCGCCGCGTCCGGTGCCGTGGCCGGCCTGGTGGCCATCACGCCGGCGTCGGGCTACGTCGGGCCGCTGTCCGCGGTCGTCATCGGCGGCGTGGGAGGCATCCTGTGTTATAATGCCTGCAACCTAAAGTCCCGCCTGGGATATGACGATTCGCTGGATGTGGTCGGGGTCCACGGCGTCGGCGGAACCTGGGGCGCGCTGGCCACCGGTCTGTTCGCCAGCAAGGCCGTGAACGACGCCGGAGGGAACGGTCTCTTCTTCGGAAATCCCGGCCAGCTCCTGACCCAGGTGATCAGCATCCTGGTCACCTGGGTCTTTGCCTTCGTGGGCAGCCTCATTCTGCTCAAGCTCGTTGACGCCGTCATCGGGCTGCGGATCCACGAGGAGGACGAGGTTGCCGGGCTCGACCTGAGCCAGCACAACGAGAGCGCCTACACCGTCGGCCTGATCGGCAGCACGGGCCTTGGTGCCGGATGGGGTTCCTCCGGCCACCGGCCTCCGGTCGACCACTGAGCGGCTTTCGCGACGCGTGACGAGCGGAGGTCCCAGCGAGGAGCGCGGGCGTCCGCTCGTCTTCCCCCAGCCTGCACCCCACTCGCTTGACCCAATTACCTGTTGCAACTCGCGACTCCGGACGATAGGCTGCGCCCGCATGCGCATCGATCCGTGCCTGGAGCGTTCGTTCGCCGGGTTGAAGGAAGACCTCGAGGGGCCCACGAATGTCACGGGCGCCGTGCGTGGCCATGGACCGCAATCATCGAACCGAACACGGTGAGAGTCCGGAGCGGGCGGCCGCGCGCCTCCACTGACGCACGCGCCGCCGACACGTGACAGCATGGCTGACCTCGTCCGTTCGTTGACCCGGCTGTTTCACTGGGGAGCGGTCGCCGCTTCGCCGGGAATCTCGTACGGCCCCGAGACGGCGGTGGCACAGCGCCTGCGGAGCCTCATGGAGGCCCACGCACCTGCGGGGGCGGAGGGCGAAGCGCTCCGGCAGGCGCTGTTGCCCCCTGTCAAACGGTTCATCGGCGAGGAGCGAGGCCACATCGAGGCGGCCCACCGCCAGGGCACCAGCGGTCTCGATGTGGTGGCCCTGCATACCGACCTGGTGGATGCGATCATCTGTCAGCTGTTCCGGTTCGCCGACGCGGGCCTCCGCGAGGGCGTGCGGGATCAGACCGAGGGCTGCGCGGTCGTGGCGCTGGGCGGGTACGGTCGGCGCGAACTGAATCCCGCCTCCGACGTGGACGTGATGTTTCTGTATTCCCGGCACCTCGACGAGTACGTGAGCGCGGTCCTGAACCACGTGCTGTACTGTCTCTGGGATCTCGGCTTCACGGTCGGACACAGCTGCCGCTCTCTGGCCGATGCCGCGCGCATGATGGAGACGGATCTGACCGCTCGAACCTCCATGTTGGAAGCCCGCTTCCTCGCCGGACAGCCCACCGTGTTCGCCGAGATGCAGGAACGCATGTGGCGGGGCCTGCAAGGTCGCCGGGCCCAGCAATACATCGCGGAGAAACTGAAGGAGCAAGGGCGGCGCCACCAGAAATACGGCGGGTCGGTCTACCTGCAGGAGCCTAACGTCAAAGAAGGGCCCGGCGGGCTTCGGGACTTTCATGTCGCCGTCTGGGTCGCCCGGGCGCGCCATCGCGTGGCGGATCTGGCGGACCTGTCCTCCCTCAACCTGCTCACCCCCGTGGAACTGGGCCAGTGCGTCCAAGCGCTGGACTTTCTCCTGCGCGTCCGGAGCGAGCTGCACTACCTCCAGGCCGGTAAACACGACGTGTTGAGTCTGGCGGTCCAGGTCCCGGTGGCCGCCAGTCTCGGATTCTGCGACGGTCCGAAGTACGGGGTCGAGCAGTTCATGCGGCAGTATTATCTCCGAGCCGGGGGGCTCCACCAGCTCTCCCGGCGGGTCACCGAGCGGTGCGCCGAGCGGTCCGGCTCCTCCGTGGAGGCCATGATGAAGAAATTGCGGGCTCGGGATATCGGGGATGACTTCGTGGAGCTCAACCGGCAGATCCACATCCTCCCCGCCCAGCGGGAATGCTTCCGGGTCGACCCGGTCCGGCTGTTGAAGATCTTCTGGTATCGCCAGGAGATGGGGTACGAGCTGAGCGGAGAGGCGAACGAGGCGATTCGCGGCCACCTGGACCTCATCGACGACGCGTTTCGGCGCTCGAACCGCGCCCTGGGCTTCTTTCTGGCCATCCTCCGCGCCCCCCACGGCGTCGCCGAGACACTCCGGCAGATGCACCAGCTTGGCGTCCTGACCGCGTACGTTCCGGAGTTCGCCCGGATCGCCTGCCTGGTCCAGTTCGATTACTACCATCGCTACACGGTGGATGAGCATACCTTCGTCCTGCTGGACTGCCTCGAGGCCTTGCGCGACACCGATGACCCGCGGCTGCAGGAGTTCCGGCGCATCGCCCAGGAGCTACGCAAGCCCGAGATCCTGAAGCTCGCCATCCTCCTGCACGACATCGGCAAGGGCGAAGGGCACGGCCATTCCGAGCGGGGAGTCTCCATCGCGGACGCGGTGCTCACCCGCCTGGGGCTGCCGCCCGCCGATATCGCCGCCGTCACGTTCCTGGTCGCGCAGCACCTGGGCATGGCGCACATCGCCGAGCGGCGGGACCTGGACGACGAGCGCCTGATCATCGAATTCGCCCGGCTGGTCGAGAACGAGGAGCTGCTCCGTATGCTCTACCTCCTCACCTACCTGGACATCAACGCCGTGGGCCCCCAGGTGTGGACCGACTGGAAGGGCACGCTCCTGTGGGAGCTGTTCATCAAAACCCACACCATCCTGACCCGGGGCGTCCCCGAAGGGGAAGAGGAGCACCGACGCGCGCGGAGCCTGCGGGCCGCCCTGGTGGCGGAACTGGGTGGGGAGTTCGGTGCCGAGGTGGTCGGGCAGCACCTGGACCTCATGCCGATCCGGTACGTCCTGAACACCGCCGGCGGCAAGGTCGCCCAACATCTCCAGCTCATCGATCGCGTGCGCCGGGGGGAGCCGGTCGCCGTCCACTGGTCCGCCTTCCCCCTGGCCGGCTATTCGGAGGTGCTGGTGTGCGCGCCCGGCGCGCCCGGCCGCTTTACCAGCGTGGTCGGCACGCTCACGGCCCATGGGATCAATATTCTCTCCGCGCAGCTCTTCAGCCGGGCCGACGGGGTCATGATCCGCGCCTTCCAGGTGAGCGATGGCCGCGGGGCCGCCCTCAAGAACGAGACCGTCTGGCACCGGTTCGGCCAGGATCTGCGCGGCGTGATCCTGGGGCAGGTCGGCGTCCGGGACCTCATCAGGACCCTTCGCCGCGATCTCCTGGCGAAGCCCTTTCCGCGGGCGCACGAGATCCAGACCCGGGTGGAATTCGACAACGTGGTGTCGGACCGGTACACCGTCATCGACGTCCGCGCGCAGGACCGGCTCGGCCTGCTCTACGTGATCGCCAGCACGCTCTCCGGGCTCGAGGTGGACGTCACGCTGGCGAAGATCGCGACCGAGGTGGACCAGGCCGTGGACGTGTTCTACGTCACGGAAAAGGACGGGCGGAAAGTGACCGAGCCGGTGCGCATGGACGCCATCCGGCAGGCGTTGGTCCACGCCATCGCCGAGGGGATCGCGTAGCGCGCGCCGCGCGCCGGGAGCATCGCCATGCCGATCGACGGCCGGACCCGTGTGGCCTTCGTGCTGGGGTATCCGGTGGAGCACAGCCTCTCGCCGGCCATGCACCACGCCGCCTTCCGGGCTGCGGGACTCAACGCCGCCTAGCCGCTCCTCGCGGGATATTTCCCTTGACAAGCAGGGAGGCATCATTAACATGGGAGCCTAATTCGTCCCGTGTCTGACACGCAAGCTAGAGGACCAGAGGAGAGGTATGGCTGGAGGTGCTGTTCGCCTTGGCGATATGCTGGTCAAAGCGGCCCTGATCACCCGGGAGCAGCTGAACCAAGCCCTGCAGCAACAGCAGACGGCCGGGGGACGGATCGGCACCAACCTGGTCAAGCTGGGGTTGATCAGCGAGGACGACATCACCTCGTTTCTGAGCCGCCAGTACGGCGTGCCGTCCATCAACCTTTCCCATTTCGAGATCGACGGCGTCGTCATCAAGCTCATCCCCTCCGAGATCGCCCAGAAGCACCTGGTCATCCCGATCAACCGCACCGGAAACGTCCTCACGGTCGCCATGGCGGACCCGAGCAATATCTTCGCCATCGACGACGTCAAGTTCATGACGGGGTTTAAGGTCGAGCCGGTCGTCGCGGCGGAGACCTCCATCAAGAACGCCATCAACAAGCACTACGATTCGGCTGGCATGGTCGAAGACATCATGAAGAACTTCGACGACAAGGACGTCGAGGCGCTACGGGACGACGAAGACGCCGTCAACGCCGCCGAACTCGGCAAGGCGGCCGAGGACGCCCCGGTCGTCAAGCTGGTGAACCTGATCCTGACCGACGCCATCAAGAAGGGGGCGTCGGACATCCACATCGAACCGTACGAGAAATCCTTCCGGGTCCGGTACCGGATCGACGGCGTCCTCTACGACGTCATGCAGCCGCCCACCCGGCTCAAGGCCGCCATCACGTCGCGCGTCAAGATCATGTCGCAGCTCGACATCGCCGAGCGGCGCCTGCCCCAGGACGGCCGCATCAAGATCAAGATGAGCGGCAAGGAGATGGACTATCGCGTCTCCACCCTCCCGACGCTCTTCGGGGAGAAGGTCGTCCTGCGACTCCTGGACAAGGGGAATCTCCAGCTTGACATGACGAAGCTGGGATTCGGCCCCGAGGCCCTGACGGACTTCGAGAGCGGGCTCTTGCTCCCCTTCGGCATGGTGTTGGTCACCGGGCCGACCGGCTCGGGAAAGACCACCACGCTCTATTCCTCGCTGAACCGCCTCAATACGGTGGATACCAACATCATGACTGCGGAGGATCCCGTGGAGTACAACCTCTCCGGGATCAACCAGGTCCAGACCAAAGCCGAGATCGGTCTGACCTTCGCCGCGGCCCTCCGCTCGTTCCTGCGCCAGGATCCGGATATCATCATGGTGGGCGAGATCCGCGACTACGAGACGGCCGAGATCGCGGTCAAGGCCGCCCTGACGGGACACCTCGTCCTGTCCACGCTGCATACCAACGACGCCCCCAGCACCATCAGCCGTCTCCTCAACATGGGCGTCGAACCCTTCCTGGTCTCGGCGTCCACCAACGTCATCGTGGCCCAGCGGCTAGCGCGCCGCATCTGCCAGGCCTGCAAGGAGGTCGCTCCGGTGCCCCCCCCGGCCCTGATGAACGTCGGATTCAGCCCGGACGACGTCAAGACCATCAAGACGTTCAAGGGCAAGGGGTGCTTGGCCTGCACCGAAACCGGCTACAAGGGCCGGGTGGCGCTGTACGAAGTCATGCTCATCCGGGACAACATCAAAGAAGCGATCCTGCAAGGCGCCTCCGCCATGGAGCTCCGCGAGTTGGGGCGCAAGAACGGCATGCAGACCCTGCGCGAGGCGGGCCTGCAGAAGATCCGCGAGGGCATGACCACGGTGGAGGAAGTGCTGCGGGTCACCACCGGCCACTAATCCCAGGGCCCTCAGACACCGAACCGGGGTGCGACATCACATGGCAAACCTGCACGAACTGCTCAAGGAGATGATCGACAAGGGGGCGTCGGATCTGCACATCACCACGGGCATCCCCCCCATGATCCGCATTCACGGCCACGTGGCCCCGGTCGGAACGCATCCTCTCAGCCCGGCGGAAACCAAGAGCATGGCCTATAGCGTCCTGACGGAGGCGCAGAAGCAGAAGTTCGAAGAGCAGTGGGAGCTGGACCTCTCCTTCGGCGTCAAGGGGCTCAGCCGGTTCCGCGCCAACGTGTTCATGCAGCGGGGGGCGGTGGCCGTGGCCATCCGCACCATCCCCTACCAGATCATGACCTTCGAGGAGTTGGGCCTCCCGCAGATCGTCTCGGACCTCTGCGAACGCCCCAAGGGGCTGATCCTGGTGACGGGGCCGACTGGCTCGGGAAAGTCAACCACCCTGGCCACCATGGTCGACAAGATCAACCGGGAGCGGGCCGAGCACATCGTCACCATCGAAGACCCCATCGAGTTCGTCCACCAGCACAAGAAATGCATCGTGAACCAACGGGAGCTCTTCGCGGACACGCGCTCCTTCAAGTTCGCCCTCAAGTCGGTCTTGCGGCAGGACCCGGACAAGGTGCTCATCGGGGAGATGCGGGACCTGGAGACCATCGAGGCGGCCCTGACGATCGCCGAAACGGGCCACCTGACCTTCGGGACGCTGCACACCAACTCCGCTGTGCAGACCATCAACCGCATCATCGACGTCTTCCCGCCACACCAGCAGCCCCAGATCCGCGCCCAGCTCTCCTTCACCCTCGAGGCCGTCCTGTGCCAAATGCTGCTCCCGCGATCCAACGGACAGGGGCGCGTCATGGTGCTGGAGATCATGATCCCTAACGCGGCCATCCGGAACTTGATCCGCGAGGACAAGCTGCACCAGATCTATGGCATGATGCAAGCCGGCAAAGAGCGGTCGGGGATGGTGACCATGAATGAGGCCCTCCTGGCGCACTACCTCCGCCGATCCATCACGGCGGATCAGGCACTGGGCGCCTCCACCATGCCGGAGGAGCTCTCGCAGATGATCCAGCGTGCGCAGGGAACCACGCCGCGACGTTAACGGGAGGAAGAGCCTATGGCGGTCTTTGTCTTCACCGGGCGAACCCGGGCCGGGCAGACTATCACCGGCGAGATGGAAGCGGCCAACCGCGAGGCCGTGGTGGCCCGACTCCGCTCTCAGCAGGTCATCGCCACGGCCGTCCGCACGAAGCCCAGGGACATCACGATTCCTGGTTTCGGCAACAAGGTGTCGGAAAAGGAGATCGTGGTTTTCACGCGGCAGTTCGCCACCATGATCGACGCCGGCCTGCCGCTGGTCCAGTGCCTGGAGATTCTCGCCTCTCAGCAAGAGAACAAGACCTTCAAGAAGACCCTGACGGAGATCCGGCAATCCGTGGAAGGAGGCGCCACCTTCGCCGCCGCTCTCAAGCAGCACCCCAAGGTTTTCAGCTCTCTGTACGGCAACATGGTGGAGGCGGGTGAGGCGGGCGGCATCCTGGACACCATCCTGAACCGGCTGGCCCAGTATATGGAAAAGGCGATGAGCCTCAAGAAAAAGGTCAAGTCGGCCATGATCTACCCGTCCACCATTGTCTCGGTCGCGGTGGTGGTCGTGATCTTCCTTCTGGTCTTCGTCATCCCGACCTTCAAAGCCATGTTCGAGGGGTTCGGCGCGGCGCTCCCGTTGCCGACCCAGATCGTGCTGGAAGCCTCCCGCATCGTCCGTTCCTACTTCCTGGTCGGGCTGGCCGTCATCGTGGCAATGCTCTTCGGAGTGAAGTGGTGGTACGGCACCGAGGCGGGCAGGAAAAGGATCGACGCCTTCTTGCTCAAGACGCCGGTTTTCGGCATCCTGATCCGCAAGGTGGCCGTCGCCAAGTTCACCCGGACGCTGGGCACGCTGATCAGCAGCGGCGTGGCCATCCTGGACGGGTTGGATATCACGGCCCGCACGGCGGGCAACAAGGTCGTGGAGCAGGCCGTTCTCCGGACCCGCGCCTCCATCGCCGAAGGCAAGACCATTGCCGACCCCCTGCGGGAGTCGGGCGTCTTCCCCCCGATGGTGGTGCAGATGATCGCCGTGGGCGAGCAGACCGGCGCCCTGGACGCCATGCTCGGCAAGATCGCCGACTTCTACGACGAAGAGGTGGACACCGCGGTGGCCAACCTCACCGCGCTCCTGGAACCGATGCTCATGGTCTTCCTGGGCATCGTCATCGGTGGCGTGGTCATCGCCATGTATCTGCCCATCTTCAAGCTGGTGACGGTTGTCGGGAATTAGCCCGTGGGAACCTGATACTCGCCGGGGGCCGCCGGGCGCGGTCCCCGTTTTCCTTTTCGGGGGGCTGCGGTGTTCGCACGACACGAACGGGGTCGCGCATCTCAGGCGCCCACGGGCTTGCTCGCCAAGCTCAAGTGGCTGGTCGGCGCACGCCTCCTCCTCGCCTCGGCGCTCTTGGGGTCCGCCGTCATCCTGGACCTGCGGGAGCGGCTCCCGTTCCACACCGCCCCCCTCTACGGAATTCTGGGCGTGACCTTCGGCCTGTCCCTGGCGTACGCCGTGGCGCTCCGCAGCCAGTGGCGGCTGCCCTTGCAGGGCCTCGTCCAGTGCGCCCTCGACCTCGCCCTGGTCACCCTGCTGGTGCACGTCACCGGCGGCCTCGACTCCGTGTTTCCCTTCATGTACATCCTGGTGATCTTTTCGGCCGCCAACGTGTTGAAACGAGGCGCGGGGCTCGCGGTCGGCATCGTGAGCGGCTTTCTGTACGCCGGGCTGGTCCTGGCAGAGTGGACCCGGATCATCCGTCCGGCAGAGTTCGCCGGCGGGCTCGCGCCGCTCCGGTCCGTGGGCTACGCCATGTACCAGGTCCTGAGCCACACGGTGGCCTTCCTGGCGGTCGCCATCTTGAGCAGCCATCTGGCCGATCGACTGCGCCAGGCGGGACAGGAGCTGGAGCGGCGCGGCCTCGATCTCCGGGACCTCCAAGCGCTGCATCGGGCCATCGTGGCCAATATCAGCAGCGGCCTCATGACCCTGGACCTGGCCGGACGCGTGGTCTCGTTCAACGAAGCGGCCGAGCGCATCACCGGGCATGCGTTCGCCGATCTCCGAGATCGCTGCTGGCAGGAGACGCCCTTCGCCGGGTGCACGCCCCTGGCCGAGTTCGTCGCCAACCCCGGCGCCCCGCTGGCCAATCCGCTGACCGAGTTCAGCCTCACGCGGCGGGATGGGCGCCTCATCCCCGTCGGGGTCTCCTGCTCCCCGTTACGACGGGCCGACGGCGGGGCGGCCGGCCTGGTGGCCATCTTCCAGGACCTTACCGAGCGCAAGCGGGTAGAGGAGCAGCTCCGGCGCGCGGATCGCCTCGCGGCCCTCGGGCAACTCGCCGCGAATATCGCCCACGAGGTGCGGAACCCCCTGGCGGCCATCAGTGGCGCCGTGGAGGTGCTTCGCGAAGATCTGGTACTGGTCGGACCGAACCGGGAGCTCTTGGAAATCGTCCTGGGGGAGGCGCATCGCCTCAAGCTGATCACCGGCCAGTTCCTCGACTTCGCCAAGCCCAAGTCCTTGCTGTTTCGTCCCTGCGCAGTCCGGCCGCTGGTACAGGAGACGCTTCGCCTGCTGGACCGAAGTGGGGAACGTCACCCCCACACGACCTGGGAGGTCACCGAAGCCGCCCCCGACGTGCACGTCCTGGCCGATGCCGACCAGCTCCGGCAAGTCGTCTGGAATCTGTGCCTCAACGCGATCCAGGCCATGCCGCATGGTGGACGCCTGTCCGTCTCCGTGCGGTTGTCACCGCCGAACACCCAGCCAGCGGCGACGCCGATCCCGCAGTCAGCCGACGCGCGCACGCCGGAGCCGGCACCCCCATCGACGCGGCAGATGGCGGACACTTCGAAAGAAGATTGGGTGGAGATCGTCTTTCAGGACACCGGACGTGGCATCCCCCAGGAACAGATGCAGCGCATCTTCGACCCCTTCTTCACGACGCGACCGTCGGGAACCGGGCTGGGCCTGGCCATCGCCAAGAAGATCCTGGAGAGCATGAGCGGGCAGGTGGCGGCGGAGAGCCAGGTGGGATCCGGAACGACGTTTCGCATTTGGTTGCGGCAGGCGTCAGTCGCCGTGGGAGCCGCCGGCAGAGGGTAAACCGCACACGGCACGCCCTCTCCGACCGTAACGGGCGTGCGTGGTACCGGTCGGCGGTCGTTTCTCGTTGGCCTGTGGTGAGGGAAGAATCGTGAGTCGCATCCTCGTCGTGGACGATGAAGCCGGGATGCGCGATCTCTTGCGCATCCTGCTCGAAAAGGAAGGGTACGAGGTCCTGACCGCCGGAGATGGGGCGACCGGCTTGGCGCTGGCCATGAATCGCGCCCCGAGTCTCGTGATCTCCGACATCAAGATGCCCGGCCTGGATGGGGTCGGCCTGCTGGCCGGCCTGCGGGAGCACGGGTTCACCATGCCGGTGATCATGATTACCGCCTACGCCGAGTCGGAGTCCGCCATCCAAGCCATGAAGCAGGGGGCGTTCGATTACCTCACCAAGCCCTTCAAGATGGACGAGATCAAGCTGGTGGTCCGGCGAGCCCTGCAGGAGGCGGCCCAGCGCCACAAGAGCGAGACGACCTCTCCCCCGCCAGCCGCCGAGCCGGCGCTGCGCGGGATCATCGGTCGGAGCCCCCCGATGGTCGAGCTGTACAAGTTGATCAGCCGCGTGGCCCTGGTGGACTCGTCCCTCCTGATCACCGGCGAGAGCGGGACCGGCAAGGAGCTGGTGGCCCGAACCATTCACTACAACTCCCCGCGCGCCGAGAAGCCTTTCGTGGCCATCAACTGTGGGGCCATCCCGGAGGAGCTTCTGGAGAGCGAGCTCTTCGGGCACGTGAAGGGTTCTTTCACCGGCGCCATCGCCCACAAGGCCGGCCTGGTCGAGGTGGCACGCGGGGGAACCCTGTTCCTGGACGAAGTGGCCGAGATGAGCCCAAACCTCCAGGTCAAGCTGCTCCGCTTCCTCCAGGACCACATCTTCCGCCGGGTCGGGGGCACCGAGGACCTGGAGGCGGACATCCGCACCCTCGCCGCCACCAACAAGGACCCGGCCCAGCTCATCCGGATGGGCACCTTCCGGGAGGATCTGTATTACCGTCTCAACGTCATCGCGGTCGAGATGCCCCCGCTCCGCGAGCGCCGCGAGGACATTCCCCTCCTGGCGACCAACTTCCTGAGCCTCTGCGCCGCGCGCGCCGGCCGTCACGCCATGCGCATCACGCCGGACGCGATGGAGGCGTTGCTGGCGCACGCCTGGCCCGGAAACGTGCGAGAGCTGGAGAACGTGATGGAGCGCGCGGTGGCGCTGGCGACCACCGATGAGGTCCATCTCGAGACGCTCCCGCCCAGCATCTTTCACGCGGCCAGCGCACCGCCCCCCCAGAAATGGGAGGTCCCGTCCGAAGGGCTCAACCTAGAACAGGTGATCGCCGACATCGAGCAGGCCCTCCTCAAGGACGCCCTGGAGAAGGCGGACGGGGTCCAAACGCGCGCGGCGCAATTGCTGGGAATCAATTTCCGCTCCTTCCGGTATCGGGCGCGGAAGTACGGTCTCGACCGGCAGGTCCGCGACCGGAATCATGACACGGACTGAGTCTCGACTCTTTCCGCTCCCCGTCGTCCTGTTGGCTGTCGCGTTGATCGGACTGCCGTGGGCTGACGGCGGCCGATCCCCTGCCGGACAGGTGGCACTGGTCCTCGCCCTCGCGGCGGCGGGGGCGATGGCATTGCTGACGGGGCGTCCGGCATGGCCACCCCGGCTGACCCCGCTGTTCGTGGTCGGCGTACTCCTGATCATCGCCTCGGCCTTCCACACCCTGCTCTGGGATCGCACCATCCAGACTGTGCTCCTCCTCTCGGCGTATGTCGTGGCGGGATCTCTGACCGTGCGGGGCGTCCGAGACGATCCACGGACGGAGCGGGCGGTGCTGGACACCTGCCTGATCTCGGGGCTGTTGGTGGTCGGGTTCGGGATCGTCTGGTACTACCGTGGAAGCGAGCCCGGCTTTTACGCCACGGTCCTCGTCGGGCCGTTCGGGTATCCGAATGCCATGGCCGGGTTCCTCCTCCTGGCCAGCGGGGCCGCCGTCGCATCGCTCCCGGGGGACCGGAGCCGGCTGGAGCGGGCCGCGGCGGTCGTCGGCTGCGCACTGTTTCCCGCCGGCCTCTACCTCACACGCTCACGGGGCGCCGTGCTGGCGGCATGCGTCGGCGTCTTGATCTGGGCCCTGTTGGAGCGGGAGCGCTGGTGGGCGCGGCGATGGCTGTGGGGAGGCACGGCGGCGCTTTTCGTCGCCGGCGGGCTCTACCTGATGGGTCACCGACTGGTCGGCCTCCTGTGGTTCGTCTGGCCGGGCGGAGCGACTGAGGGCGGGGATACCTCGGTCCAGTGGCGTCTGTCCATCCTGAAATGGACCTGGGCCATGATCCGCGACCACCCGTGGGTGGGCGTGGGCCCCGGCGCTTTTTCCGTTGCGCTGACTCATTACCAACAGATCCCCTACACGAGCGGCGAGAACCCGCACAACCTCTATCTGGAGATCGCGGCGGAATACGGGCTGGCCGTTGCGATCCTCGCGGGCCTCGCACTCCTGATCTGCCTGGCGCGTGCGGCGTTGGCCGGACGCCGACTCCCACTGGCGCACGCCACGCGCACCAGACGAATGGTCCTGGTGGCGGCGCTTGCGGCATTCGCCACCCACAACGGCATGGACCTGGATTGGAGCTTCCCAGCCATCGCGCTCACGAGCGTGGTCCTGCTTGGCCTGACCGTCGCCGGGAGTCGGCATCCCTCGACGGAACGGCCGCGCCGCCGAATGTCCCCGATCCGGACCGCCGCCGTGTTGCTGGCGCTGGCAGTCGTGGCAGGTGTCGCAGCCGCCCGCTACGGTTCCGCCGTGCTGGTGACGCAGGGGCGCACGGAGTTGGCGGCAGGCCACGTGGCGGGCGCCGAGAAGAACTTGGTTCGTGCACGGTGGCTCAATCCGTTCAGCTTCTCGGCCCACTACTGGCTGGCGTGGACCCGACTCCGCGCCGGCGACCCCCAGGGGGCGCTCGCGGCCGCCGAGCGGACGCTGTGGAGTGCCCCACAGGATCCCAACGCCCACGCCCTCGTGGGCGAGATGGCGCTGGCCGGAGGCCACTGGGAGGCGGCGACGGCCGCGTACCGGCACGCCGTGGAACTGGCGCCGGCAGCCCACCTGTCGTATCACGCCGGCCTGGTCGAGGCGTTGGCGTCTCTCGGGAGATCCGCGGAGAGCATACATGCGTACGAGCGCGTCGCGTCCCTGTTCACTCCGGAACGGGTCCTGACCAGCGAGGCCCGTTGCCTGGCCCCCGGAGATCGGTACCTTTTCGCTCGAATGAGTCGTATCGCAGCGCGCCTGTACGAACAGGTCGCCGATCCGGCCGGTCGGCAGGCCGCCACCGCCCGCGCAGCCCTGCTCGCACGGCCGGATGCCCGCGGGATCTGCGCCGTCACGGATCGCCCAGGGCAGACGTCGCCAGAGGCCGTCATCGGGAGCTTTTGGCGCGGCTGGACCGAGGGGGGCTGGCCTTGGGCAGAACGCTATCTGCTTCATCCCACCCGCCGCCCGGACTTGGGAACGGGATCCCAACCGGTCCGCCTGGCCTGGATTCACTCGCTCCTCGGTGGGGAGCGTTCGGCGACCGTGCGTTACGAGGTCGAGATCGGGAACGCGGATGCTCGCACCATCCGATGCGCACGGACGGTGACGCGGTTCACCAGGGAGGGGTGGCTCCTGAGCGAATCCCCCTCCCTGGAACCGGGGTCCTGCAAACCATGAGAGTGACAATTCGTGTCAGCGAGGAAAAAAAGTTTCAGCCGGTTACCCCTCCCACACCTTCCACACGCGTCGAATAGCCGACTTTCCCTCCGGATTCCCTGAGCTGCAACTCCTTGTTTCCAAATAGATTCTCGGTAACCCTCCACCGAAACCAGCAACCCGGGACTCGTGGCATCACTCCTGCAAATGAGAGAACCCGTCAGAGGGTCCATTGCGAAGAGTGACCTGATGGAATCGCAACTTAACCCAGCACCAGAAGGAGGAGATCCCATGCGAAAG
>Ga0209048_10002636_pt1 | contig 17730 bp, 13 predicted proteins | sample FrelakmetCRP12CR_FD_187146 | JGI IMG/M metagenome (GOLD analysis project Ga0209048, IMG submission 187146) | Freshwater lake sediment microbial communities from the University of Notre Dame, USA, for methane emissions studies - CRP12 CR (SPAdes)... | ecosystem: Environmental > Aquatic >... | reverse complement strand
CCCTCCCAGCGCTGTGGATCGCTGAACACGATCCTAAAGACGCTGCCGCCGCCGCTGCGCGCCTCATAGAGCATGACCGCGCGATTCAGCTGACAGAGCTCTCGGGCGATAAAGAGACCGAGTCCCGTGCCGCCCTTGTGGCCGGTAAAGAAGGGCTCGAAGATGCGGTCGGCCGCCTCCGCTGCGATGCCCGGCCCACGGTCGGCAACTTCCAAATAGGGCCGGTAGCCCGAGGCCGTTCGGCTTAAGCGTATTTCGAGTCCGCCGCCGGCCGCCGCGCCGTACTTGATGGCGTTGTCGCATAGATTCCATACCGCCTGATGCAGGTGGGTGGGATCGAAACGCACCTCGAGCTCGTCCGCCTCCTCGAGAATCTCGATTTGCTCGAGCGGAATTTGCATGGTTTCGGAGAATTCGCGCACGAATTCCTCGAGCCAGTCGCCGAGCATGAATCGAGTGGGCTTGGTGGCCTCGCGGCGCGAGAGCTGCAGCACGTTGTTGATGATGGTGCTGACGCGCTCGGAGTTATTGCGGATGATGTCGGTGAGTCTGCGCTCCTCGGGTCCGATACTGGGGCTTTCGGCCAACAACTGGCCGGCATGGCTCATGGCTCCGACCGGATTGCGAATTTCATGGGCGATGCTCGCGGACAGGCGGCCGAGGGCCGCGAGCTTGCTTTGCTGCACGCGCTCGGCCATGAGGGTCGTATCTTCCAGGAAGATCAGCGTCGGACCCGGCGCGTTGCCCCCCAAGGGTGCGAAATGCGGTTGAATCAAACGCGCACCGTCGGCGGCCACGAAGCTCGAGGGTGCGCTTTCGTGCCGATCGCCCTGACGCCAGGTGCTCAAGGAGTAGAGCAGGCGCGGCGATACCTCGCCCACCAAGGCTCCGGGGACTGCATACGTGTCGCCGAGAATCTCCGCCGCCGATTCATTGATCAGACGGATCTTGTCCGCCGCATCGACCACCAGCAGGCTCTCGCGCAAGTGCTGCACGATGTACTGCGACAGTTCGGCAAGGTTCGCCAGATCGACGTCCTTCTGGCGGATCAAATCTTCGCTCTGGTGCATGCGGCTCGCAACCACGCTCGCCGATGCGGCGAAGGTGAACAAGACGGCTCCCAAAAAGCCGGCGGTCGCGTACGCCGTGATGTCGGCATGCCCGGTCAGATGCTGCCAAATCGTGTGGGTGAGGACCGCGAGGGCGGCGACGGCAGCCAGGAACAGCGCGCTTCGCGGCGGCAGCAAGAACGCCAGGCCGCCCACCGGAACCAGCAGCAACGGCCCTAAGCCGCTCGCAATGCCGCCGCAGGCATGCAGCAGCAACATCAAGCTCACGATATCGACGCTGGCCTGCAGAATGGTCTGAAAATAAGGGGTCGCCAGGCGTCTGCGCACCAAAACGACGCTGCACAAGCCGAAAAACAAGTAAAAGAGCGTGACGGCGAAGAACAGCCGGGGGGCGTCCACGGCGATGCCGCGCGAGCCGCCCAGGGAATAAAGCCCCAGGAGCACCATCGGCACCAGCAGCCGATACAGGTTGAGCAGGCCGAGAACCCGCCAATTGAGGGCGAGCTTGGATTGGCCGCCCAAGTCGATTGCGCGATTGAAGAGGTTCACGTTGATTGGGTCCAGGTCTCCGCAGGCCGCTTTGCGCTGCCGCCAAGCTTAATTCAGAATAGCGCGCCTCGATGCGACCGGTTCGGCACAGTGGGAAGAATCCATGCACTTGCGCGACGATGGTAGGGGATTGGATTGAACCGCTCGGGGCGCCTTCGGTGCGTCATGGCGCAGCTCAATATGATCGTCGGCGACGTCGAGGGCAATACCTCGCGTATCATCCATGCGGCGAATCAGGCACGCGATGAGTTTGGCGCCGATGTGGTGATGCTGCCCGAACTCGCGGTGTCGGGCTATCCGCCCGAGGATTTGCTGTTCCATTCGGGCATGCGCACCCAGGTCGCGCGCTCGATCGCGCGGCTGCAAAGCGAGGTGCGCGGAATCACCCTGATCGCCGGTTATCCGGAATACGAGGGTCGGCTCATCTTCAATTCGGCCATCGTGATTCGCGACGGGGCCGTTCTCGCCAATCACCGCAAGATTTCGCTGCCGAATTACCGGGTTTTCGACGAGAAGCGCTATTTCACTCCCGGCACATCGCCGACGGTGGTCGATTTGAACGGCGTGAAAGCGGCGATCCTGGTGTGCGAGGACCTCTGGGATCCGGCACCGGCCGCCGCGGCGCGCGCGGCGGGCGCACAGGTGCTGTTGGTGATCAACGCCTCGCCCTACGAGGTGAACAAGCAAACGCAGCGTGAACGGGAGGTCGGCCGCGCACGTGTCGGCGAAACGGGGATTCCGCTGGTGTTCGTCAATTTGATCGGCGGGCAGGACGAGCTGGTATTCGACGGCAATTCCTTCGTCATGGATGCACAGGGGACGGTCACCACACGGGCGCCCGCTTTCAGCGAAGGGATGACCGAAGTTGAATTGGCGGTCGATGCGGCCGGCGCGGTCAGGCCCTTGCCAGGCGCCATCGTGCCGTTGCAGGGGCAGGAAGAAAGCGTGTACGGCGCATTGGTCCAAGGCACCCGCGACTATGTCGACAAGCACCGCTTTCCGGGCGTGGTGCTGGGGCTCTCCGGGGGCATCGATTCCGCGTTGACCCTGTGCATCGCGGTCGATGCGCTGGGCGCCGACCGGGTGCGTTCGGTGGCAATGCCCTCGCGCTATACCTCGCAGATGAGCCGGGACGATGCCGCGGCGCAGGCGCGAGGGCTCAAGGTCAAACACAGCGAGATTTCCATCGAAGGCATGTTCGAGGCGACCCTTGAGGCTTTGCGGGACGAATTCGCCGGGCGGCCCGCGGATACCGCCGAGGAAAACATTCAATCGCGCTGCCGCGGCGTGCTGCTGATGGGCATATCCAACAAGACCGGCCGCATGTTGCTCACCACCGGCAACAAGAGCGAGATGGCGGTGGGCTACGCGACCCTCTACGGCGACATGGCAGGGGGCTTCGCACCGATCAAGGACTGCAGCAAGCTGCTGGTTTACCGCCTCTGTGCTTGGCGCAATGCACAATCACCGGTGATTCCGGCGCGGGTCATCGAGCGGCCGCCGTCCGCGGAGCTGCGCCTCGACCAAAAGGACACCGACAGCCTGCCGCCTTACGAAATACTCGACCCAATTCTGGAAGCCTTCATCGAGGAGGACCTGTCGGTGGATCAGATCACCGCCCGCGGTTTCGACCGCAAGACCGTCGGGCGCATCCTCGATCTGGTGAAGCGCAACGAATACAAGCGTCGCCAAGCGCCGCCCGGCGTACGCGTGAGCGGACGCGCTTTCGGCCGCGATTGGCGCTATCCGATCACCAGCGGCTATCAATCGCGTTGATGACGCCTCGGCGCGGCGCACAACCGGGGTAGGGCGCAGCCGGCTAGAGAATGCGCCGCCACCACGATTTCTTCTGCTTGTTCCTGGCGCTTTGCGTGTAGTTGTTCGCATACACGCGCTCGGCGTTGGCCGCCAGATCCGTCATTTTGAGATTCCCGTAGGCATCGATCAGCACCGTCATGGCGCCCTGCACGGCCGGAGCGCCGTCGTAATTCTCGATGCAGAACTTGGCGCGATTGATCGCGCCGACATAGGCGCCGCGCCTCATGTAGTAAAGCGCGACGTGCAACTCGAAGTCGGCCAGCCGATTTCGCAGGAAAATCATGCGCTGACGGGCGTCGCCCACATATTCGCTGTGCGGATACTTCTTCAGGAGCTCATCGAAGGCATCGAAGGATTTTTTGGCGTTGAGCGGCGGCCGTTTCGATAGGTCGACATTGAACCAGCGCTCCATGAAATTCGACTGGCGCTCGAAATACACCAAACCCTTCATGTAGTAGGCGTAGTCGACCCGCGGATTGGTGGGGTTTTCGCGTATGAAGGTATCGGCGGCGTCGATGGCCGGCTCGACCTCGCGGTTCTTGTAGTATGCATAGATCAGATCGAGCTGCGCCTGGCGGGCGGGCTCGCTGAACGGAAACCGCGACTGCAGGGTTTCGAGCTGTCTGATCGCGTCCGCATAGTTCGAATCCTTGATGCTCTTTTGCGCTTTGGCATAGAGCACCTCGGGGCCGGATTTGGAGTCGTCCCGATGGCTGCGGCAGCCCGTGGACAGCATCGCGATGCCGACGGCGATGAGCACGACGCCGTACGGATGGACAAGATCACGCAGTCTCACAGGCGATTCCTTACAATGGGTGGATCCAAAGACGGGCGGCAGTATACCCGATGCCCGGCAGACCACTTCGAGTGCCCTTATGAACGCAGAGTTCCACCTCGTCGAGCTCGAAATCCCGCAAGCCCTGGCCGGACAGCGCCTCGACAGCGCGCTGGCGCGGCTTCTGCCCGAGCATTCGCGCACGCGCATCAAGGGCTGGATCGATGCGGGCCAGGTGCTCATCGGCAGGCTTCCCTGCAAGCCCCGGGATGTGGTGCGCGCCGGGTCGCGGGTGCAGCTTCGCATGACGGTGGAACCTGCGCCGAGGGGCGTATTGCCCGAATCGATCGCGCTCAATGTGGTGCATGAAGACCGCGATGTGCGGGTGGTGGACAAGCCGGCGGGATTGGTGGTGCATCCCGGAGCCGGCAATCCGCATCACACCCTGCAAAACGCCTTGCTGGGCATGGACCTTAAGTTGGCCGCGGTGCCGCGCGCCGGCATCATCCACCGGCTCGACAAGGACACCAGCGGCCTTTTGGTGGTCGCGCGCACCCTCGAAGCGCACACCTCCCTGACACGGCAGCTCGCCGCGCGCACGGTGTCGCGCGAATACCTCGCGCTGTGCGTGGGTGTGATGACCGGAGGCGGCACCATCGACGAGCCGATCGGCCGGCACCGCAGCGACCGGCTGCGCATGGCCGTGCGCCAGGACGGCCGCCCGGCGATCACGCATTTTCGTGTGCTCGAGCGCTTTCGCGCTCATACCTACCTGCGCGTCCAGCTCGAGACCGGGCGGACTCACCAAATTCGCCTGCATTTGGCGCATCGGCATTATCCGATCGTGGGTGATCCGAAGTACGGTGCCCGGCGCCTGGCGCGCCCACCGGGAGCGACGGATCTTCTGATCGAGGCCTTGCGCGGATTCAAGCGCCAAGCCCTGCACGCCGCCACCTTGGCCTTCGATCATCCGCGCTCCGGCAAACGGCTGACGCTCGAGAGCCCCGTGCCGCCGGACTTCGCCCATTTGCTCGCGGTGCTGCGCGAGGACGTGCGCGGTGCCGCGCGCGGCCCCTTGTTGGATGCCGTTCGGACGGCGGGGGGCTGATTGGACATACGATGGCTTACGCCGCAGTGGCCGGCGCCGGCTGTGGTGCGCGCGCTGTCGACGCAGCGCGGCGGCGGGGTGAGCGCCGCTCCGTATGCGTCCTTGAATCTCGGCGATCATGTCGGGGATCTGCCGGAGGCGGTCGCGGAGAATCGCCGGCGCATTCGAGTCGCTGCGCGGCTTCCGGGGGAGCCGCGCTGGCTCGCCCAAGTGCACGGCATACAGCTCGCCGATCTGGATGTCGCAGGATCGGCCGTCCCGGCCGCGGACGGCGCCTACACGCGCCGGCCCGGCCGAATTTGCGCGATTCTTACCGCGGATTGTCTGCCGGTGCTGTTTGCGGCCGAATCGGGCGCGGCAGTGGCTGCGGCGCATGCGGGCTGGCGCGGCCTTGCCGGCGGGGTGATCGAGGCGACGGTGCGTGCGCTCGCGCTCGACCCGCGAACCCTGCTGGCATGGCTGGGTCCGGCCATCGGTCCTCGCTATTTTGAAATCGGCCCTGAAGTCCGCGACGAGCTGCTACGCGGCGACGGCGGGGCGGAAGGCGCTTTCACGGTGAATGCCCGGGGCCGATTCATGGCGGATTTGCAGGTTCTCGCGCGCCGCCGGCTGGCACGCCTCGGCATCGAGCGAATTTACGGCGGCGGCGAGTGCACCCACTCGTATGCCGATAGGTACTTCTCCCACCGGCGCGACGGCCGGACCGGCCGGCAGGCCACGCTCATTTGGCTTGAAGACGCTGCAAAACGTTGAATTGCCGCACCCGAATCCCCACCTAGTGGAAATTCCGGGCGAATGGCAGGTGTTTTCATGCGTATGGACAAGCTGACGACCAAATTTCAGGCGGCTCTGGCCGACGCCCAGTCGCTCGCCATCGGGCGCGATAATCAATACATCGAACCTGCGCACTTGATGGCGGCGCTGCTCGAACAACAAGGCGGTACCGCGCGTCCGTTGCTGGAGAAAGCCGGCGCCAATGTCGCGAAGCTGCGTTCCGAGCTCGCCGCCGCGCTCGACCGCATGTCGAAAGTGGAGGGATCGGCCGGCGAGGTGCTGATCAGCAACGATCTCAATAAGCTGCTCAACGTCACCGACAAGCTAGCCCAGAAGCGCGGCGACCAATTCATCTCCAGCGAGCTCTATGTGCTCGCGGCCTGCGACGATCGCGGCGAACTTGGCCGCGTTTTGAAATCCTGCGGCGCCGCGCGTGCGGCGATGGAACAGGCGATCGACGAGGTTCGCGGCGGCGCCAAAGTCGAGGACGCGGCAGCGGAAGAAAATCGGCAGGCGCTCGCGAAATACAGCATCGATCTTACCGAACGGGCGTCCCAGGGCAAGCTCGATCCGGTCATCGGCCGCGACGACGAGATTCGCCGCACCATTCAAGTCCTGCAGCGCCGGACCAAGAACAATCCGGTGCTCATCGGCGAGCCGGGTGTCGGCAAGACCGCCATCGTCGAAGGTCTGGCGCAGCGCATCGTCAACGGCGAGGTGCCGGAAGGCTTGCGCAATAAGCGCATTCTCGCGCTCGACATGGGTGCTCTGATCGCCGGAGCCAAGTTCCGCGGCGAATTCGAGGAGCGTCTGAAAGCGGTGCTCACCGACTTGGCGAAGCAGGAAGGCCAGGTGATTTTGTTCGTCGACGAGCTGCACACCATGGTCGGCGCCGGAAAAGCCGAAGGCGCGATGGACGCGGGCAACATGCTGAAGCCCGCGTTGGCGCGCGGCGAGCTGCATTGCGTCGGCGCGACCACTCTGGACGAGTACCGAAAATACATCGAGAAGGACGCGGCGCTCGAGCGGCGCTTTCAAAAGGTGCTGGTGGACGAGCCGTCGGTGGAGAACACCATCGCCATTCTGCGCGGACTCAAGGAGCGCTATGAGGTTCATCACGGCGTCGAGATCACCGATCCGGCCATCGTCGCGGCAGCGACGCTGTCGCATCGCTATATCTCCGGCCGGCAGCTGCCGGACAAGGCCATCGACTTGATCGACGAGGCGGGTTCGCTGATTCGCATGGAAATCGATTCGAAACCCGAAGCGCTCGATAAACTCGACCGGCGCATCATTCAGCTCAAGATCGAGCGCGAGGCGCTCAAGAAGGAGGCCGATGAGGCATCGCGCAAGCGGCTGAGCGCGCTGGAAGATGCGCTCAAGGCGCTGGAAAAGGAATATTCGGATCTCGAGGAAGTGTGGAAGGCCGAGAAGGCCTCGGTGCAGGGTGCCGCCCACATCAAGGAGGAGCTCGAGCGCTGCCGCACGGATCTCGACACCGCGCGGCGTGCGCAGGATTTGGGCCGCATGTCCGAATTGCAGTACGGACGGATTCCCGATCTCGAGCAGCGCCTCGCCAAGGCCTTGGCAGTCGAACACAAACCCAACCAGCTGTTGCGCAATTCGGTGACCGAGGTCGAAATCGCCGAGATCGTCTCGAAGTGGACCGGCATACCCGTCTCGCGCATGCTCGAAGGCGAGCGCGACAAACTGCTGCGCATGGAAGAAGTGCTCGATAAACGCGTCGTGGGACAGGCAGAGGCGGTCAAAGCGGTGGCCGATTCGATTCGCCGTTCGCGCGCCGGGCTGTCGGATCCGAATCGCCCCACAGGCTCCTTCATGTTTCTCGGGCCGACCGGCGTCGGCAAGACGGAGCTTTGCAAGGCGCTGGCCGAATTCCTGTTCGACACGGAAGAGGCCATGGTGCGAATCGACATGTCGGAGTTCATGGAGAAGCACTCCGTCTCGCGCCTGATCGGCGCGCCGCCGGGCTATGTGGGCTATGAAGAGGGCGGCTATCTGACCGAAGCGGTGCGCCGCCGGCCGTACAGCGTGATTCTTCTCGACGAGATCGAGAAGGCGCATCCGGATGTGTTCAACGTGCTGTTGCAGGTCCTCGATGACGGCCGGCTCACCGACGGCCAGGGCCGCACCGTGGATTTTAACAATTGCGTGCTGATCATGACCTCGAATCTAGGCAGCCAGGTCATCCAGGAACTCGCGGGCGAGGCGAACTACGCCAAGATGAAAGAGGCCGTCCTGCAAGTGGTCGCGCAGCATTTTCGGCCGGAGTTCATCAATCGCGTCGATGAAATCGTGGTGTTTCATCCGCTCGGCCGCGAGCAGATCCGCTCGATCGTGGATATTCAGCTGGGCCGGCTGCGCAAGCGATTGGCCGAGCGCGATATCCAGCTCAGGCTCGAGGACGCCGCTCGGGACCGGATCGGCGAAGCGGGTTTCGATACCGTCTACGGAGCGCGGCCTTTGAAGCGCGCCATTCAGTCGCAAATCGAGAATCCGCTGGCGCAGCGGATCCTGCGCGGCGATTTCATCGCCGGCGACCGGGTTGTCGTCAAAGTCAAGCGCGAGGGACTGGCATTCGAGAAGGAGCGCCTGCACTGAAGCGGCCGGTTTTGCTCTGAAGCCTGCGACACGGATACTGCGACATTGGCCCGTGCTTCGCTATACTTCGGCCGGCGCGGCGGTAGGTTCGCGCCCGCGAGTCAACAGAGGAAACCCATGCCTTTCTACGAGTACCAGTGCAACAGCTGTGGCCACGCCCTGGAGGTCATGCAGAAGCTCCACGATGCGCCCCTGAAGAAATGCCCGGAATGCGGCAAGTCGCAGCTTAAGCGCCTCATGTCGGCGCCCGTGTTCCGTTTGAAGGGCGGGGGTTGGTACGAGACGGATTTCAAATCCGACCAGGACGCCAAGCGCAATCTGGCGGATCGGCCGGAGGCGCCGGTTGCCAAGGAAGAGGCTCCCAAGGAAGAGAAGAAGGCAACGACCGACGCTCAATCGAAGGACGCCGCGGCGCCCGATACCGCCAAGCCCAAGGAAAAAGGCGCCGATAAGCCGGCCGAGAAGGCGCCGCCGCCCAAGGCCGCAGCGACGGAGCCTGCACCCAAGACGGCGCCTTCTCGCCGTGGTAGCGCGGTGGCGGCCCATAAGCCCAAACCGAAGACGGCGGCCAAGCGACCGACCCGGATGGGGGCCAAGCGATCCGCCGCGAAGCCCGCGCGGCGGCGCTGACGTGCGCACTCACTACTGCGGTCAAATCGGCGAATCCTCGGTCGGCAGCATCGTCACCGTGGCCGGATGGGCCCATCGGCGCCGCGACCACGGGGGCGTCATCTTCGTCGATCTGCGGGATCGCGAGGGGCTGCTGCAGATCGTGTTCGATCCGGATGCCGCCGAGGTGTTCGGGATGGCCGAACGCGTGCGCAACGAGTACGTGCTCGAAGTCACCGGCCTGGTGCGCGCGCGGCCGCACGGAACGGCGAACGCGCACTTGAAATCCGGGCAGGTCGAGTTGCTGTGCCAATCGCTCGAGATCTTGAACCGCTGCGAGCCGCTGCCGTTCCAGCTCGATGAATACGTCAGCGAAGAGGTTCGTCTGCGCTTCCGCTACATCGACCTGCGCCGCGAACAAATGCGCGAGCGGCTGCTGCTGCGTCACCGCATTACGCGCGCCATGCGCCATTATTTGGATGATGCCGGGTTCATCGATATCGAAACGCCGATGCTCTCCAAGGCGACTCCTGAAGGCGCGCGCGACTACCTGGTGCCGAGCCGCACGCATGCGGGCAAATTCTTCGCATTGCCCCAGTCCCCGCAGATCTACAAGCAGCTGCTCATGATCGCGGGCTTCGACCGCTACTATCAGATCGCGCGCTGCTTCCGCGACGAGGATCTGCGTGCCGACCGCCAACCCGAGTTCACGCAGCTCGACATCGAGACCTCGTTTCTCGATCAGGCGCAGATTCAAGAGCTCATGGAAGGCTTGGTGCGACACCTGTTTGCCCAGGTGCTCGGCGTGGATCTGCCAAACCCGCTGCCGCGGATGACCTATGCCGAGGCGATGCGCCGCTACGGGTCGGACAAGCCGGATCTGCGGGTGGCGCTGGAATTGGTCGATGTGGCGGATCTGGTGCGGGGCTGCGATTTCAAGGTGTTTGCCGCGCCGGCGGCGGATCCGCGCGGCCGCGTGGCGGCGCTGCGTGTGCCGCAGGGCGGCAAACTCACGCGCAAGGAGATCGACGAGTATACGGCGTACGTGGCGCGCTTCGGCGCCAAGGGGTTGGCGTACATCAAGGTGAACGAGGCCGCCAAGGGACGGGACGGGCTGCAGTCGCCGATTTTGAAGTTCTTGAGCGATGCGGCTATTGCCGGAATTCTCGAGCGCACGGCGCCGCACGATGGGGACCTGATTTTCTTCGGCGCGGATTCCGCCAAGGTGGTGAGCGATGCGCTCGGGGCGCTGCGCCTGAAGGTCGCGCAGGATCTCAAACTGACGATTCCGGGCTGGCGGCCTCTTTGGGTGGTCGACTTTCCGATGTTCGAATGGGATGAGGAGGCGAGGCGCTGGGCGGCCATGCATCACCCGTTCACCAGTCCCGTGAATCTCGACTATGCCGCGCTCGCCGCAAGTCCCGGCGAGGCGACCGCCAAGGCGTACGATCTGGTGCTCAACGGCTCGGAGATCGGCGGCGGTTCGGTGCGCATCCACAACCAGGAGCTGCAGTCCGTGGTGTTCGACTTATTGGGTATTTCGGCCGAAGAGGCACGGCTCAAGTTCGGTTTCTTGCTGGATGCGCTCAAGTTCGGCGCGCCGCCCCACGGCGGCATCGCCTTTGGCCTGGATCGCCTCGCGATGCTGATGGCGGGCGCGGACAGCATTCGAGATGTCATCGCGTTCCCGAAGACCCAGACCGCCGCGGACCCGTTGATGGACGCGCCCACCGAGGTGAGCGAGGCGCAGTTGAAGGAACTGCACATTCGCCTGCGCCTTCCGCCCAAGGTGGAGTAGATCCCTAATTGCAGCCGTTTCGACGCCCGGAATCGGTATTGATCGTGATTTATACCGCCGGCGGCGAGTTTCTGCTGCTCGAACGGCGCAAGCCGCCCGGGTTCTGGCAATCGGTTACCGGCAGCCTCGAATGGGGCGAGGGGGCCGATATGGCGGCATCGCGCGAGCTCGAGGAAGAAACCGGCATCACGCAGGGCACATTGCGCAATCTGCACTGGTCTCAGGAGTACGAGATTCTGCCCTCGTTCGGCAAGAAGTACGCGCCGGGCATTACGCGCAACCTGGAGCACGCCTTCGCTTTGGAGCTGCCGCAACGGGTGCCGGTGACCATGAGCGAGCATGAACATGCGCAGTATCTGTGGCTGCCGGCCGCCGCTGCCATCGACATGGCGTCATCGAGCAGCAACCGGGCCGTCATTGAGCGGTTGCGTCTTTGAGGCGCTTCGCACGATGAGCGGCGTCGTCGTGTACGTGCATGGGCTGTGGCTTCACGGATGGGAGAGCGCCTTGCTGCGCCGCCGGTTGTCGCGGCAATTGCGATGCGAGGCCCGCATTTTTCGCTATCCCTCCGTGAGTGCGGACCTGGCAGCGAACGCCCATGCCCTCGCGCGGTTCTTGGCCGCATTGCGCGCCGAGACGCTGCATTTGGTCGGCCACAGCATGGGCGGCCTGGTGATCTTGAAATGTTTCTCGAGCGAGGTGTCGGCGGACGGCCTGCAGCGTGACGGCAGCTCATTGCCGCCGGGGCGAATCGTGCTGCTCGCCTCGCCGGTGCGCGGCAGCCGCGCTGCGCAGCACCTGGCGCAACTGCCGTTCGGCAGGCGGATCCTGGGATTGACGGCCGCTGAGGCGCTGTTGAGCGCGCGCGAGGAGCGCTGGAACGGTGTGCGCGAACTGGGCGTGATCGCCGGGGATCTGGCCTATGGCTTCGGGCGGCTGGTTGGACCGTTGGATGCGCCGAGCGACGGCACGATATTGGTGGAGGAGACGCGCCTTGCGGGCGCCAAGGCGCAATTGACCCTGCCGGTCTCGCATAGCGGCATGATGGTCTCCGCGACCGTGGCGCGGCAGACCGCGGCTTTTCTGAGCGATGGGCGATTCGAGCCGTAATCTGGCTATCGCAGCGTGCGGTAGAAACGCCACGTCATTCCCCCTGTTCTTCACTATCCAGTTTTTGCAGGCGAAACAGTAAATCGAGGGCCTCGCGCGGGCTCAAGGAGTTTGGATCGATGGCGCGCAGGGCATCGAGAGCTGCCGAACGCGCGGGCGGCGCCGTGCCGGGTGCAGCCACGATCAGCGGCAGCTCGGTCTGCGGCGAACTCGAGTTGCGCAGCGCATCGCGTTCGCGCTCGAGTTCGGCCAAATAGCGCCGCGCGGCGGCGATGACGGATTTGGGAATCCCGGCGAGTGCGGCGACCTGCAATCCATAGCTCTGATTGGCGGGGCCCTCCTTGACGCTATGCAAGAACACCAGCGCGTCGCCGTGTTCGACCGCTTGCACGTGGACATTGACCACCCCCGGGGCTTCGCCGGCAAGGCTGGTGAGCTCAAAATAGTGAGTGGCGAACAGCGTGAAGGCGCGGATCTTGGCGGCGATGAAAGCGGCGCAGGCGTAGGCCAGCGACAGGCCGTCGAAGGTGCTGGTGCCGCGGCCCACCTCGTCCATCAACACCAGGCTCTGGTCGGTGGCGTTGTGCAGGATATTGGCCGTCTCGGTCATTTCGAGCATGAAAGTCGAACGCCCGCCCGCCAAATCGTCGGAGGCGCCGATGCGGGTGAATATTCGATCGAGGGGCCCCAGGACCGCGCGCTTGGCGGGCACGAAACAGCCGATATGCGCCAGAATGGCGATCAGGGCGGTCTGGCGCATATAGGTGCTTTTGCCGCCCATGTTCGGGCCGGTGATGATCAACATGCGGCGCGCCTCATCGAAGCGAACGTCGTTCGCCACGAAGGGTTCGCGGCTGGCGCGTTCGACCACCGGATGCCGCCCGCCGTCGATGCGCAACATCGGCTCCTGCACCAGTTCGGGCTCGACGCAATCGAGAGCGGCGGCGCGTTCCGCGAAGCAGGCGAGCACGTCGAGCTGCGCCACGCTCGCGGTGGTTCGCTGCAATGCCGGCAGGCTCCCCGTCAGCAGATCGATCAGCCCGTCGTAAATCTCCCGTTCGCGCGCGAGCGCTCGGTCGCGCGCACCGAGGACCTTGTCCTCAAAGGATTTTAATTCGGGTGTGATGAATCGTTCGGCGGATTTCACCGTTTGGCGCCGCTGATAGTCCTTCGGTACCGCGTCCGCCTGGGAGCGGCTGACTTCGATGAAGAATCCCTGCACGCGATTGAAGCCGAGCTTCAGGCTCGAGAGGCCGCTGCGCTCGCGTTCCTTTCGCTCGAGATCGAGCAGGAATTGCTCGGTGTTGCTGCCCAGCAGGCGCACCTCGTCGAGTTCGGTGTCGTACCCCGGCGCGATCACGCCGCCATCGCGTAAAAAGTGCGGCGGCGAATCGACCACGGCGCGGGTGAGCACCGCATGCAGGGCCCGGTGATCGCTGAATTCGCCGAGCAGCCGTTCAATGAGCGGAGATGGGGTCTCACTTTGCACGGTGCGCAGCGACGCATGCAAAGCGGGCAACACGCCGAGCGCGGTGCGCAACTGCGCAAGGTCGCGCGGCCGCGCCGATCGCAGCGCGATCCGGGACAAGATGCGCTCCAAGTCGCCGACGCCGCGCAGCGATTCGGCGAGCGCGGTGTGGCGCGATGCTTCGATCAGCGTTGCAACCGCGTGATAGCGGGCGCGAAGCGTGTCGCGGTCGCGCAGCGGCCGGTGCATCCAGCGGCGCAGCATGCGCGCCCCCATCGCCGTGGCGGTGTGGTCGAACACCCCCGCGAGGGTCAGCTCCGGCCTGCCCGCCAGGCTCTCGTCCAATTCCAGATTGCGCCGGGTGGCTGGATCCATGATCAAGGCGCCGTCGTGTTCCTCGGTGGTGATCGACAGCAGATGCGGCAGCGCCGCCTTTTGCGTCTCGCGCACGTAGGCGAGCAGCGCGCCCGCCGCGCCCACGCCCAACGGCTTGTCGGCGCAGCCGAAACCGGCCAAATCGCGGGTTTGAAATTGCTGGCAGAGCGCGCGGCTCGCCGAGTCGGCGTCGAAATGCCAAGGCGCCCGCAGCGTCCAAGGCCGGCCCGACGTGCCCGGTTCGGCCGGCGGCGGCTGCCAGCCGTCGGGGGCCAGCAACTCCGCCGGACGCAGCCGCTCGAGCTCGGTCTCGAGCGCCGCACCGTCATTCAGTTCCATGACGCTGAAGCGGCCGGCCGACAGATCGAGCCACGCGAGCCCAATGCGGCCGTTCGCGCCGCACACGCTGGCGAGCACGTTGTCGCGGCGTTCATCGAGCAGCGCGTCGTCCGTGACGGTCCCCGGAGTGACGATACGCACCACCTCCCTGTCCATGGGGCCCTTGGTTTTACCGGACTCGCCGCACTGCTCGCAAATGGCGACCGATTCGCCTTTGCGAACCAGGCGCGCCAGGTACGCATCGAGAGTGACCGCCGGCACGCCCGCCATCGGAATTGGTGCGCCGGCCGAGGCGCCGCGCTGGGTCAGTGCGATGTCGAGCAATTGGGCGGCGCGGCGCGCGTCGTCATAAAACATCTCGTAAAAATCGCCCATGCGATAAAACAGCAGGACGTTCGGGTGCTGCGCCTTGATGCGCAGGTACTGCTGCATCATCGGGGTGTGGTCCTGCAGGAGATTGCCTTGGCGCAAGCCTTCGCTGGGTGCCTCGGTGTTCATTTGGCCCATTGTCCACGTCTGGAATCCGAATCGCACGCCCTAAGTTTCGCGGGTTTGCGCAGGCCGGTATGCACCGGCCAATATTTGACTGTCGCGGCCAATCTTGCTATCAGAAATTCGAGCAGAGGGCGGTCAATGAAAATCACGGACGAGGAACTTTTGCGGCTCGCCGCTCGGGTGGGGCGGCGCTTGCTGCGTTCCGGACGCTACCTGTGCACGGCCGAGTCGTGTACCGGCGGCTGGATTGCCAAGGCGCTCACCGACGTCGCGGGCAGCTCACAATGGTTTTGCGAAGGGTTCGTCACTTACGGCAACGAGGCGAAATGTCGCCGGCTGGGCGTGCCGCGTTCGCTGATCGCCCGCCACGGTGCCGTGAGCCAAGCCGTGGCGCGCGCGATGGCCGGCGGGGCCTTGCGGCGCACGGGAGCGCAATTGGCGGTGGCGGTCACCGGTATCGCGGGCCCCGGTGGTGCAGCGCCGGGCAAACCGGTCGGAACGGTGTGGCTGTGCTGGGCGCAGCGGCGCGCAGGCAGGATTCGACTGACCGCGCAATGCAAGCGCTTGCGGGGCGACCGCGAAGCGGTGCGGCGAAAGACCGTGCGCCACGCGCTCAAGGGACTGCTCGAGCGCTGACTCAAAAAGCCGAGCGCTCGAACGAAGGGGTGCATCTTGCGTTTGTTTTTCGCGGTATTGCCTCCGGTCGAAGTTCGAAACGGCATCGCGGAGGCTGCGCTTCGGCTGCCACTGGCGGCCGGGTCGGCGCCGGTGCCGCCTGAAAACTATCATATGACGCTCGCGTTCATCGGCGAGGTGCCTGCCGTGCAGCTCAGCACCGTGCGCGGGATCGGCGCCTCGCAGCGCGCCTGCGTCTTCACCGTGCGACTCGACGCGTACGAGTATTGGCGCGAGGCCTCGGTGCTGGTGGCGGCAGTGCGAGAAATTCCCGCCTCGTTGGCGCGTCTCTGGGAGCGGCTTCAGGCCGGCCTCGAGAGCCATCGGTTGGCGGGCAGTCCCCCGCCGCTGCGGCCGCATGTAACGATTGCGAGGAAGGTGTCGCAAGCTCCTGTGTTGCAAGCAATGTCTGCATTCGTCTGGAAGGCGCAGACATTCAGTTTGATGCAATCGAGCAGGTGCAATGCTCGGTCCACCCAGGGAGTTCAGCCCATCTATACAGTGTTGGACACGTGGCCACTACTGGATGAGTGAGCAAATCCTTGGAGAAACTCCATCCTATCGACGCATATGAGATGAGCGTCGGGCGCCGAATATGAAATAATAGCGCCACAATTTTTTAAGGACTCACCCAATGGAAGAGAATCGGAAAAAAGCTCTCGCGGCCGCGTTGAGCCAGATCGAAAAGCAATTTGGCAAGGGCTCGGTGATGCGCTTGGGCGACGCCGGCGCAACCTACGAGGTGGACTCCATTCCCTCCGGGTCATTGGGCCTCGATATCGCGCTCGGCGTCGGCGGCATCCCCCGCGGCCGTGTCATCGAGATATTCGGACCCGAGTCATCGGGTAAGACAACGCTAACCCTGGCCATCATCGCCTCGGTGCAGAAACATGGCGGAACGGCGGCGTTCGTGGACGCCGAGCATGCGCTCGATCCGGTGTACGCGGAGAAGCTCGGCGTCAAGGTCAATGACTTGCTGGTGTCGCAGCCGGACACGGGTGAACAAGCGCTGGAGATTACCGACATGTTGGTGCGCTCGGGCGCCGTCGACGTGGTGGTGGTCGATTCGGTGGCTGCGCTCACCCCGAAGGCGGAAATCGAGGGCGAGATGGGTGATCATCACATGGGTCTGCAGGCGCGCCTCATGTCCCAGGCGCTGCGCAAGCTGACCGGCAACATCAAGCGCTCGAACACCATCGTGATATTCATCAATCAGATCCGCATGAAGATCGGCGTCATATTCGGCAATCCGGAAACGACCACCGGCGGCAACGCGCTGAAATTTTATTCGTCCGTGCGCCTCGATATCCGGCGCATAGGCTCGATCAAGAGCGGCGAGGAAGTGGTCGGATCGCTGACCCGCGTCAAAGTCGTCAAGAACAAGGTGGCGCCGCCGTTCCGCGAGACCGAGTTCGAGATCATGTACGGCACCGGCATCTCCAAGGAAGGCGAGCTCATCGAGCTCGGCGTGCTGCACAATTTGATCGAAAAGTCCGGCTCCTGGTACAGCTACAAAGGCGAGCGCATCGGACAGGGAAAGGACAATTCACGGAATTTCCTGCAGCAGAATCCGGAAATCGCCAAGGACATCGAGAACCAGATTCGCGCCAAGCTGATTCCGGAGAAGGCAACCATGAATCGTGGTGGCGACGCCAAGGAGGCGTAGCATCTGCGCCGCCGCGAGGTAGATCTCCTCGATTCGCGCGCGGCTCGGGTCGCGGCGCTCGACGCTTTGGCGCGGCGCGACCATGGTTGCGAAGAATTGCGCGGCAAACTGCTCGACAGAGGCTACGATTCGAGCGTCGTGGACCCGCTGATCGAGCGGCTTTGCGATGAGAAATTGCTGGATGATCGCCGATTCCTGGAGAGCTTCGTGGGCTTTCGCGCGGCGCGCGGCCAGGGGCCCGAGCGGGTGCGCGCCGATTTGCGCCGGCTTGGAATGCATGGCGAACCGGTCGAGGCAAGCATTGACGCCTATCCCGACTGGATTCTTCAGTTGCGAAAGGCGCGACAAAAGAAGTTTGGCACTTCGTTGCCGAGCAATTACCCTGATCGACAGCGCCAGGCTCGATTTCTCGCCTACCGGGGGTTCACCGGGGCGCAAATTCGCTTGGCTTTGGGCTTTGACACCGACCTTGATGCAGA
>Ga0209048_10002635_pt1 | contig 17738 bp, 13 predicted proteins | sample FrelakmetCRP12CR_FD_187146 | JGI IMG/M metagenome (GOLD analysis project Ga0209048, IMG submission 187146) | Freshwater lake sediment microbial communities from the University of Notre Dame, USA, for methane emissions studies - CRP12 CR (SPAdes)... | ecosystem: Environmental > Aquatic >... | reverse complement strand
ACTGAGCTACGGGATCGTGAATTACCTTCTTGACTGGCACCAGATTACCTCGAAATTCTTATTTCCTCGAATATCTGATGCTCGATCATCTGCATTTTACCGCTTTATGCCATGCATTATAATTCACGGCTCTACACTTGTCAATCCCTGTACTCACCTATGGTCGATGAACCTGGGCAGTTTCATACATTAGCTTATCCTATCCATTTTACCCTTTATCAGATCTATTACTGTAGCTCCATGATAATTACGTTCTTATCTAACCTTCAATACTCGAAGCACAATTCGACTTAGCTCAGTTGATTTTTCCAAGATGATATCTGGTTCTTAAGGAACAGGATCATGCCCTCTTGACACTTCAATTTTGTGACTCATCTGTAACAATCAAGCTCTATTTCTTGATTGGATTGTGAAACCAACAATGTATTCTTCTAGAGTAAGATGGTGTAAGTGAGGAATCCCTGATCCATCTCAAAGAACAAAATAGTACATTTGGATTCCCTTTCTAATTACGGCTCTTGATAGTAAAGGAGGAAACTCTATGCTTACCCATACATCAGCGACTGCCCCTTCTGTACCACCTGCAGTAGATAAGCCAACCAGGAAAGGGCGAAGTTGGCGAATATTCGTGACAGTTCTTCTCACGCTTTCAATTATACTGATGGTTGGCTACTCTGCTGTCTCGATTTATATTGCGATGCGAATCATGGATGTCCAGCGTATGCCAATGAACACCACACCTGCTGCGCTCGGGCTACAATATAAAGATGTAACCTTTCCCAGTCGATATGACAATATGCAAATCAAAGGATGGTTTATCCCCGGCATCATGCCGAATGGCCATCTCACTTCGCAGCGTACTATCATCATGGTACATGGTGATGCATCTAACCGGGTTGATAACGGCGTAGGTATCTTGAACCTGAGCAGCGATTTGGCTCATCAAGGATTTGCTATTCTGGCTTTTGACATGCGTGGCAATGGCCAGTCGTCAGCAGCGCCGCGATCATTCGGCCTATACGAACAGCGCGATGTCATGGGTGCTGTAGATTTCTTAAACTCAGGTACTCTTCCCTATCCTGAACTTGGTCGAACGCGTGCCATTGCAGGGTGGGGCGAATCGATGGGAGGATCAACACTCATCCTGGCAGCAGCGAACGAACCTGCAATCAAAGCGATCGTTTCCGATAGTGCGTTTACCGATGTTCTTCCCAGGATTGAACGTGATGTTCCTGCAGCCGGCCACCTACCTACAATGTTCACTCCAGGAGGAGCGATAGCGGCCCAGGTACTCTACGGTGTGGATTACTACCATACACGCCCTGTGGATGTCATCGCTAACATTGCTCCACGTCCAATTCTCCTCATTCAAGGAACCGACGATAACAAAAATCATCGTGACACTCCGCCATCGCATATGTATATCCTTGCTGCTGCTGCTCTTAGTGCGCCCGATGCCAACGTCCAAACCTGGTTTGTACCTGGGGCGACACATGCTCAGGCCTATCATGTGCTTGGGAAAGTCTACGTCGATCGCCTTGTCGCATTCTATACAGCAGCGATTGGACCTGATACAAGCGGATCCTAGGATAATGAAGAACATATGGGATGAAATGAAGAGCAAGTTCTTCCACATGAACTTGCTCTTCCACTTTAGCCTCTTCAAATCATCCAGTTGTTCCATTGGAGGCAATAAACCACATCCACCCCTCCAAAATCAACAACCACAGCAAACACACAGCAAGATAGATACGTTGCCCAATACCTATCCAACCAACAAGTGCTAATATTCCAAATAACAATAATGCGCCAACCATTACCAGGGCAAAGTTAAAACAAGGGCGCTGAAACCTTTGCAGCCGTTCATCAGTCTTGAAGAGACTCGATAAAAGAAAAGCAGCAATCATAATGCTCAAGAATGATGTACCGGCAGCAGTCCAATGAACTACACCCGTTATTGTAGCGGGTGGATGTAAGGCATGCGCATCACCAGGGAAAATACCCATAACAACCATCCCACTACTCGTTAAACACAGAAGCAGTATAGCAACTCGCGACAGGCTGGTATGAGCAATGCTACGGAACAGACTAAGCGCCAGCGCAAATACACTTAATGCAAGAGCATAGAATGCTGCGGTCATCAAATATCCGTAGGGACCAACAGCATAATTGCTCACTGCATGATTGATAGGATTATATTCGGGGCGAAGAAAGTGCAACACAACAATCGCCACAATGAAATAGACGATGCCTCCAATTGCAAGCAACGCTAGCAATGTGACATGTGTTGGCTGATTTGTTGCTGGAATGCGACCGATTCCCTCCCAATGTTTTTGATCTTTGATTTCTTAACTCCTTCGAATATGGATAGGTAATAACTACTCTTCATGGTGGGTAGTCAGCCAGAAATTCGATGCCTCCACAACATCCGGTGTATCAGGGTCACGAAGCAAACAACGATATGCCTGTGGGAAAGTTACGATACGTTGTTCTCTGGAAGATACTTTACGGAGAAATGCCGAGGTACCACCGCGTCGTGCTATAGTATCATGTCCACCAAGCAGCACCAGGAGAGGCAGGTTGATCTGACGAGCCTTACGTTTGCTTTGCCAGAGCCACATTGCCAACATGGTAAGAAATCGTGGACTCACCAGACGTACAAAGAGAGGATCAACTCGTAATAACCTGTTAAAAGCAGGGTCACAGCACCCCAATTCCTCACGTCCTGTAATTGCAATTGAGGGATGAGTTGGCGCTATCAATAGCGAATTTATAAAATGAACTATCTCACCAAAGGTTGAGCGCATAGCTGAGCTGAATACAGGTGAAACAAACACAAGACCAGCAAGGGGAATTTGATGAGTTCGGTACAGTCCACGAGCAACATACTGAATTGCAATCGACGCTCCCATGCTTTCACCCAGCACAAAAATAGGTGTATCGGGCCACAGAGCGCTAGCCCATGTGACTGCTATATCTACATCCATAACATAGCGATCAAAGCGATCGATTTCTCCACGCACTCCCTCTGAATGTCCATGCCCTCTTAAATCGGGCGCAACAACTATAGTACCTTTCAATGCTAACTGGCATGCGAGTTCTCTATAGTACCCACCGTGTCCTCCTAAGCCTTGAACACAAACAAGCACTCTTTGAGGATTATCCGGTACCCATGCATGAACAAAGATGCTGATCCCATCTTTCGAAGTAAGCAATGTTTCGATTTCTTCACTGAATGTACTCTGAGCATTACTTTCGCTATTCTGATTGACATGAGCCATTGTAAAAACTCTTTCATGAATGAGAGCATGAATCTCACATTATTCTTGCTAGATATACGACTCATAACCTATACTATTTTTATCACATCCTTGAAAGCATTTCCCCGGGTATCTGATCTGAGGCTCGGAGTAAGCTCCATAAATCTTGAGAAAGGACACATACTCTTGGATAGTGAAGGCTTTATCCAAAAGCAGATTCTCAACTACAATATCGTGTCAAAGGGGAAGCTTACATTTTCTGTACGGTTAGCGGATCTGCTAGTAGCAGTGCCAACCATCCTTGTCGTCTGGCATGCCTATGGTACGCCAAAGGCGATACGCTACGTGGTTGGTCTCACGCTAGCACTCATTACACAACGTGCCTTTATTTCCGCAATGATACATGTAATTGGAACTGAACAATCTTCGTTAGCCGATGCGCTCACCTTGAGTCGGAGCGCAAATGGCGCTGTTCTTGCTGGACTTGTGACTTCAGGCATACGAGAACGCAGGGGCATTGTTGGTTGGATTGGCTGGTTGATGCCGCTTCTCGGTGTGACTGATTGGCTGGATGGAGCGCTAGCTCGACGGGCCGGTCCAACCCTTCTTGGTGGCGTGCTTGATATCGAGGCAGATTCGTGGCTTACTCTCTGGTCTGCAGCAGGAGCAGTAGCATGGGGAGAGGTGCCGGGTTGGTGTCTTCTCCCGCCTATTCTACACTACCTGGAACCATTGCAAGCTTTGACGCAAGGAAAACTTCCTCGAGGTGGAGGTCCATGGTGGTACCGCTTAGCAGGTGCCAGCCAGATGGGGCTTCTCATTGTTGCCCTCGCACCATTCGATTGGAGGCAGCGCAAGCAGTTTCTAACCGCTGCATCATTACCTATAACCATGGCACAATGTATAGCAATTTTCGTCCGCCTTAGCATGATACCCAGGCATATTCGGGCCAGATAACTCTATTTCTTCTCACCAGAAATTTGATGGAAATGCAATCCTCGCAACTGCTTTTCATCCTTTGATGAAAGTGAGTTCATCACCAAATCCCACCAATCGTGTACTTAATGTTGATTACTGTGTTTGTCTCGTGCCTAGTTGAATATTACAGCTGCCAATATGTGTTGTGTCATTAGTATTTTCATATAAGTAGCTTGCATCAAACAAACCTGGTTTTACCGTATTTTTATTGGCATCAGTAAAATAACCTGCGCCAAATTCTCGTGCGAGAGTTGCGCTGTAGTAAACTTTCACGAAAGCCGGAAACCGGCTTGCAGAGCCAGCAATATTCACTGTATTCTGATAAACTGCATCAGTAGGGTAGAATTTTGAACACAATGATTCTGCCATAGAAACTGTCCATGTAGCGCAAGGAGCATAGAGAATTGATGCAATCGGCCCTGCTGATGATGCCGCCGATAATCGAGAAAGAATCAATCGATCTGTATTGCTATTTCCACAACGAGCAAGATGTATCTGACCAGGGCTGCTATGATCATTCTGCTGACCAAATTTGGCCGTGAATGTTGAGAGTTGCGCACCCAATATCGCTGTACCTGAATTTGACGTAGGCTGTAAGGTTGGAGCATTGGTCGCTCCCGGGCTTATTACCGCTGCACCATTACCAGAAGTAGATGGTGTTGGAGTTACTTTTGTGGCTACCATTGAACTTCCATAAATATAAACCGCAAAAATACAAAGAAGAATCGCAACAATAATCAACCCCAGACCTAACTTCGTATTACGTGATTGTGTTCGAAACCAATTTCTGAACCCTGATGGCCTTTTTGGAGCTACATTATTTGATGGAGGCGACGGATACTGAAATTGACTTGATATAGGCGATGGTGGATACTGTTGATTCTGAAACTGAGGTTGGTTGGATTGCCAAGTAGGCGGAATATTTCCTGGTTGCATTATATTTCTCACGTCTAAGAATTTTATTTTGACCCACCCAACGTAGGGTGATACACAGTGAGAAACGTAAACATAAATGCTAGGTAACAGATTGAGATATTTGATTACAATGTGATTATGTTTTGCCTTTGGCAATCACAACTTTAACCACCAAATAGCGCTTGATTTAGTGAAAGGCAGATCTCTTCAATAAATGAGAAAAGCTTCTAGCGAGTATTCTCTTCTTTCCTAAGTTGTAAATGCAATTCTCGCAATTGTTTATCATCCACAGGCGAAGGTGCGTTCATCATCAAATCCTGGGCGCTTTGCGTCTTAGGAAACGCTATTACCTCTCGGATTCCATCTTCATCAGCGAATAACATTACCAGGCGATCAATACCTAGAGCGATGCCACCATGGGGAGGAGCACCGTATTCAAAAGCTTCAAGCATATGGCCAAACTGCTCTTTGATTTCTTCGTCATTCAATTTCATCAGGGAAAAAACCTTTTGCTGAATCTCAGCAACATTGATGCGCACACTTCCGCCACCTATCTCGTAACCGTTGCAAATGATATCGTACTGCTTCGCGCGAATATTCAATGGATCGCTGTCGAGCCTATCAATGTGTGCTTCGTCCATCCCTGAGAATGGATTATGTTCGGCTTCGTAACGTTGACCCTCTTCATCAAAGTGCAAAAGTGGAAAATCAACCACCCAACATAGAGCAAGTTCATTTGGATCGATTAGATTCAGACGCTCGCCTAGTTTAACACGCAAACGGAAGAGGACATCATTGCAAACTTTAGAGCTATCGGCAACAAACAATAGAAGGTCACCTGGCTCACCTTCTAAACGATCAATAATAGCTTGAACCTCATCTGTCGACATGAACTTGGTTAGTGGCGATTTAACCTCTTGAGAGTGGCTAATAGCAAGTGTTACCAATCCTTTCGCTCCCAACAAGCGCGCAAATTCGGTCAATTCCTCGATTTCTTTACGGCTATAACCTCCCGCCCCCGGGACACGTATACCTTTGACCATGCCTTTAGCTGCGAGTGCATTCTGGAAAACGCCAAAATTCCCTTCGGAAGCGAGATCAGATATCTCTACAAGCGGTAGACCGAACCGTATGTCAGGATGATCTGTACCATAGCGATCCATTACATCTGCATAAGATAACTGAGGGAAAGGCAATTCTTTTATACGTTTATTAGTTGTCTCTTCTATCAGATTGATCAATAATCCTTCAATCAAAGACATCACATCTTCTTCAGCCACAAACGCCATTTCCAGATCCAACTGCGTAAATTCTGGTTGCCGATCCGAGCGTTGATCTTCATCACGAAAACAACGAGCAATCTGGAAGTAACGATCCATGCCAGCTACCATTAGTAGCTGTTTTAACTGCTGGGGGGATTGTGGTAAGGCATAAAACTCACCTGAGTAGAGTCGGCTTGGAACAAGATAGTCACGAGCACCCTCGGGAGTGCTCTTCATCAAGATTGGTGTCTCAATTTCAAGGAATCCACGCTCATCCAGGTAATCACGTATTGCTTTGACAACTCGATAGCGCAATATGATATTGTTTTGCATCGAGGGTCTGCGAAGATCAAGATAACGATATTTGAGCCTCAGTGACTCATCAACTTGAATATTGTCACTAATTGGGAAAGGAGTTGTTCGTGAAGGATTCAAGATTGCTATAGTATCGGCAGCAATTTCAATCGCTCCAGTACTCAAATTTCGGTTTTCTGTTCCTGCCATTCGAGCTACAACCTTCCCGCTGATCTGCACAACATATTCCGATCGTAGTTCCGATGCGATACGATGTACCTCAGGCACACGTTCTGGATCTGAAATCACTTGTGTTATGCCATAACGATCTCGTATATCCAGGAAAACAAGACCGCCATGGTCTCTGCGCCTATTCACCCAACCTGCCAGCGTAACCTGTTGTCCAATATTGCTGGCATCTAACTCTCCACACGTATGCGTGCGATAATATACCTCAAAACCCACTGCTAGCACTACTCCTTGCTAAATCTTTCACGTTATATTCATAATTCAGGCAAACCCGCTCTACCTTGCAATATAAGTGAAAAAGCATATTTTCTGATCCTGATATTAGACCGCTTATGCCGTCTACCCCGATGAGCAATTTTCAAGTACTCCATTCTGTGTACCTGTTTGGATTGAGACCAGGTTCGCCGTTGAGGGAGGAATTTGTGTTAAAGCTGCGAGTTGATCGCCCTGCCGAACCACTGCAAGGCTTTTTATCTGTTTGAAGCCTGTATATGAGACATACTGCTGGTTCAATTGGAGTTTGACACTGGTAGTGGTGCCGGTTTTTCCTGTCGAAGTGGGGGTAAGTGCCCCAGTAGGACTAGATTCCAAATTGAGAACTCGATAATTCTCCGGATCCCCGATGTAGAGATGAGGAACACCATTGATCTGACCAGCCGTCAACATAGCCGGATATGTTTGTGATGTGCTGGGTATCGATAAATAAGTAGTCGTTGCATCAACAGGTGTCGCAACAGGTACAGTAGTTTTTGGGTTAAAGTCCCTGGCAGTTGTCGAAAGAGGTGGAGCTATTTGTGACTGCACAAGTACAGGCATCGGTAAAGAAGAGGGCTGACTCCCATTCACTAAAGATAAGCTCTGCACATTTCCACTGGATAATAGCAGGAAAAGCTGACTCGGGAAAGCCGCAACGCTTACAAGTGGTGCCGAGATTGAAATCTGCGACTCCTTCGGCGTGCTAAGATGCTCTTTAGTATCTAGCACGTAACTCAAAATACGCGGATTGCCCTGGTCTGTCTGTGAAGAAAGCACCACTTGTACGGTGTTATTCCAGGCAGTGATAAATTCAGGTATATATCCATTAGCTGTAAAATTCGCGCCGATTAGAGCAGAAGAGATTGGAGTGTTCAAATTTCCTTGCTGATCCGGCCGATAGATACTAAGGGCAAATGTAGCTTGAGAATTGCCATTCACCTGCTTTTGTATGAGAAAAAGTAATGAGCCATTGCTTGCCATATTAGAAAATTGGGGTGTTACCTTACCAGTTATAGGACTTACCATACCATATTGGCCATTGATCCGATACAAATGGTTGTCTAGCCCCAACGTGTAAAGAAAGGGATTGTTCGTGGATCCATTCGCAAAAGCGATACTTCCAGGCGAGGTGTTGGTGCTGGTATTGTCAATTGGATGGCTCGAGCTATTACAAGGAAGTACGTTGATTTTGGCATCCTGGTTGTAAGCAGAAATTGCATGTTGAACATTGCCCACAAGATCATTCTGGAGTTGGGTCAGTCGCTGCATCTGGACCTCATTGAGCTGATATTTATTCTGCACAGCAGTCAGTACCTTTTGAGTTGTTGCCAGAGTTTTGAGAGCAGATGAAGGGGATTCAGAACTTACATTCGTTAGTTGTTGTTGAGCAGCATCCAAAGCCTGGGTAACAGCCTGGGCCTGGTTTTCATTCGATCGAAAAAAGTAGAATGCTCCCCCCCCAATCAGCCCAATTACCAGGAGAGCAATTAAGGCAAGTGTTGGATAAAAAAGACGGTTTCGAACACTTTGATGTTTTCCAATCGTTGGTTGAGGAGCAGTGATGCTATCAGGAGAAGAGATTAATGGGCCGCTACTTAGACGCAACGGTCCGCTCGATATTGCTATATCTCCGTTACTAGAGCCTGATCCTAATGATGTATCAGAAAACATCCCAAGTGTAGCAGTATCTTCACCCATTTCACGTCCGCCCACTACGACAGGATAGCGCACGCTTGGCGGCTCTTCACCAACCTCTTGAACTCGCACGACAATTGCTGTTATATTGTCCGGACCGCCATTTTCGTTAGCTCGTTCAACAAGATGATAGACGCTCTCTTGAGGCACAAATTGATCAATTATGCGCTGAAGCTCGTCATCAATGACTAATCCTGACAATCCATCGGTACATAGTACTAATGAGTCACCTTCGTGTAATGCTTCGAGAAAGACATCGACATCGACTTCTGCCTGAGTACCAAGACAACGCGTTATGACGTTACGTTGAGCATGTGTACGCGCCTGCTCCTCTGTAAGTAAACCCGCTCGTACCTGCTCTGCCACCCATGAATGATCATGTGAGATTTGCTTTACCTGGTTTCCTCGGATAAGATAAGCACGACTATCACCCACATTGGCTATATATGCCATATTTCCACGCAACACTGCTGCAACACATGTTGTTCCCATACCAGTCCTCAACAGGTTCTCTGCTGCCCGTTGATGAATGGATGCATTTGCACGTCTAATAGCGCGAAGTAGAGAAACAGCCACGTCATTGCTGTCTTCCTGATAATACATATTGCTTACTGTGTCTACAGCAATTTCACTGGCCACTTCCCCTGCTGCATGTCCTCCCATACCATCGGCCACAATGAACAATGCGCCTTTGCTTGCCATCACCTGTAGATCTTTAGGAATGACAAAGGCCATATTATCTTCATTATGTTCACGCTTGCGACCAACATCGGTTAGCTGTGCAACATCAAGACGGAGTTGTTTCGCCAACGCACTCATCTCCCGCATAGTTGGGTCAACCATGGCGATTGCCCACTTGATTTGTGCTGTCTATGCAATGTGGAAAACCTCTAATGGAGCGCAACGTTACTCTTGTATTGCGCGTCTTAAAAACTTTAGGCTATAATACACCGACGCAAAGAAAAACGCAACGCACTCTTGCTTTTCGCCTATTGTAATTTTCAATTTCCTTTTTCGCATTATTTTGAATGAGTATACTCTTTCATTCTTCGGCACGCAAGGCTGACTTTTTCTATACTATTCCACCAGTAGGGGCGAGTGTGGTGCGGAGTCGCTTGGTGAGCCTTTATGGCTGTCCGGTCCTTTATTGGATGTAGATTATTTTTATGCAAGGCTTTAATGAGGTAAACAATGCAGCTCATAGAACTTCAAGAAAACATCTGGGTGATTCAAGGCGGAGCAAATATCGGCGTCATTGCTCATGATGGCCATTGCCTCATCATCGATAGCGGCATGGATAAAGATACTGGCCAGAATATACTGAAGCATGTAAAGAAACTGGGGCTGACACCAACGGCTTTACTCATCACCCACGCTCATGCCGATCACTTCGGTGGGGCTCATTTCATGGTTCGACAGACAGGTCTACAAGTCTACGCTACCCGTGTTGAGGCATCTGTTATGTCTGGCCCTATTCTGGAACCACTTTACCTCTTTGGTGGGGCGCAACCGCCAAGAGAATTGCAGCACAAATTCTTTCTAGCAAAATCTTGCAAGGTCGATATTGTCCTCGAGGGAAATGAACAGTCGGTGGATCAGATACCCTTGCAAGTTATTCCCTTACCTGGACATAGTACTGAGCAAGTCGGTGTATGGTATGGAGATACTCTGTTCGTGGGTGATGCTTTTTTGACACCTGAGATTTTGGATAAACATCATATTCCTTTCTATACAGATATTCAGGCAGGACTGAAAACCCTTGATTTTCTGAAAGCGCTTGTCAAGAACCCCAATGAATCCAGCACTGATACATTAACACTATCAAGCGGAAATATGCTGAATACCAAAACCACTCCATTTAAGCTAGTAGTCGCAGGACACGGTGAATTGTATAGCTCGTCAGACCAGGTTCATCGGGTTATTGATTATAACGTTCAGAGATTACAAAGCATACTCGAACAAGTGCGAAAATCACTTGACTACGGAGAGCCTCGTAGCACTTCAGACGTGTTAAGTTCAGTTGCCGCTCTACACAGTGCATCAATAACCACTCTGTCTCAGCATGCACTTTATAATACAACTGTACAGGCAGCTTTAAGTGCGCTCTACACGCAAGATGTGATTCACCCAATATTCCAGGATAACCGTCTGCTGTGGCAAAGGACGTAATAATTGTCCAGGGTTGTTACCTCAGTATTTCCAGAGTCGTTATACAGCCATGGGAACTACCTTTTACTACCTTTTGTCCTTATTAAAATCAATGTAACACGTTTTTATTAGTAAAGTAATGTCTTTTAGAAAGTACTATCTTTCAGAGAAATAATTCATATGCATATCGGTATTAATGCCCAACTGCTGTCTTTTAGTCAGAATTACCGCAATGGCGGTATCAGCCGTTACATTCGTTACCTGCTAACTGCATTAGCAAACCAATCTGGACCGCATGAATACACGATTTTTGTGAATGGCCAGGACATAATAGACCATCTAAACGAATCTGCTGGTAAAGATGTAATCGGGCGATCAGGGCAAACTCAAATGACCTACGTTCCAGAATCCTGGCATGAATCTAGACCCATTTCAAGAGTTGCCTGGGAACAATTCAAACTCCCTTCACTCCTTCGTGAAAAGCACATTGATGTATTCCATTCTCCAGCGAATGTGCTACCAGAAAGGTTACCTCACAGTTGTGCAGGAGTAGTAACACTCCATGACCTGGCTTTTTTACGCTACCCACATGTTTTAACTCGCTCAAAACGTGTTTACCATCGTACGTTCACCATGCACAGCCTGCGTCGCGCAACCATGATCATCGCAAATTCAAATAGCACAAAACAAGATGCTATTGAATTGGCTGCTATACCTGCAAACCATATACGAATGGTCTATCCATGCATCGAAGAACGCTTCTCTAACGTTATACTTGATGAGGATATACAATCCTTTCGCCAGACACATGGATTAACAAAGGGATATCTTCTTTATCTAGGTACCCTGGAGCCGCGCAAGAATATTACAACGCTCATTGACGCATATGCACAATTTCGAAAAATCTATGGTCGAGAAGAGAAACTCGTGTTAGTAGGCAGTAAAGGTTGGCTCTTTGATTCGATTTTTCAAAGAGTACAGGAACTTGGATTAGAAGCGGAAGTTCTATTTCCTGGTTTTGTGTCGGATGCAGAGCAATTGCTCTGGTATCATTCTGCTTCTGTTTTTGTGTATCCTTCGTTGTATGAAGGGTTTGGTATGCCAGTGACAGAGGCGCTTGCTTGTGGGATTCCTGTCGTCACTTCCAATGTCTCGAGTTTGCCCGAGGCAGGAGCTACATTGGCATTGACTGTAGAGCCGCTTGATTCAGAAGCTATGGCCAGAGCTATTTATAAAGCCCTGACCGACGAAACTCTATGCAAGCAATGCCGTACACAAGCACCTATGGTGAGGCAACAATTTTCGGCTCAGAGAATGGCTGAACAGACTGTCGCTGTATATGAGCAATCTGCGGCATTCCATGCATCACAGCATCTTGATAAAAGTGTTTCCATTCTAAGGTAGCGGCTATAAGATAATGGCGAGTTTTCGAACGCCAGTGAGGCTACACGCTTGAATATCAGTAAATTGTCTCAAAAAACCAAAAATATTGATACAATCGATCAAACTGCTCAGGGAGCACAGGTAGGAAGTTCTGACACTGCAGGCGGAGCAACAGGTCCAATTACTAAAGCTATCTCCACCCGCCGCTCCCATCGTCGTCAGTGGCGTATTTTCGAGTGTATCGCCATGATCATTCTTGATGCAATACTGGTCGTTATCTCTTTTCGGCTTGCCTATCATCTGCGTTATCATGTCTTTTTCAATAACCAATTGCTCGCAACGTTTCGCTATAACCTGCATGGTATAGAGAGTAATTCGCCCGCAACACTCAAAATACCACCAGATTCACTGACACCTTTCAATTATTTCCAATCCCTTGAAATCGGCATTGTGATCGGTTTGATACTCATTTTCACATTGAGAGGTCTATATAAAATTCGTTTGACCGGAACCTGGTTTCGTCAGGTATGGACGATTGTCAGTTCCACCACGTTGGGCCTGGCTTTGCTTATAACGTACTATTTCATCTTTCAACCAATTTCGAATTCTCGTTTACTCGTCCCATTTGTCTGGGCAACTGCTATACTTATTCTTTGTTTTGCAAGATTAATCGTCTCTTCGATAATGGGCATACTCTATCGACTTGGTCTTGGTGAAACTCGACTGCTCGTCGTGGGTTCAGGTCGCTTGGGCAAAATGATCATGCAACATATTGTCGCTAACCCCAACCTCGGTTACAACATCGTTGGCTTTCTTCACGACATGAATGAGTCCCCAAGTGATTTCGGTCGATTTAAAATGCTTGGCACGTTAGATGACCTGGGTATGGTCATCCGCTCGATGCAAATTGACGAAGTCATCATTGCATTACCCTCGTATTTGCACCAACAATCCATTCGCAGTGTGCGTTTATGCGAACGCCTGGGTACATCTTTCAAACTTGTACCCGATTTGTATGAGTTAAGCCTATCTCGTATTGATATGGAAGCAATTGAGGGTATTCCTTTGATAGGTATCAAGCAGGTATCCATTAACTCATTGCAAGGATTTATCACACGTGTTGTCGATATTATTGTAGCTCTCCTCATTTTGATTATAGGCTTTCCACTTTGGCTCTGTATTGCCTTTGCAGTTGCAATCAGTTCTCCAGGAGGTATTTTCTATAAGCAAACACGCATAGGTCTCGCGGGGCGACCATTCAAAGTCTATAAATTTCGCTCCATGTATCAAGATGCAGATGCCCGCCTTGCCGGTTTATTGGCATTGAATGAAGCTCAGGGGCCGCTTTTTAAGATTAAGGACGACCCTCGCATAACATCAATAGGAAGATTTCTGCGTCATACAAGCTTCGACGAGATTCCTCAGCTTTTCAATGTTATCAAAGGCGAAATGAGTCTTGTAGGTCCTCGTCCTGCGCTCCCCCATGAAGTAGCACAATTCGATGAGTTGCAAAGAGAACGATTAGTCGTCAAACCTGGAATGACTGGCCTTTGGCAGATTCGAGGTCGGAGTGATATTAGCTTTGATGAAGGTGTTTTGATGGATTTGTACTATATTGAAAACTGGTCGTTACGTCTCTATTTCCAAACACTTATACGCACTATTCCTGTTGTCCTTTTCGGTCGAGGAGCTTACTAGATGAAAGTTGCCCTGGTGCATGATTATCTGAATCAAATGGGTGGTGCAGAACGCGTTGTTTTAACGCTACATGAAATGTTTCCCGACGCACCACTTTATACATCAATTTATGATCCGCAGCGTGTTGACGTCGCTTTCAAGAGCATTGATATTCGCACATCCTTTATGCAGAGATTTCCATTTGTAAAAAAACACCATCAACCATTTTTACCTTTCTATCCATTTGCAATGGAGCAACTTGATCTGCGTGGCTACGATCTTGTGCTCAGTAGCTCCAGTGCCTTTGCCAAAGGTATCATTACACCACCAGAAACCATGCATATCTGTTACTGTCACACTCCAATGCGCTGGTGTTGGAATTATGATGAATATGTTGAACGCGAGCATTTGGGTAAAATACCAAGAAGTATCTTACCTTTCTTCATTTCAGGGCTACGAGTTTGGGATCAAACTAGCTCTATGCGTGTTGATCACTTCATCGCGAATTCTCCAGTAGTAGCTGATCGAATTCGCAAGTACTATCGGCGTGATGCAATTGTCATTCCCCCTCCTGTTGAAGCCAGGCGCTTTACATTTGATCCAACAATCCGACCAGAAGATTACTTTCTAATTGTCAGTCGCTTCATGCCCTACAAGCGCATCGATTTGGCAGTTGAGGCCTGCAATCAGTTACAATTACCACTGGTAATTATTGGTAGCGGACGCGACGAAAAGCGCCTTAAAAGCTTAGCTGGTCCTTCAATTCGTTTCATGGGACGACTGTCTGACCAGGAAGTACTATATTACTACGCTCATTGCCGTGCTCTTATTTTGCCTGGCGAAGAAGATTTTGGCATCACTCCTCTTGAGGCTCAAGCTTCAGGAAGACCTGTAATAGCATATGCCGCAGGTGGCGCAATGGCATCCGTCGTCGATAATGTAACTGGAACATTTTTCCATCAACAGACCGTAGAGAGTCTGGTAGAAGTACTTGCATCATTTGATGAACAAAGGTATGATCCACAGATTATTCATGATCATGCATTGGAATTTGATCAGCCTCGTTTCCGTCGCCGCATTTTGCAGTTTATCGAAGCTAAAATGAGCGAAGGTAAAACAAGAGATATAAGCAAAAATGATCACCTTAAATTAATGAATCTAGCAGGAGACTAGACTATGCAAGGACGACAGGACTCAGGATATGACCCCAGGGATCGATCCTCAGGCAAATTGCTTGCTGCCACGAATGGTTATGACAGCGGGAAACAACGAGCTATACCTCAACGTCCTCCTGGTATGCCAAGAGTTGAACATCCACCACAGAAAACCCGAATAGCCCGTCCACAACGTCAATCAAAGCCGCCAAAAAGCTTGTGGCGCAGGCTTCTTTTTATAGCACTTATTTTTGTTGCCTGCGCTGTAATCGCAGGAATAATAGGTTTTGCTCTCGTCAACTATTTTACTGGCATCGGAAACAGCGCAGGAGCTGCGAATACCGCAACTGATTTTATGCTTGCTCTAAAGAGTCAGAATTACGATCAAGCCTACAACAATGATCTTGATGCAAAAATCACCATTTCAGTTACCAAAGATGAATTCAAACAAATGGCCCTGGCAGACGATCATTGTTTTGGTTTGGTTACTGATTTTAACGAAGTGCCTGGCAGCGCAATCTCGTCCAACAATGATTCTACTCAAAGCTACACGTATAACGTTTCTCGCACTAAGCTTACAAAAACGTACCCACTCGCATTAACCTTACAGAAAGGTCCCGACGGTAATTGGGATATCACCAGTTATGGGGGAGATCTAGGCCCATCTGCACCAACTTGCAAGTAAACACTATCACCAGGTACAGAACCAGGCATCGAAGATAGTTATGTCCTGTTAATGCGTGAGAAACGCGCTCCTGGACTAATCGTAACTTCGTAGAAGAATAGATCTTACTTATACCTGTTACAAGTGATGCAAGTGCGACAAGTGCGACATCCGCAACAAATGTTACAAACGTTATAAACGTTACAAGTTACCGCATAGTCCTGGATCAATACTCTCACTATCTCATGAAAACGCGCTTAAACCAGTGATTGCCTGGCCAATCACGAGTGTGTGGATATCGTCAGTACCCTCATATGTATAGACCGATTCCAGATTATTCGAGTGGCGGCTAATCGGATACTCGAGTGTAATACCATTAGCTCCCAATATGGAGCGAGCCTCACGTGCGGTTTTAAGCGCCTCACGTACATTATTGCGCTTCGCAATCGAAATTTGCACAGGATGCAACTTTCCCTCATCCTTATTACGTCCAAGTTGCAATGCCAGTAATTGCGCCTTTACCAGTTCTGTTGCCATTATCGCCAGCTTCTGCTGTACGAGTTGAAAACTCCCAATGGGACGATTAAACTGAATACGTGTTTTGGCATAATCAAGCGCTACTTCGTAACATGCTCGAGCTGCGCCTGTCGCTCCCCATGCAATTCCGTAGCGAGCCTCATCCAGGCAAGAAAGGGGACCGCGTAGGCCACGAATATCTGGCAACATGTTTTCTGCAGGAACATAGCAGTCCTCAAAATGTAACTCAGAGGTAACAGACGCCCGCAATGAAAGCTTATGATGCACATCGCTCGTAGTAAAACCTGGAGTTCCTCGCTCTACCAAAAAGCCGCGAATCCCATCTTCAGTTCGTGCCCAGACGACTGCTAGATCTGCAATACCGCCATTGGTAATCCACATCTTGGTGCCATTCAGGACGAATGAATCACCAACCCGTCGAGCGGTAGTACGCATGCTACCAGGATCACTTCCTGAATCGGGTTCTGTGAGTCCAAAACATCCAATCACCTCACCCTGAGCCATACGTGGTAGCCATCGCTGCTTTTGTTCCTCGGAACCATATGCCTGGATGGGAAACATAGCTAACGAGCCTTGCACAGATACAAAAGAGCGCAAACCGCTATCACCCGCTTCCAATTCCTGACATGCGAGACCATAGCAGACGGCGCTTAAGCCCGCGCAACCATACCCTTCTAGATGCATGCCAAATAATCCTAACTCAGCGATTTCTGGAACAAGCTCTCGTGGAAAAGTACCGGCTTCAAAGTGCTCTCCAATAATCGGCAGAACACGCTCGTTGACGAACTTTCGCACTGTATCACGCACCATGCGCTCTTCTTCTGAGAGTAAGGAGTCAATGTTATAAAGATCGTTAGCCAATGGCATTTGTACCTGGCGATGAGTTGTTGTTTCTGTCATACTTTCGGAGTTCCCTCTCAATTTGTCAAAATTCATTATTGGTCTTCAAATGATCATTATAGTATATTCAGGTGAAGTTACCCAAATATTGCTGTGTATTTCCCTTGCAATATGCTACTCGTAAGCATATCATGATCTTTAGATCAAATATGCGCCTATTCATGGAGGTTAGTATGAAAGTCGTAACTACTGAGGGAATTTCACACTTTCGCATTGTCGAAACAAAAGGACAGGTTTTCGGATTAGTCGTGCGCAGCCGGGGATTGGGAGGAAACATCATGGCAGGTCTTCGCTCTCTGGGAGGCGGCGAGATTACCGAGTATACTCAGTTACTCGAAGAAGCCAGGCGCCACGCCGTTGATCGGAT
>Ga0209048_10002634_pt1 | contig 17739 bp, 13 predicted proteins | sample FrelakmetCRP12CR_FD_187146 | JGI IMG/M metagenome (GOLD analysis project Ga0209048, IMG submission 187146) | Freshwater lake sediment microbial communities from the University of Notre Dame, USA, for methane emissions studies - CRP12 CR (SPAdes)... | ecosystem: Environmental > Aquatic >... | reverse complement strand
TGCACGAGCCCGCTGGTCTGCCAGGCGGTGGCGGACCTGGTGAGCGAACTGGGTGCCCGACCGATCATCGCCGAGTCGTCGGCCAGAGGAGCGGACACCGAGGCCGCCTATCGGATCATGGGCTACGATGCGCTCCGGCGTCAGGGCTACGAGGTTGTGGACCTGAAACAGGACAAGACGGTGCAGGTGCGGCTCGCCGGGGGGCATATCCTGACCGAGATCACCACCTTCGAGCTGGTGACACAGGTGGATGCGATCATCAGCGTGCCGGTGATGAAGACGCACGATCAGGGACAAATCACGCTGTCGTTGAAGAACCTGAAGGGGTTGGTGACGGACGGCGACAAGCGGCGGATTCACCTGGAAGGCATGTTTGAGGGCGCCACGGACCTGGTCGCGCACTTCAAGCCAGCGTTCACGGTCGTGGATGCGATCATCGGGCAGGAGGGCATGGGGCCGCTCCTCGGAATGCCCGTGGAGATGGGCCTGGTCCTGGCCGGCCGCGATCTGGTTGCGGTGGATGCGATCGGGGGCCGGGTGATGGGCTTCGCGCCGGACGAGGTGCCGATCACGCGGGCAGCGGCCGAGCGGGGCCTCGGGACGATGGACGAATCCGAGATCGAGGTGGTGGGGGAGCAGGTCGCCGATGTGCAGCGGCGATTCGTCCGGTGCGAGGAGGACGATCGTATCGACAGCCAGGGCATCGAGGTCGTCCACAGCGTGGGGACCTGCACCGGATGCCGGAACGGCCTCTTGAGCTCCCTCTTTGATATGCGAGCCGATGGGACCCTGGAACGCGCCCGGGGGGTGACGGTCATCGCGGGGCCGACCCCGGTCCCCGACGGCGTGCCGCAAGAGATGCTGATCAGCGTCGGTTCGTGCAGTCTCCCCGAAGCCAAACGCCTGCTGCGCTACGTCCGAGGTTGCCCGCCGAATAACGTGGACATCGTCCGGGCGCTCCTGGCCGTGGAGGGAAAAGCCTAGGGTGCCTCCCGTAGGGCGCGCCATGGCAACCTCCTGACGGCAGAGGCCTGTCCGCCCTGCGGTGGCGTACGCCGGGACGGTTTCGCTCGACGCCGTGCGCAGAACCGGCGATCCTCCCGATCAGGGCGTGCGGCAGAGTATTCCTGGAGATTTTGGAGGGATTGAATGCACCCCGACACACCACTGGCTCTCTTGCAGGGCGTCCGCATCCTCAGCTTCACGCAGTTTCTGCTCGGACCCGCCGGCGTCCAATACCTCGGGGACATGGGCGCGGACGTGATCAAGATCGAGCCGCCGGGCGGCAGGCTCTTCGAGCGGACCTGGGCGGGGTGCGATCAATTCCTGAATGGCGTGAGCGCCTTTTTTCTCTGCGCCCACCGGAACCAGCGAAGCCTCGCGCTGGATCTCAAGTGTCCCGAGGGAATCGAGGTGGCCAAGCGTCTGATCGCCGGGGCCGATGTCCTGGTGCAGAATTTCCGCCCCGGTGTGATGGCGAGGCTGGGGTTGGGCTACGAGGAGGTCGCCCCGCTGAATCCCCGGCTGATCTACGTCTCCGGGTCCGGGTACGGTGAGGGGAGCGTCTACCGGGACCGTCCCGGCCAGGATCTGCTGATCCAGGCGATGAGCGGCCTCGCCAATCTCTCCGGTCGGGAGGGCCAGCCGCCCACCGCCGTGGGCGGGCCGGTGGTGGACCAGCACGGCGCGGCCCTCCTGGCCATGGGAGTTCTGGCCGCGCTGTTCGATCGATCGCGGACAGGGCGGGGGCAGAAGGTCGAGGTGACTATGCTCCGCGCAGCGCTCGACCTCCAGCTCGAAGTCCTGATGTACCACCTGAACGGGGCGCAATTGCGGAAGAGCCCGACCAGCCTCGCCAGCATGATCCATCCTGGCCCGTACGGGATCTATGAGACGAAGGACGGCTACCTGGCCCTCTCGATGTCGCCGCTGCCAGTCCTGCAGGACGCGTTGCAGTTGCCAGAGTTGGCGCCGCTGGCCACGGAGCGATTCAACCATCCTGCGCGCGAGCAGGTCTCCCGGCTCCTGGAGCCCGTCATTCGCACGCGCACCACGGGCGAGTGGGTGGAGTACCTGGTCCCGAAAGGCATCTGGGCGGCGCCGGTCCTGGATTACGACGGGGTCTTCGCCGACCCGGCGGTGCAGGATGCGGATGTCATCGAGGACGTCGACCATCCGACCGCCGGCCGTGTCCGCCTCTTGCGGTTCCCCTTGGAGTTTTCCAGCGGGCGGGCAGCCACTCGGCGCGTTCCGCCGACATCAGGCGAGCACAGCGCCGAGATCCTCCGGGAACTCGGGTACGGCGACGCGGACGTCGCGCGCCTGCAGCAGCAGAAAGTCGTGTGACCAAGGACACCCGGCACGCGATCGAGGGAGCGGCCATGGAGATTCGCCGGACACGCATCCAGGATTACCATGTCGGCGATAGGGCGCGATTCACCAAAACCGTTACGGAAACCGACTCCGCGCTGTTCGCCGCCGTGTCCGGCGACTTCTACCCGATACATTTCAACCAGGAGCTCGCCCAGCGAACACGCTTCGGCGGGCGCATTGCGCACGGCGCGATCGCGGTCGGACTCGTCTCCACCGTCATCGGCGTGCCGCTGCAGGGTCCTGGCGTGTGCGCGGCGGTGATCAAGGAACTGCATTTCGATTTTACCGGCCCGGTGCGGTTCGGGGACACGCTCACGGCGGAGGCCACGGTGGAGGATGTCGTAACCGAAAGACACATCGTCAATTTGGCTGTCGTCTGCCGGAATCAGCACGCCGAGGCGGTTCTCAAAGGGCGCGCCGTCATCAAGGTGCTGAAAGAAGTCGTCACGGAATAGGACGGGCAGCGTCTGACCGGAACCCCTGACTGCGGTCGAGGAGAGATCGAGGCGAGCCACATGGACTGGATCATCGAACCGGAACGAAAGATCCCCGTTACGTCGGACGTGGACGTGCTGGTCTGCGGCGGAGGGTTTGCCGGAGTGGCCGCCGCGGTCTGCGCCGCACGGATGGGGGTGAAGGTTCTGCTGGTTGAACGTTACGGGTTCCTCGGGGGTCTCGTCACCGGGGGCCTTGTCATCACCACACCCCCCCTGGACAACGGCATCAATCGCGAGATCGGTGCGCGGCTCCGGGCGAAAGGTGTGTACGCGCCCCTGCAGAAGCCGGGCGCCGAGATGATCGCCCTGAAGATGCACGCAATCGATCCGGAGGTCGTGAAGCAGGAACTGGTGGAGATGCTCCGGGAAACGCGGTCGCAGATCCTCCTGCATAGCCTGATTGTCGGGAGCATCGTCGAGGCCGGCGCACTCAAAGGCATCGTCATCGAGAACAAGGCGGGACGGCAGGCGATCTTGGCCAAGGTGGTGGTGGACGCAACGGGCGATGCCGATGTGGCCGCATTTGCCCACGCCCCTTTCCGGGTGGTGAAGAAGCCCATCACCATGATGTTCAACATGGCCGGCGTGGATGTGGACAAGGTGCTGAGCCGGGTCGGCAACTGGAGCAATCTCAAACAATTGGTCACTGAGGCGGTGGCGAGGGGCGAGCTGAAATTCGAGCTGGGCACGACGCTGGAGTGGGGGACCCCCGGCGTGCACGCCGAATGCCTGATCCACCCCGGCGAGATCAACGTCTGGTCGGGCAATCTCCGCGGGGTGGACGCGCTGGACCCGAGCCAGCTCACGGCGGCGGAGCTGATCACCCGGGAACACGTGATGCGTCTCGTCGCCTTCCTGCGGGGACACGTCCCGGGGTTCGAGCAGTCCTGGATCACCCTGACCTCGCCGATCCTCGGCGTGCGGGCCACACGCCAGATCCTGGGCGGCATCTCGCCGAACATGCAAGAGGTCCGGAATATCAGATTCGCCGATACGGTGGCGAAGCCGTATGCGGAGGACACGATTCGTTTGCCGTACGGCACCCTGCTCCCGCAGGGCGTGGACAATTTACTCGTGGCGGGCCGCTGCATCTCGGCCGAGGAAGAGGCCATGGGGCAGCTCCGGCTGATCCCGGTCTGCTCCGCGACCGGCGAGGCGGCCGGGACCGCGGCGGCGCTTGCGTTCCGCGCGAAGGTCGCGCCGGCGAAACTCGACATCGCACAGCTTCAGAAGCAGCTCGCCAAGCAGAGAGTGGATCTGGGACTGTAGCAGGGATGAGCCGGCCGCACCTTCTGTTCCGGCAGTGAAACGGTGCGGCCGGCTTTTCTGTTTACTGCGGACAGATGTACCCGGTTCCGGCCGGGTTCTTGAAGCAGCCCACCGATTCCGGCAGCAGCATCTTGGGAAGCCAGAGGACAATCTCTGGGAAGAAAATCGTGAACAGAATTGCGGACAAGAACACGACGTACAGCGGGAGGGAGCGCACGAGGGCTTTCGAGAAAGGCACGTTGCAGAACTTGGACGCCATCAAGAGGGTCAACCCATAAGGTGGAGTGATCAGCCCAAACGCGAGCGTAGTCACGATTACCACACCCAGATGAACCGAATTGATATTGCCCAGTTCCTGAAGCCTCAGGAGGATGGGCATAAAGATGATGATGGCCGGTACAGCGTCCACGAAGTCGCCGACGATCACGAACAAAGCCGCCAGCAGCAGCATGATCGTCCGGCCGTCCGTTCCTGCATAGTGCTGGATCCAGCCCGCCACCACATCCGGGCCCCGAAGGTATGCCAGCATCCAGCCGAAAGCCGACGCCCCCGCCACGGCCGCCATGGGAATAGAATACAACAGGCCGGCGTGGACGAAGTCGCGCGGCAGGTGTTTGATGTGATCCGGCCGCAGTAACGGAATGACAACAAGGACAATGTAGGCTACCGCCGCCATTCCCGCCTCGGTCGGGGTGAACCAGCCTGTAAGGATTCCCCCCATGATGATGATCGGAATGATCAGCGGAAGCGCGGCCCGCTTCGTGGCTTCAGTGAACTCGCCGAAGCTGGACCGAGCCCTGCGTACTCCCACCGGACCAAAGAGAAAGCTGAAAATCATCAAACCAATGCCAATGAACACTCCGGGCGCGACGCCGCCGAGAAACAGCCCTGCGATCGAGACACTTCCCGTTGCGCCGTACACGACAGCCATGATGCTGGGCGGGATCAAATTGGCGATTGTAGCGGCAGAGGCAATCAAGGCAGCGATAAAAGGCAAATCGTACCCTTCGCGGTCCATCTCGGGAGCAATCGTTTTAGTGAGGACGGCGACATCCGCAGTGGACGACCCAGAGATCCCAGCGAAGAACATGCTGAAGACGGTGACGACTTGCGCCAGCCCGCCCCTGAGATGCCCGACGAGGGTTTGTGCCAGCACAATCATGCGCCGCGTCACGTCGGCCGAGGTCATCAGCTCCCCGACGAGCAGGAAAAAGGGCACCGCGAGCAGCGCCTCGGAATCCAGCCCGTTAAAAAGCTGTCCAACCATCGATTGCATGCTGATGGGGGTCAGCGTCGTAGCCACGAACACGCCGGAGGCGAGGGCGAACGGCACGGGCACACCGAGATAGCCGAGGAACAGGAACAGAAACGCCATCAGGAAGACGATCAGGCCCGGTTCGACGGTCGTGCTCATATCGTGAATTCCTTCTCGGTTTCGGAACGGGGCTGACCTTCAAAACCGTTCCGCCAGCCATTCACGAGTTGTTCGACGACGAACAAGCAGATGAAAAACCCGGAAACGGGGACGCAAAGATACCACCAGGCCAGAGGTGTGAGGGAGGGCATGCGGAAGCTGCCGAATCCATGCAGGAAATTTGTATAGCCGAATGTCACCATGAGCAGCCCGCAGGCTAGCACCACCAAGCGGTTGAAGGTCTCAGCAAGCGTGCGTTTCGTTCCGCTGAGGGAGTCCGTGATCGCCGACAGGTACAGGTGATCTGCCCGGCGTGTGGCGACAGCCATCCCGATGAAGCTGCCGTAGACGAAGAAGATCGACGTCGCTTCCTGGAGCCACAGCCACGGGTGCCGAATGGTCCGGGTCACGATGTCACATAGCACGGAGAGGGAAAAACCTCCGATAGCGATGCCGCACAAGACCATCAGCAGCCATTCCAGGGGGTCGAATGCCCGCCATTTCAAATGGCGGTCGCGTTGCAGCACGATCGAAGCGTTGCTCATTCCGACCTCTATGGTTTTCCGGAGATTCCGGGCGGCAAGCAATGAGCCTGCCGCCCGGTGGGTTAGCAGCGGACGGCTACTTCAAGCTGCGGATGATCTCCATCATCTTCACGGCGTGCGGCCCAAGCTCCTTGGCCAACTGATCTTGAATCGGCTTCACCGCTTTGATGAACCCGCTCTTGTCCGCCGTGACCAGCTTCACTCCCATCTTCTGTAGCTTCTCGCCCGATTCCTTCTCGAGCTTGATGGCGTACGGCGGCTCCAGGTTTGCCACCTCGTTCGCCGCGGCCTCAACCCACTTCTTCTGCTCGTCGGTGAAGCTGTTCCAGGTCTTTTCGCTGACCCAGAGGATGCTGTTGTTGGCCTCGTGCTCCGTCAACGACATGATCGGAGCAACTTCGTAGTGCTTGCCGGCCAGATACACGTTCACGCCGTTTTCGGCAAACTCCACGACGCCCGTCTGGAGTGATGTGTACACTTCCCCAAAAGGCATGTGGACGGTCTGGGCGCCGTAGGCCGGGAAGCAGGTGTCCTCTGTCTTGGTCGCCTGGACGCGGACCTTCGCGCCCTTGAGGTCCTCGACTTTTTTGATCTCGCGTTTGCCGTACAGGTCGCGGAGACCCAATGTCTGCAGTGTAATTACATGCGCGCCCTGCACTGTCTCTCGCACGAGTTGGCGCACCGCCGCATTAAGCTCGGGGGATGCGATGGCTTTGATGAGATGCTGATCGTTTTCGAACAAATAGTGGATGGACATCACGCCGAACTGCGGCGAGACCGTTGATCCGTTTGCCGTTGAGGAGATGACGAAGTCGATGTCCCCAGAGCGCACCTTCTGCAGCATCACCGGCTCCTGGCCAAGCTGCGCGGCGGGGAATTGGTCCACGGCAAACATGCCCTTGCTCACCTCCTCGAGCTTCTTTCCGAACACGTCTCCGGAGTAGCCGTACCCCGTGCTATGCGGCTGGTCGTAGCCGAACGTGAAGCGCCGCTTCTGCTGGGCATCGGCCGGAAACGCCATCGCCGCCACTACGAACAGTACCACGAACAGGGCGAACCATCTGTGCAGCTTCATCGCGTTCTCCTCCAATTCCGAGAATGGTCGGCTGTCTCTGTGCGGATGCACCAGGGGACTGGTACACGCACTCCGCCGTGGCAGCAGCCGGCATGCCACGAGCTTCGAAAGGACGCGTGAGATTCTGGGAAGAGGGAAAACAAATCGTCAATGCTTCGGTGCCCTGCGTGCGTCGGACGAGTCAACAGGTGCGGATTGGCGTTCTTGCCGAAGCATGACGTATGGGCACGCTATCAATTTGAGGAATCCGTGTCAAGCCATTCAGGCCCGAGTCAGGCCCGAGTCTTGGTGAATCAGAGAGAGACGGCCCGTCCCTACTCACGGTTGTGGTGTGGCCGGGCGCTTTTCGAGGAATGCCCGCACCCCCTCTTGGACCGCCTCGGACTGGAACAGCTCGCTGATGGCGTCCACGGAGACCTGCTGGGCTTCCATCAGGTCCATGCACTGCCCGCGGTCCATCACCGCCTTCACCGTGCGGAGCGTGAGGCCGGATCGTTCAGCGATGGTGCGGCCGAGTTCCTGGCCCGCCGCCAACGCCTGGCCCGCCGGCGCCACCCGATTCACCAGACCGAGCCGCCACGCCTCGCGGGCGTCCACCGCGTCGCCGGTGTAAATCAACTCGCGGGCACGCGCCTCGCCGATCAGGCGCGGGAGGCGCTCCGTGCCCCCGCCCGCCGGGAACACGCCCAGCTTCACCTCGGGGAGCGCCAGGCGCGAGGCCTCGCTGGCGACGCGCAGGTCGCAGGCCAGAGCCAGCTCCAGGCCGCCGCCCAGGCAATGCCCCTCGATGGCGGCGATGGTGGGGATGGGGAAGAAATCGATCCGGTTGTACAGGGTATGCTCTTGCATGGCGTGCTGGCGGCCCAGGCGGCGCGCCGTGATTTCGGGGAATTCCTTGATGTCCGCCCCCACGGAGAACGCCCGTCCCCCGGCACCGTACAGGACCAGGCAGCGGATTCCAGGATCGACAGCAATCTCTTCGAGGCAGTTCGAGAGCTCTGCTTTCACCTGATGCGAGAGTGGATTGAGGGGCGGCCGATCCACGGTGATCGTGGCGACAGCGTCAGCCGCGCCCCAGGAGACGAATTGCCGCTGGGTGTTGGAGCCCATGTCGCTTCCTCCAGTGCCAAACGTTTGGTCCGCGCGGCATCCAGGCGGATACCGTGTGCCCCACACACTTTACTTCGAAGCCGCGTTCGGAATCAAGCCCTCGACGGCCGCCCTCGACGGCCGCCATCCAGGAGCAAGGGCACATGGAACATCGGTGTTGTCTGAACGAGGAATCCGAAGGAGGAATTCCACTTGACGAGCGTGTGCGCCTGTGGGAGAGATATGACGAAGCGGTGCCGACCGGTTCCAAAGGTCCCCTTGTGAGTGAAGGAATCGGGCCCACCGTCCGTGATCGAGTGGTTTCTACAAACTCGAATTGGCTGACGGCAACGCCGCGCCATGGCGGAGTGCGCTCCACGAGTGGCCGTGTGGTGGTGAGACGAAGGGATGCTCGGGCGCGGCAACGGTCGCGCTGCCGAGGGTCCCGCCAAAACCCGGTGATAGGAGGGAGAAGACATGAGCAGGAAGGTTATGCTGGTTGTCCTGGCCTTGGCGTTCGGTGTGGCGCTCGCGGTCCCTGCGGGGCCCGCGCTGGCTCAGACGATCACGCTCCGCGGCGCCAGCCAGTTCGACGACAATCACTCGTACAATCAGACCATGTTGAAGTTCGCCGAGGCCGTGCAGAAGTACTACGGGAAGCCGGTGAACTTCGTCCTGCACCGGAACCGGGAACTGGGTTTGGAGAAGGACTACTTCAGCTACATGAGCCAGGGGATCTCGGTGGACTACGCGGTCTTCGCTCCATCGCACGCGGCGACCTTCTCCAAGGCGATCACCCTGATGGACATGCCGTTCCTCTTCCGGGACATCGACCAATGGAACAAGGTCCTGTCCACCGGAGAGGCCTTTGCGCCGACCGCCGAGGATGTGCTGAAGAAGGCCGATGTCATCCTGATCGGCTATGCGGGTGGCGGCGTGCGTAACATCGTCTCGAACAAGCCGGTTCGGAACATGGCGGAGCTGAAGGGGCTGAACATCCGGGTGATGGGGGCCCCGATCCAGACCAGGATGTTCCAGGCGATCACGGCGTCCCCGACCGTTATCGCGTATGACGAGGTGTACAACGCGATCCAGACGAACGTGATCAACGCGGGCGAGAACGAGGCGCCGGGCTGGTTCCAGATGAAGTGGCACGAGGTGGCGAAGTACATCTGCCTGACCCAGCATGCCATCACCATCCGCACGCTCGGCTTCAGCGGCAAGAGCTTCCGGAAGCTTCCGAAGGATCTACAGGAAGCCATCCTGAAGGCTGGCAAGGACGGCGCGACCTTCGGTCGCCAGTATGAGCGGAAGGAAGACGACCGGATCCTGGAGGCGCTCAAGAACGAGAAGAAGGTCGATGTGGTCCAGTTCACCGAACGGGCCAAGCTGCTTGAGTTGGTCGCGCCCGTGAAAGCGGCCTTCGCCAAGGAGATCGAGGCGGAGAAGATCCTGGCGGCGATCGACGCCGTGAAGTAGCCCCCTGAAGGCGAGTTAACCTGGGACTGGGCTGCCAGCCGGGGACTGGCTGCCCGGTTTCGCCTTGCGAGGTTGGCGAAACAATGGCTGGGTTCAAGAAGTTTCTGGCTGGGTATTTCTGGCTGCAGCAGCAAATCATTACCATACTGATATTCCTCCTGGTCGTGCCGGTAACTCTCCAGATTGTCTCCCGGTACACGGAGCTGATTCCCCGGTACATCTGGACCGAGGAGGCAGCGCGGTTCCTGTTTATCTGGATTATCTCGATCGGGTCCGCCATCGCGGTGCGCGAGCAAACGCATTTCAACGTGGACGTCCTGCCCAAGCCCAAGACGGCCCGCGGCAAGGCCCTGGCCGTCCTGGCGGTCGATCTCTCGATGCTGGCGATGGCCGTCATCTTCGTCTGGTACGGCTGGGAATTCGTGAAGTTCGGGTACAACCAGACCTCGGAGTTGACCGGCATCAACATGGTGTTCATCTTCGGATCGTTCCTGCTGGCTGGTGTGAGCTGGGTGGCGTTCATTGTGGAACGGACGCTCGACAACCTGCCGGTCCTGATCGGAGGCGTGAATGGGTCCCGGTGAAGTCTCAGCCATCATGTTCGGCATCTTCGGCGTCCTCATCGCGCTGCGGGTGCCGGTGGCTTTCTCGTTGGGGGTGGCGTGCATTCCCATTCTCTACCTGGACGAGCGACTGTCTCCGATCATCCTGCTGACCGAGATGAACAAGGCCTATGGTAGCTTCGTCCTGCTGGCGGTGCCGTTCTTCATCCTGGCCGCGAATCTGATGAACTCCTCCGGAATCACCCAGCGATTGGTGGAGCTCTCCCAGGCCATGGTGGGGCATTTCCGGGGTGGCCTGGGGCATATCGGCGTCGTGGTGAGCATGATTTTCGCGGGCATCTCCGGGTCCTCGACCGCCGAGGCGGCGGGCATCGGGTCCCTCCTCATTCCTGCAATGAAGAAACAGGGGTACGACACCAACTTCAGCGTGGCCCTCATCGCGTGTTCGGCGGTCATGGGCGTGATCATTCCCCCGAGCATCCTGATGGTCGTCTGGGGCGGGATTATGTCCGTGTCGATCGGCGCGCTGTTCCTCTCGGGGTTCTTGCCCGGCGTGATGATCGGTCTCTCCCAAATGGTCTGCGTGTGGATCTATGCGAAGCGGCGGGGCTACCCCGTATACGAGCGAGCCTCGCTGAAGAAGTTCGCCGTGACCTTCGGTCGGGCCTCCTTCGCGCTCCTCGCGCCATTAATCGTGGTCGGCGGGGTGGTGGGCGGGATCGCCACGCCGACGGAGGCCTCGGTCCTGGCGGTGCTCTATACCTTGGGGGTGGGCCTGTTCGTCTATAAGTCGATCGGACCCAAGGATCTTCCCGCCACGTTCTACGAGACGGCGCGCCTGGCGTCGATCTCGCTGTTCTGCATCGGGACGGCGTCGGCCTTCGGGTTCCTGCTGGCCTTCTATCGGATCCCGAAGCTCGTGATGGCGTTCCTCAGCCCCTACGCGACCAGTGTGACGACCGTCGGGCTGCTCGTCGCCGGCGTCTTCCTCGTGGTGGGCTGCTTCATCGACGCCATCCCGGCGATGATCATCTTCGGGGGCCTCATGCAGCCGTTGGCGGCGGCGGTGCACATGCACCCGGTGCACTTTGCCATCATCGGCGTGGTGTCGCTGGCCTTCGGGCTGGTCACGCCGCCGTATGGATTGTGTCTTTTGATCGCGTGCGCCATCGGAAAGATCGAGGTCAGTGACTGCATCAAGGACATCGCGATCATTCTGGTGCCGATGCTCGCGGTGCTCCTCTTTATCATCCTCTTCCCGCAGGCGATTCTGTTTTTCCCAAGACTGATCATGCCGAAGTTCGTCTGACGCGAACCATCTGTGCGCAGAGGAAATCCGGGGGGCGGGAGGCACCGCCCCCCGATTCTTTTGGTGCAGGAATGGCGGACGCCTCCCCCGATCGGGCGACAGGCGCGATCGGTTTCTCATGGACGGGTCGTTTTGGTCCATGGTAGTTTCGCGTGCGAGCTGGCCGCTTCGAAGTGAAAGTCGCACGAATGGAATTGATCGAACGCATCTTGCACGGCGATCCGCGCGCGGCTGCCCGCCTGATCACCATGGTCGAGAACGGGACCGCGGAAGCGGTGGCGGCGCTCAAAGCGATCTATCCCCACACGGGCCGCGGCTATGTGATCGGCATCACGGGTCCGCCCGGTTCGGGGAAGAGCACGCTCACGGATCGAATCACCGCCGAGTTACGCCAGCTCGGCAAGACGGTGGGAATCATTGCGGTGGACCCCACCAGTCCGTTCACCGGCGGGGCGATCCTGGGCGACCGCATCCGGATGCAGCGGCACAGCCTGGACGACGGGGTCTTCATCCGAAGCATGGCGACCCGGGGGCACCTGGGCGGACTGTCGCGCTCGACGAACGACGTGGTGGACGTGCTGGACGCAATGGGGAAGGAATATATCCTCATCGAGACGGTGGGCGTGGGGCAAGCCGAGATCGAGATCGTCCGGACGGCCCACACGACCATCGTCGTGGCGGTGCCGGGCCTGGGGGACGAGATCCAGGCGATCAAGGCCGGGATCATGGAGATCGGGGATCTCTTCGTGGTCAACAAGGCCGATCGGGACGGGGCCGACCGGACCGTCCTCGAAATCGAGATGATGCTGGAGCACGGGGAGTCGGACGATGGCTGGCGTCCCAAGATCTTCAAGACCGTAGCGGCCCGGGGGGAGGGGATCGACGCCCTGACGCAAGGCATCCTGGGGCATCGCGAGTTTCTCTTCGAGGAGGAGGGGCATCGCCGCAAGGGCCGCGAGCGGACGCGGTGGGTATTTCGAGGGCTCCTCCAAGAACGGTTGACGGCACGCGCCTTGGACAGCATGTCGCGCGGCGGCGGATTGGACCCCCTGGTCGACCGGATCGCGGCGCGCGAGACCGACCCCTATACCGCGGTGGAAGAGGTGCTGCGGAAACTTGGATTGTAGTCGTCTCTCCTGCCGCCACGTCTTTCCTCTCTCCTGTCGACGGGTCACCCGATGGATCTGACACCCCGCGCCGAGCTCGACGTTCGCATCGCCCTCTTCCGGCTGAGGTTGTTCAGCGCCCTCTTCACTCCTCCGCAGCTGACCGCTGACTGCTGACCGCTGGTTACTGCCTGCTGACCGCTGCCCGCTCGCCTACCCCTTCTCCAGAATCGCCGGCCGCGTGAACCGAACCCCGCCAACCTCCATGGTCAGCGTGGGGAAGAGGATGGGCCGCGTGATCGGCTCGGGCCCATCCACCGTGGCCAGTATCGTGTCCTCAGACTTGGTCCCCGTGATGGACGGGTTCCAGCAGAACGGCTGATTCAGGGCGACGACGTCGGGCGTCGTGAAATGGGCCCGATAGTCGCGCGGTTGATACCCGATGGGACCGCCCTGATGGTGGAGCTTCCATTCCACGGGGTAGCCCTTCTCGGCGTAGGCGGCGATGGCCTTCTGGAACACCTCCTTCACCGGCGTCCCCGGACGCGTGCTGGCCATCAGCGTGCAGTCCACGTACACGGTGGCCTCGTACTGTCTGCGCAGAGCATCCGGGAGCTTCCCAAAGTGGACGAAGCGGGTGAGACACACGACCAGGCCGCCCTTGCGGGCGTTCACCGAGAGCATGAAGATGCGGTCAATGGGTTGTTCCATCGGGATGCTGTGGCGGAAGCGACGGATACGGTCGTCGGCCGCGCCCATGACCCCGATCGGGTCGATCCGGTCCTTCCAGAGTTCGGCCGAGAGCCGCCCGATGACCGCGCACTCCTTTTCCCCCTGCCGGGTCTCCATCAGGATCTGCTCGGCGGCGCGGGAGGTTTTCTCGCCCAGCCAGCGGTAGCGCTCGATTTCGCTGGGGGTGAGCGAGTAGCGAAGGCGGACCACATCCTCGTTCAGGCCAACGCTGTTGGGGAAGGGGACATCGCAACCGACCGGCCCGCCGCCGGCGAGATCCTTGACAATAGCTGCCTCGTGATCGTCCCACCAGTTGAAGGTCTTGACCTGGAAACCGAGCGTCTCAACCCCTTCCTCCTCGATCATGCGTGGGGCCTCGACGTTGGTGCTGAGGACATACTTGGCGTCCTCGGTGACCAGGATGGAGGTTCCGCCCATCTCTGTGGCGATGCCGATGAGGTTGATCCCGCCGGCGGTCAACCAGGAGAAGTTGGTCTGGCGCTTGAGCAGAACGGCGGCCAGTCCCTTGGTCTTCATCAATCCCCGAAGTCGCGCTTCCTTCTCTCGGATCTCCTCGAGTCTGGTCATGACGGTTCCTTTCTGTGGGGTGCGTGGTGCCGGGGATGATCGATCTGGGCTCCTCGGAGGATCGTCGCCCACCGGAGCTCGTCTCGTTACGATATGCGGACCGCACGCCGTGTCAAGTGCCGGGATGGCGATTGTGTGCGGTTCCGGATGTGCCGGCGGTGTGGACGGGGGTCTTGGAGGCAATCGAGAACGATCCAGACCCCACGCCGATCGGCGATTCCGGCGAGCCGGGAGGGGCCGTCCCTCCACGGAGACGCGTGTATCGGGGCGCGACCCGATCGAGGAGTGGCACGGTTAGGACTCGTGCGCGGCACGGGTGGCGAGCGGAACGGAGAGGCCTACGGCAGGGAGCGTGAACGCGAACCGGCTTCCCCGGCCGACCTCGCTCTCCACTCGGATTTGCCCTCCCTGGAGCTCGACGAGACTCTTGGTGATGGCGAGGCCGAGCCCGGTGCCCGGCGCCTTGCCCTTTCCGTCCCGCCGGACCTGATGGAACTTCTCGAAGATGGCCCGCAGTTGGTCGGGAGGAATGCCCTCGCCGGTATCCTCGACGACGATCTCCACGAACGGGGTTTCGGGGCCGGGGTCCAGGGATGTGGTGTCGCTCCCCTCCCCAACCCCCGCTCCCGAGTCCTGGCTCCCTGCTGCCCTGTCGGTGCGGACGGTTATCCGACCCCCCGCCGGGGTGAACTTCAGGGCGTTTCCCACCAGGTTCGTCAGGATCTGGTGGGTCCGGTCGCGATCGGCGAGGACGTGCAGGGAGCGATCCGGGGTCGCCGCCGCGAGTCCCAGTCGCTTCTCCGCGGCGACCGGTTGCAAACCGTCGAGGACGTCTCGGACGAGGTCCGCCACGCGCACCGCCTCGGGTCGGAATTCGATCCGGCCGGCCTCGATCCGGGACAGATCCAGGAGATCCGCGATGAGGCGCGCGAGTCGCTCGGTGTTGTTCCGGATGCGCTCCAGATACTTGCGGAGGAACTCGCCGATCTCCCCGGCGATGCCGTCCATGAGGTTGTCCACGGACATCCGGATGGCGGTGAGGGGGGTGCGAAGCTCATGAGACACGTTCGACACGAACTCCGACTTCAGGCGATCCAGTTCCTGGAGCTTGGCATTGGCGGTCTCCAGCGCGGCGTTCGCGTCGGAGAGTTGCAGGGTCCGCTGAGCGACCTTGACCTCCAGGCTCTGGGTGAGCGCCTCGATCTCCCGGTAGGCCAGGGCGTTGGCCAGGGCAACGGCGGCCTCGTCGGCCAGCCGCTCCAGGACCTCCTGCGTTTCCGGGGAAAAAGGATCATGCCGCCATCGGCCTACCGCCAGGACGCCAAGGCAGCGGCCTCGGACGCGAACCGGGATCAGGACCAGGGCCTGGATGCGCTCCTCGGAGACGACCCGGGCTTCGACCGGGTCATCCTTGGGCGTGGCCGGACACAGGATCGCCGGGCGGCCCTCCGCGAGTACCGTCCCGGTCCATCCGATGCCCGGCTGGATCGCCCAACTCCGGATGGCTTCTCCCGAGACGCCCGCGAGCGCGAGGACGGCGCCAGGCTGGTCGCGCTCGTAGCAGCAGGCCAGAAAGGCAAGGTCTCCGCGGACGAGCCGCCGTGCATGATACACCAGGGTGTCGAGGACCGTCTGGAGGTTCAGCGTCGAGGACAGCTCACGGTCGAGCTGGAAGCGAACCTGGAGCGATTCGGCCATCCCGTTGAACGCGTCCGCGAGGTGGCCGATCTCGCCCCCGGAGGTCGCCGACATGCGGTACTCCAGGCGGCCTGCCGCGATCTCCCGGGAGCCTTGCACGAGACGGCGGATTGGCTCGGTGATGCCGCGGGCCATCCACATGGCCGACAGCAAGCCGGCGGTCAGGGCGATCACGCCCACGCCGAGAATGAGATTCCGCGTCTGCCGGATGGCGGCCAGTTCCCGCGCCAGGGAGATTCCCACGCGGGCCACCGCCCGGCGGTCGTTCAGGACGAAGATCGGGGCAGCCACGTCGTAGGCCGGAATTCCGTTGTGAGTGATCTCCTGGACGAGGGGCCGTGTGGCCCGAAGGGCGCGGGTGGTCACGGGGTCGGTGTAGATTTGGTCGACCTCCTTAAGGTCGCTGTGGGTGACGACACGGCCGGCGCGGTCGAGGATCATGACGAAGAGGACGGCGCGCTCGCTGGCGACACTGTGGACCAGGGGCCGCATGAGGAGGAAGTCGTCGGTGAGCAGGGCCTGGACGCTGGCGTGGGCGAAGATCTTGGTGAGTTGCAGCCCGCGCTCCTCCGCCTCGGCCAGCACGGCGCGCCGCTCGAGGTGGAGCACGCTCGGCAGGAGGACCGCGAAGAGGAGGCCGATGGAGAGCGCGATGTAGATGGCGAACTTGGCCCGGAGGCTCAAGTCCCGGTAGCGACGAATGATGCGCTGCGCCGCCGAAGTCCGGGTCACCGTATCCACCCGTGCGCGGGTCAGCGGGCGAGGTCCACGCCGACCAGTTTGTCCTCGGGCAAGACGCCGAGGTTCAGCCGGAGATTCCTCACCCGGACCCCGTGGGCAGCGACTCGTGTCCAGTGCGCGAGGAAGACCATCGGAGCATCGGCGAGAATCGTCGCCTGGGCGGCCGAAAACTCCCATGGTGGGGTCAGATCGAGGAGACGGTCGACCTCCGGATTCGCGTAGCCGGTGAGGTTCGAAACGCCGATGTTGCTGGAATGGAACAGGGCCCGCAAGAAGCCCTGGGCGTCGTCCGTCCGCATGTGCCAGCTGTACAGGAAGAGATGCCCGTCTCCCTCCGCTGCGGCCTGGACCAGGCCGGCCCAGGTCGGCGTCTCCCGGCGGCAGAGGTTGAGGCCGATTCCACGGAGATCCCGCTCCACTGCCAGCGCCAGGTCCCGGATGAAGGAGGGCGGCCCGTAGTGGATCAAGGTGATCGGCCGACCGTCGTACCCCGCCTGCGCCAGGAGGGCGGCGGCGGCACGCGGGTCAGGGGGTGCCTGGCGGACGGCCGGATCGAAACCCTCCATGTGCGGCGGGAGCGGGCCGCAGGCCGGCACGGCGGCCCCCTTGCCCATCAGGGCCGCCCGGTGGATATCGATTCCCCGGGCGACGGCCTGGCGCATGAGCGGCTGGTCGAACGGGGCCTTCCGACATTGGAGGCCGAGGTAGAACACGTTGAACCCGGGGATCACCATGATCGTGAGGCGCGGTTCGGCCAGCGCGCGCTGGATCGCCTCGGGATCCGACAGGCTTGGGACGAAGTGGACCTCGCCCGTGAGGAGTCGCTCCAGCGCCTCTTTCCCGTCGGGAATATAGCGGAAGTGGACCTCGTCGATCGCCGGCGTCCCGGCCCAGTAGTCAGGGTTCTTGGAGAGGACGATGCGATCCGTCAGCCATTGCGGGTTCATGAACGGGCCGCTGCCGACCGGGTGACGCGCGAAGTCGCCGCCCAGCCTGGCCAGGGCATCCGGACTGACGACGCCGAGTTTGTAGAGGTACCGCCGAGCCAGGTAGCCGAAGGTGTCGTACTTCACCTGGAGGACGACAGTCCGGGGATCGTGCACCTGAACGTCATCCACCAGGGCGGAGAGCACCCGCTTCTTCGGGTCGTGGAGATCGGTGGCGAATTGTCGCTTGAAGCAGAGCCGGACCGCCTCGACGTCGAGCGGGGTCCCGTCGTGGAAGCGAACGCCGTTTCGGATCGTCAAATCCACGCGTCGGC
>Ga0209048_10002633_pt1 | contig 17743 bp, 14 predicted proteins | sample FrelakmetCRP12CR_FD_187146 | JGI IMG/M metagenome (GOLD analysis project Ga0209048, IMG submission 187146) | Freshwater lake sediment microbial communities from the University of Notre Dame, USA, for methane emissions studies - CRP12 CR (SPAdes)... | ecosystem: Environmental > Aquatic >... | reverse complement strand
GGTGCCGGCGCCGGCGCCGGAGGCGGAGGCAGCCCATTTACGCCCCTAAAAGCCACCAACATCATCGTACCGCCCCCAACGAATAATACGGGTGGAGGAGGGGGAGGAGGCGGCGCCCCGCCGACGTTCACCCTGACGCCCGGTCAGACCATTACGAAGGCGGTGACGACCTCTAGCCCGTGAGACGTCGAATCACGTCGACGAATTGACGCTATAGGGTTAGCTGGCTTGCTGCTTTGCGATTCCGCGACTCGCGTGTGTTTTTGAAAATTCAACTCAGCAAACACACGATTTTGAGAAACAGTTTCTGCAATTCAAACGCAATTTTAGGATTGCGGGCATTGCCCTAAATGATGCGTACGATTTGCGCGCGAGATTTCATCTTGCTGCGTGCTTTTGAACAGCCATGGGCAGCAGCAGCGGTCACTGGAACCAACCAAACCAATTCCAATAAGGCCAAACGTGCACGGATTTAAAGGAACGTTGATAGGCGAGATCAGGACTCCAATATGGATGCCAATAGGGATAGAGACATTCCTGTCCGCGGTTTAGTCGCCGCTTGCAGACATCATAACTGACGTTCGAAGCAACCCACTCGCTCCCGTGCCTCGATTGAGCTTGACCAGATACAGTCGATAATGCCGCAAGGCAAAATCCTGCAGCTGCAGCGGTCACGAAAGCAAACTTTCTCATCGATAACTCCTGGCAATGAAAGGAATTAACTATTTTGATACTACCATAATTGGATCAGGCGCGGCAATCCAGGCATGACTGCCATCCAGCACAAACGAACCCATCAAGTCCGAACACCCGGTGGATCAGCATACGATGCTAAGGGCCCTATTTTCACAGTTTTCGGCGAAACATCGCGAGAAACGTGGCCGGCTATTTCAGACGTTGTTGCGGCCAACCGAGGGCGATCGCATTCTCGATCTCGGCGGTGGCCGCGGGGATCATTTCGCAGCGATCTGCCCGCTTCGAAAAAACGTAATTATCGCCGATTATTCTGCAAACGATCTTGCCACAGCGCACAGCCGATATGGCTTCAAAACGATTGAGCTTGACGGTTCAAAGCGTCTTCCCTTTGCCGATCAGGAATTTGACATCGTATTCTGCTCTTCGGTCATCGAACATGTGACCGGTCCGAAGGATCGAGTTATTACGCTGCTCAACGGTCATGAATTCGAGAAAATGGCCGAGGAAACACAGGCGATCTTTGCATCGGAGATCCGACGCATCTCCAAGCGATATTTTGTGCAGACGCCATATCGCTATTTCATCATCGAGAGTCACAGCTGGCTGCCAGTGCTCATTGTTTTCCTACCGAGGCGCCTTCAAGTTGCATGCCTAAGATTCTTCGGTCGCTTCTGGCCGAAAGCAACGGAGCCAGACTGGCATCTCCTTACCATCACCGAAATGAGACGTCTGTTCCCGGACGCGCAAATTGTCAGAGAGCGGTGGTGCTTTCTGACGAAATCCATAATCGCCGCTAAGAGCGTCTCCGATCCTGTGAAGCAGGTCACGGGAAAACCAACTGCTCGGGCTGATACACATACAGATCTACTTTGAAAAAAGATGGTTTTAGATACTGTCTCCAAGGAGACATCCTTGATAATCGGACGGATCATCAGAGAGAGACATAGGACGGTAATTTTGCACTATTGTCTCAGCTGACATTCTCCAGACGAGCTCTCGACGGCAGGTGCACGTTCATGGCATTAAGCGCCCTCTTAGGTGTTGCTTGCTACAATAAGCCTTTAGGGTCAGTTTTCATTCGGATATGGACAAAAAACTGAGGGCGCGAGACGTGCAAACTTACGCTGTAGGTGCGAGTTCAAAATTTTTTACACTTAACCGCAATTTATTACTTTCAATTATCTTATTTTATTATTTAGCCCCATATTTCTTTATAGGATTCGGCTCTGAGTCGGAGTCACAAACAACAGCAGCTGGAAATATTGCTTGGCAGGTATTTGTTTTTTTTGCCCTCGGGAACAGTGTTATTCTTGCGTTATATTTTGGCGTAACCTTGCGGTCATTGTTGCGAATTATCTTGCCATTTGCCCCGATGGTTTGCTGGATTATTTTATCAATCGGATGGTCTGAGTATCAATTTTTGAGCATTCGGCGGGGCTCACGGTTGGTTATTGAATTATCGTTATTGGCGATGCTGGTATCCTCGTTTCAAAACCGAGAGCAGCTTTTACAGACCTTATTTCGAGTGTTTTTCTTAATAAACTTGATCGATTTTTTGTCACTTGCGGTCCCGTCTGTTTCGGACACCCCAGACGGGTTTGCCGGAATCCATGCTCAGAAAAACACTGCTGGCCAGTTCCTATTTCTGGCGCTTCCCGTATTTGCAATCGGAATCATGGATCGGACTACTTCGCGATCGCGATATGCAGCCATTTTTGCATTCGCGACCGGTGCCCTGATGCTACCCCTGACCCATTCAAAAACGGCAGTCGGAGCGGCCTTCCTTTCTATTGTTTTTGTGGCTGTCACGAGACTTTGTATGGCTCGCGACGCGACTATTCGAGCGACTCTAATATTAATATTATTGTTGCTCATCTGCTTAGCGACAGTCGTCGTGTTCAATGTGGGACCGTTAGAGACTTTCGATAAGTTGTTTAGTGATCCGACCCTCACGGGTCGAGATCGTATTTGGGAATTCGCTTTGCGGAAATTCGAGACTAATCCCATGCTCGGGGTCGGGTACGGGGCAGTTTGGCAAGTGGGCCCACAAATTGCCGAGTGGTTGCTCCAGTATCAGGTATATGTGGTCGTAAATCAGGCGCATAATGGATATCTTGATATTTTGGCGCAACTGGGTTGGATCGGTTTTGTATTTTTAATTATTTTTATAGTCATGATATTCTATCAAATTATTAGATATGCTTTTATTCTTGGTAGCGACAGAATATTTTGTTTTGAAAATTATGCTCTCTATATATGCTGGGGCATGTTGTTTTATGATATGACAGAATCATGCTATTTTCGAACAAGTATTGGTATATGGCTGATGCTTATGCTGATTTCGTTTTGGATCTTGGGACACGCGGAAAAAGATTATCGCGTTTCAGGGGCATGATGCTTGGCTACTAAGCAGCTGACACGGCGGCCACGAGTTGCGGATCATATGCAGCCGCGAGTTTTGCGAGAGCACATACGGTCGCGATATAGCCTTTGAAAACTTATTTTTGTTGATCTGCTTCGTGCCAAATGAAACTGAGTTTGTTAATTTTCATCGAGCCGGAGCCATAACCCGTCTCAGCCCCGACTTGGTAACCCGGAATATAGTGATTTGCGTCAACAATTCCGCGCGAGACGAGGGCAGCATAAATTTGCGCGAGCGGAATTGTTTGCGTGCCGCTGTTTGTCATATCGCGCGGAGTCGTGCCATTCCGAGCGGTCACGGGGACAATCATAGTAAATGGACACGGACTCTGCGAGCGCGTTGCAATGTAAGCATGGAAATTGCCATAAGAAAAATTGAAATGATTTTTCTCGGCTAAAACCATCGACATATTATTAACGTGCACGAAAACGCCAACCTCATTTGTATAAGATTCCATTCCCTTCGTCGGCGTCGCCGAATTCGTCACATAAGTCTCGATCAAAGCATTGGCCGCCTCCGAATCTTGGACATCGAGCGTGATATCGAAGGTTACCGAAAAATCATCGGCCAAATTGCCAACGCGCAAAACGGGGACGGTATTCGCAGGCGTGTCGCTAATCTTGCCATTGCTGCCATATTGCACATTCGGATAACTGAAAACGCCCGCTTGATTCCGCATGGCAGGCCATGACCAGGTAATGAGGGTCTCTCGCGGAAATATCTCGGGATAGTAAGTGATCGTCTGCGAATACTGAGACGGCAATAACCCAAACAAGACATTTGTCTCGGGCGCGTAAGTCGCGCCCGCTTGCGTTGTCATTTCGATAGATTTGGAACCGACGGTGGCGATCTGCCCGGTCGTGTAACCCATTCCGGGAAAAATTTCACTATGGTGGACGACGTGAATCGTTTGTCCAGGCACAAGATCAGCGGTCGTGTTAAATCCGGTGACCGTCGTCGATCCTTTCCTAAACGTCAGCGCCGGATGATTTCTATTGGAGCCGTCATAGCGATGCGACAAATCGTTCCAAATTCCTTGATAGACATACCATGGTCCCCGCGTCCCATCCGAAAAGTTTCCCTTTCCCGACTTATTAGCAGCGGCGTCGAGGGTTATTGCCCGAAGTCCCTTCCGATCCGAGAACCCTGGACTTGAGGTGTCGAGGACTTGAGGCGCAATTTTATCCTTCGCAAATATTGGCGTATGAATGCAGATTGCGAGCGGAGCAATAGCCAGCGCCAGGAAGTTCCGGCGAATTCGAAAAGATTTGGAAGCATCAGGTGACACCAGTACGGTGAATTGTCGCAATGTTCCTGCTCCCTTTCAAAATAATCTGCCGGCACATCTTCTCAATCGAGTACGAAGGCGCCCCCCGCCCTGGAGACACCATTTAACGGCGTGAAACGTTATTTATGAATTTCAGAACTTCTACCATGAGCAATTCCTTCGAGCATACCCATGCTGTACCAGAATTTTGTGAAACATCGGCAGTAGAGCCGTTCCCAAAATGGCGAGCCTTGCTCTAATCCTATGAAAGTAAGGGGCCATAAGGACAACACGGATGCGGCGGCGATTATGCCATCCCGAAGTGGCTTAGCTCCATGGAGCATTTTTCTGGTTGTCGACCCATGCACTCTTCCGAAATGATAAGAGCGCTGTCGAATATACTCAGGCGTCACGCGATTCAAGGGAACAATCTCATTTACGACCGCTTCGCGACAGGCAACCATATTCGCTCCGAGCGCACCCATCCGCCAGAAAAAGTCTATGTCTTCGATACCGGCAGGACCGTGGTCGAGGTCAAAACCGATCTTGTGTTTCATTGCGAACTCACGGCTAAACAGCACGTTCCCAGTTCCTATCGTTACAACCGGAGTACCAGTGGGTCCGCAATCACGCGTAAATGGATCGCCGGCGCGAATCCATGCTGGCGTCTCAGGAGGATAGACGCCTCGGACAAAGCCCTTTACGACGTGGGCATCATATTTAGCCTGCGTCAGCAGCAACTGTAATAGCCAGTCCGGCTCGGAGGTTTCATCATCATCGATGAAAGCGATAAATTTACCGCGCGCGCCCGCTAAACAGGCATTGCGGGCCGCAGCAACATTCGAGGCGCCACTAGACAGGTAACAGATTGGGATCGGCGATCGGGCGGCGATCGCCTCAACCGCCGCTTGCGCCGATCGCGCCGGATCGTCATCACAGACAACAATCTCCGCCTGGATGGTGTCTAGATTAGGTTGAGCAAGAATCGACTTGATTGTATCAAGAATGGAACTGCGTCGATACGTGCAAATACAAATGGAGATCTGCATTGCTACATGATCGTTACTTCAGTCCAAGACCCGCGGTCAAAGTGCACTGCTAACGACCGCAACCAAAGCGATGTTAGCGATATTGTCATCAATTTTCGAACAATGCGTTGTCTAGTGCTTATATTGGTTGCAAAAGTTATTGTCTATCACGTGAGAAAAACATGATGAATGCAGTACATATTATCGGGCCAAATGATCTTATTCTAATTACCGGATCGAATGGGTTTATTGGCGTTCGGGTCGTTCAGCTTCTTCTCGAATATGGTTTTACCAATCTGCGCTGCTTTGTGCGCCCCTCAAGTGAGCTCGAGCGATTGCGGGAAACACTTAACCGGTTTCCAGCCGCTAAAAACGTGCAACTGATGTTTGGCGACCTGCTCTCGCGTGAGGACTGCGTGAAAGCAGCCACCGGAGTCTCGATCATTTATCATCTCGCGGCCGGGTTCGACAAATCATTCGCCGGCGCTTTCATGGGCTCGGTCCTTACCACACGGAACCTCATGGATGCCTTCCTCGCACATGGACAACCCAAGCGATTCGTTAATGTCAGCTCCTTCGCTGTTTATTCAAATTTGAATATGAAACGCGGCTCTTTGCTCGATGAGAGCTGCCCACTCGAAGATGCCCCGCAGGAACGGTTTAACGCTTACGGGTTTGGTAAACTCAAACAGGAGGAATTAGTTAAAGAATACGGAACCAAATTCAAGTTGCCTTTTGTAATACTCCGCCCGGGCGTCGTCTTTGGACCTGGAAGTCGTGGATTAAACGGGCGCATGGGCACAGATGTTTTCGGTTTTTTTATTAACGTCGGTGGCTCAAATGTTCTGCCACTTACCTATGTGGAAAATTGCGCCGAAGCAATTGTGCTAGCCGGGCTGAGACCCGGAATCGATGGGGAAATATTTAATGTCGTGGATGATGAATTACTGACCAGCAATCAGTTCCTCAGAGCTTATAAGAAGACCGTGAAGAGTTTCCATTTCATCTGGCTTCCATATACTGTCGCTTATTGCTTTTCGTTACTTTGGGAATATTACTCAAGGAAAACCAAAGGGCAGCTTCCGCCGGCTTTTAATCGCCGGCGTTGTTCTGCGGAATGGAAGGGCAATCGCTACTCCAACGTCAATCTGCGCCAAAGGCTGGGCTGGAAACCTAGAGTCAATATGGAAAAAGCCATGGCGATGTTTTTAGAACAGTTCGAACGCCCAGCGGGATAATCGATGCTTCGCATCGCTATAGTTGGTTGCGGTAAGATTGCCGATCAACACGTCCAGGCCATTGGTAGGATCGCTGATTGTAGGATCGTGTCTCTCTGTGACCGCGAAATTCTCATGGCGCGGCAATTGGGCGAGCGTTTTAACGTCCAAGAATGCTTTTCCGATCTAGCGGAGTTGCTGACAAAGACTTCTCCAGACGTGGTGCATATTACGACCCCGCCGCAAAGTCATTTTTCCCTTGCCAAACAGTCCCTTGATTCCGGCAGCCACGTTTACCTGGAAAAACCATTCACAGTGACAGCTGACGAAGCTCAATCATTGATCCGGCTTGCTGAAGGTCACAATTTGAAAATCACCGCCGGTCATAATTATCAATTTACGCTTGAGATGATCGAAATGCGGCAGCTCGTGGCGAAGGGTTTCCTGGGTGGCAACCCAGTTCACATGGAAAGTTACTGGTCCTACAATTTGCAAGATCCTGTCTACGCGAAGCCAGTCTTAGGTGATCGGAAACACTGGGTGCGCCAGCTTCCTGGACAGTTGCTTCATAACATCGTCAGTCATGGTATCGCCAAGCTTGTAGAGTTTTTGGATGATGAACTTATTGAAATTGTAGCCAAGGCACACCAGAGCCCGGAACTGCTCCGACTCGGCGAGGAGGAGGTATTCGATGAATTACGCGTGCTGATCCGCGATGCCCGCGGGACGACTGCGTTCTTCTGCTTTTCCAGTCAGATCAAGCCGGGTTTAAACCAATTGCGTCTATTCGGTCTCGACGGTTCAGTGTTGGTCGACCATACCACCGGCAGCTTGATTCCCTATGTAAACCGTTCCTACAAAAGCTATCTCACCTATTTTATTCCACCAATAAATAGTGCACGAATACATTTTAGAAATGCGCGACGAAATTTTTTCGCATTCCTGGGTCGGAGACTTTATCAGGACTACGGCATGAAAGAATTGATTGAACGCTTCTACAACAGCATCCGGAGTAATGCTCAACCGGCAATTCCCTATCGGGAAATTATTCTCACTGCGAGAATCATGGATGAAGTTTTCACGCAAATTGGCGGGAATACTCGCTGACAGTCCTTTTCAATCATAAGCGAGCAAAATCGGAGAGTAGGGCAAAGCTAATCCACGGCAAGATGACAAAGTGTTTATCAATTCAATATTTGCGAGGAATCGCCGCGATTGGCGTAGTTCTTACTCATGCTTCTTTGGGCACGCGGTGGAATGGCGGCTTGAACCTGGGTTCCGCTGGTGTAGATATTTTTTTCGTGATCAGCGGGTTCGTGATGTGGTTTGTCACGTCTGCAAAACCACGCACTCCTGGGGAGTTTTTATACCAGCGAATCGTCCGGATTGTTCCGATCTATTGGTTCTTCACGCTACTACTTGCCGCAACAACAGTATTATTTCCTTCGGCTTTTTCGCTATTGCGCGTCACTACGCAAGAGGTGGTTCTGTCGTTGTTTTTCGTGCCACACTATTCGTCTTCGACCGGGCGAATGTTGCCTATTCTTGCCCAGGGATGGACGTTGAATTTTGAAATGTTCTTCTATGCATTATTTACGCTGTTTTTGTTTCTCAGCCCTTTCAAGCGGTTCATTGGATTGATTTCCACACTTGGAATTTTGAGTGTCATTGGCACAATGTATTCCGGCTCGAACGCACTTCTTGTCACGTATACGAGTCCGCTTTTCCTTGAATTTATTGGCGGCGTTGTTATTGGACGAGCGTGGGAATTAGGTTGGCTGCCAAGTCGACAGGTTGGTTATACAATCACATCAATTGGGTTGATTGCGTTTGTAGTCGTTTCAAGCTGGCCGTTGATTGAGACGATCGAAACATATCGTGTGTTGATGTGGGGGATTCCGGCATTTTTGACTGTTCTAGGGTTAACTTCTGTGGAGTTCTCCGGCGGTATTTTCAATTCCACTGTTCTTCGCATACTTGGAGACAGTTCCTATTCAATTTATCTCATTCATCCGTTTGTAATTTCGGTCGTCAAAAAGATGGCTTCAATCTTGCCTGACGGATTGAATTTCATCCAGCAAGGGACCCTTACATTCATTTTAGTTAGTGCAACCCTCGCTACGATCGCTGGTGTAATATTCTATTTTATGATTGAGCGCGAGATTATATTCAGACTTCGAAGACGGCGTTAGGGCAATCGGGGATTCACGGATGGGGCTATCATGATAAATCACTAACAGTTCTGGCCGAAAGGAAAGTAAGCTAGCTGCGTTCACCGCTTCATCAACATTCGATACTATTTCCGGGCTGTCTCAAATTTGCGAAGTCAAGAATATCCTGATCGAAAGCATCTGGGCGCGACATTAATGATAATCTGACTTTGACATTCAATTACAGGGTCGGTGATATTATCAGCTTAACGAATTTCACAGTTGAGAACGTCATAGAAAAATGTGTGGGCTCTTTGGTTGGATTTTGCAGGCCGCGAATTGTCCAGACCGGACCGTTCTTGTCAACTTAACAGACCTGATGGCTTATCGGGGCCCTGATGGTTCGGGCTATTGGTTCAGTGTCGCCGCCAACGGCTCATTTCAAGTGGCGTTTGGTCATCGCCGCCTGTCAATCATTGACATCGCAGGTGGCAGCCAACCCATGCACAGTGAAGATGGCTCCATCACCGTTACCTACAACGGGGAAATCTACAATTACGTCGAACTGCGCGAAGAGTTAGAGCAGCTCGGTTGCAAGTTTCGTACAAATTGCGACACCGAGGTCTTAATTGAAGCTTATCGGGTATGGGGCACAGACGCGCTGCCGCGATTTCGCGGAATGTTTGCTTTTGTATTATGGGATGCCGCCAATCAGCAATTAATATTGGCGCGGGACCCGTTCGGCAAAAAGCCCCTGTTCGTGTCTCACCAGCCGGGGGGAGGCCTTTTGTTTGGATCTGAAATCGAGCCAATTACCAGGTTTCCGGGCTTCGATCGGGCGCTCAATCCGCAAGCGATCGAACAGTACCTTCTTAATCGCTACGTTCCCGGACCTATGACCTTTTTTCGTTCAATCAACAAGGTGCCGCCTGGCTGCATTGCAATCTGGAAAAATGAGAAACTCACAATAACTCGCTACTTCACACCACCTTTTGCAACGTCGCAACCGGATATCAAATCTTTCGACGAAGCAAAACAAATGTTTCAAGAGACATTTGAAGACGCCGTTCGCATCCGCATGCGCAGCGATGCACCATTCGGCGCCTATCTGTCTGGGGGAATAGATTCTTCAGCAGTTGTTACAGCCATGATGAAGCATGGTGCGGGGCGCGTGCGGACATTCGCTGTTGGATTCGAGGAGAAAGTATATTCGGAGCTCGATCATGCGCGGCTCGTCGCCAATGAACTCGGAACTGACCATCATGAGCTTGTTGTGAACTCCCGAATGTTCATGGATAATTGGCCGGTTGCAATCCGTCATCGTGGCGCTCCCGTCTCGCAAACGTCCGACATCCCTATTTTGATGCTGTCGCAATTAGCTTCTCGCACTGTAAAGATGGTGCTGACGGGAGAGGGATCGGATGAATTATTGGGCGGTTACCCAAAACATCGTGTTGAGCCATTTATCGGAATCTACCAAAAATTTGTTCCTCGGATCTTTCACGAAGCCATCATCGCCCCCACCGTTCGCATGCTGCCCTATAATATGCGTCGAGCGAAGTTACTCGCCGCAGTCGCTGGCGAGAGTGATTGGCAAAATCGAATGCGTTTTTGGTTCGGAGGTGTATCAGTCAAGGAACGGGACGAGATGCTGGGGCACCAGACTTCTGCAGCGCCGCCTGATCCCTTTCCTTTTTCGGCACAACACCAGTCCGCGCTGCGTCGAATGTTATTCTTCGATCAGACATCGTGGTTGGCGGATAATCTTCTTGAGCGCGGAGATCGGATGATGATGGCGCATTCTGTTGAGGGCCGTATGCCATTCATGGACGTAGAACTTGCAAAGGTAGTGGCGCGATTTCCTGATAAGTTTTTAACTGGTGTCAAGGGCGGAAAAGCAGTTCTCCGTGAAGCGATGACCAGTGTGTTGCCGCATCAAATTCTTTCTCGCAGAAAGGTCGGATTTCTTGTTCCGATCGGTGAATGGTTTCGCGATCATTATAGTGATTTCATTCGAGACCTGCTCGTGAGCAAGACTTCGATACTTGGACATATTTTTGATGATCGGGTGATCGGTCGCCTAGTTACCGAACATCTACGTGGGCGTCAGGATAACGATAAAATACTTTGGGCACTGTCCAACCTTGAACTCTTTTTGCGCCTGTATAAACCGTCCGGTGTTTGATTTTTTGATCAGCTAAAAATGCCCAGCTAAACAAGCGAAGCGTCGATATCCGAATGCAATTCCTAGTTTAGGGTGGCGCTAAGAGCCGCTTCCGTCCGATCTGCGGTTAACAAGGTTATCGATCATCAAGCGGAAAGCGGCTTCGAGGCGATCTCTTACAATCAGATCGCGACTGTGACACGCGTCACGGGGATCCGGGTCATATTGAGTATACGTCGACTCGGTCGATGCCTTCATTTCGCCGACAGATTTGTTGGCTGGACTGCTGAAGGTCTAGCAGGCACAGCTAGGCACTCACGGACAAGAGCGTCAAACGTTTGCGCCATGTAATTCATGCCAAGAGATTTAGCAGATTGCTTAGCGCCTTCCGATAATCGTTTTTGAAATTCACGATCATCCACAAAGGAATCGAGCGCTCGATAAAATGCCTCCGGAGTTTCCGGAAGGATGAGACCATTGACGTTATCCTCAAGGTACTCAATCTCGGGACTATGGAGTTGACCTTGCCGGGTCAGAGTAGGAACACCATGTGCAAAGCCGTGAGTCACAGCAAGACCAAGAAATCCCGGTACGACGACGGCGGCGCTGATCCGCAGAGCGCGGGCAAGTTTGATGTCTTCGTGTTCGTGAAATGTGACATTCGAGAGACCTTTGGCAAGATTACGCAGACTTGATTCTTCGGAACCACGACCGAAAATAATAACGTCCACGTCTCGGTTGAGGTTGATACACCTGCGTGCGTAGTTAATAAGGATATCAATGCACTTAGCAGGAATCAGTCGCCCGAAATATAACAGTTTGATGCTGTCGGTCCGGACACCGAGCTCACGACAGCATTCTGCGATCGATCCGGCGCCGGCTAGAGCGCTTAACCTAATTTCTTTTTCGGTATCGATTGTGTTTCTAAGAACTCTAATACGCTTTGGCGGCGCTGTAAGGCCTTGTAACGCCCGTCGGCCACCTTCTGTATAGACCAGATAACCCGACGCAAACCGATACATTATTTTTTTAAAGAAATTGGCAAAACTTGCGGTGATCCGTCCTAGAAGTGATTCTTGAACGACAGTGTATTGATGATATCCGAAGCCCCACAAGATAACTGGCCGCCGGCGCAACAGCATGATCAACGCAACAGCGAGGTTCGATATAAATTTGATTTCGTCGCCGATAACGATAGCATCGAAGTCTCCACGGATGACACGCCAGACTACCGGTTGCCAGATCCACGTGCGGCCCAGGAAATGGAGTTCACGATTATCAATTTTTATGTTGGGGAAGTCGTAAGGTAGGGGCGCCAGAATGAGGTCGGAGCCCCGAGGGGCAGATCCATGGATCACGATGTACTGAAAAAGGCCAAGTTCGTTTAGGCGGTTGTAAAATGACTTGCGATAGATCGGAACGCAGCCCTGATGAGAAATAAAAACATTGCGACGTCCATTGGACGATAGGCCAGAAGATTGAACGATAGTTGGCTTTATCTTCATGGAGGTCGCCTTCGTGGCTTCGGCACCCGAACCTAAAGGCTCAAGGCGAACAATGCCTGTCCTTATATTTTAACCTTGATAGGATATTCTCAACCTTTACCAAACGAATATTGTAATTTGAGATAACCAACGAAACTAGATATCCTTCGGCTCTTTAGAAATTGCGAGATACACTATGCGCGTCGAATTTCTGGGCGTTCCTATCGACGCATTGACGCTCGACGAAACTGTCGCTGAAGCCGTTCTGGCAATGCGAGCCCATCGTCGTTGCCAGCACGTGGCGCTGAATGTGGCAAAACTCGTCAATATGCAGAGCAACGAAGAGCTTCGGCGAGATGTCATTGAAAGCGACATTATCGGCATCGACGGCATGGGCATTCTCTGGGGCGCGCGATTACTTGGTCTCAATGTTCCCCAGCGTGTTTCGGGGATCGACCTATTAGAGCGATTATTGGAAATTTGCGCTCGAGAAGGCTTCCGACCATATTTTCTCGGAGCGCAGCAATGTGTCCTTGATCGCGCAGTTAAAAATCTGCGCATTAAATTTCCAAACTTGAAAATTGCTGGTTGGCACCATGGATATTTTGACACTGAACAAGAACACGAAGTGGTACAAGCTATCCGCGAGTCGGGCGCTGATTGCCTTTTCATTGGACTGCCCACTCCTCGCAAGGAGCGTCTGCTTGCAAGGTTTCGAGACACCTTCAATGTTCCATTCATCATGGGCGTTGGTGGTTCTTTCGATGTCATCGCCGGCGAAGTAAATCGCTCCCCCTTTTGGATGCAGGCAGTCGGTCTCGAGTGGCTCTATCGACTCCTTCAGGAGCCCCGGCGCATGTTTTGGCGTTATTTCACCACCAATGCTACATTCGCCATGCTGTTGACGCGAGCTTTCATTGCTAGGACTTTCAAGTCTCGCTTATAAGAGCACTCTATGCAGCGTCATGTGGCAGTGATTTTCGGCACTCGGCCAGAAGCGATCAAGTTATTTCCCGTTATTTATGCGCTGCGGCACTACTCGAACCTCCGCGTTTCCGTTTGGGTTACGGGGCAACACAGACAAATGCTCGATCAAGTGCTCACTATTGCGAAAATAAAGCCTGATCTTGATTTCGATGTGATGGTCGGAAATCAGAGTCTCGATGGGCTGACAACGCGACTGCTGACGGACGTAGGGCAAGCATTGGATCGGGATCGACCGAATTGTGTCATCGTGCAGGGCGATACGACGTCGGCCATGGTCGCAACGCTTGCAGCTTTTTATCGGAAAATTTCCGTGGCCCATGTCGAGGCAGGATTGCGGACGGGAAATAAGTATTCGCCTTGGCCGGAGGAGATCAATCGGCGCATCGTTTCAACCATTGCTGATTTGCATTTTGCACCGACCGAATGGGCATCCAATAATCTCATCCGGGAAAACATAAATCCTGAGCACGTGCATGTCACGGGAAATACAGGAATCGATGCGCTGCTGCTCACGCGTGACCGGCTGCAGGACTTAACCGTGATAACTGAAGGGTTGCGCAAATTGCTTGCGCCTCACCAAGGTCGCAAGGTCATTCTCGTAACCGCCCACCGTCGAGAAAGCTTTGATGGCGGTTTAGCACGCGTCGCCGATGCGCTTGTTTCGTTGGTAAAGCGTGACGATGTTGTAATTGTCTTTCCGGTTCATCCCAATCCAGCCGTGACCAGCGCTATGCGGCCGCGGTTGGAACAATGCGGTCGGATAATTCTTATTGATCCGTTAGATTACATTCCGTTCGTATATCTGATGTCCGCTTCAACGTTGATTTTGACAGATTCCGGAGGGATTCAAGAGGAAGCTCCATCCCTTGGTAAGCCTGTTCTCGTATTAAGAGATACGACAGAACGACCTGAAGGAATTAAGGCAGGAACTGCCAAGCTTGTCGGAACCGACAGCCTAAAAATTGTTACGGAAACAGAACGCCTTCTTGATAATGCAACTGAATATGAAGCGATGAGCAAGGCTACAAATCCCTACGGGGACGGAAAAGCCAGTCAACGGATTGCTAGGATTATTGATGCTTGCATCTGAACCCTCTACAGCCTGCATCCTCGGGCTTGGTTATATTGGTCTTCCGACAGCCGCTCTCATGGCCAGCCGCGGCTGGAAAGTTTTCGGCGTCGATGTCAACGCAGACGTTGTCAAAACGGTTGCATCAGGTCGCGCACATATAGCAGAACCCGATCTCGATGGTCTCGTTCAGAAAATGGTCTTGGAGGGGAGACTTATTCCGAAAACGGAACCCCTTCCGGCCGATGTTTTCATTATAACAGTTCCCACACCCATTACGGAAGGCAACGCACCCGATGTATCTTTCGTCGATGCGGCGGCGCGCAGCATCGCCCCGCACTTACGAACCGGCAACATGGTAATTCTCGAATCTACCTCTCCCGTGGGAACCACTGCTCGCATCTCCGAGTACCTCGCGAATATGCGAACGGACCTTTCTTTTCCCACGCGCGCCGGCTTAGCGGCCGACATCAAAGTCGCGTATTGCCCGGAACGAGTTCTTCCTGGCCGTATTTTGGGTGAACTACACCATAATGATCGCTCAATCGGTGGAGTGTCTTCCGCCTGCACGGAGAAGGCGATTGCCTTTTATAAGACCTTCGTTCGCGGAGAATGCATCCGCACCACTGCCCCCACGGCCGAGCTGGTTAAGCTCAGCGAAAACGCATTTCGGGACGTTAACATCGCGTTTGCCAATGAATTATCGTTGATTTGCGCGCGTCTTGGCATCGACGTTTGGGAAGTCATTGCATTAGCAAATCGGCACCCACGCGTAAAAATTCTGCAACCCGGCCCCGGCGTTGGTGGTCACTGCATTGCTGTTGATCCTTGGTTTATCGTTCACTCCGCCCCCGACATCGCACCGCTCATTCGAACAGCGCGTCAGGTCAACGACGCAAAGACCGAATATGTCTATCAAAATGCCCGTGCGCTCTTGCAGTCCAATCAAGAACAGTCTCTAGCCTGTCTTGGCCTCGCGTTTAAAGCAAATGTCAATGACTTGCGGGAAAGCCCGGCCTTGGAAGTCACCGAAAAATTGGCTGAGAATTTCGGTGCACGCATTGTGGTAGTGGAACCCAACATTTCTGAGTTGCCGAAGTCATTAAAAACGCTTGGCGTTCGTCTTGTCAGTTTTCGAGAAGCGATCAACTTGTGCAAGATATTGCTCCTCTTGGTTGACCATGATCAGTTTCGCCGCATTTCTGCGAACGAGTTAGAAGGCAAGATTGTCTTTGATACGCGCGGCATTTGGCGAAACCTTATCGTCAGCAAGCAGTAATTGCGCTCACTCAGCTAAGACGTTTTTAAAATTGACCGTGCGTCGATGTGAGCAGGCTGATTTATTGCTACAAATTCGACAACAGTTTAGTTGAGGTGATGATGCGAAGTCTGCCGGCAACCGCCAAATGGTATCGCGACCGGATCGCGGCAATGAGTTTCCCCGAAACTTTGCACCGGGTTGGTGAATTGGCACGTAAACTCAGCGGATATCGTTTCAATCGGGATTGGAACGACATTCCGGCCAAAGGGGATCTCGCCGCACTGCCCGAGCTACACAGCCAATGGAACCTTCTTTCTGCTGAACTGAAAGGAATTGTCGCTGAGGAGGCAAATAAGATTCGAACAGGGAATTTCCGTTTCCTAGGCGCAGATTGGCTTCACCCGACGTCAATGCCTCCCGACTCCTCCTTCTGGCAGCGCTTTCCGGACGCCACCCTTTGGCAGGGACACGACGCCTACTGCTTCAATATTCTTGCTCGTCCGAAGCTCAATCGTCTGGAAGTAAAACATATTTGGGAAATCAATCGACTCCAATTTCTCGTTCCCATGGCCGTAGATGCCCGATTACGCGATGATGCTAGCGGAAAGAAATTGATTCTTGATCTTATTTTCTCTTGGATGGAGGGAAACAAACCCTATTGTGGCATCAACTGGGTATCCGGCATCGAACTCGCTCTCCGTACTGTATCGGTTGCTTTGGCTATCTCGATTTTGGGCTTAGATCGCCTTGATCGAGCTGAAAAAGTGAAACTTGAACGCTTCTTTACGGCTCACGCTTTCTGGATTGCTAGATATCCGTCGTTGTATTCATCAGCGAATAACCACCGGATTGCGGAACTTGTTGGGTTGCTTATCGGCACAATCGTCGTGCCGAAAATGACGAATGCCGAACAATTGAAGCAACAGGCTCTAGTGGATCTCCTCAATGAAATCGAACACCAGATCTTGCCCGACGGCATTGGGGCGGAGCAATCTCTGGCCTATTCCGCTTTTTCAATCGAGCTCTCGCTAATTGCTTTTTTTTCCCTAAAACTCCAATGGAACGATCTTCCGGCGACGATCCAAGGGCGGCTTGGTGCGTGGGCTAATCACGTGCAATGGATGATGACTGGCGCGGGACAAGTTCCGGCGATCGGGGATTGCGACGAAAGTAAAGTAATCGCTCTCACGCAAGAGCAGGAGTCACGTTATATTGCCTCGATCGTAGCTGCGGTCGCCGGATATTTAGAGCGTCCAGATTTGGCACCCACTCGCACAGATGATCACCTTCGCGACGCCCTATTCAATTCGATCTCGGGACATGCGCCTGTGGAAAGCGGTATACGAACGTGGGATCGTGGCGGATATACCGTTGTGCGAACACGGCCTTTTAATCCGATTGTGCTGATTTTCGATCATGGGCCGTTGGGTTATCTTTCAATTGCTGCTCATGGGCATGCAGATACCCTAGCCATTTGGCTTTCCGTGGGCGATAAGCCGGTTATCGTCGACGCGGGTACCTATGTCTATAATAGTAATTCGATTTGGCGCGATCAGTTCCGTGCAAGCGCCTTGCATAACACGCTTTCCATCGCGGGATATTCCTCAAGTGTCAGTTCGGGCTTATTTAATTGGTCTGCCAAGGCAAAATCCTATCTTCTAAAAGCTGCGCAAGATCCCCTGGTCGAACTCGTTGCTCAGCATGACGGCTATCTTAATCGTTTCTCTGTCTTCCATCGTCGTACTATTCGACTCGTTAATGTGTGTTCCATGCTTGTTATCGACGAATTGATCGGCGCACCGATCGACGAGGTGATCACCGTCTCGTTTGTTATCAATCCAACATGTTTTGCTCGCATCGAAAAAGAATCGCAAAGCAACGTGATCATTCAAGATAGACAAGGAGATCTATTGCGTCTGTCAGGTAATGGCGTACTAGTGCCAAGTATCATGCACGGCGATGAGGAGGCGCGACTTGGATGGGTATCGCCAACTTTCG
>Ga0209048_10002632_pt1 | contig 17749 bp, 19 predicted proteins | sample FrelakmetCRP12CR_FD_187146 | JGI IMG/M metagenome (GOLD analysis project Ga0209048, IMG submission 187146) | Freshwater lake sediment microbial communities from the University of Notre Dame, USA, for methane emissions studies - CRP12 CR (SPAdes)... | ecosystem: Environmental > Aquatic >... | reverse complement strand
CAAATTTTATTGCAACAGGAGATTTAATAATACCTAATTTATCCTTAATTTTTGATGATATGACATCATATCCATTAGACTCACACATACTTTTACCTCATTTATAGTTTGAGTTCATTAGAATAAATTTATTTGCATAATATACTCCTATCCAAAAAAGTTAACATAATGAAGAATATTGTATAGTAAAATTGCGGTAGTTGATCTTCAAAAAGCTTTTAGAGTGATTTAATTCCTTTCACTATCTCGGAGATCTTTTTTTTTATGTTGGAGGTGTTTTCTACTAAGGTACCGGTGACTATGAGGTCAGCACCAGCTTTAGCCACTTCCTGGGCGTCTTCTCCACTTCGTATACCTCCTCCTACAACCAGAATATGGTTGGTGAACATCTTAACTTTCTGGATCATATCCTCAGGGATGTGCTGATCCGCTCCGGAACCTGCCTCAAGATAAAGTAGTCTCATGCCCATGAACTCTGCGGCCAGTGCGTAAGCAACTGCTATGTCAGTTTTTTTCCGGGGGATCATTTTAGCATCCCCTACCCAGCCCGCGGTTCCTCCTGGTTCGACAACTAAATATCCCATGGGGATGGTTTCTATGCCTATTTTCTTGATCATGGGCGCTCCGAGCGCCTGGGCACCAATTATCCAATAAGGATTATTAGAGTTTAATAGACTCATGAAGAAAATAGCGTCAGCATAACGGCTGACCCCAGTGGTGTTACCAGGAAAGAGGATGATGGGTACTTCCAAGTTCTCCCCTAGCAATCTGGCAGTTTCATTGAGATCTTGAGCATTGGTAGTGGATCCACCAAGCATGATTCCATCAGAACCTCCAGCAACTGCTTCTAGGGCTATTTCTAGTGCTTTCTGTGGGCTCTGTTCCTCTGGATCAAGCAGAGTAAGGTGGAGCTTTGCTTTCTCCAGGGATTCTTTGATATAATTTTCTACATTCATGGGAGATCACTGAAAAGATAGATGTTTTTAATATTTAAAAGTGGAATAATAAAAAATTTTGATATTCTTATTCAGCTCCAATGCTAAATTATTGGATCATCCTCTCGGTTCTTTAGCCTTGAACCTCAAACCCTTATATCCACATTTACGACAAGTTTTTGCGGTTGGTGGGTTCCTGGCATTACATTTAAGACAAATTTTGATCTTGAATAATCTATTTTCGGCTTCTTCAAATCTAGCCATTATTCATCCTCCTATGAATTCGTTTTGAATCTCGACAACTTCTTGACTGTTAAGAGCCCGGGAATATTCTTCTAAAAGCGTATGGTTGAGCTCCAGAAAATGAGGTCCCCACTTGAAATGGGACATTATCTGAATAGCAATATCTTTAAGTCCCACTATATAAAAGGTTGCTGCCACCGCCTCAGCAGTGGACAATATGCAGGGACGTCCATAGTTGGTAGGATTGGCTGCCACCAAGAAAGGCAGGGAACGGTGACGTTTGGTGCCTCTGAAGAGTGCAGAATACTTGTCGATTTTCTTCCAAGAACAATCCAGGGCCACAATACCTTTTTCCCTGACAGTTTTGAGATCTTCAATGGAAACAGACTTGATTGCGAATGGATCCAAAACTAAAGCTCCATGTGGGAGTTGTTTAATGTGTTTTACCATTTTAAATTCCTTTTTTCGGGTTAGACGACGAGTAGTGCATCTTTTAGGATCACACTCCTCAGCATGGTAGACTACCACTTTCATGATAATATTTCCTATTAATTTCATATCAACATCGAGAAGATAAGATGTGTCAAACTGACCGGACATCCCGCCGGAGGAAGGAGAAGAGGAATTTCAATGTATCTATTATAATAATAAAGATCTTTTAATCCTAGCAAAGGAAAATTTTAAGTTACAGCTTTGTGTATTTTCCGAAAATATACTTTTTAATATATCTATTTGTGAGTCAAAAAATTAACCATTTCTTTTTTTTTTATTTTTGAAGTGGCTAATTATTAGGCTAGATAAAACTCGAAAAATTAAAGAATATCACGTTCGTAATCTAATATCTTAGAAATTGCGGATCCAGGATCTTTTAACTCTTCAACATCGTAGTAACGTCCTCTAGCTGCCAGAGCCAACTCCATGTTCATGTCCCTTCCCTGTTTCATCGTGCTCTCAAAATTGACCACAATAGTATGGATATCAATTTTTTTAAGATCTTCAGCGATTTTTATAGCATCCTTGGTTGGTCCATCCTTCAAAGCCACGTTAGGCATTCCATCAGTGAGTATTAGCATCATAGGGACGTATTCATCCTGGATTTTCTCTTTTTTCAGGATTTCGAATCCCATTTTCATCCCCGATGCCAACGGAGTAGTTCCACCTACTGTAATTTGTTCAATTTGCTCCTGGAATGATGAAGACCGCTTTGTGGTAGGAATAATGATTTCTGCCTCCTCTCCTTTGAAGCCGATAACACTAAGTCTGTCCTGATGTCGATTGGTGTCCTCTACTATGTTATCGAGTATACCTTTCACCCGGTTAGCCTTCCTTTGAGAATACATTGAACCACTAATATCAACCACCAGGGCTATTGAAGCTTTGGCACCATGTTTACGTACTTTATGACGTAAATCTTCGCTTTTTACCTTGATATTACCCTTGGAACGGATTGCTGCAGCACGGAGAGTGGCATCTATGGCCACGTCCCCCACTTGCCCTTTGGGCATTTTACTCTTGATGTAACGGCCTTTCTGGGTTTTTGAGTCCACACGTTTACCATAAAGTCTATGCTTCTTCTTGCCTTTCATTTTCAGCAATTTTTTTATATCCACCCCCTCATCATCAGATTCGACTGTTAGATCGTCTTTTTCCTTGGATTTGAGTTTCATTCCCCTTGCTTTAGCCTGAGACTGATCCTGGGATATTTGATTTTGCTTTTGATTTTCCGGTTTAGAAATCTCATTAATGGCCTGCTGAACCTTTTCCTTGATCTTTTCCTGGTTATAAGAACGTTTTTGGAATCTTTCACCTAAAACCAGTGCTGCTGCCTCTTCAACATCTCTAAATTCTACTTCTCCCCGTTTTTGGTAGGCAGAGATGGTTTTCGCTGTTTTTAGAATGGCAATGTCTGCCCTGTGACCGTCTACACCCATATCTATACATACGTGGGCAATAACCTTCATTATATCCAATGAAACCTCAACTTTGTCCAGAAATTGGCGTGCTCCAATGATACGATTCAGTAAATCCGTCTGTTTTTCTTTAAAACGTTCCCTAAAGGCTTTTGGATGATTTTCGAACTCTTCTCGCCTGGCCATTATTTTTACCCGTGAATCAAGGTCCATGATGCTCTTCACGGAAATATGAAGACCGATACGATCAGAAAGCTGTGGTCTAAGCTCACCCTCAGCAGGGTTCATGGTACCTACCAGGATGAAGTTTGAAGGATGAGCCAGGGAAATTCCCTCCCTTTCCACAATATTTATCCCATATGCTGCAGCATCCAGGAGAACATCAACTAAATTATCGTCCAAAAGGTTGATCTCGTCAACGTAAAGTATGTTTCGGTTGGCGTCAGCTAGAATTCCTGGTTCAAGTGCCTTCATTCCTTCCTTGAGAGCTTTTTCAATATTTATTGATCCTACTACCCGATCTTCTGTGGCTCCCAATGGCAGTTCCACCACCCTCATTTTCTTTTCCTCAACTTTTAGATCCTCTGATTTACATGAATCGCATAGAGAATCCACATCGTCAGGATCACAGTTAAATGGGCATCCTTTAACTACCTTTAAAGGAGGAAGAAGGTCAGCTAAGGCCCTTACTGCAGTAGTCTTACCTGTTCCCTTATCTCCTTTGATTAACACCCCACCTATGGATGGGTTAATGGCATTTAATATTAGGGCTTTTTTAACGTTTTCCTGACCAACAATGGCTGAAAATGGAAAAATGAGGTTTTTCACGGTTATCACCGATTCAATAGAAATCACATTTCTATTTAGTGTATTTTACGTATTTTAAAGTGTTATATTATACTTCCTTACTAGAATAAATATTTAATGTTGATGTTACATGTTTAACTTGATCATCATCTGACATTACCAAAAACCTAAATAACATCAAAAAACATAATGATCATGGTGATATTATGTGTACAGTAGGAGGCCCAATGGCCGATATTAAAATGAAAAAGCTTAAAACCAAAAGATATCGGTGCATTGACTGCGGTAATGTGTTTAAAGGCATAGGAAAAAGAGTAATTTGCCCAACTTGTCAGTCCGATAACGTGGAAGAAGTAGCTTAAATTCATGATTAATAAAATTGCCCTTAATCCAGATGAAATCCTTTTTTTAAAAGGAGAAACTGGAGAGGTGGGCATGACTAAGTTTGGTAAAAAAGGTATAATTTTCATTGGAACACCAGAAAAAGATGAAATCGCCCTGTTTTTAGAACCAGAGGATCTTATAGCTGTTTCTGCCATTAAAAACAATGAAGAAGTAGAGAAAGGTATTAAATCTCTTATTTTTCTTCTAAGGGATCAGGGATCTCCCCTCATAGTTCTCCCACCTGATCATCCAACTTCCAACCGACTGCCCATGGTAGCCAGTTGTGGGGATTTGATCCGCTTGGACTGCAACATATCTCCTGGAACTCATCCTGAACAGGACATACTCTGCGCCTCTGATGACCTTTCAGGACTTGAAATTAGGTCCACAACAGGAGGAGTAGAGATAGAAGGTACTTTAAAAGAATTCAAGGTTGAAAAGTTTTAATTCAAATATGAAATTCTTCCATAAAATAATAACTGCTTATATATGATATAATGTAACAATGTGATTATATGACTATTTTAGAGTTTTACCAGATCTTCGGGCAAATAATTTTGATTCTAGGTATTTTGATTCTTTCTATGCTATCCATGACGCTCATTCTGGGAAGAATTCTCATCAAGGAAAATAGACTAATTTTCCCCAAGGTACTCCTATTTACCATTGATGTGTTCTATGGGCTTTTCAAAAAGTTCGCAGAGAATTTAGGTGTTGATGGAAAAATTGTGGATCAGATAGGAGTTGAAGTAAGAAATAAAGTCAATGAAAAGCTTTTTCGCAAAGTGAAACCCCAAGATAAAATACTGGTCTTGCCACACTGTCTCCGACACGCCGAATGCGAGGCTACTCTGGAAGCATCTGGACTGGTGTGCAAAAACTGCCAACGCTGTGTAATAGGCGTGCTTAAAGATAAAGGTGAATCTATGGGTTACCAGGTGTTTATAATACCAGGTTCCAATTTCTTGAAAAAAATAGTGGAAAAAAACAAGTTCAAGGCTGTTCTGGGTGTGGCCTGCTACCAGGACCTCAACCTAGCCATGATGAAACTATCTAATTTTTCCTGTCAGGGCGTGCCTCTAATTAGGGATGGGTGCATGAACACCAAGGTAGACTCTCGCATGGTTCTAGAAAAAATGGGTGTGGAGTTAGGTAAATCCAAAAAATTACCAGGAAACAATTCTTGCAGCCAGGAATCACCCCGTCGTAAATCCGTTTAAAATATTTTAAAATATTTTAAAAATTTATTGATGATATTTTGCAATTTCAAATAACCTATTTACGGTTTTCCAGTTTCTTGTAGTAGCAGAAACTTTTAATTTTTTCTCAAAAAAATTATTAGACAATTTGGTTCTCCCATAGCCATTAGGGCAAAATAAGTAAATTTCTTTGGCATGAATAGAAAACTTTTCTGAATTATCTTTTATTTTTTCGATTTCTATAAACGGAATTTCAGATGGAAACTCAGATAAAAAAGTAACATGAAGTTTGTTAATATCTTCTTTTTTAAATGGATTATTTTCAATTATTTTTTTAAATTCATTTTTTACCCGAATGAAGACAATTAACTCAAAACCAAATACTTTTTTTATTTCAGATTCAATTATTTTTGCTAATTCGAGAGGGTTAGAACCTTCAAATTGAAATACGACATTTCCACTTTGAATATGAGTATTTACATCTTTAAAATCTAAAGATTGATATAAATCTTTTAAATCTCCCATCATAATCTTTCTCTGGCCGCCAACATTTATCCCACGAAGCATTGAAACATAAGTTACCATGATATCTTTTTTTATTATTTGATTCATAGTATGTAATTAATAGGATTATGGATAATAACAGGGCAATTTTTTCTTAAAGGTGACTTGCTATGAGCTCGGCACTAGAACAGTGTGATTGAGATGCATCCATCAAATAATGGACATTAACGTCCATATGCGTAAAGATAAATGTCACGTTTGGAAATTTCTGTACGGTTTTAATGAATATCATATTAGTAACGGTCCTTTGGGGTCAAAAAATGCTGGAATTTAAGCCGAATATGATTGTAACACCAAAATGGTTGTTTTTACTACTTCTAGCGGTATCAACTGATGATAAACATCATTCGGTGTATTTTTTTGTTCATGCCTTCATTTTCAGGTCATTTTTAATTTTTTTAACGCTAACCAGAATAAGGAATGAGTTTTATATTTTTAATTATTATTTTTTCGAACATTCATACATTACTCGAATTTAGGAAAAAGGAAAAATTTTCTAACGTTTAACCAAGCAAATTATATTGTAGAAAAATACTCAAAGGTAATTAACACCAAATTTTATAGAAGTTGTCTTTAGGAGGTATTCTCTCATGAAAAAGGTTTTACTACTTTGTGCTAGCCCCAGGAAAAAGAGCAACACCATGGAAGTTGTAGAAGAATGCGCCAACAAAATAGAAGAAAATGGATTGGAAACAGAAATCATCTCACTTCGAAAGATGAAAATACAGTCCTGTCAGGCCTGCCTCGAATGCGCCAAAACACACCAGTGCAGTATTGATGATGGCTTGAATGAGATCATTGGGAAGATCAAAGAAGCTGAGGGTTTAATCGTTGCCTCCCCGGTTTACTTCGGAACCGCCAGGGGAGATATCATGTCTGCTCTGCAGAGGATCGGGATGATCTCTAGAGGAGGAGACCAGTTCCTCTCATGGAAAGTAGGCGGACCTGTTGCTGTTGCCAGAAGGGGCGGACATACTGCCACTCTACAAGAAATGCTTATGTTTTACTTAATCAATGATATGATCGTGCCTGGAAGCACATACTGGAACATGGTCTTCGGCTGGCAGCCTGGAGATGTGGGCGATGATGCTGAGGGAATGGAGACTATTCGCCACTTCGGAGAGAACGTTGCTCAGCTTATAAAGAAAATAAACTGAAATAAGGGAAATAAATTAAAACTAAGAGTTAACTGATTCTAATGGCATCAGAAAAGCTCAAAAAGAAATTCGCCTGCTACTAAAACCTGATATAAAGGAAGGTGGACTATCTTGGTGAGGCAGAGTTCTTCAAGAAAGCATTGAAAAAACATCAGCGTCTAATTAAAATCAAAATAAATAGATTATCAAGTACTTTGTTAATAAATGAAAGGAGTAAAAATGAAAATAGCACTTGCCTCTTCAGATGGTATAAACGTGAACTTACATTTTGGAAAGGCCTTTAAATTTTCCATTTATGAACTGGAAGGTAATAAACCCAATTTCCTGGAAACTAGAGAAGTTGAAAAAAATCCTGATGAGAAACATCAGTGGGACAAGTCTCTCAGGATCATTAGGGACTGTGAAGTAGTCATCTGCGTCCAAGTAGGTATTAAGGCTAGATTAGGCTTGAAAAAGGCTGGAATCGAACTTTTAGAGGATGAAGGTCCAGTGGATGAAGTTTTGGAGAGGTACTTAAAACATCAGGAATTCATGGCAAGCTTTTGAAAATAGTGGTTTTATTAAAGTTTGGATAGAATGTTTAACTAAAAAAATTTTAATATCGGTCAGCGGTAAATATGAAATTTTAATAATATACCATTCACTTCACCACCATAACACACTAAATGTTGCTGAAGCTATGGCTAAAGCTGTTGATACTGATTTAAAGGATTTTTCTGAGGTTAACAGGATATATTGGATAGATTATGATGTGGTGAGATTGGGTCGGGGATCTATTATAGCAAACCACCAATAAAATCAAAAGTTTCATCGAAGGCCTAAATAACCAGGGAGATAAAAGGCCTTCGTCTTCATTACCAGTGGGGTGAGAAAGCAAATTATCCCAAGAAGATAACCGATTTAGTGGTGGAGAAGGGATTTTAAGTTGTGGACGATTACCATACCAAACTTTTGATACTTAGGGCGATCTGAAGCTCATTGGCGCATTAACAAAGGCCGATCATATCAGGAGGATCTCCAGAAGGCCGAGGATTTCGCCTGGAACCTTAAAGAAAGGCTTTTATAGTGCCATTTGGAGCTCACTTGTTTTCTGAACGGGACTTGACTAGACATTTTACATGCTGGAAATTTGTTCTACCACTCCTTTTCTGTGGCTTTTTATCGCTTTAACAATATTTATAAACCATGAATGAGATTTATAATAAATGATTCTAAACTTTTAGACTGGTTATGATTTCTGTATTTATCCTAGAACAGCGAGTTCTGTATAGAATCTTACATAGTAAAGGTGATTAATATGGCTAAAGCAAAACGCAGAAGAGTAAGAGATACATGGAAAGAAAAGCAATGGTACACGATTACTACTCCTAGTGAGTTTGGAGACGCAGAGATAGGAGTCACTCCTGCACGGGACCCAGACATGCTCCTGAAGCGAAGGGTTGAGTCCACCTTAAGAGAGCTCTCCGGTGATTTCAGTAAACAGTACGTGAAGTTAAAATTCCAGATTAGCGAGGTGGCTGGAGACACCGCTAACACCCGTTTCATTGGTCATCAAGTGACTAGTGACTACGTGAGGAGTATGATCAGGAGGGGAACCAGTAGGATTGATACTATAGTCAAGGCAGAGACCAAAGATGGTCAAATAATGAAGATTCATGTCCTGGCTATAACCATAAAAAGGGCAAAATCATCCCAGCAGCGTTATATCAGGGAAACCATAGAAAAGCTTGTAGTTGATGCTGCCAGCCAGAAAAACTTTGTTGAACTGGTAGAAGACATTATAGGTGGTAAGATGGCCTCCTACGTTTACCATGAGGCCAAGAAGATCTATCCACTCAAGAGGGTGGAGACCATTAAAACCCAGGTAGTTGACGAAAAGGCATAATCTGGGAGATAGATGATTAGCTGGGAATATGTGATCTTGTTGGTTTTCATAGGGCTTATCACATACACGAGAAAAGCTCTAGACCTCCTAGGATCCATTTTCATGATCATCATGGGCGTGATCATCATCATCGCCCCCCATGCAGGTGTTAAATGGCTATTTTTAATATTTATATTTCTAATTCTTGGACTGATATTCACCAAGTACAAACACGAATATAAAAAAAAGATTGGAGTGTACGAAGGTACTCGGACAATTAAAAACGTGGTTTCCAACGGTATCGTAGCATTTGTAATGGCTGCCTTTGGCAATTACGCTGGATTCATCGGCTCCATAGCCACCGCCACCGCAGATACAATGGCCAGTGAGGTGGGTGTGGTTACAACCCCACGTCTTATAACAAACTTTCGTAAAGTTGCCCCCGGTACAGACGGAGGAATTTCTATCTTGGGAACTGCTGCAGGAATTCTGGGAGCAGCTTTAATTGGATTATCAGCCTATATTTTGGGCATATATCCTGAACTGGTTAGAACAATGGAGATAGCCATTGTAGCCGGTACATTCGGCTGTTTCGTGGACAGTATCCTTGGAGCTGTGCTGGAATCTAAAGACTATCTTAGTAACGAGCACGTGAATCTTATAGCCACCTTAACAGGCGCTCTTATAGGAAATATTATGGTATGGTGATAGTATGAAAAGCACTAAAGGAATTTTATTGATAATCGATGGGATGGCTGACCGCCCCCTAGAAGAACTGGGGGGAAAAACACCCCTAGAAGCTGCAAAAACCCCTAATATGGACCTAATGGCAAAAATAGGAATTAATGGAATCATGGATCCAATAAAACCAGGAATAAGAGCCGGAAGTGACACTTCACATATTTCAATACTTGGTTACGACCCTTATGAAGTTTACACGGGTAGAGGACCTTTTGAAGCAGCTGGTGTTGGGGTAGAAGTGAAGCCTGGTGATATAGCATTCCGATGCAACTTTTCCACTGCTGATGAGAAGGGAATTATCATTGATAGAAGAGCAGGCAGGATCAGGGAAGGAACTGATGAACTGGCACATGCCATAAATTCCCTAGATCCCATCAATGGCGTGGAAATTATATTTATGGAATCTACAGGCCACCGTGCAGTGCTGGTGCTACGGGGAGTAGGATTATCAGACCGGATTTCCGATGCAGATCCTAAACACGAAGGAAACCCCCCCAAAGAAGTAGTAGCTTTGGATAGGTCCAAAGAAGCTGAAAATACGGCTAATATACTAAACCAGTTAATCTGGGAATCCTATAATATTTTGAAAGATCATCCAATTAACCTACAACGGATTGATAAAGATCAAAATCCAGCGAACATCATCCTACCTAGAGGAGCAGGAGCCGTTCCTGAGGCAGAACCTTTTGAATCTAAATATGGTCTTAAATCTGCGTGTATAGCTGAAACAGGACTTATCAAGGGTATTGGACAGATCACAGACATGGACATCATAGAAGTAGATGGTGCCACTGGTGGCGTGGACACTAATCTGGAGAACATTGCTCTTAGCATCATAGAAACTGCAGCTCTTGATTATGATTTCCTTTTAATAAATATTGATGGCGCTGATGAGGCAGGACATGATGGAAACCTAAACGACAAGTTAGATTTCATATCCAGAGTGGACGAAGTTGTTGGTAAAATTCTAGAGATCGATAATGCCTACTTCATCCTCACCGCCGACCATTCCACTCCCATCTCGGTGATGGACCATACAGGAGACCCTGTACCTTTGGTAATCAAGGGTCCAGAGGTACGAGTAGATCTGGTGGAAAAATTCAATGAAAGATCTGCAACTCTTGGAGGTTTATGCCGAATACGTGGCAGTGACATTATGAACATACTAATGGACCTTCTGAATCGATCCAGCAAATTCGGGGCATGAATATGGATCCTGTGATTCCTAAACTCTTTGGTACTAGTGGAATAAGGGGAAGAATAGGAAAAGAAATAACCCCAGCACTGGCCTTAATGGTGGGAAGGGCTATCTCTAAGTATCTACATGTTAAAGGCTGTAAAGTAGTGGTTGGATACGATTCCAGGACATCCAGTGTGATGATGGAAAGAGCTGTCACAGCCGGTATTCTCCAAGGTGGTTGTAATGTTTTGAGTCTGGGAATGGTTCCAACCCCAATAGTGGGCTACGCTGTTAAGAAGTTAGGGGCCAAAGCAGGGGTGATGATCACTGCCTCCCACAACCCTTCTCCTGATAATGGCATTAAACTATGGAATCCAGAAGGTATGGCATACCGTCAGGAACAGGAAAGAAATATTGAAAAAATAATTCATGAAGAAGACTTTAATGACGCCTCATGGCAGGATATAGGTAAAATTGAAGATGTTAGTCCAGTTGTTAATAATTATATTAATGATTTGTTGGATTTGATCAACATTAAACCTGGCATTAAAGTTGTTGTGGATTGTGCTAATGGAGCAGCATCCTATTTATCTCCCATTATTCTTCGAAAGGCAGGTTGCCAAGTTGTGGCCCTTAATGCCCAACCTGACGGGTTTTTTCCAGGTAGAAATCCCGAACCTTCAGCTGCAAATCTCCAGGAACTGATGAAAGTGGTTAAGGCTACTGGAGCTAACTTGGGAATTGCCCATGATGGTGACGCAGATCGTATGGTGGCCGTGGATGAAGGGGGAAAGATGGCTGATTTTGATAAACTCCTGGCCCTGGTGGCTGCTGAAATAGGTGGATGTGTGGTTACCACTGTGGATGCATCAGCATGCATTGATCGGTGCATGGCAGAAGTTGGAGGTAAAGTAGATAGGACCAAGGTAGGCGATGTACACGTGGCGGAGATGATTCATGACCTTGATGCCTCCTTCGGAGGTGAGCCTTCCGGAACATGGATACATCCCCAGTTCTGCATGTGTCCAGACGGTATTTTATCCGCCATGCGGGTTATAGAATTAGTACAGAATAAAGGACCTTTGTCAAGGCTTTTAGATGATATTCCCAGCTATCCCACAATAAGAGAAAAGATTGACTGTCAAGAGGAGCAGAAGAAAACAATCATGGAAAAGGCAGAGAAAGAGCTTTATTTACTTTTTGAAGACGTTTTAAATGTTAACCTTCAGGATGGGGTTCGAATATCTTTCAAAGATGGAAGTTGGGTTTTAGTAAGACCTTCAGGCACTGAATCTTTTATTAGAATAACTTTAGAGGCCAAAACAGTTCAGAAGGCTCATATGATGAGGGATCATGCAGCAAAGTTTATCGAGGAATTATTATGAGGGCAGTTATACTCACTGCAGGTGAAGGAACCAGAATGCGACCTCTGACTCTCACCCGACCAAAAACCATGCTGCCAGTTGGTGGAAAACCCCTTATACAGTACAATATAGAAGCCTTGCGGAACGCTGGTGTTCTAGACATCATCATGGTAGTTGGCTACCATCGGGAAGCAGTGGAGGAATATTTTGGTGACGGTAGAAAAATGGGAGTTAAGATAAGTTACGTTATCCAGGAAGAGCGTCTGGGAACCGCACATGCCATAGGACAGGTAGCAGGTGCCAGTGCAGATGCTGGAGATGACGTGCTAATCATACTTAATGGGGATATAATTGTCCATCCCCAACTCATTGAGAGTCTCATGGAAAAATACTTGGAAACAAAGGCCCATTCCATCCTGGTTCTGACTGAAGTCGATGATCCTTCATCCTTTGGAGTAGTGAAACTAGAGGGGGATAAAATAATTGATTTAGTGGAAAAACCAGCCAAGGGAGAGGAGCCAAGTAACCTTATTAATGCAGGTATTTATCTCTTCAACAGGGATATCTTCATGGCCATAGAAAAAACTAGAAAATCAGACCGGGGCGAATATGAGATTACTGACTCACTGAAAATCCAGATAAAAGAAGGAAAAAATGTTCTGGGACTGCTTTCCCATGACAAGTGGATAGATGTGGGAAGGCCATGGGAACTCCTAGAACTGAACGAACATTTTTTAGAAGATGCAAAATCTAACATCGAGGGTAAAATCGAAGAAGGTGCCACCATCCACGGCCCTTTAATACTTAGGAAGGATAGCATCGTCCGATCAGGTTGCTACATCATGGGTCCGGTTTATATTGGAGAGGGTTGTGACATCGGTCCCAATGCTTTTCTTCGCAAGTACACATCCATTGGAAACGGGATTAGCGTTGGTAACGCGGTTGAAATTAAAAATTCAATAATTTTGGATAACACCAATATTAATCACCTTTCATACGTGGGTGATTCCATTATCGGGGCTCGTTGCAACGTTGCAGCTGGAACAAACATCGCCAACCTCCGCTTCGATGATGAGGCAGTAAAAATCACGGTGAAGGGTGAAAGGTTAAATAGTGGAAGGCGGAAAATGGGAGTTATTTTCGCTGATGGTGTTAAAACCGGTATTAATTCCAGTTTTAATCCCGGAATAACCGTGGGGCTGGACTCTGCTGTAGGTTCAGGTGCCATAATCTATCGTGACATTCCATCCAATAAGGTGGTTAAACACCATCAAACGCAGGAAATGATCGATAAAAAGTAATTAAACCAACATCATATAATCTAACATCCGCATTTTTGATTTTATTTAGAAATAATTAATAACTAAAACCTCTATAACTCATCATCCATACCCGTGTCAAAATTAGCCGGTGCTAAAAAATAGCCTAAGATAAGATTGGCGATGAAATATGGTTAACGAACGATAGGTGGACCCATTAACATTTATTCAATTTAGATAACCATTGATCCACTCTTCAAACGTATTTCCAGTCGAATAGGGATTTTATTTGAATAGTGTTTGGACAATACTGCAACGGATTTATAATTGATGCTACCGCATCATAGGCATGAACACCACCTTTAAACAGGATTAGAATAAAAAAATATAGCATAATAGGCAACAGCGCTTTGGTCACTTTAAGGTGAAGTGTTTTTCTACTGGATCCTGATAATGGACACACTGCTAAATGCAAAATCATATCTTGAATAGAAAAAATGATAAATAAAACTTTCAGTGTTATTAAAGAATGGCGAACCATCACAGGATTAGAGGATTGATGTCATGGTTGTAATAAAAAAAACAGTAAAGAAAATGGACCCCTATGTTCCCGGAAGATCAATCCAGGAAATTGCTACAGCATATGGTTTAACGCCTGAAAATATAATTAAACTGGGCTCAAATGAAAATCCCCTGGGACCATCCCCCTTGGCAATTCAATCTGTCCATGAAAACCTTCATCTTATGCACCAGTACCCAGAATCAAACTTAAATGATCTTAAGCTACAAATAGCCTCATACGCCGGTGTCCGACCCTCAATGCTAATTGTTGGTGGAGATGGTGCAGATGAAATCCTGGATGTGTTGGGTAAGACCCTAATTGAACCTGGTGACGAATTCATAATCCACCGTCCATCCTATATGTACTACGAGTTCACACTCAAAGCTTACGGTGGAGTGCCAATCTCAGCCAAATGGGATTTGGAAAAGAATCAGCTGGATTTGCAATCTGTTTTAGATGCAATCTCCACCCGGACAAGGATCATATTTCTCTGCACCCCAAACAATCCCACCGGTGGTTTAATAGATAAAAACGATATTAAAACTGTTTTAAAGAGTACTGATGCTTTAGTGGTTGTTGATGAAGCTTATTTCGAGTTTTCTGGAGTGAACAACATGGGACTACTGGAGGATCATGAAAATCTTTTCATCCTCCGCACTTTTTCCAAGGTTATGGGACTGGCTGGAATGAGGATTGGTTATGGTATTGGCAATGAAAACTTCATCAAATACATGCACAGGGTTAAACCCGTATTCAGTCTCACTAAACTATCCCAAATTGCAGCGTCAGCCACTTTACTTGATACCGAATATATTAAAAAGTCCATAGAGTATTCTATAGAAAGTAGAAAATTACTCTATCAATCTATGACAAAATTAGCCAATATCAGGGTTTTTGAGTCAAAAGCCAATTATTTACTGGTTAATATTCGAGAAACAGGTATGGATTCCAAGACCATGACAATGAAACTATTGAAAAAAGGAATTATTGTACGGGACTGTAGCTCTTTCTATGGATTGGATGATCACTGGATCAGGGTGAGTGTTGGTACTATTGAAGAAGACAAAAAGTTCATAGATGTGCTGGAAAATATAATAGGTTGAAATATAGATTAGGTAGTTGGACTTCATCCCAGATTTGTGGTTAAATGTTACTAAAGGTAGTAAATGACATCCACTAGCTATTATTTGCCCAATCGGATTAAAGATAGTTGCATGCATTTTGATCCGGAATTTAAAACTTTTACTTAAGGTGACGAAGGAGGATGGGCTCCTAATCTTTCAAATTATGAAGAACTGGAAATTCATGCAAAATCTCCTCTAACTTTAATTACTCTTCTTCTACCATTCTTTGAGCCCCTGCTTGTATTGCATCGAGCATAGAACTTCTATTTCTTTGGGTGACACCAATATAATCGAATTTCGTCATATTTCTATAGTTTAACTTATTCATATGTAAAAAAAGTCTCTCCATATTGGTTAAACATGAAAGAGTACCACCTCCAGTACCACCTGCAGCAGCCACGCGCATAAAGGGTTTATTCTGAATTTTATTTATCTTGTTCGGTTCAAAGCTTGATTCACACCTTCTTAATCTGTCAAAAAATGATTTGGCTGATTCACTCATATCACCCCAATATACAGGTGTTATTATCACATAACCATCGACTTCTCCCATTAATTCCTAACCATCTCGAAATCATCTTCCAGTTTACATTTATCTTCCTGAAAGCAAGTTCCCCATCCCTGATCATATGCATTACACTTAAGAATATCCAAATCATTTAAACGAACTGATATGACCTCGCCATTTCCTTTAAGAACTCCATTTCTTGCAGCATCACCACAGCTTTCAGTTAAACCTTCTTTATTAGGACTACTTGTCATTACCATTATTTTCATAGATATTACACCTCAATAATATACATTTAAAACTCAGGAGTTTTTTAGAACGATTTTCTCTTATTTTCTAACTCTACTCTTTTTTAAAAGTTTCAGCAATTTCTTTAAGATATTCTCTTATTGGAATATCTTGAGTACATTTCTCCTCACACTCACCACATTCTGTACAGGATACAGCACTCGATTCGTTGATAGATAAAAATGAGTAAGATGCAGCTGTTCTTGGCATGTTTTGGTAAATGTAAAGTTCATTTAACAAGTTAAGGTTTTGTGGAATATTCACTCCGTTTTTGCATGGCATGCAATAATTGCAGTCAGAGCAAGCAACATAAGTTCTTGCCTCAAAAGCCTCTTTAACTTCGAAAATCAAATCTCTCTCTTCATCTGTTAGACTTCCAGCAATACCATAATCTGCAATCTTAAGGTTCTCTTTTACTTGTTCCATGGTACTCATACCACTTAAAACCAGATCAACTTCTCTTTGATCCCAAAGGAAGCGTAAACCCCATTCTGCGGGACTTCTCTTGACACGGGCACGATCCCATAAAGCTTGAATATCAGGAGGTATATTATTCGTGAGATAACCTCCCTTAAGAGGTTCCATGATAACAGTCCCGACACCTTTGGATGCAGCATATTCAAGTCCAGCCTTTCCAGCCTGGAAGGCCTGATCCATATAATTATATTGGATCTGAGAAAAGCTCCAGTGGTATCCATCCACAATTTCCTTGAAGGATTTAGATTCATCATGGAATGAAAACCCAGCATAACCTATTCTCCTGTCTTCAATTGCAGAATCCAAAAATCCACGAACATCCAAGTCCGTCAAATTATTCCATAAGTCTAGATTTAGACCATGTAAAAGATAAAAATCTATCCTGTCAGTTTGAAGCCGCTTGAGCTGTTCATCCAAGTAGCGATTAAAATCCTCTTTTTTTTGGATTAGCCAGCTAGGTAATTTCGTGGCCAGATACACTTGATCCCTGTAACCCTCTTTTAGTACATTTCCAAGAAAAACTTCACTCATACCACCAGATGTGAAGGAAGTACCATGATATGGATATGCAGTATCAACATAGTTCACACCCTGTTCAACGGCAAGATGAAGCATATTGTTTGCCAGAGGCTCATTTATTCTCCCCGGGTTTCCATCTAATATTGGAAGTCTCATGCATCCAAAGCCAAGAATTGAAACTCTTTTACCTGTTTTTCCAAGATTTCTGTATAACAAATTATAAACCTCCTTTAATAAAAACGCTTGAAATCTTCAATTTAATTAGAAAAATACTCGCTGTTTGGAAAGTTTTCCAAGCATTTCTATTCCATTTGCTATTTTAATTTTTATCACTACTTTCCAGCTAAAAATGTTATAAATGGTAAATTTTAGGTTTAATATTTTTTAACGCCAAAATATGACTTTAATATACCATTTTTGGAATTAAACTGATTCATTATTTGCTAACAGGATGTTGAAAACGATAACTGAAGTATTATAAAATAATTTCTTATTCAATCAAGAAACATTCCCACGGTTGCGCTTCAGTATCTATGTTGGCGAATAGATCTTTTTCTATATCCCTGAATAGATCTTCACAACTGAATTTTAAATCTGCCGATTTTTTAACAGTATATATTCTGCCTCTGGCACTTTTTACTACTATGTCACCCTCTCTGGTTAT
>Ga0209048_10002631_pt1 | contig 17750 bp, 13 predicted proteins | sample FrelakmetCRP12CR_FD_187146 | JGI IMG/M metagenome (GOLD analysis project Ga0209048, IMG submission 187146) | Freshwater lake sediment microbial communities from the University of Notre Dame, USA, for methane emissions studies - CRP12 CR (SPAdes)... | ecosystem: Environmental > Aquatic >... | reverse complement strand
GGTGAACGGAACGGATGGATATGTAAATCTAGTGTAACTTGAGAGTTGTTCATTACTTGATGCTTTATAGCGAAAGCGGTGAAATGATGGCTCGAATTCTAAAATCATTTTGGAGCAAGGGAGCGGCAGAGCTGCTGGTGAGCAGCTATCGGCGCAGCTTCTTTCCAACCGATCGGTTGTCTGACCACGGGATCACATTGGCGTCGGCACGGGCTGGCAATGTGATTGGCGGTGGAGACTGGGCGACGGATCGACTCATCCCGGACGTGATCCGCGCGCTGACCTCTGGGACGCGCGCTGCCATCCGCAACGCGCGTGCCGTGCGGCCGTGGCAGCACGTGCTCGAACCCATCGCGGGGTATCTGAGCCTCGCTGCGATGTTGATGGGGGCTGGAGGTGTCGATCCCGCACCATTTTGTGCCGCGTGGAATTTTGGACCCGCGATCGAGAGCTCTCGACGGGTGGCCGAGGTGGTCAGCGCGTTGATTGAGGCGTGGGGTGCGGGCGGCTGGGACGACGTGCACGATCCGACAAGCCCACACGAGGCAGGGGTGCTGCGCCTGTCGATTGAGAAGGCTTGCTCAGAACTGCGCTGGACACCGCGTTGGGCATTTCGCGAGACCGTCGAGCGCACCGCCGCCTGGTACCGCGCGCGCCATGACGGCCTGTCCCAGAGCGCGCTGCGCGAGCTCACCCTCGGTCAGATTCGCGACTACGCGGCAGTTCAATTCGGCGTCTGACCCCGCTTTGCACAAGAAGTCCAGTAGCCGGCGGGCACCCTTCGATACGGCCCCTGAGAAGATGGGGCCTACTCAGGGTGAGCGGTAAAGCAGTATAAAGTGTTGACAATTCATACCCAACCGCTCGCACTGAGTAGCCGCCCTCTTTTGGCGGCGTATCGAAGTGCGCCCGCCGGGAGCTTTTGTGCAAAGCCGTGTGATCCCAGACACTGTTCGAACCCTCAACTCCGCCCAGACCACATTCTCCCTCAGCCCTGCGGTGTTGGTGGCATGCGTGTGACCCGTGCGTCCGCCCAGTCGGCCCAATCAGAAGCGCCGCCATCGCTGCCCGGGCTCACCACGAGCGTCAGGGTGCGTGCGCCCGACACGTCAACCTGGACCGGCAGGGCGGCGGCGCCGCCGCCTATGAGATCGCTGCTGAACTTCGTAGTCCCGTCGACTTGCACGGTGAACACTGCGCTACCGCGTGTGCCCGCGGCCGCGTCGATGCCGATGTCCGCGGCGAACGTGCGGTACGCGCCGTCGAGCTGGTAGGTGATGCGCGACGGTGCGTCTGTGCCGATGCCCCGTTCATACGTCCGCGTACCGATGCGCAGAGGTGCGCCCGCCTGGTTGTGGTCGAAGCGCAGCCAGCCGGTATCCTGCACGGTGAACTGGGGCGGGAGCGCACTCAGTGGGACATCTGCGACACTTGCCGCCGGCGGCGGCCACGCATTGCCGTTCTGCCATTCGAGGATCTGCGCGTGATCGATGTAGACGCGCTCACGATAGTGCTGATGTACCCACGTCGCCAGCTGCGGCCACTTCTGCAGGGTCTCGCCCTCGCGTCCGTAGCGGCGGTAGTCGAGCTGGACGATCAAGCGCGGCGGGGTGGCCTGCAGATGAGCCAATTGCTCGTCCGCCGCTAGATCCGACCGCAGCAGCGCCACCCCGGCACCGAGAGTGTCGCCCGATGCTGGACGGCGCTGCGTGAGAAAATAGAATTCGGGTGCCTCGCTATGAACGTACAGGAGATCGTCCGGCTCGGAGTGTGTCCGAATGTAGTCGACGAGTGGCGCCAGTGTGCCGGGTCGCCGGTGCAGCGCGAGGTAGTCGTCCCGCTCGACGAGGACAACCAGGTCGCGCCAACTCCCGAGGAGTCTCCATGTCGAGATTCCCAGGGGCCCGATAAGCAGCGCGCAGTAGGCCGCGCCAAGAACGAGACGTCGGTGTTCGGGCTGTTGTGCCACCAGCCTCCATCCCTCAGCGACGAGCAAACCGATCAGAAGACATTGCGCCGGCAGCCCCTGGATGAGGTAGTGTCCCTTGTGTTGGCCCGCCGCCAGGGCCACAAACAGGGCGAGCCAGCCGAGCGCCAGGAGCAGACGAAGGTCACGGCCCTCAACCGGCGGCTCCTGGGCGAACGCAGAAGCCAGTCCGTAGATGAGGGCGGTTGCGAACAATGGGGCGAGCGGGATGTATCCGACGAGCAGGCGCGCCCCCTCTCCGTACGAGGATTCGCCCATGCTGGAATACCGTATCAGCATGTCGATGGTGTAGAGGCGCCACGCTGCAAAGTGCCCGATCGCGGCATAGTAGAGGGGGACGAGTCCCATCGATGCCAGCGTCGCGCCGGCGAGGGCGGCGGTGAGCAGGACGGCGCGCCCGAGTGTGAGCGGTCCGCGCCAGGCGGCGAACGCCGCGGCGGCCGCAGCCGGTGCCAGCAACACCGGCACGTTCTGTTTGTACCAGGCGGCTGTCGCCAGAGAGAGTCCTGCGATGATGGCGTACCATATGCGCTGGCGGTCCAGGCTCAGCGCGAACATGAGGACAAAGAGAGCCAACCACGGAGCCTGGAAGTGTTCCAGGCCGCTAAAGGCAAAGAACGGTTCGCCGAGCTCTCCCGCTGGTGTCGCGGTGCTTCCCAGCAAAGCGTAGAGCAGGCCGGCCCAGAAGCCGGCCCAGGGGCTGTGGAGAAGCAAGCAACTGGTGATGAGGAGGAGCACGGCCGTCGCTCCGATCGCAATCGTCGTGAAGATGTGCACGACTGCGATCGCATGTTGCGGGCTGATCTGGATCGCCAACCAGTAGGTCATCGGACCTCCGGGTGGTTTCATGTCGAAGGTGTGTGTATGGACGTGGGCGCCCGGCAGCTCGAGCCGGGCACCGAAACTGTAGTAGATCGTCTCGTCAATGAAGAGGATGTGGTCGTTCCACGTCGGCCGTCGCAGGGCAACGGTCGCCGCCGCGATGACGAGCGCGAGGCTCCACGTTCGCAGAGTGATGCCGAAGAGGGTCACAATCCGGTGATCTACCACATCGAGAGCGCCTCTCAACCGGAAGGCGCGTGCCAAAAATCATCTCTCGGCGCTCTGTTGCGACTTGCGTCGATCCTCGATACTGGGGGGGGCAGTGACGCTCCGGTCCCGTCGATCGTCCGTGACCCATGCCACCGGCCTCTTCGCATAGTGCCAAGCACCCCGCGCCGCGCGGCGACGAGGCGCACACACGCACAGCGCCGCACATTGTTTTGCAGCTGACCCGATGGCTGCCTGTGGCCGTTGTGGTCGCGGCGGCGCTGCTGTTCACCGTCCTCAAACTCTACTCTCTCAACGTCGTTGCTGGCGATGAGCACCTGTACTTCAACATGGCGGTCGCCGTGAACAAGGGGCTCATCCCGCACCGCGACTTCTTCTACACGCACCCACCGCTCCACCTCTACCTTGCGGTGATGGCGTTCAAGCTCTTTGGGTACAGCCTGGCGCTGGGAAAGGCCCTCACCAATGGAGCGATGCTGATTGCCGGCGTGCTTGTCTTTGCCATCGGCCGGCGCGCCCTTGGGGCGTCCGAGGCGGCGGTCGCCTGCGCCATCTTCCTGCTGTCTTTCGATCCGCTCCGCATCTCCTCACACTTCACCGGCGGGAACGAGACCTTTGCGTTCGCGATGATCGGGCTGTGGTTGGCGCACCTCGATCGTCCACTGCTGGCGGGCGTCGCCTTCGGTCTCGGTGCACTGGTGGCCGTCTACATCGCGCCGGGCGCAGCCGCTGTGGCGCTGATGCTGTGGTGGAGGTCGCGCGGCGCGGCGATACGCTTCGTTGTGGTGGCCGCGCTGGTGGTGTTGTGTGGGAACCTCCTCCTCTATGCCGTGGCCGGCTGGGATTTCATCTATCAGGTCTACGTGACGCAGATGCAGAAGGGGAAGGAAGGGAATCTCATCGAGTATACCCTCTACCACCGCCTCGGCTACATCATGTACGAGAACCGCATGCTGACTGCGGGTGCGGTGGCCGGCCTGGTGTTGCTGGTCATGGATGTGCGTTCGCGTCTCGCCAGCGGGCCCACGCGGCGATGCCTCTGGCAGGAGCCGCACGCTGAGGCGCTGCTCCTCTTCGTTGCGTGGTTCGGGCTCTATTGGATCTTCTACCTGTCGATCGCTACACAGCACGCCTACTACTTCATCTTCATCATGCCCGTCTTCGCGTGGCTGTCGGCGTACGCGTACGGGTCGGTCGGCCGCGCGATCGTGAGCACAGTCCGCCCATCGCGGGACGTGTCCACCCTCACGACCCAACCCAGCACCCGGCGGCGTTCGACAACAGCACCTGGCTCGAGTCGACTGGCCCCGTTGTTACCGGCTGCCGTGGCGCTCGTGCTGACGGTTGCGAACATCGGTGTCGTGGAGGCGCTCTACGTTCCGTACGCCTTGAAACGCAACGGCACCGCCGTGAGCCGGTACACCTGGAAGCCGCTGCGCCATCTCCGCTTCCTCGATGCGAACGTGCAGGCGGCATTCTGGCAGGCGCAATACGACCCCCACCACCCGCCATCAGGGATCACGCGCTACCTGCAGCACGAGTCCCAACAGATCACGGTTGCTGAGCAGATCTATGCGGCGGTGCGGCAGTACAGCGCGCCGGACGACACGATCTTCGGAGAACCGGATATCGTTCCGCTCATCTCGTCAGAGACCGGACGCCGGATGGCGGCGAACCTGATCGATACCAGCGGGTACCGCATTAGTTACGGCCTGTCGCGGATCGAAGACTGGATCGCGGCAATCGACGCGGACCACGTGCGCGTGCTGGTCGTGCGCCAAGGCGTGATACCGATGGGCTACCCGCAATTCCGTGAGTATGCGCAGCGCAACTTTCAGACGGTTCAGCGGATCCGCGATCCCGAAGAAGGGGTCTTTGAGATCATGCGGCGGGTGGAGCGTTGATCAGATGCGGCAGGGCAGAGACGAAGATTGGCTGCCGACACCTTCCGTGCCTTGCCCTCGGCGTAACGGACGCGCACGGTCGCTCAGGATGTCGACCCGCAGCCGCCCGGGTAGCTCTGCGTTTGGAGGCAAGAGGCCGTAGCGTGGAGCAGGGCATCGATTGAAAGCCTGCGTGCTTCCTGTCAGATACTGCGCCATGCCTGCGGCGAGCTTGCTGTTCGAAGTGGGTGCCCTCTACGCCAGGACCGATCCGTTGTTGTTCGCCCTGGCCGCGTGTGCGGTGCTTGCGGCAACATGCTGGCTGGTCTCCGTGCTCACCGGTAACTACTCGCAGGTGGACCGCTTGTGGTCATTAGCGCCGCCGCTGTACGCCTGTCATTTCGCTGCACGGGCCGGCTGGGTGGACCAGCGCCTCAATGTGATTGCATTCCTGGTGGTGCTGTGGGGCGGACGGCTGACGTACAATTTCGCGCGCAAAGGCGGCTACCGTTGGCACGCTGAGGACTACCGCTGGCCGGAGTTGCGCCAGCGCCTCGGCCGCGTGTGGTTTCAGCTCCTGAACGCAACGTTTGTCGCGCCGTACCAGAACCTCCTCCTGCTGCTGATCGTGCTGCCGGCGTCCGTGGCCTGGCAGGCGCGCGGCACGCCGCTGAATGGGCTCGACGTGGCGGCGGCAGTTGCCTTTGTGCTGCTGCTGATCGGCGAGACCGTGGCGGACCAACAGCAGTGGCGCTTCCAGTGTGCCAAACAAGCGCGCAAGGCCGCGGGTAAACCGATCGCAGCTGAGTTTGTGACCGCTGGCCTCTTCCGCTACTCGCGTCACCCGAACTTCTTCTGCGAGCAAGCCATGTGGTGGATGATCTACGTCTTCTCGATCGCCGCGTCAGGCGTGTGGCTCAATTGGTCGATCGCGGGTGCGCTCCTGCTGACACTCCTGTTCCAGGGGTCGACGCGGTTCACGGAGGAACTGACGCTGCGCAAGTACCCTGCCTATCGCGCCTACCAGCAAACCACCTCCCGGTTGATCCCGTGGTTTCCCAGCGCTTAGCGCACGGGGCGTTCGGCCCGCGAAAGGGAGGATGAGGACGAATGAACTTCTGTGTCAAGGTAGACCCCTCAACCAGCCAGCCGTACCTGTCCACGCCGCTGAAGGGCAAAGCGCTGCTCATGGACCCCTTCACCAACAAGGGAACAGCATTTACCGCCCGCGAGCGAGACGAACTCGATCTGCATGGCCTGCTGCCGCCCGCGGTCTGCACGATCGAGCAGCAGCTCGAACGGGTGTACGAGAACTTCCAGGCCAAGTCGACGCCGCTCGAGCAGTTCATTTATCTGGCGAGCCTCCACGATCGCAACGAGACCCTCTTCTTCCGCCTCGTGCACGAGCGCATCGATGAGATGCTGCCCATCGTCTATACACCGGTCGTCGGCGAGGCGTGCCAGCGGTACTCCCACATCTACCGGCGCGGACGCGGGCTCTACGTGAGCTACGATCAGCGCGACCACATCGAGAAAGTCCTCTCGAACTACCACACGACAGACCCGTCCGTGATCGTGGTGACCGACGGCGAGCGCATCCTCGGGCTGGGCGACCAGGGTGTCGGCGGCATGGGGATCCCCATCGGCAAGCTCTGCCTCTACACGATCTGTGCCGGCGTCTCGCCGTACAACACCTTGCCGATCATGCTCGACGTCGGGACGGACAACGAGGAGCGGCTGCGAGACCGGCTGTACCTGGGTCTCCGGCACAGGCGCGTACGCGGCGACGACTACCAGGCGTTTGTCGACCGTTTTGTCGACGCCGTGCGGCGGGTGTATCCGAACGCGTTGCTGCAGTGGGAGGACTTTCTCAAGGCCAATGCGATCACGCAGCTGCATCGCTTCCGCGACCAGTTAGCGACGTTCAACGACGACATTCAGGGAACGGCCGCGGTCGTCCTTTCCGGGATCTACTGCGGCTTGAAACTGACCGGACAGTCGATCCGCGACCAGCGACTGCTGTTCGCCGGGGCCGGGGCGTCGGCACAGGGCATCGCCGACCTCTTCGTCTCGGCCCTCGTGGAAGGAGGGCTGCCCATCCATGAGGCGAGACGGCGGATCTGGACGGTGGACACGAAGGGTCTGGTCGCTCGAGACCGGCGCGGACTCGAAGATTTCAAGGCCGCCTACGCACGGGAGGTCGACGAGATCGCCACCTGGACGTGCAAGGACCGGTCGCGGATCACCCTGGAGGAGGCGATTACTAACGCCCGACCCAGCATTCTCATCGGGGTGTCGGCCACTCCGGGCACCTTCACGGAAGGCGTGGTCAAGCTGATGGCCGGGATCAACGAGCGTCCGATGATCCTGCCGCTCTCGAACCCCACATCCAGGAGTGAGTGCACGGCGCAGGATGCGGTCCGCTGGTCCGACGGCCGCGCCATCGTCGCGACGGGCAGCCCGTTCGCCCCCGTCGAGTACGACGGACGGCGGCACCGTATCGGCCAGTGCAACAACGCCTTCATCTTCCCCGGCGTCGGCCTGGGCGTGTGCGTCGCCGGGGCACGGCGCGTGAGCGACGGCATGTTCCTCGCGGCGGCCGCGGCGCTCGCCGATCGGGTGACTGCCGAGGACCTTGCCGAGTCCGCCGTTTATCCCCAACTCTCGCGGATTCGCCAGTGCTCGCACGCGGTGGCCTGCGCCGTCATCCAGCGTGCGGTGGCCGAGGGCCACGCGTACGCAGGCGTGCTGACGAACCTGGAGGACACCGTGCGGCGAGCGATGTGGTTCCCCGAGTACTTGCCGCTCCGCTATGAGCCGTAGTCGGTGCCGCGGTGGTCGCTGCGGGCTTCCAAGTCCGACACGCTGCTAGACTCTCCAATGGCGGGTGATTTTTCGCCCGACGTTGCGGTTTTGTTCAGAGGCAGGTTGTCGGTTTCGAGAAAGCAAGTCGCGAAATTCTGGGGGTGGGCAGAAGCAGGGACTGGGTGTCAGCCCCTGCTCCAACCTTTCGTGGGAGTTTCCGGTCCGCGACGATTACCGAATAGGTTTCGTTTGATTTGGCGGATTGAAGCCTGGTCCCGAGATGTTCCGTCATGACGGCGGGCGAGTGGTTACCGCAGATCGCGAGGCCACGACTCCGGATCATCCGCCGGATAGATGCGTAACGATTGCCCCTTGGCGGTCAGCAGCTCTTCGCGATCGCAGCCGAGCGCCGCCGCGGCCGCGTTGAGCCCGGAGTTGGTCACGCCGTTGATCCCGGGCGCGAGGGTGCTCGCTCCGCACTGGTAGAGCCCGCGGATGTGCGTGTCCACCGAAAAGCTGAAGGGGCCCAGGTTGCCGAGCGTTTTCTCGGTGCCGTAGATGCCTCCGTCGGTGGCGTGCAGGTAGTGCATGTTGGTGAGCGGCGTCCCCAGGGCGCGGAACACCGTACGCCCGCGCACCTCAGGCAGGAAACACTCGACGGCATCGAGGACACGCTGGGCAAGAGCCTCCTTGAGGTTGGCGTAGTCGGCTCCGCGATGGCCGGGCGGTGTGTCCTTCCACCGCGAGAAGGCGGCGACGGACGACAGCGCCATCGCTTCGATGGTGTGCAGCCCATCGTGACGCATCGATGGGTCCTTGAGGGTGGTGGCGTTGAAGAAGATCCCCGGAATCGTCTCGGAGCCGGAGAGCACCGTCCGCTCGGCGAGCTCGTACGCGGCGTCGATGTCCGCGCTTCGGCTGAACCAGATATTTCCGGAATCGAGACCGGCGGCGCGGAGGTCCATATCGACCGCCAAGAAGAGACTGATCGTCGACAGCGAGTAACGCATGCGCTCGATGCGGTGCCGCAGCCGCCATCCGACGTGCTCCGGTGGAACCAGTCGCCCCCAGGTCACGCCAGGATCGGCGTTCGACACGACGATGCCGGCGCGCACCTCGCGCCCGTCGGTGAGAGAGACGCCGACCACCGCGTCATCCGCGATCACAATGCGGTCCACCTCGGTCCTCAAGACCACTTCGCCACCGTTGCGGTGGATCTGCCGCACCAGGGCTTCCGGGATGGCGTGCCCCCCGCCGCGCGGATAACAGCCGCCGTCGAAGTAGTACCCTTGGAGCCCCGCGTGCAGCGCCGTGGGCGCGCGCGACGGCGCCATCCCGTGGTCCCCCGCCTGGATCGACAGGATGGCGCGCAGCAGGGGATCGGCGGTGCAACCGTCGAGGAAGTGGCTCAATGGCCGTAGTCCGTGCAGCAAGATGGTGGGCATGTGCACGGCGAGCTTGGCTGCCTCGAGCACGCTGGGGATCGGTGCAGCGAAGCCGATCTCGTCGATCATCCTGCCGATGAGATCGAAGTAGCGGTCGATGCCGCTGGTCTCGGCAGGGAAGCGTTCCTTCAGCCGCGCGGCGAATCGGTCCTTGCCCTTCGGAATGTCGAAGCGCTCGCCGCCGACGATGACGTGATCGTAGCCATCGGGGTTGAGCTCGAGGAACACCAAGTCGTTTGCGACGCCGAGACCCTCGTAGATGTGTCGAAGTCCGCCGCCTGGTCCGAGTGCACCGACATAGTGCACGCCCGGGCTGAAGCGGAAGCCGTGCAGCACAAACGACTGGCTGTAGCCACCGGGGAGATAGTGCTGCTCGAAGACGATGACACGTCGCCCGGCACGAGCCAGCGCCAACGCCGCCGTCAACCCACCCGCTCCGGAACCGATCACGATCGCATCGCAGTCATGCATTGGCGCCGCCCTCTGCGCCGCATGCTACCCCTTGGAAGCGACCAGCAACAGCAAGTCCCGCACTGTCCCGCATTGTCACGAAGCGCGCGAGATCAGATCGCGCCAATCGCCTGAATGGCGGCTTGCGGTCTTCCGCGCCGACCATGCAGCGTGGCGCAACTCGATCGCGTGCGGGTGTCGTTGAAAGGCGCCGCGCTGTGGGGCACAATCCAGAGCCGCCCTGCACGGTCATGTGCCGAGAGGGCTGTTGCCCTGTGCGGAACGATTGGAGCTCTCTCTCATGCGAGTGCTGGTTCTTGGGACCGGGCAGATGGGATCCGGGATTGCGCGCCTGGTGCTCGACAAGCAGGGTCTGGAGCTAGTCGGTGCCTACGGACGAAGGAAACAACGCGCCGGCAGCGATCTCGGCGGGGCGATCGGGCTCGGCCGCGATCTCGGCATCGCGATCAGCGCCGACCTCGAGACCGTGATCGCGCAGGCCCGCCCTCACGTGTCGATTCAGGCGACCTGCTCACGGCTCACCGATGCCTTGCCGGAGATCTCCACCCTTGTGCGCGGCGGTGTCCACGTCATCTCGATCGCCGAGGAGATGGCCTATCCGGCGGCGAAGTCACCGGCGGTCGCCGCGGAACTGCATCGGCTTGCGGTTGAGCACGGCGTGGCGGTCCTCGGTACCGGCATCAATCCTGGGTTCGTGCTCGACCTTCTCGTCATCACGCTGACCGGCGTCTGCTCCGACATCCAATCCATCAGCGCGCGGCGCGTCAATGACCTCTCGCCTTACGGTCCCTCAGTGCTTGCAAGCCAAGGTGTGGGGCTGACGCCGGAGGCATTCCGGGCAGGTGTGGAGAACGGCAGCGTCGTCGGTCACTTTGGATTCCCCGAGTCGATCTACATGATCGCCGATACGCTTGGCTGGGAAATCGAGCGCATCGACCAGAACCGCGAACCCATCGTCTCGAACGTCCGGCGCGAAACACCCTTCGTCACGGTGGAACCCGGACACGTTTGCGGCTGCATGCATAGGGCTGTGGCCTACCGCGCGGGCAAGCCGCTCATCACGCTCATCCATCCCCAGCAAATTCATCCGCACCTCGAAGGCGTGCAGACCGGCGATACAATCGAGATCACGGGTACACCCAACGTCCGCCTTGCGGGTAGCCCGGAGATCCCGGGCGGTGTCGGGACGATCGCCGTCGCTGTAAACATGATTCCCCGCATGCTGAGCGCGCCGCCGGGTCTGCATTGCATGGCGGATCTGCCCGTGCCGGCTGCCATGCTCGGCGACGCGCGCCGGCTCGTCGGTGCCACGCATCGGGGGTCCGGACATGGCTGAGCGGATTGCTGGGGGAACCTGGGTGGAGATCCATCGCGTCGTGCTTCACCCCGGCGAACGCGCGCCGCAGATTCCGGACGATACCAAGGCCGTTCCACTCGAAATGCGCGTGAAAGGGTTTCTGGTCGAACCCACCACCTTGGGCGAGGAGGCTACGATCATCACGCCGGCCGGCCGCCGCGTGTGCGGAACAGTGATCGAAAAGAACCCGGCGTACACGCACGGGTTTGGTGCCCCGGTTCCCGAGCTCTCCGGCATCGGGCAAGAGGTGCGCGCCATCCTTCGCAAGCGAGGCCCCAAAGCTCCCCTCCTAACCAAGGAGAGGTCAGGGGAGGTTTGAAATCGCATGATCGAAGGGAGCTACGCAACGATCATTGCTGAACGGCCCGAGATCATGCGGGCGTCGGTGGGGATTGATTACGAAAAGTACATGACCGGTGTGTCGGCCTTCGACTACGAAAGGCTGCTGGCTGATACCGGCTACGACATCGACACGACGCGTGCGGTGCAAAGCGCTACGGCGGTGGGCAACACGCCGCTCGTCGAGCTGCACAACATCACGGCGCTGGTCCGTAGCATCGCGCAGCCGGGCAAAGGCGCACGGATCTTCGTCAAGGATGAAGCCGCGAACCCGTCCGGGTCGTTCAAGGACCGGCGCGCCTCCCTCTCGGTACACGCGGCGACGAAGCGTGGATACGCGGGCGTCGTCGCGGCGACCAGCGGCAACTACGGCGCCGCCGTGGCGTCGCAGGCCGCCAAGGCGGGGCTACGCTGCATCGTGGTGCAGGAGGCCTTCGACAGCTATGGCATCGCACAGCCGGAAATCGAGGAGAAGACGCGCGCCTGTGAAGCCTACGGTGCGGAGGTGATTCGCCTGTCGGTCGGGCCGGAGCTGTTCTACGTCTTTCTCAGCGTCCTGAAGGAGACCGGCTACTTCAACGCTTCGCTCTACACGCCGTACTCAATCGTGGGCATCGAAACGCTCGGTCACGAGATCGCCCTCCAGGCGCAGCAGCAAACCGGACGACTCCCCGATGTCGTGATCGCCACTCACGCCGGCGGCGGCAACGTGACGGGCACGGCGCGCGGGCTGCGCAAGGCCGGCGCCACCGACACCACCGTGATCGCCGCGAGCGTCGATCTCTCGGGGCTACACATGGCCTCGGATCACGACTTCAACCGCAAGTCGTTCACTACCGGCCACACCGGCTTCTCCATGCCCTTCACAACCTGGCCGGACCGGGCGGACGTGCCGCGCAACGCCGCGCGTCCGCTGCGTTACATGGACCGTTTCGTCACCGTCACTCAGGGCGAGGTCTTCTACATCACCCAGGTGCTCGCGGAGCTGGAGGGGTTGGAACGTGGGTCCGCCGGCAACACGTCGCTGGCCGCGGCTTTCGCCATCGCGCAGGAGCTGGACGACAACCGCGTCGTCGTGGTCCAGGAAACCGAGTACACCGGCGCGGGCAAGCATCCGATTGCCCAGCTCAACCTCGCCAAGCTGCTGGGCATCGAGGTGTGGCGCGGCGATCCACGGGACAACAAGCCGGGCCAGCGGATCGTCATCCCGGAGCATCCATCGCAGATTGCAGTCGTGGATATTGATCTCGACCGGGTGCGCCGCTTGTACCTGCGCCACGCCATCGAGTCGCTTCCCGGAGGCGCCGCTCTGAAAGACATCGATATCGAGTTCCTGGCCGCCGAGACCCGGACCAGCCGAGGCTATGTGCAGGAGAGCATTGATGAGCTGCGTGGAAAGACCGGATGATTTCGCGTCGCGCCGCACGCGACTCACGGCGATGTCGGACGAGGAATTGCGCGCGCACTTCTGGACCCTCGTCGAAAAGATCGTCGAGCCCCTGATCAACGAAGCGCGCACGCATACCACGCCATCCATCGAACGCTCCGTGCTGCTACGCATGGGGTTCTCGAGCCTCGAGGCCAAGGCGCTCGTCGGCCAGATCCACGAGCGGCAGCTGCTCGGGCACGGCGCTGGCCGCCTCGTTCTGGAGTTGGCCAAGAGCAAAGGCATCCCTGTCCGCGACGCAGGCGTCGCGCTCCTCGGCGGGTTCTATTGGGAAGAGATCGGTCGATGAAGCTGTTGCCGGATCAGAAACTCGACGTTCGTGAGATCCTCAAAGACTTGGACCACTACCGGCCGCGGCGCAAGGGTTGGACCTGGCGTACGAAGATCGAGGACCATCAGGTCGGTCCCTTCGTCTTCAAGGACATCTCCGAGAACCTCGAACGCTCGGTGCCGCTGCCGTCCGCGCACGACTTCGGGAACATCGATCCGCAATGTGACTTCGTGATCACCACGGAGATCGCTTCCGGGCGCTTCGAGGACGATCTGCGCCGCATGCGCATGGCGGCTTGGCACGGTGCGGATCACATCATGGTTATTCGTACGACCGGACAGTCGCATATCGACGGGCTGATCGAGGGCACACCCGAGGGCGTAGGTGGCATTCCGATCGCGAGAAAACAGATCCGCGCCACGCGCAAAGCGCTCGACGCGATCGAGGACGAAGTGGGCCGACCAATCAACTTCCATTCTTATGTGAGCGGCGTTGCCGGGCCGGAGATCGCCGTCCTCTTCGCGGAGGAGGGGATGAACGGCGCGCACCAGGACCCGCAGTACAACGTGCTGTACCGCGGCATCAACATGCACCGCTCCTTCGTTGACGCCGCCGAAGCCAAACGGATCATGGCGGACGCGGGCATCTTGCAGCTCGACGGCGCGCACAACGCCAACGCCACTGCGAAGGAAGCGTGGAAGGTGACACCGGAACTGTTCGTGCAGCATGCGATCAACACCGCCTACTCGCGAGCCGCAGGGATGCCCGCCGAGTTGATCGCGCTGTCCACCGTGCCGCCGACCGCGCCACCCGCGCCCAAGCTCCGCCTGGACCTGCCCTACGCTGTGGCGTTGCGCGAGCTGTTCCGTGGCTACAAGTTCCGCGCGCAGCAGAACACGCGCTACATCGAAGCCGACATGATGGAGGCCACCGTCACGCACGTGCTCGACACCTTGATCTCACGCCTGACGTCCGCCGACATCCAGAGCACGATCACACCGGATGAGGGGCGCAACATCCCGTGGCACTACAACAACGTCGCGGGGGTGAACACGGCGCGGCAAACGCTCATGGGCCTCGACGGTATCATTGAGCTGCTCGATCTCAAGCACGAAGGGTGGCTGCGCGAGCAGGCCCGCGAGCTGACGGAGCGCGCCGTGCTCTTCCTCGAGGAAATCGCCGCCGGCGGCGGTTACTACGCTGCTGTTGCAGCAGGACAGTTCGTCGACTCGGGCTACTTCCCGGAGCGCAAAGGCGATGGCATCGTGCGCGATCCGGACGGCGGCGACGGCGCCGGCACCGTGATTCCGCGTGCCGCCGACTACGGTGCACCCGTATGCAGTCACTTCGGCGACAACCTGTACACGCGCCGGGCAGGCAAGCCCTGCGACGACTACGGCGGCTGCACGCTCTGCGATCCGTCGAAGATCCAATACATCGATGAGCTGGACGTGGCTGACAATGTCGAGCAGCGCTTGCAGATACCGCTGGCCGAGCGGGCGGCCGGCGTGCTGCGGCCCGAGGTCGAGAAGCATGGCGACGGCGTCGTGTGCGTCACCCTGTTCGTGCCCGCCAGCCCGCGCGTCGCCGAGGCGGCAGCGCTGCAGATGGCGAAGCACATGCGGCTCAAGGAGCCCGTGGTGATCAGCCGGCGCCTGATGCACCCGGCCGAAGGCAGCCTCTTCGAGATCAAGGGGGTGCTCGATGTCGCGATCAGGATCGAGGATCTCCTGGTGCCGGTGCCGGAAGAGCCACTCGGCGAAGCGGAGATCGAGGCGTGGGTGCGTCCGCGGCAGATTCACGTGGTTGCCGCCACGGTCGGTGAGGACGAGCACTCGGTTGGGCTGCACGAGATTCTGGACATCAAGCACGGGGGCATCGAGAAGTACGGGTTTCGCTGCCATGACCTGGGAACCTCGGTGCCGATCCAACGGCTGCTTGATGTGGCGCACGAGACCGGTGCGCGTGCCGTGCTGATCTCAACGATCGTGACGCACGCCCATGTCCACGAGGAGCACATGCGGCGCCTGCACGCGCTGGCGCAGCAGCGCGGCGTGCGCCAACGCCTCGCGCTCGTCGCCGGCGGCACCCAGGTGACCAACGATCTGGCGCGCGCGTGCGGAATGGACGCGGGGTTCGGCAGAGGCACAACCGGCCGGGACGTGGCCAGCTTCCTGGTCCGAACGTTGCGCGCTCAGGAGAGCGACTAGGCGTGCGACATCCCTACCTCACGATCGACCTGGACAAGATCGAGCGCAACGCCCGCACGGTGGTTGAGCTGTGCGCGCAACATGGGATCGAGGTGACTGGTGTGACCAAGGGCGTGTGCGGCCAGCCGGACGTCGCGAGAGCCATGCTGCGCGGCGGCGTCTCGTCCATCGGAGAATCGCACCTGGAGAACATCCGCCGCTTGAAGTCTGCCGGCATCGAGACCTCTCACATGCTGCTGCGGCTGCCGCCACTCTCGGAGGTGGCCGAGGTTGTCGAGGTCGCGGACGTGAGCTTGAACTCGGAACTCGCGGTGCTTGCAGGTCTCTCGGCGGCGGCTCAGCGGCGGGGGCAGGTCCACGAGGTGATCCTCATGGTCGACCTCGGCGATCTGCGCGAGGGCATCTGGCCCGACGAGATCGTGCCCTTCGTCCGTAAGGTGCTGCGGCTGCCCGGCGTCCGCATCAAGGGCCTCGGCACGAACCTCGCCTGCTTCGGCGCCGTTGCGCCGTCCGCAGACAACATGAACCAGCTGGTCGCACTTGCCTGCGAGGTCGAGCAGACGTTCGGCTTTGCGCTCGAATGGATTTCGGGCGCCAACTCGAGTGGGCTCGAACTCATCGCCTCGGGACGGATGCCGAAGCGCGTGAACCAGGCACGGATCGGCGAGGCGATCTTGCTCGGCCGAGAGACAATTCATCGCAAGCCGTGGCCCGGTACCTTCCAAGACGCCTTCGTCTTGCACGCCGAGGTACTGGAGCTCAGAAAGAAACCGTCGCTGCCGGTCGGGGAACGCTGCGAAGATGCTTTCGGCAAGCATCCCACCTTCGAAGATCGAGGCGAGGTGATGCGAGCACTTCTGAACGTGGGGCGCGAGGACGTGGATGTCGAGGGTATCGCGCCCATCGACGCGCGCATCATGATCCTGGGTGGTTCCAGCGACTACCTGGTTGTTGACGTGGGCGGCGCGGCGGGTGGTGTTCGCGTCGGCGACGAGCTGACCTTCTCTGTGACGTACGGTGCGCTGCTCGCCGCGATGACGTCAGAGTACGTAGAGAAGCGTTGCCTGCCGGAATAGCCGAGTCCTTGACAATTCTGCTCCCTCTTGCGCCTTTTCGCAGCTGACATGCCTCAGCCTTCCGCGAGTCGCCTGACCCGGGCGTTCATCCACCTCGACCGCCTGACACACAACCTGCGGCTGCTCCAGCAGCAAGTGGGCGAGCGGGCGCTATGGCCGGTGATCAAGGGGAATGCTTACGGACACGGCGCGCAAATCGTCGCCCGCCATCTGGTGCGTCTCGGCTACGATACATTTGGCGTCGCCGACGTACATGAAGCGATCGAGCTGAACGAGGCGGGCATCGACGCCACGTTCGTCACCCTCTCTGCAACGCTCCCCGAGCACAGCGAGGCGCTGGTCGCGTGCGGCTGTGAGCCGGTGGTGTGCACGTTGGAGATGGTCGAGGCGTTGGCGCGCGCTGCGCTGAAGGCCGGCCGACGCGTCTCCGTGCACCTCAAGGTCGACACCGGCATGGGGCGCGTCGGCATTCGCCCCAACGAGGTCCCCGCATTCCTCGAGCGCTGTCGGGCGCTGCCCGCGCTGCGGGTGCGCGGGCTCATGAGCCACTTTCCCAGCGCGGACGAAGCTGACAAGACCTTTTCCAAGCAGCAGATCGAGCAATTTCGCCGCGTCATTGAGGCAACAAAGGGCTACGGGATCGAGGTGTGCCACATGGCGAATAGCGCGGCCGTGTTCGACCTTCCGGACTCGGACTTCGACGCCGTACGGCCGGGGATCGCCCTGTACGGTCTGCGTCCATCCTCGGAGATTGCGAATCCACGCGTGCAGGAGCTCAAGCCGGTGCTGGAGTGGAAGACACGAATCACGTTTCTCAAGGAGGTCCCTGCCGGTGTTGGCCTGAGTTACGGACACGTGTTCCACACGCAGCGACCGTCACTCATTGCCACGGTCCCCGTCGGCTATGCGGATGGTCTCAACCGGAGCCTGTCCAATCAGCTCGATCTGCTGGTCCGCGGTGTGCGCTGTCCCCAGGTCGGTCGCATCACCATGGATATGAGCCTGATCGACGTGACCGCGCTGCGCGGGCAGGCTGAGTTAGGCGACGAGGCGGTCATCATCGGCCGGCAGCGTAACGAAGAGGTGACGGCCGACGACCTGGCCGAGAGCCTTGGTACCATCAACTACGAGGTGGTCACTGCCATCACGCATCGCGTCCCCCGCGTCGTGGTGGGCGAATAGGATCGTTCGTCGGTGGAGCCGGGGCATTGCGCTGCGCGCCGGCGGAACCCTGCTCTTTACGCGTCGAGAGTTACTTGCGCACGCCATCCGGAGTTGGTGTGTTCGACACGCAGGCCGTGCACGGTGACTGCCTCGATCCGCGCGGCTGTGGTGCGGAGCTGGCCCATTCCTCGGAGTGTGAGCTCACGGATTGACCGACACCGCCGGCGCGTTCTGGTCCCACTTCC
>Ga0209048_10002630_pt1 | contig 17757 bp, 12 predicted proteins | sample FrelakmetCRP12CR_FD_187146 | JGI IMG/M metagenome (GOLD analysis project Ga0209048, IMG submission 187146) | Freshwater lake sediment microbial communities from the University of Notre Dame, USA, for methane emissions studies - CRP12 CR (SPAdes)... | ecosystem: Environmental > Aquatic >... | reverse complement strand
GTGGTGGGCGCGGAGCCGCGCCAGCGTATCGGCGGTCTCGGCACCCTGATCGAAGACCAGCGTGTACTGCGCAGCGGCGCCCAGGAGCCGCGCCAGCCGCGCGCGCTGGCGCGACCTGCCCGAGGGATACCCCAGCGGCTCGACGTGCTGGCGACGGTTGCGGCAATGGGACGAGGACGGCACCTGGTGGACGCTGTGGCGCGCGTTCCTCGGCGACCTCGATGCCCGCGGGCGACTGCAGTGGGAGAACACGTTCATCGATGGCTCGTTCGCGTCGGCGAAAAAGGGGGCTCCGACGTCGGGAAGACCAAGCGAGGCAAGGGCTCGAAGTGGATGGTGGTGGTCGACGGCCAAGGTACTCCTCTGGGAATACATGTCACCTCGGCCACCCCGGCGGAGGTGAGTCTCGTCGAGCCGACGCTGGCCACCATCCGCGTGCCGCGCGCGGGCGGCGGGCGGCCGCGCCAGACGCCCTCGCGCCTGATTGGCGATCGCGGCTACGACAGCGACCCGATGCGCGAACGCCTTGCCCGGCGCGGCATCACCGTCATCGTGCCGTATCGCAAGAACCGCGCGGTGCGCCCCTACGAAGACGGCCGACACCTGCGGCGGTATCGTCATCGCTGGGTCATCGAGCGCACCTTCGCGTGGCTCGGGAGCTTCCGGCGCTTGCTGGTCCGTCACGAACGTCTCACGTCGATGTATCGCGCGTTACTTTATTTCGCCGCGGCACTCATCGCGCTGCGGAGGTTTTGAAACCACTTCTACGCTCAGGACAGCTTCACGGTGAGCAGGACGGTGACGCTCAACTACGGGCTCCGCTGGGACTACATGGGCGTGCTCGGCGAGCAGCAGAACCGGCTGAGCATACTCGACCCTGCGAAGGGCCTGGTCCAGGTCGGCACCAACGGTCTCAACAGCCTCTACCCGCGCGACCTCGGGAACTTCGGCCCACGCGTGAGCGCGGTCTGGGATATCAGCAAGAAAGGCCGGACCGTCGTGCGGGGCAGCTGGGGGATCTACTTCGACTCGTACTCGCAGGATTACTTCGTCGGCCAGCTCCCGTGGAACACGTTCAACGCCGGGCCGGCGTACAACGGCACCGGGCCGTCGCCGATCCTCTTCAGCTACTCACCCACGTCGACGCTGGCCGTGGGCAGCCCGGTGTTCGACCGGTCCACCTTCGCCGCGACGGACGTCTTCACGGTGGCGCAGGACAACATGCGCACGCCGTACATGCACAACTACAACGTCAACGTCCAGCAGCAACTCGGCTCGCGCGCCTCGCTCCAGGTGGGCTACGTGGGATCGCTCGGCCGCCGGCTGTACCGATTCCGTGACATCAACCAGGCCACCCCGGCGACCGGCATCCGGCCGTTCGACAACGGGCCGTTCGCTCCGGATGGGGGCACGTTCGGCTACGTGAACCAGTTCGAGGCCACAGCGCAGTCCAAGTACAACGCACTCCAGGCCGCCCTCACGGTGCGCGACCTTCATGGCTTCACCTGCCGCGCCGACTACACGTGGTCGCACTCGCAGGACAACGCCAGCGATGGGCAGGACTACGTGCCGAACGCCACGCAGCCGGACAACAGCTTCAATCCGGGTGCCGAGTGGGCCGACTCGAACTTCGACGAGCGGAACCGCTTCACGCTGACTTTCAGCTACCGGGTGCCGACGTCGACGCGGGCGCCGGCGCTGACGCGCGGCTGGACGATCGACGGCGTCCTCACGCCGGCCAGCGGCCAGCCCTACAACCTCAATTACCTGTTCGAGGGGGACTTCAACGGGTCAGGGGAGTACTTCGGGCGACCCGACGTCGTCGGCGACCCGTTTGCCGGGACCAACGGGACCGACAAGTTCCTGAACCTGTCGGCGTTCGCGGTGCCGTGCACGTGGGACGCGGCCAACGGGGACTGCGTGCCGGGCAGCGGCCACTTCGGCAACCTGCCTCGCAACGCGTATCGCGGCCCGGGCTACCGGAACTTCGACCTGTCTGTCTCGCGCACCCTCGCGCTTCAGCACGGCGCGAAGCTGCAGCTGCGCGTGGACTTCTTCAACTTCCTGAACATCACGAACTACTCGAACCCGCTGATGCCGAACTTCAGCACCGATTTCCTCATGAACGGTCTCGACTCGAAGAGCGGGAAGGGAGTTGGCTCCCTCGCGCTCAGCGCGACACCGGACGTCGCGGTGGGCAATCCGTTCCTGGGTGGCGGCGGTCCGCGCAACATCCAGCTGTCGGCGAAGCTGACATTCTGATCGCGGTCCAGGGCCCGTCGTCGGCGAGGCACGGCTGCCTTCGACTTCAATCAGGCCAGGGAAACCTCGACCTACTTCTTCTCGGCGAGGTATCGCTGCCACTGCGCGACGACCGACTGGTTCGGCGCGTTCAAGGCGGCGTAGCGCCTGGCGTACCCGTCGATCCGCGCGCGATCCTGCGCGAGGTCGGTGATCGTCCGCCCTTCGACGTGGGCGGCGTAGACCAGCCCGATCGCGAGGAAGAGCGCCCGCCGGTCCTCGGGGTGTTTGTCCAGGTACGGGTCGAGGGCGGCCAGCGCCTCGCGTTCCTTGCCGAGGAGCGCGTACGCGAAGGCGAGCCGGCGCTTCAACTCGACGCTCTCCGGCCAGGTCCCAAGCGCCTCGACCATCGCGTCTCGGGCCTCCTCCCCGGCGTTCAGGCGGACCAGGGAGTCCGCCAGCAGGAGATAGACCTGCGGCACGTCGCTCTCGGTCAGGAGCGACGTCTGCCACGCGCCCGCGGCATCGCGATCCTTGCCGTTCGCCGCATAGCAGGCCCCGAGATAGACGACCGCCGGAAAGAACTCGAAGGAGACTTTGAGTGTCGCTCTGAACTCGTCGGCCGCCAGGTCCCGTTCGTTCCTCGAGAGAAGCGCGAGCCCATGCAGGAACGGCACGGCGAGCGTCGCGCCCTTGACGCTGGCGGCCCGCTTGGCGGCCTCGTCGAATCGGCCCGCCCTGGCGTCTTCTATCGCCGCGGCCAGGGCCGGCGCGGCGGGGCCGGACTCCTTCAACAGCCGATTCAGGAACGCTCCGACGAAGGCCGGTTGAAGCACCGATTCGAGCCGGAACGGTTCAACGGCGTTCTCCGCCAGGATGACCGCCGCGGTTCCCACCGGCGCGGCTCTCACAGCCTTCGATTTGACTGCCGTTGCCGCGCGGGCCGCCTTCTCGATTCTGAGCGGCCGTGTCACCGTGGCGGTCGGCCGGCCGTCAACGAGGACCACGGCGCGCGCGAAGTACTGACCGGGCGGCAGGAGATGGACCGCCAGCGACGCCTGGCACGTGGCGCGTGAACTCGTCCCGGCCGCCTCGATCGTGGCGTCCTGGCTGACCGCCGCGACGCCATCCTCGCGGTCCGACACTTCGAATCGCACCCGGGCCTGCCGCAGGAGCGCCGCGTTCGCGCCGTAGAGTTCGAGGAACAGCAGGACGCGACCGTCGCGGGATGCGGGGTCCACCTGGGGGCGCCATTCCTTCCTGGCCGCCGCATCCGCGTCCACGACGATGAGATCGCTCGACTCGAGCCCGGCTCCGGCCGGTGTGAGCTTCGCGTCGAGAGGATGGTCGACATTCCCCGTGCGGCCGGCCGCGTCGACGAGCGCCAGCTTCAACGAATAAGTGCCCGGCGTCACGATCGCCGCCGTGACGTACCCCAGCGTCCCGGCCGGGTCAGCCACCGGCGAGAGCTTGGCCTGCTCGACGTCGGTGCCCGCAACCCGGTCGCGATCGTCGCGGATCACGAAACCGATCGTGACCGGTTTGGGCGCGCTGACGCCGCGATCGATCTCGGCGCTGGCGATCACGCGCGCCTTTCCGGTCCCCGGGTCCTTCAGCGTGTAGGTCGCCAGCCGAATCGGAATCTGGTTCGACCACACGTCGCGGGCAAGCAGCGTGGCCACTTCCGCGGCGGGCGTGGAGAGCGCCGACTTGCGCGCGGCCGACGGGAGCGAGAACTGGCTGCGGGCGCGAACCGTGACGCCCGGGCGGGCCATGCTGACGTCGATGCGATGAGCTGCGCCATCGCGGTCGCCGGGCTGCGACTCGACCGCGATTAGGTAGTAGCCGGACGTCTCGAGCGAGAACCGGGCGAACGACTGCTTGCTGTCCCCTCGGATGAGCAGCACCGAGCCAGCGGTCGTCCCGGCGATCGTCTGCAGCGCGGCTTCCTTGATGAGGTGATCGACGTCCGATGAGAGCGTGACGTTTGCGCGGCTGAGATCGTCGTTGTCCGAATTGCGCCCGAGCTGCAGCACGTACACGGTCACGCGGGCGCGGGACGCAGCGGCAGCGAGCGCCCGCGCCTGCACGTCGAAGGCGCGCGCGTCCTCTGCGTTGCGGCCGACGATGAGGCCCTCGGACAAGAGCGCGACCGTCTTCGGTCCCGCCACCCGTTCGAGCGTGCTGACGATCGCAGCGAGGGCCCCCATCGTGGCGCGGGTCTGGCGCCGCGCCTCCTCGACCACGACCCGGGCGTCGTTCTCGAGGCGTCTCTCGCAATCGGCCATCGTCTCGGGCGTGATCGCGTCGCGCGCGTCCGTGCCCGAGACCAGCATGCCCTTGCACGTCCGATCCGTGAACCCGTTCCACTGGCTCCTCTCCTGATCGACGAACGCGTAGGCGTCGGTGAGCGTGACGGACGAGTCGATCAGGACCGATCGAGCCTGGCCGGCGATGCGCCTGATGTCCCCGGACAGCCCGCTGCGATCGGTGGTCAGATCCAGCGCGACCCGCGGTGTGGGCAGCAGGACGACGCCGACGCGGTCCTGGCGGGGGAGCGAATCGACGAAGCCCTGCGCGGCAGCGACCGCGGCTCCTCCGTTCCCGACGGCGATGTGCGCCTGATCGACGACGAGGAGGATCGTGCGCGACGGTGTGGACTGCGGCGTCGCGACGTCGTTCGTGCTGAACAGGGCGGGGCGGGCTGGCGCCGCGGAGACCGACGGCGCCGACGTGGAGAACGTGATGAAGTCGGCCGACACCACCCGCCGAGGCTTGCCGTCAACCGTGATCGTGAAGTCCGCGGGCTGGAGGCCAGGGACGGGGCGCCTGCCGGCGTCGAGGACCGTCGCGTCCACCGCGATGACGTCGACATTCGACTTGAACGCGGGTTGCTGTCCGGCGAGCAGCGAGGCGACGCCCACCGCCACCAGGCTGGACACCGCTGCCGTTCCAACACGCATGCGGATCGCTCCTTCCTGCCGAGAATCCGCCACCTATCTCACTGCCGATCCGCCAGGCGCCAGGTATCCTTCTTTGGCGCGCACGTGGTAGCCGGCCGGGTTCACCTCCACGGTGATCTTGTGCCACGCGCCGTCGCGTTTCAGATCCGGCGGCTCGTACGCCAGCAGGTACTGGTTGGACAATTCGCGCAGGATCTCGTCGAAATCCGCGCCGAGCGTCCCGATGTCCTCCGACGCGAAGGCGCGCCCGCCGCTCGTCCTGGCGAGCCGCTCGAGCACGGCGCGCAGCGCGGGGTCGCGATAGGCCTTGCCCTGCGCAATCGTGTAGACGGTGGTGTCGCTGCGCATCAGCTGGTCTTCCGCGGCGCGCTGGCTCATGCGGCTGGTCGTGTCCTCGCCGTCGCTGAACACGACGAGCGCGCGCCGGCCGATCCGTTTGCCGAGGAGGGCCGCAGCCTGGACCATTACGTCGTACAGCGCGGTGCCGCCAAACGCGGCGAGCCGATCGACCGCCCTCTGCCGCGCGGCGGAATCGGCGGAGGCCCGCGCCACGACGAAAGGGGTGTCGTTGAACGCCAGGAGTGTCAGCTCGTCCTTCTGCTTGAGCGCGGCGATGAATGCCCGGACCGCCGCTTTCAAGGCAGGGATGGCGTCGATCATGCTGCCGCTGACGTCCAAGGCGCCGGTCAGTTCGAGAGGAAGGTCCCCGCTCGGGAAATGGGTGATGGTCTGCGGGATGCCGTCCTGCCGCACCTTGAAGGCGGTCTTCGGGAGCCCCTTGACGAACTCTCCCCGGTCATCGGTCACGATGACCGGGACCCAGATGGAATCCACGTTCACGTTCTCTATGTAGTCGGCGATCCCCTTCGTGCGCACCGCCTTCACCAGCCTCGGGTAGCCGGGGACCGTCGCTGTCACTCGGAACTGGTGGGCTTCGACCTTCCCGCCCGGCGCGTTCCACGGGCATTCGTACGGCGGGCGTTCGACCCGGCACACGAGGTGGTCGTCGATGAAGAAACTGACCGTGCCGACCGGCGTGGACGGCGGTTCAACCCACGCTTTCACCACGATCGGACCACTGACGTAATCGTCCGGCGCGGGAGAGATGATGTGCAGGGCCGGCGCAGGAGGCTGAGCGCCAACCAGGGCGATGCAGGCGATCGCCAGAGCCGGCAGGACAACGAGCGGACGGAACAGGCTCGAACGCATCTACTTGGTCGCCGCGGACAATGTCCGACCGGATCCAGCGGCCGGGACGAGCGGACCTTCGGCCGTCAACGTCGAGACATAGTCTTCGAATCGCTCGCGTGTCATCTTCGCGGCCGCTCGCGCGACCGCCGTTCCGTCGTACGCATCCGACGGCTGCGCCTCGTCCAGCAGATCCTGCATCGCGCGGGTCATCAGGGCCGGGAGCAGCGCCGCCGGGAGATGCAACTCCTGCAGCCACAGCGCGAGGCTCAGCCCCCGATCTCCAATTTGCGTCGCAACGAGGCCACCGACCGGGCGGCCGGCCAAGTCCTCCCAGGGCACCCGCCTCGGGAACCGGGACGCCAGCTGCCCAGCCAGGCCGTAGATCGAGACGCCCCATGCGTCGAGCGCCGCATCGCCCGGCGTGGACTGTCCCAGCCACATCAGTTCGACGAGCGTGAACCATCCGGTGGCGGCCTCCGGCTCGCCGCGGAGCGCCAGGCGGAGGCCGTTCGCGCGCCATTCGCTCAACCCTGCCGCGGTCGCCAGACTCGCCGCCGCCGCGCCATCTCGAGTGCGAGCCATCTGGTTCACCCGTTCGAGTCCGCGTTGCATGGCCGTCACGATGGCCGCCTGGCCTTCGTCCGTGGTGGCGTACGGATCGGCCAGCGCGACGGTATGGCTGAACGTCGCCGCGTCGTACCGGTCGATCGTCGGAGCCTGGCTGCGCGCTTCACTGGATATCCGGTGAAGCACGAGCTGCGCGAACGGCACATCGATGGCAAGGAGCGACCCGACCAGGTGCCAGGGCCGTCCGCCTCCCCGCACCTCTGTCGGGACCGACCACGGGCCGGTGTCTCGCCATCGAATCCGCGACGCCTGGTAGTTGAGGTCGTGACGCGAGACAAGGTCGAACGAACCCAGGAGCGGGTCGAGTTCACCAACGTGAGTCGCATAGACCAGCGTGGCAAGGACGTCCGCCGCGAGGGCATCGGCGTAGCGGGCCAGCCTGGCGCGTCTCGCCGCCAGCGCCGAGCCGCCCTTGTCCGGACCGCTCGGGAACCGGTCCGCCACCTGACCTAGCGCCTGCCGCACGTCGTTTACATTCAGCCTGCCCGTTCCCGCCGCGCCTTGAGGGTGAAGGTGATCGAGCAGGCCGAGCGCTCGGGTCGCCGACTGCTGAAGGGCCGGCAGACTGGCCGACTGATCGGTCGCGAGTACCGACACGTCAACCGCCAGGTCGAGCGACCCCTCTCCCAGCGCCAGTCGCGACCGGCGGAGACGTGCCAATTCGGCCGCGCCGAGATCCACCGTGTAAGTCTGTTCTTCCCAGGAAACGACGCGGGTATCGGAGACTCCGCCGGTCCGACCCACCGGTCCGGCAAGCGCATTGAGCACGACGTCGTCAATCGAGGCGGGATCGAGCCCGCGTCGCAGGGGGCAGTTGAGCGCCTTGACCACCGAGTCGCGGAACCACACACCCACCGTCCCGTTGTAGGCCGACGGGGAGGCCAGCGGTGTCGGTCGAATCGAAAGGTTCGCGAGCGCATTGACCGCCGCGGCCGCGGCCACTGGTGCCAGCGAATGGCGTGCGACGAGTCGATCGAGGATCGCGATGGCCGACTGGAACTGTACTGAGGCCCGCGCCCGGTCCTCCGGCTGCCTGAGGGAGATCGAGTCGATTCGGTCGGCGGCCGTCACGCCGCGGGCGTACGTCGCCGCGTCCCGCACGCCCATGCGCTCGAGGACGAGCACGAGTGCGCGGCAGCGCCGGAGCCCCTGCAGCGCCGTCAGCACCTGGCTGACCTCTTCGTGTCGCTCGGCACGGCCCAGCCGCTCGTCGCCGGCCGACTCGAAGCGGAACCGCCCGTTTACCAGGCGCTGTCCGAACAACACCATTTCGAAGCGTTCCTGCCGCAGGTCGGGGAATTGCGCGAGCACCTGCTCTGCGAGGAACGCCGCGTCCACCGCGTCGCCCGGGCCGGGTGTCATCAACGTGCCCGAATCGCCCGGAACCGGCTCGCCGTTGAACGCGATCTTCCACAGTAGCGCCGAGCGAGGCTGCGCGAACCCGCCGTCGGCGGCGAGCCGAATCTCCGCGAACAGGAGCGCCAGATCGCGGCTGGGTCTCGCGAACGGTTTTTCGGCGGGCACCCAGGTCAGATCGGTTCGAAGGACCGACGAGTAGAAGGTCTGGAAGCGCGAGGCGCTGGCCCGCTGACCGCCCGCCGCACCGAGGGCGAAGGCGAGGCGCGGCGCGTCGAGATGGGCCAGGGTGTCGTAGAAGTAGGCCAGCCATCCCCGGTCGCGGCCCAGGAGCGCCGCGATGAACCGGTCGGGGGCGGTCACCGGCGCGCCGACGAGAGACTCCCACTGGCCGACCGCGGCCTCGCCGCCCGCCACCTGCACGCGTCCACCGTGAATGCGGATGCTGCGGCCGAAGGTCGAGAAGGGACGCGCGGCTGCCACGCACTCGACGAGCGCGCGGTTCTCCGTCCGGCCGAGGTACGCCAACGTCTCGTCGTCCAGCGCGAAGAGCCCGTGATAGACGAGCGCGGCCCGCTCGTCGCGCAGAATGGCCGCGCCGAGGTCGGCCGCCTGGACCTTACCCTGGAAGACGACCTCGAGCCAAGCCTGGGCTGGGAGCGGCAAGGGGACAGCGAAATCCCACGCCTTAGGGGCGGATGACGCGAGCGCGATCACCCGATTTCGTGCACGCGCGACTTTCTGGTCCCTCTCAGGTGGCACGCTGTACGCGAGGCGTGCGACTTCCAGGAGCACTCGGGTCCGCTCGACCCGGGTGAGAATGCCGGCAGCATCGCGAAGCGCGTCGATGGGGCCGGGGATCGAGACCGACGACCAGATCGCCGTTCCAGGCAGCGACGCGGTCTCCGAGGCGTGGGCCAATGGCGGCGTGGCTGGGACCTGGGCTGGAAGCGATGCGGAAAGAGCCAGCAGCGTCAGGAGGCACGCGGTCGCACGGACCCGGCCGACTGCAGGACGTGTACCGACCGCCACACCCGCCACCTGCGGCGGCGAGATGGCGGAGATCCGGTCCGGCTGCTTACCCAGCATGGTGGAATCTGGCCCGTAGCACGACACATGCTAGGCAGCCCCCCCGACGGAGTCAAGCGGACGGCCTCGGTGCTAGACTCACAACTCATGGCGTACGGTGTGGGGACTTAGGGACAACAGGAGGGGTGATGACCATCGGCAGATCGGTCCCAGCGGGTGTGTTGGGCCTCGGGGCCCTCGTCTTCGTGGCGGCGTGGGCGGCCGCGGCCACGCCCGGCAGGATCACCAAGGAATCGTTCAGGTTCGGCGATCGGGTCGTCTCCTACTACCTGTTCGTCCCGAAGAGCGTCACCACCCCGGGCTCGGCACCGATGATCGTCCTGCTCCACGGTTCGGGACGCGACGGGTCGACGCTGGTCGAGCCGTGGAAGAAGCTCGCGGAGAAGGAAGGGATCGTCCTCGTCGGCCCCGACGCGCAGAACCCTCAGCTCTGGCAAGTGCCCACAGACGGCCCGGCGCCGCTGTGCGGCCTGGTGGACGAGCTGCGGAAGTCCCTGCCCGTGGTCAACCCGCGTCGCATCTACCTGTTCGGCCACTCCGCCGGCGCGGTGTTCGTGCTGTACATCTCCATGCTCGAATCGGAGTACTTTGCGGCAAGCGCCCTCCACGCGGGCGCATGGCGCTCGCCCGGGGAGTTCACTGCCATCGAGTCGGCGGAACGGAAGATCCCGATCGCCATCACCGTCGGCGACAACGACCGGTTCTTCCCGGTCGACGCCGTCAAGGCGACCGCCGGAGCCCTCGAGAAGGCCGGCATGCCGGTGAGGTTCGACGTGGTCAAGAACCACGATCACAACTACTACGTCGTGTCGGATTCGGTGAACGCGTGGGCCTGGGCCGCGCTGAAGAGCCACTCACTCGCGGGCGATCCGCAGTACACGCCCCACCAGTTCCGGTAGGGCGCCTTCCACCGCCTCGCGTCCCGCGCGTGATACGCTGGGGTGCGAGCGTGACCACCCCACGCCGCCGGCGTCGGACGACTTCCAGACCCGGCGCGACAGGAGGCGCGATGAATCGTCGGAGTTTTCTGGTCGGGACGTTCGCTGGAGCCGCGGGCACGGGACTTCTCGGGTCGGGCGCGCTCGTGGGCGCCCGAGAGTGGTCGGTCGATCCGCTGCCCCCGCGCCCGGGCCCGCCCGAGCCCCCTTCCCACGCCCGGCAGTCGTTCTCGCAGCAGGGCGAGGACCTGGTCCTCTATGGCCTGCTCCACGACTGGATGAAGCTCGAGTCGCCGACCTACCTCGACATCGGCGCCGCCGACCCGGTCGAATCGAACAACACGTACCTGCTCTATTGCACAGGCGCACGCGGGGTGCTGGTCGAGCCCAACCCCTCCTACGTCGCGAAACTCCACCGGCAGCGTCCCGGGGACATCGTCGTGCCGGTGGGCGTGGGCGTGGGGGACGCGCCCGAAGCCGACTACTACGTGATTCGAGGCAACCCGACGCTCAACACGTTCTCGCCCGATCAGGTCGCGATGTATCGCCGGGGATCCGCGCGCGACATCGTCGAGAAGGTCGTGAAGATGCCGTTGATCTCCGTGAACCACCTGATGGCCGAGTGCCTGGGCAAGGCGCCGGACCTGCTTTCTATCGACGTGGAGGGACTCGACCTCGCCATCCTCCGCACAATCGACTTCGCGACGTACCGCCCCGGCGCCATCGTCGCCGAGACGATCCGGATGGGCGGAGGCGGCGACAACACCGACATCGCCGCGCTCTTGATCTCGAAGGGCTACGTTGTGCGGGGCGGATCGCTGTACAACACGATCTTCGCGGATCCCCGCCGGTACGCGTGAAACGGCGACGGCTGCCGTCGTTTCCTTTCGTGTCGGACGCCTCTGTCCGGCGGCGTCCCGGTCACATTCTTGTCATGTCAACGACACCCGCCTGTCACAATGGACAGGTCTGATCGGGAGGGGCTCGAGTGCATCTGACGAGCTGGGGCCAGACGACCGGCGTGGCAGCCACGCGCCGGCGGCTGCCGCGACGATGGGCCGTCGCCGCCGTCGCCATCGGCCTGCTCCTCGTGTTCCTTCTCGATCGCGCCACCGACGTCGCGCCCGTGCAGCACCTGTACTACGCCCCCATCATCCTGGCGGCAGTCAGCTTCGGCCGACGCGGGGGGCTCGCGGCCGCGCTGGCCGCGATCGTCCTCTACCATCTGGCGAACCCGAGCATCATCTCCTTCCCATACGCGCAGGGAGACATCGTCCAGGTCACGCTGTTCGTGGCCGTCGGCCTCATTACCGCCAAGCTCACGACCGACGGGCGCCGGCTGCGGGTCCTCGCGATGACCGACGACCTGACGGGGCTGCACAACCTGCGCTCGTTCGAGGAGCAACTGAAGGGGACGATCGCCGACGCCGCGGTGACGGGCACGCCGCTGTCGCTGCTCGTCCTCGACGTGGATCGACTGAAGTCGTTGAACGACCGCTATGGGCACCTGACCGGTGCGGAGGCGGTGCGCACGGTCGGCCGGCTCATCGCCACCGGCGCCGCACCCGGCGCCGTGGCGTGCCGCTACGGCGGCGACGAGTTCGTGATCGCACTGCCGCGGTGCGCGGAACCGGAGGCTCTGCTGGCCGCGAACTGCCTCCGGGAGTCGGTGAGCGCCGCGGCGCCCGTCCTCGCCGGCCGGCCCTTTCCGCCAGGGACGCTGTCGATCAGCGTGGGCATCGCGTGCACGTCGTTCGACACGGCGGACGCCGGCGCGATGCGCTTCGACGACCCCGACAAGACCGGCGATACGTTGTTCCGCGCGGCCGACGCCGCGCTCTACGCGGCGAAGGCGGGAGGACGCAACCGCGTCGTGATGGCCCAGGCAATGGAACCGCCGGACGCGGTGCCGTTGGGGAGAATTGGGGGGAAGTGATGACCACGAGCAGCACGAACGTCCCGAAGATTCGGTCGACAATCTCATTGAGGGTCAGGGCTCTCATAGGCATCCTGGTGGCACTCGCTGTCGCCTGCGGCACGGCGGCGGCTCAGTCGGCCTCCCAGCGGACCGTGGCCGAGGGCTGCCCGGAGTCGCTGCCGGCGCTCTACGACCGTGTGTCGCGGGCCGTGGTCTCGATCGCGGCCATTTCGATCAATCCGTACGACATGGAGCGCCGCATCGAGCGCGTAGCGGGATCGGGTGTGATCATCGAGGCGTCCGGCCTGATCCTCACCAACTCGCACGTCGTGTTCGGCCGGCAGGTCATCACCGTCACGCTCGACGACGGCACGTCGCTGCCCGCGAAGTTCGTTGGCGCCGATCCCATCTTCGACATCGCGCTGATCAAGATCCCGCCGCCGACGACCGGATCGCTCCCGGTGGCGAAGCTCGGGGACTCGAGCCAGCTGCTGGTGGGCGAGGAGGTCTATGCGATCGGCAACCCGCTCGGGCTCGAGCAGACCCTGACGCACGGGATCGTCTCCGCCATCAACCGGATGATGCCCGGCGCGGCGTGGTCTCTGGTGGAGCCGATGATTCAGACCGACGCGTCCATCAATCCCGGGAACTCCGGCGGGCCGCTGATCGACTCGTGCGGGACGGTGGTTGGAATCGCCACGGCGATCGCGCCGGAGGCAGAGAACATCGGCTTCGCGGTGCCGATCAACCTGGTCAAGGAGGTCGCTCCACAGTTGCTCGACAAGGGGCGACTGGTGCGGCCCTGGCTCGGGGTGCAGGGGCAATTCGTCGTGCCCGGGCTGAAACAGCTGCTGCGGGTCCCGCTCGTTGACGGGTTCCTCGTCGAGGCCATCGAACCTGGCAGCCCTGCCGATCAGAAGGGCCTCCACGGCGGCCTGTTCGAGCTGACCATCGAAGGGCAGCCCCTCCTGCTCGGCGGTGACATCATTACGCACGTCAACGGCCGCGTCCTCGACGACCCCCAGACGCTTGCGCTGACGCTCAGCGAACTCAAGGTCGGCAGCCCGCTGAAGCTCACGGTGTTCAGCGACGGCAAGACGCGGGTTGTCGAGTTGACGCTCGGGGAGCGGCCCGTGGCCTCCTGGGACGTGCCCCCCCGCCGCAGCGGCACGATGTCCGGTAGAACGTCCGGCGCGGCGGCTCGCCAGGCGACCGCGGCCCGCAGGACGATCTTCCTGTGAGCGTCGTCATCCCGTTGCTCGCAGTGGCGAGCCTGCACCCCGCGGTCCCCGGCTGGGCGGCGCTGCTCACGGGGATCGCGCTCGCGCTGACGGCAGGCAATCCCCACGTGGCGCGCATCAGGTCCCTGACGCCGCACCTGCTCGCGGCGTCGGTGGTAGGGCTGGGCGCCGGCATGAACCTGGTGGAGGTGGCCAAGGTCGGGCTGGCGGGATTCGAGTACACGATGGTCGGCATCGTCGCCACGCTCGCGCTCGGGTTGTGGATCGGGCGCAGGTTCGGGGTTGCCGACGATGCGTCCGCGCTAATCGCGGTCGGGACGGCGATCTGCGGCGGCAGCGCGATCGCCGCGGCCGCGCCGGCCATCCGCGCCCGCGACGAGTCCACGTCGATCGCGCTGGCGACGGTCTTCGTGCTCAACGCCGCGGCGCTGCTCGTCTTCCCAGCCGTCGGTCACGCGCTGGCGCTCCCGGAGCACGCATTCGGCCTATGGTCCGCGCTGGCCATCCACGACACGAGCTCGGTGGTCGGGGCGGCGGCGAGCTACGGGCGTGATGCGGAACTGGTGGCGACGACCACGAAGCTCGCGCGGGCGCTCTGGATCGTGCCGGTGACGCTCGTCATCGGCGCGTTGGCGGCGCGGCGGGGCGGGCGGGGCCAGGCCGCAGGCCGGCCGAAGGCGAGACGGCCGTGGTTCGTGCTGGGGTTCCTCGCCGCGGCGGCGCTCGTCACGTTCGTTCCGGCATCCGCGGCTCCGGGCGCGCTCGTGGCGGCCGCCGCGAGGCGCAGCCTCGTGCTGACGCTGTTCCTGATCGGGACGGGAATCAGCCGAGGCGCACTTCGCCGGATCGGCCCTCGACCCCTGGTGCAGGGCGTGGTGCTGTGGCTGGTGGTGGCGTCCGTGACCCTGCTGCTGGTCGCCCGCGGCATCATCACGTGAGCAGCCGCGGCGCCGCCGCGTTTCCTGCACGCACCTCGGCCATTTCGCGCGATCTGCTTTTCTCTTCGCGAGCCGGCGGCGGCGCGGTATAATCGAACGGTTCACCCACCCCGATCGCGGCCCGTCCGTCCACCTCGCCGTCCGTTTTTTCCGCCCTCCGTCGTAGGTGAATTCCCCGTTGCCGTCGCGTCGGTTGAGAGAGCGAGAATCATGGCACATCCGAAAGGCACCCGCGCGCGCGTCCTCCTCTCGTCAGTCTTCGGCCCGTTCGCACGGGACGACGAGTTCGGGAGCCGGACGATCAACCCGATGGAGCTGTATCACAACCAGGTGACGCGGGCGCAGGGCCCGTTCTCGCTCAGGATGTTCCACCGGTCCTGGGGCATCCTGCTCATCCAGCACAACATCCCGTCGCCGTCCACGGTGCTCGACTTCCCGACTCGCGAGGCGTTCGTCCGCGAGCTCCGGGAGGGCCGCTACGACATCGTCGGCCTTTCGGGAATCATCGTGAACGTCGGCAAGATACGCGAGATGTGCCGCCTCGTGCGCGAGCACTCGCCGGGCTCGACCATCGTCGTGGGCGGCCACGTGGCGGCCATCCCCGGGCTCAGCCGAATGATCGACGCCGACGAGATCGTGAAGGGGGAAGGCGTCCGGTGGTTCCGCGAGTACCTCGGCGTGGATCCCGACGCGCCGATCGTCCATCCCGCGCTGCGATCCTCGTTCGGGATGCGGGTCATGGGCATGCGGAACTCGGACGGCGCCGGCAACCCGGCCGCCACGATCATCCCCTCGGTGGGGTGCCCCATCGGCTGCAGCTTCTGCACGACCTCGTCGTTCTTCGGCGGGAAGGGCAAGAGCGTCACGTTCTTCGAGCGCGGAGAAGACGTCTACCGGGTGATGTGCGAGGCCGAGGCGGCGCTGCGCGTGCAGTGCTTCTTCATGATGGACGAGAACTTCCTGCTCAACCGGCCGCGGGCGATCGAGCTGCTCGACTGCATGCGTCGCGGCCGCAAGGCATGGACGATGTACGTGTTCTCGTCGGCGAACGCGATCGCGAAGTACTCGATCCGCGAGCTGGTCGAGCTTGGGGTGACGTGGATCTGGCTCGGCCTCGAGTCGCCGAACAGCCACTACTCGAAGCTGAACGGCACCAACACGCTCGATCTGGTGCGTGAGCTCCAGAGCCACGGGATCCGCGTGCTCGGCTCGACGATCATCGGCCTCGAGCATCACACGCCCGGCAACATCGCGGCCGAAATCGAGCACGCGGTGGCGCACGACGCCGACTGCCACCAGTTCATGCTCTACACCCCCGTGCCGGGCAGCCCGCTCTACCAGGACGTCGAGGCGCAGGGCCGTCTCCTCGACGTGGACCTCGCGGACATCCACGGGCAGTGGAAGTTCAACTTCCAGCACGAGGCGATCTCGCGCGACGAGTCGAAGACGCTTCTCGACTGGGCGTTCAACCTCGACTACGCCCGAAATGGTCCGAGCCTCTTTCGCCTGATGCGGACGATGTTCGAGGGGTGGAAGAAGTACCGCAACGACCCCGACCCGCTGGTGCGCGAGCGGGTCCGTCTCGAGGCGAGGCAGTTGCGCACCAGCTACGGCGCCGCGCTGTGGGCGATGGAGAAGTACCTCCGCGACACGAACCGGCAGGTCTCCGAGCGCATCCGCGAGCTGCGGGTGGAGATCGAGCGTGAGCTGGGCCTCGTCTCCCGCCTCGTCGATCACATTGCCGGCCCGGTCGCGTTGTGGGCGTCACGGCGGGAGCAGCGGCTGTTCCCGGCGGGGAAGCTCCTCGAGCCGCGGATGTTCATCGACCGCCGGAACTGGCCCGGGACCGAGGAAGGAACGGCGGCCACCGTCTAGCCTGGCCCTGTCCCGCACTACAATGCACGGACCATGGCCCAGACCGAGCCCGCCGCAGGCGTCCCTCGCGCCGTCCCCCATCCCTTCGTATGGATGGTCCTGTACTTTCCGCTCGGCCTCGCCATCGGGTTCCCGTCCGTCGCGCTCGGCTACCTCGGCAGCCGGGCCGGCCTCGACGTCTCCGCCGTCGCCGCGATCGTCGGGATGACGTTCATCGGCGGCGGGTGGAAGTTCCTCTGGGCGCCGATCGGCGACTACACCCTCTCGCGCAAGGCGTGGTACCTCATTGCCATCGCCGCGATCGCGCTGGGCCTGCTGGCGATGACGTCGATCCCCCTGACGAAGGCGACCGCGCCGCTGCTCTCGGCGCTGACGCTGGCGACGACGGTGGCCGCGACGTTCAGCGCGTTCGCGACCGAAGGGCTCATGGCGCACAACACGACGCCTGCCACGCGAGGGCGCGCCGCGGGCTGGTTCCAGTCGGGCAACCAGTTCGGGCAGACCGCCGGCGGCGGCATCGGCCTCTGGCTGGTCGTGCACTCGCCGGCTCCGTTCGTCGGCGGCCTTGCCCTGGCCGCGATTCTCTTCGCATGCGCGCTTCCGCTGATCGGCCTCGAGGAGCCGCCGCGTGCCCTGGCGGACGCCTCGGTTGGAGCGCGGGTCCGCGACGCCTGGCGCGAGTTGGCGGACATCATGGCGTCTCGCGCGGGCCGGATTGCGCTCATCCTGGCGATCCTGCCGATCGGCACCGGCGCCGCGATGTTCCTGTTCGGCGCCATTGCCCGCGAGTTCAGCGCGTCGGCGGACGTCGTCTCGACCGTGCTCGGCCTCGGCGGCGGCATCGCAATCGTAGCCGGCTGTTTCGCGGGCGGCAGGCTCGCGGATCGTGTCGCCAAGCCGACGGCTTACGCGATCTCGTGCGGCCTCGGGCTGGTGGCCTGCGGAGTCATGGTGCTGTCGCCGCGGACGTCCGAGGGCTACGCGGTGACGACGCTGTTCTACACGTTCACGCTGGGAATGGTGACCGCGTCGTTCACCGGCCTGGTGCTGGCGATCATCGGGGAGACGGCGGCCGCGACCAAGATCAACCTGTTCTTCGCGATCAACACGCTGTTCAGCCTGGGCATGCTAAGGGCGGCCGGGTGGGCGCACGACGCGTGGTCCACCAACGGCATGCTGCTGACGGAGGCGTTCGCGGGCGCGGCGGCGCTCGTGGTCTTCGCCATCGTCGCCCGGCGCGTCCCCGGCCGCGCGACGGCGTGACTCAGACGTCATGAACGGCGCCGGACATGCTGGGCGGTCCGAGGCCCGCCTCGCTAGACGTCTTGAACGGCCAAAGTCGATCCGAATGTGTCAAGTTCTGTCGAACGTCGCTTCCGC
>Ga0209048_10002629_pt1 | contig 17758 bp, 35 predicted proteins | sample FrelakmetCRP12CR_FD_187146 | JGI IMG/M metagenome (GOLD analysis project Ga0209048, IMG submission 187146) | Freshwater lake sediment microbial communities from the University of Notre Dame, USA, for methane emissions studies - CRP12 CR (SPAdes)... | ecosystem: Environmental > Aquatic >... | reverse complement strand
TTGCTTGCTTTAGATAGATTAATTATACTTTGTCGTATAGATTTCATAAGATAATATCTGGTAGTTGTTGTTAAAAATTTTAATTTTCTTTGTTCTGGCTGCTTGTCTTTATTAAAAATAGTTACAACATTATTTTTATATTTATAATGAAATGGATCTTTACTGGCTATTATGTTGTTATATAACCATTTAGCCTCAACAAAGAACATTTTAAGTTGTTCTTTTTCTTTATTTAGTCTAGATTCATCTATTTTAATAGTAAATACTTTACATTTCTGTGATCTACGCTTTAATTTAGTTTCTTTTAATGTTTGCTTTATTTTTTGTTTTGTTTCTTCATCCATATTTTATCCTATTTATAAATCAGGATTATAAAAAGATTAATAGGTCTATGATTATTTTTGTGATTATAAATTATGAAGATTACTAAGATTTCTATGTATGTTTAAAATAAAAAATAATTTGTTTGAAAGATAATTTATGAAACATATTGATGACATGCCTTTACAATTTACTAAAAAACATCTTGGCCTCTCTATCAAAACATATCATGGCCCGGCTAAAATAATGCGGATGAGAGACGGTACTTATGCCCCAAAACTTAAAATAAACTGCAGCCATAAAGATTGTAAAAATTATATGACCTTCTTCTTAAAAGATGGTGCAGCTGGTCGTGGTGTGTATGTATGTGATGATTACGGACACATTATTGCAGATTTACGCGATCAGATCTTTACGTGCCATAATCATTCTAAGCAACCAGATCATGTTTTTAATATAAAACTTATAGGCAGTAGAGCTTTTCCGAGTACTTCTTATGTGATGACAGAAGATAAGACGATCGGTCAATTTGTCGATTGGTTAATCAAAAATAAACCAAACATCACATTTCAGGTAAATTATTTGAAGAAACGTATTTTTATTAACATGAACAAAGATTTTTTATGTGTAGCTAAAGCCGAGTGAGGAATTTTTATGGAAACAGCTTTTGTAGATGACACCGGAACTTTTCACTGCATCTGCGGCGCGTCCCACAAACGAGGGCCTATTAATGGTGCTACCTCTTACAGATGTCTTAGATGTGGTCATATAGCAACCATTGAAAAAATAGAAAAAATAGTCTTTAAAATAACAAAACTGCCGAATTCTACAGACATTTACGTATCAAAGAATGATATAGGTTTGCAAGATGTAAAATTATTGTCTTACTCTGCTGCGCGTAGTTCACATAGCAAGATCAAAGATGAAATCACAGAGACTCACATTTTAAATATATATAGTTCATTTGATGTACAGTCATATTTAAGCCATAATGTTGAATTTGTTGTAAATATAGCATCAAACGAATTCAATATTGTCACTTGCAATAATAAAACCGATGTTAATCATAACGGTAATAAAATCACAAATTATTCAAAAATAACATTTATTTATGAGTTGGGTAAAATACCGCATATTAAACTTGACCTTTATGCTATTTAAGAATGAATAGGTAAAAAAACAAAATGATCACGTTCTCGATTATTTGGGGCATGGTTCATGGATTAGGTCTATCTCCTTTATGGATAGGTATAGCAATGCTCGTTGATATTTGTATCGTCGGTATCTGTGCCACTGGTTACGCACAAAAGAAAGAATAAATATGAATTCGCAAATAACTTTAAAAGACGTTGAATATATGAATTCACAAATAATAACTTTAAACGACATTAAATATTTAATGGTTTATTTTGGTTTTTTACAAGACAGTTTTGTTATAGATGAAAAAAATGAAATTTTCTGTATTAGAATATTTTTTATTAAACAGAGGTTACGATTTTTGTGGTATAAAAATAAAATTAAAAAGATTTTATCCGAAAAAACACCCGTGTGTCTCAAATTTACTTTATACTTTTCGATATGAAAACAATTTGTTTTTTAGTATTTTTTTCTGCTTTATCGTCAACAGCAACGTCAACTTCAGTTTATAAAGACTCAAGTTTTCAACAATTTCAGATCCAAAAACAGTCATTTTTTGACAAATTTCTTAACGATTTCCTTCCGAAAAGATTTTTACCGTCATTCGTGTTTGTTGCAATATCGATAATTTTCTGTGTTGCGTGTAAGTCTCGATTTTTGACAATATTCTTAACTTTGCTTTCTATATTAGTAGTTATCGCTTTTATGACAGAGAAAAATTTATGAAGGTTGCTTTTATGCAAGAATTGATTGCAACGATATGTAGCCATGTTCATGTATCGGCACAAAAAGCATGACGGCTCTACCTGGGAAATCTACGATGATCTATAAGCTATTAATAGACAGTGAATCATGGCTATACACGTAGCCCAGGTGCATAGAGAGAGTCCAATTCTTCTAAGAGCAACCTTTTTAAAAATTAGGATAAAATGGGATTATCACTTACAATTATTAGTGGTCTTATTTTAACATTAGGCGATATTTTGATGAAAAAATGGCTATCATCATCGAATATACGATGGTGTTTATTCGGTATTTTAACGTGGTTGTTAGGATTGATTTTTCTCGCATGGAGTTTTAAATTTAAAAATATCGCTATTGCATCGATGCTTATCGTCGACGTCAATATCATATCACTATTGGTCGTCAGCGTATTATTTTTTAAAGAATCCATATCATTGCAACAGACTATTGGAATATCAATTGGCTTTATCACCATAATGTTATTAAAATAAAGGAAGAATTATGACTGTTAAAGAAAGTATCACTGTTCAAGATGCATGTGACTTATTAAACGAATTTTTAAGACTCGATCCGGAATGTGCTAACGAACTGATAAAACAGAGAGAGAATTGTTGTAAATCTGTCGAAAGACATCCGACAATCCAAGTTGATCACCACGAGCCACACATCGTATCAAAGGTTGGATTTCTTGGGCTTCTCAATGGAATGTTTGGCGTTCGTGATGACGGAATGGGTCCTATATGTTACGAAGAAAAGAAAGGCAAAATAATCAAATTCAAGCCAACACCATCAAAAAGAAAGAAAAAGAATTGAATAATTCTATAGAAAGGGTTTCTTTTATGACAAGTACAGAAGTTCCACTTTCCGAAAATCTGATTCGTGAACTTGAAGCAGACAATAAAAGATTAGATGCTTGTAACGAAATGTGTAGAAGAACAAAACAACCGCCGTGTGAGATATGCGGTAGTAGCATGCATAGCACTGCGTTCTGTGCCATTACTCCATATTAAATTTTAGAGGTATTAAAATGGAAAAAATAGAACACTGTATTTCTTGTCCACAATCTGTTAATGCTCCTATTAAGACACACTGTGTTGAATGCGGTGCTGGATTATGTGCCGGCCACATATTTGAGTGTAGAAAATGTGACAAACCCATGTGTCACACATGCTGGAGTAAACTAGGTAAAGACCTGTGCAAAAGCTGCTCTTGATGACGAAAATACGGTCGATAGCTCGTAAGATATTCGGAGTAGTACAACCACAACAAGCGATATGGTGTAAAAAACAAGGCCTCGATCGTCATCCCTATACGTTTGATGAACTCACTAAACTCCAAAAACACACGTGGTATCTTGTAGCTTCATGGCATCTTGCACAACTAGGAAAATTCAAGTTAAAAAATCAAAAACTCAAACTTCCGCGTAATGCAGATATAATCCTACTTAATGAATGTAATGATTTCATAAACTGGCTTTTCACGCACGGCGGGGCATGGTCGCCGGACGAGGACTCAAATGAGTATAATATACGTTATACTGTTGCCGAAGCTATCTATCGCAGTAAACAAATCCGATCTCTCAAAAGAAAGTTAAATACAGTCTTGACCAAACAACATCCACGACTAAAAAAATGACTACAAGACACTATGGACATTCCATTAGACAGACTTTTTGATTTTCCTAATGTATTTGACATACCAGATCGTGAATATTTAAAAAGCGGCGATGTGTGTCTGATATTAAATGCTCAAACTTCTAGACCTATAGCTATATCTCGAATAGAATTCATCACACCGTCAGATCAAGTCGAAGAAAGAATCGTCGGCTTCTTACTATTAGGGACGGGATTGATGCCACTACTTAAATATTCTGTCCCAGTGTTAGCTCTTAAACTAAAAGACTCCGCTGTGTTTACAATTAAAAGAATACCATACCCAATCTCATTTTCTTACGTTCCGATAATCAAAAAACCGTCTGAAAGGTGATATGGATAAATACGCAAAACAGCGAAAACATCTAAAAAAATATTTCAAAAAATCAGGCAAGGTGATTGAGTCTTCTGAATTTGAAGGCTTTCGTCTGACTGTCTCAAGTCATGAGACAAAAAAAGGATGCTGGAATTATACGCAAGGTATTGTAACACAAATTTCAGATAATCATATCGTTGTAGACATCAAAAGAAATTATTCTACTTTTTGGCATACGTGGATAAATCATCCAAATGGCAAAAAATATATGCTGTGTGGAGAAGATTATCAAGGTTACTCTATCGTTAATCTCACAGATGGTACGTATAAATTTTACTTCCCTGAAGAAGGCTTCAAAGGATCTGGCTTTTGTTGGATAACAGCGACTCCATCACCCTCAGGAAAATTATTAGCAGTTGAAGGATGCGTTTGGGCATGTCCATATGAGATTCTGATCTTTGATTTTTCTGAGCCAGACGTGCTTCCTTATAAATTATTAAGTGACATTGATGAGGGTTTTTTCGGACTTAAACGTTGGCATGATGAAGACAATCTTGAAGTCGAGAATGAGATTGATATTAGAAAGTCTGATGGTAAATTGTTCCGTGATCTAACAGAAGAAGAGAGAGAAACGGCTGTAGAAAAGGACGACACTGACTCTAAAGAAGAAATAGTCATAATGCCTTGGAAAAAATAAATGTTATCATTAGAAGATCGAATTTTACGTATTGAATTGTTGATAGGTATAGTTAGTAAAATACCAAAAAAAATTGCTCCATTAGAGCGTGTACAAAAATTACATGAGACTATGAGTATAACTGCGGCTAAAATGAAATGTATCTGTGAATATTTTGAACAAAAAGATCAACAGCAAAAAGAAAATTTAAAAGGAGACATTTATGAACCTCATCGATGCTCTCAATGATGAATTACTTGATGATGAATTTAGAGGAAAATTATCGGAAGGAACTGAAGAGTTTTTCACCAAGATGTTTTCTATTATCGGCAGTGCACTGAGCATCTACTTATTATCTAAAACAGCTTTCAACTCAGACAGAGAGAAAACGCGTGAATTTGTGACTAACGACCTGATGATTCCGGCTAGAGACCTCTTTAAAAATTTACTAGCTAATACATTAGTCGGCATTGATAAAAAAGATTTAGACGTGTGTAACGCAATTGTCGACAGCAAATACGAAGAATATTTGAAAGGACTTTGGGAGACATTAGAGACATTAGCAAATAAGTTTAAAAATACATAGTCTACGCTATTTTACATGATTATATCTATTAACAGCAGGTAGCTCAGCTGGGTCAAATAGAGCACTCTCAAAACATGAGAGGGGTCGGTGGTTCGAATCCATCCCTGCTGATATTTTCACAGGATTCTTCATGGCAAAAAAACGTATTTTAAATATCCTTGAATATAGTAATAAGATAAAGAAAGACATCAAAATTACTTACGATGTCACTCAGAGACAATTTGTTATTATGTTCGAGCATTCCGATATTGAAGCCTTTACGATTGCGCATCCTCAATTCAAGATCGAACGAAGATCTTACTCACCCAATTTCAAGCTCGACCCTGTCATCCTCGGAGTGACGAAGGACTCACGGATGTTCATGATCTGTTGGTGGGACATTCAAAAAGACATCGATAAAGTCCTCGCAAATATAAACTTATTCAAAAAATTCAAAGTAAAATAAGGACATCAAACTTATGAATGTAAAAAAATTGATCGATTGCCTCACCAAAGAAGTAGACTCAAAAGACAGGAAAAAAGCACAAATACAGATCTTCTGTGGTAAACAAGAATATGAAATAAAGGACATGATCGGATTCTCACTTTCTCCAGACATCATGATACATCTCAAGAAGACAAAATCTCCTATGCTAACTCCAATGGTCTTCAAATCAAAACACTCTAAAATGCTAAAGAAAAAAATGAAAGAAATCAAACAGAAGTTAAATGAAACGTGTTTCTCTAATTGCGTCTCTCAACATAGTGGAAAATGTACAGATAAAATTTGCAGTCAGCGTAGAATATGAAAAAACAATTTAAATATAAATTTTTTACAATAACGGTTCCTTCATCTTTTATTGATTATTTAATAAAGATTGGTATTCCTTTAAAAAAATATGAGATGCCACTATATGATATACCCAAAAATCCAACGATACCCTTAACTGAATTATCGAAAGAAAGATTTAATCTTATTGACCGTTCTCAACAAGTCGCAAAAGACCAATACAAAAATAACCTTAACAATCATGACAGAAAAATATGAACAGGCTCACACTAAAACAAAACGTCAAGGCTATCGAAAAAAGCATCGAACATTGGTGGCAAAATATTCAACTAACTATGCTATACTACATGGCAAAAATACCACGACACGAATGGCACGACATTGAAATAAGCTGGAAAACTTGCCCATTATGTCACCTGTACACTAACAAGGAACATCATACTACCTGCAGCATTTGCCCTATCACCGAGTTTAACAGCATGTGCGACTCTTCGACTAATCCCTGGTCTAAAGTAGCTGATGAACTTAGCTCTTTTCCTTACTTTCCTATAACTATACAACAATATAATCAATTATATCTTGCCATGAAAAATGAAATATGTTTCCTATACGACTTACTAGACTTCGTAAAAAAAATAACTATCATCAAGAGAATCCAAAAAGAAAAATCATGGAAATAATAAAAAAGCCTAAAAAATTAGAATTGAAAAAAAATTTATATGAGCTCACTATTAGAACTATGGAAGGTGACGCCGATGACTTCCACGAGACGATATTCATTTTTAATGAACTTAAGAGATACCCTAGTAGATGAAACAGATGAACTCAGAAATTACATCGTCGCTTGCGAAATATTAGCAAAGTCTTATCCGAACGGTCGTGGTGGCGGCGATAACTATGTAGGACCCTATTGGAGTTTAGTACAAGAAGGATGGTATCATAATGGAATGGGTTATTCAGACTCATATGATGGTTATTCACTTATTTATTATGATGAAAATTCAGAACAATTTGATTGCGAAGTTGTTTTAGACGATGAGATGAAAAAAGAAATAGCAGGTAATACTGCAGAAGCAGATAAATAATGATTGTCTGTGAAAAAGAAATGCTATATTTACCAGAACTATAAAAATGAAAACTATAAAACAAAATCTAGTTAATATCTCGTACCGTTGCTGCTACAACTGTCGTTCTTTTACTATAAGTCTAGATAAACCTGATCATTATTCCTGCAAAAGAAAATGTACTATCAGAAACGGTTTCAGATACTTCAAACTCGATCCCGTCTTTGGCGGTGAAATTCCAGAATTAAAATCTATCCAACACGTTGAAACTCCCAAAGAATTCAAAACACGCCAAAAAATCATTGCTCAAAAATTAAAAAAACTATCTAAGTACGAAGTCGACGAAATGAAAAGAGTATGACATGGCTATCCGTATTCGTAAAGACAGAAAAACTATCGTATGCGCTGCACGATCTAAGGAAGAAGAAGGAGACGTATATTTGGACGACAATATCCATTATGTACTCTCTGTAGAAATGCAAGTGTTACATAGTAAAACAAAAGATGCATGTGGCGCTGATTTATGGTACTTTGACACGACGACACCATTTACTAAAGAGAATTTATGACTTCACCTATTACAAAACAACAAAACATTAAAGCCATAGAAGAAAGCATCGAACATTGGTGGCAAAATATACAATTAGTCATGTTATACTACGCTGCAAAAATACCTGTAGACGAATGGTACAATATCGAAATTGATTGGAAAGCTTGTCCATTATGTCTTATACATACTCCTATCGTCAAGTATCGTACGACTAATTGTGCCAGCTGTCCCATCACTAAGTTCGGTAATAAATCATCATGCAATTCTCAAAAGAATCCTTGGAGTAAAGTCGCTTCTAAACTCAGTCATCCTTTTAGCACTGAATATACGATAATGACTGCAGAACGATATCGTCAATTATATCTTGCCGTAAAAGCAGAGATTTGCTTTTTATACGATTTATTAGATTTCACAATGACGAAGGGAGGATCATAATGAAATTGAAAACGACTAAAACAGAATTGATTAAACGACTCAAATCTGAAAAAGAACTACTATCTTTTGTAAACAAGGTCGAAAACCTCTTCAACTGGGCAAATGATAATCCTGAAAATAGTGACAACAGGAAGCACTCAGAAGACAAAGAGACAGTGCGTGCTCATTTGGCTGCAGCCTGGGAAGGTTTTTAATTATTAAACAGGAGGATTTATGAACATGCATAAAAAAGCAAGCCGTCGAAAACAATCTCTGGTTAAAAGAATCAAAGCAGCTGCTGCAGTATTTTTTCATGCAGATACAAATTTAATATCATTATTAGGAGAAGAACTATTCAAAGATGATAATACGAGATACATGGTCGATTTTAGACCTGGAAGATTTGCAGCTATGGATGCCGAAGCAGATAGTAGTGAAGATGAAGATTTTCGTCAAAAGAAATCAAAAACTATCAAAATTACTGTCAAACCCATTGATGTTTTAAAAGAACTTGAACGCATGCCGACAAAATACTCACTCGAAGGACTAGACGAAAAAATCACGATGATGAAAGACAAAATATCGATGATCGGTCAGAACAACACTAGAAACGAAGCAGAAGTATTACTTGAACTACTAAAAAACAGAAAGAAATATTATAAAAAAGCCGACGACGGTAAAATCTTCTGGGAATATTTTGCACAATTTGATACCACTCATGATGGTCTAATAAAAAAACTACTCGACAAATATGAGCTCGTCATGGAATCAGCTGACATTTTCATACCTGAACTCCCTGCGGCCGCATCCGAGACTATGAGTGAATTTGCTAAAAAGTTTCAAGAGCTCACCGAGAGGAAGCCGAGATTCTTCGTCATAGCGACAAGAGACAGTTTCAAAAAGAATTATGAAAAACGCGACCCCATACTGCTCGTACAATCACCGTTCGGATTCTATTACTATATCCTCGGAGCTTGGGATAAAGAAATGCTATACTTACCAGAACTATAAGAGGTTTACTTCAAAATGCCTAAAGTATATGGTTGTTCCTGCACAGCTTGTGGAAGAACGAAACCAATCAATTGGATAAATTATACGAAAAACGATTATCGTTGTGATGACTGTATCAGTAAAGGAAAAAAATCAGCTAGCGATTTAACCGTAGGTCTTCAAGCTATTTTGTTATTAGCAATCATTGCTTTGATCGTTTTTTTAAGTTAATTCTCTTAACTTCTCTGGAGACGTCATGTTCGGCATATGCCCACATTGTCTAGCTTTAGCTATTTTAGGACTGATCTCGTTTATCCCGTTCATTAGACCGTTACTTCGACTTTTAGGAAGAAAATGTAAATGTAAAAATGAAGATAAATGCACGTGTAAATGATACTACGATAATCAAAAACTATGCATTTTAATATGATTATAAACATGAATAGGAGAATATAATGAAACTTTCCGAAAACTTCATCAAAATTTCAAGATTCTATATTTTAATTCCTAAAGATAAAAGAATTCTTGGATTTACAATGGTAAAAATAAGAAAAGGTTTCCGATCCTTCTATTCAAAATATCTTGAAACAGGTTCAATTAAAGATATGCTTCCTGGTGGTGAGTTTTTTTTAGGATATAATCTGAAAGATATTAAAAAGAAATACGGAATATAAATGAGCTTTCGCAAATGAGTAAAAGGAAAATTTTATGGCTGTAGCTAAAAATCAAATCCAAGAAGTACTTAACGTAATACTAAAACATGTCAAATCTATAGACGTATTAACTGAACTAAGGACTACAGAAGCTTACACGCATAATAAATCTTTCGCTGCTACTATCGACAGATTAATTGAAAATTTTTTAAAAAATAAAGAACCAACAAAAACGCAATAGTGAAGTCCACACAGTAAGAAACTTATGAACATCTCTCGACAAGTCCTAAAAAAGATCGACAAATATAACCCCAAAGGAGGATTATGCCACACGGCAAAATTCTTCTTAGCTCTATGTGAAGTCAATCACACGTCCACAAAAGGTCACGTCGAACGTGTCGCGCTCCTCGCAGAACAGACAGCAAAGATCCTAAAAAAAGATAAAAAAGCCGCATTCTTTGCAGGAATATTCCACGACATCGGAAAAATACTCCTACCTGCTAACTACTTTGACGGACACGAAATAAGCCAAGAAGAGTACGCTCACATAAAAACACATGCTCAAGCAGGATTCAAGGCCCTACGGAAAATTCATCTCTTCACGGCTCTCTGTGCGGGCCTTCACCACAATCTCTACCAGGCCGGATACGGAATCAACCAGGACGTCTTTCCTGAAAAATGGTCACCGGCGACGATCAAGAAAGTATTAGACATCTCGACAATCATCTCTATCTGCGACTTCACAGACGCAGCCCTAAATCGAGACACCAAAATAAAAGACTCTACTGAGGAAAAATCCCTAAAAGAAAAACTTTACAAAAAATATCAGGACGATCATATGATCGTCGATATCGTATTAAACATCACAGCCAAAAGATAATGAAGTTATTAAATCGATAACCAGTCGTACGACACACATCGTCAAACGTAAAACATCTACGAACTGAGACATTCACACCGAAAAAAATCGGACAAAAATGTAAAGGCTGTTTCTACAAAACAGATACTCTAAAATGGCTACTCAGCATTCTATATCTCACCAAAAATTTGACCACGTGAAATCTGGACAGATTTCTCTGAAAGGAAATGGTAGTGAGACTAGAGAAGGTTGAATAAATGACAAACGCTAAATCACCAATGGAATTCATCGGCCACATCACGTGGCTACAATGGGACACTGTCGGATTCTGTTACCGAGACGAGAATAACACGATCGTCGAAGGCCAAGCGCCCATAAGCAAATTCCACCTATTCACTCCTGAAAACATCACTAGAGATACAGAATTCAAAATACAATTACCACAATGCGATTTCATACCACTCAAAGAAAAAACGCTATCTCCAGAAGACTATATCCAAGTAGACAAAGAACTCGACAAAGCATTACCAGACTCACTATTCGATAATTTAGACTACAAATAAACAATGAAACAATCACTACTACTCATCATCATCATAATCATTACTATATGTTGCTTATCTGCTCTCATGCACTCAAATCGTAGCGAAACAATCGGAGACATAATCGAAACTATAATTGAAACGATCGGAAATGCATGTGAAGATTAAAACACAAAAAATTGAAATAAAACGCTATCAGACCGACGACTATAGAAAAGCTCTAACTAACTCCATCAACGGCAAAAGACTTCCAAATAAATACATCATAAACAAAGCTTACCTCATCAATACGAAAAATAAACTCAAACTCAAACTTGATATAATCTACGACGGAACTCAAATAAAAATAAAAAACGATCAAAACTTCCTATTCAACCAACTCAAAATAACCTTTAAAGATCGAACTTCTGAGATCTTTACAATAAAAATTCACAAACCTTCGACTTTCACCCTAATCATTCAATTCTAGGAATGGAATACACATAAATGAAATACCTAATTGAAATATCCGGTGAATTCTGGCTCTGTTACAAACATCCCGACGGCCACTTTGTGGCAGAACGAAAAGCGACTCCTGAAGACATTGAAAAAATCAATACTCCGTCAGAATCGTATCCAGCACCTTGGATCCACGCGACAATCCACCTAAACCCTGAGACTGGAGAAATACATAGTGACGGCGACCACCAAGTACGACATTGGATACAAGAAAAAATTAGTACAGTTACTACAAACCTCAAAAAAGAACACATCGACCAATCCCTACTCGAAATTTGCAAGACAGTAAACCTCCTAGAACAAAAAGTATCCACCTTGAGAGACCTCCTAGATTTCGGAATCACGGGCAAAAGCGGCCTACGAGGAATTTCCACTCCTGATAAAGCGATAACATACACGAAAGAAATCATCGGATATCTACTTAAACAACTTGACGAATCAGACAAATACATGCAATCGCAAGAATATAAACAACGACTATAAAACGACTCTGCAACTTAAACTCTATACAATAAACATCATATAAGATTAAATGCCTTCTGTATTACAAGACTGGGTCCTAGACCTCACACTCATGCAACAGAGCGTGCTAATTACAGCCTGCCGAGGCCCTGACACGCTACACAAAAACCACGTGGCAAAAGTCGTCCTCCGCTGGCTACGGCGCTGCTTCCTATACTCTGCCTTTGAGAAGACAGTTTTCACTGACCCTTACCAGGAAGGTGGCGGATCTTTTACAGGCCCTTGCCCTAAAAACCTCTACGCTACGATTGACGCGGCGCTAGACGAATATCTGAAATCCTGCGACGAAATCCCACACCACTTCCACTTACACTTCATACACGCTTCAGAAATTATCGGATACAAACATCCTGACAAAAATATAGCCTCCTGGTGGTCAAAAGCATACCTACGCATGGTCCACGACATGCATCTACAACCTGAAACAGAGAGACAGATGGATAATCGTCTGGGAGACAACATAAGAACATGGCGTGAAAATGAAGAAGTCGTAGCTGAATAGCAAAAGGAGACATATGGACGAACAGAAATTCTGCAAAGACTGTGTACACGTCGATAAAAACACCCTAAAATTTAGTCTCGAGGAAACAAGAATTGAATGCCTCAGAATCTTATCTGTAGCTCACACGATCACAAGCGCCGTGACAGGGAAACAACTGATAATTCCTGCGACAAAATATTACTGCTATTACGAGAGAAGTCTAGGCGGATGTCAACACGCAGAATTCTTCAAACGATCTGAAAAAGAATTATGACCTCTTCCATCACACTAAACCAACTACTATCAAAAACATTCACAGACAAAATACCAGACTAATTTCTAGTACACAAAGACATTTCTCAATGACTGCTACAGTCAGATATCGTAATAACTACGTTTAGTGTGGCATATAATTAATCTAATACCATAACATGAAAATTTAACAAGGAGCCACAAAATGCCTGAAACACGTGAATCAGATCTGGTATTAGCACCGAATGAATTTGCCTTTGTCCTTGATCAAAACACAGGAGCTATCCAACCCGCAGTCGGTCCCACAAAAAGAACTCTTGAAAACACGGAACGAACAGTCCTATTTCAACAAGAAACAGGAAGATTCGTAGAAACATCTGCCTCACTAGCAAAACAAATCTTCATCAAAGCCGACGAACGTTCTTACATCATTCTTGAAAATCCCTCAAACGGCGACAATAGACAACATCCAATTAAAGGCCGCGACAATCCCATGCCGGAACTCTCTTGGGGCAAAAAACAAAACCTTCCCGGCCCTGTTATGTTCCCTCTATGGCCAGGCCAAATAGCAAATGTCATCAAAGGTCACCAACTAAGATCAAATCAATACCTCAGTTGTGTCGTTGACAATGCCCAGGAAGCAATACAAAACTGGTCACAAGCAATTGTGGACAAAGTACAATCTGACGAAACAGATGAGAAAAAAACTACAGTTGACCTACGCACCGGCCAAATACTCATCATCAAAGGATCGGAAATCAGCTACTACATACCTCCCACTGGAATTCGTGTCGTCCCTGATGAAAACTCATCATATGTCAGAGATGCTGTCACTCTTGAACGCCTTGAATATTGCATTCTATTAGACGAAAACGGAAATAAACGATTTGAAAAAGGACCTTCTGTAGTCTTTCCACAACCTACAGAAACTTTCATTGAAATCGACAATAACCGTAAATTCAATGCTATCGAACTCAATGACCAAATGGGCCTCTACATCAAAGTAACAGCGGACTATAAAGAAGACGACAAACCATTCGTTGCAGGTGACGAACTATTCATCACAGGCAAAGAACAAAAAATCTACTACCCTCGACCTGAACACTCTATAGTCAAATACGGAAACAAAACTCGCCACTACTCGGTCGCTATCCCAAAAGGTGAAGGTCGCTACACACTTGACAAAATAAAAGGTGAAATCACAACTGTCAAAGGCCCAGCTATGTTCTTACCCGATCCAAGAAAAGAAGTCATTGTCAGAAGAATTCTTAGTGACAATCAGGTAAAACTATGGTTCCCAAACAATACTGATGCCCTCACATATAACCAAACACTTGCACAAAAAGCAAAGGGTGAAAAATTCTACAAAGATGAAGACGTCTCGCGCACAAACGTTATGTTTATGAATGAAAATCAAGCCAGAGGATTCAAAGGCATATCAGGCTTCTCCGGCATTCCAGGTAGCAGAAATGAAGAATCTATCTATAATGACACATCTGTAGTAAGTGATCGTATGAATCGCGGCAATTCATTCACACCTCCAAGGACGATCACGCTCGACACAAAATATGAAGGAGCGGTCGTCATCAACGTCTGGCCCGGCTTCGCTATACAGGTCGTCAACAAGACAGGAGAGCGTGAGATTGTCATCGGCCCAAATGTTGTCGTCCTCGACTATGATGAAGACCTCGAACGCATGAACCTATCTACAGGCAAACCAAAAACAGATCACAACCTCTTACAAACAGTCTACCTACAAGTCAAAAACAATCGAGTCTCAGACGTCGTGGAAGCCACTACAAAAGACATGGTCAATATACAAATAAGAACAAACTACAGACTCAACTTCGAAGGAGACCCAAAACTATGGTTCACTGTCGACAACTACGTCAAATTCCTCACACAGAACCTAAGATCTATCATACGCAACGAGATCAAGAAACACAACATCCAAGAAATTACTGACAACATAGCCTCTATCATCCGCGACCTCATCCTCCAAAAACCACCAAAAGAAGGAGACCCGAGACCAGGCCGCACATTCCCAGAAAACGGAATGCATGTCATCGATGTCGAAATTCTCTCCCTAGAAATCGGCGACGAAAAAATCAAACTACAACTCCTCACTAACCAATACGCGACTATAGAAAACACTATCAAAATAGCAAACTCTAACCAACAACTAGACCTCACAAAACAAATCGAAGCTAACAACATCCAAAAACTAGACATTGAAAAAACTACCCAACTAACAAAACTCAAACAAATCAAAGAAATCACTACACAACAAAGAGAAAATGAACAATCAGACGTAACAAAACAAAAAGAAATAGCATTACTGCGCGACACTATCGAACAAATATCTCTTGATCGCAGAACAAAAGAATCTACTGCAGCTCTCAATGAACTAACCGGCAAAACAAACGTCGATACAGAATCCTTCGAGCGCCAAATGAAAGCTATCCAACCACAACTCATCGAAGCTATCATCACTACCTCCACCCACAACCTAACAAAATCCTACGTAGAAAACATCCCAAAATCAGGCGGCAACATCGGCCTCTTCCTCGGCCAACAACTCATAGACAACATATGCGCCCTGGTCAAAGGATCACCCATAGAAAAATCTATCAGATCTCTCGGCACAAAACCATCTACTAAAGAAGATTAAGAATTTCTCAAGAGATAAAAATGAATACAAAACCATCTGACATCAAAATCCGACAATTCAAATACCGAACTGATCCCAAGACGGCAGAGAAAATAGACATTGAAGCCCTCATACTCAATCCCAAACTACTAGAAAAAGCTGACGACATATGTCATGAACTATCAATGTTCGGCGTCTGCACGCTCATCACACAAAAACTCAAGAGAGACAAGAGAATAGGGATACTCGATCCTGAAACACTAACTTCTCTATCAAAAATTATCATGAAGACTCGAAATATGACACCAATGGCATACATTGAATGTATTGCGTTTCGCATCACTAAATTTCAAACATACATCGCAGACCTCGACAAAAAAAATTGTAACACAAAACACGCCAAAACAATCAACACTATCTATAAAAAATTTCAAAAAATATTCTCAGGCAAAGAAGACGACAGCAAACCGTTCCATACTTTCCCACAATACGATCCATCACTTCTATTACTACCCAGAATAAAAAATAATAATAAAATGACAGACCTACAATAGCGATGAATAAACAAAGACACGACAGAGACTGTCTACAAACTTGCCTATCTGAACTACTACACATAAACTACTCGGACATCCCTGAATTCCACAAAATATCTCCAGACAAAAACAGACCCTGGTCTGACGAAGAAATAACGACCTTCAAAAACACTTACGACAACTTCCTCAACTCCCACAACTACTTCAGGATCACGATCGACACACCCTTCATCCCTGATAAAAACTGCGTCAAAATGCCTTACCTCTCCCTCAATAACTTCAAATGCATCGGCATACTACAAAAACCATCAAGACACTACTCACACTGCGTCTTACTTGAAATCACTAACAACAAAGATATATCTCTACTCGACCCAAAACCAAACTCGGACTACGAACTCTCGGACATAACACAAATAGAACTAATCTTCAAAATATGAAATCAACAGACATCATAAAAAAAATCGAACAGGATTATCAAAAAAAATATCCCAATGATCTCCACATGAAATATTGGACAGCTTGGTATGCCGAGGGCCACTACGATTGCATTTTTAATGGTGGACACTGTGACGATGGAGATGAGGGTAAAAAAGCAAAATTTCTATACGGAATAATCAAAAGTAACCTAAAAAAAGCTCTTTTAAGTAAATATGATTACATTAAAACTTTCGCTCAATTAATAAATAATAATAAAGACGCAAAAATAAAAAAACGCCGATTTGAAATAGGCGATGTCGTCGGAACTTGTTCCGATTGCATGGCAGAATTTAAAATAACCGGATTTGAAAAAAAAGGATATAAAGCTAAATGCATATCATTACATCATCCTAATCCAAAAAAATCTATACTAAAACTTAATCAAGAATATTTCTTAAAAGATTCACAGATCATCACTAAATTAACTGGAAAACAATAATAAATAATATATCCACAAAATAAAAGTATCGACTCCATAGCTTTCGGGTTCAAAAATACCCATAACTAAATATCACTATCACAAGCTTGACGATTTAGCATAACAAGCGCATATTCTACGTATTTCTACGTGATTATAACAACATGCCAAACTTATCAAAAGGATATAAACTACATACATATTAATCATCTTTAAATAAATTTTCAATAAACAAGCAAATAAACTTTTATTTCATCAAAGGACTTATATGAAACATTTAGCCACTATTCAATCAGAATTTATTAAAAAAGCAAGTAAATGGGATGACTTATCTCTAAATGAACAAAAATCTTATTTGAAAAAACATAAAAAATCAAAAAGAAGAATCACTGCTAAACCTCAAAAAGAATCAATACTCCAAAAAACTATTCCAATATCTGGAGAATCTTTTCTAAAAAATTTTGGTGACAATGATGAAAAAATTGCATTCAACAAACTCAAAAGAGAAGGCATCAAAAAAATATACCTTATCGATAAATATAGAGACGAGCCTGACGAGTCTGATGACAATATAAATGAAAATAATTATGCTGCAACTGGTCCTTTCACTAAAGATCAAGAAAAAATGCAAAACGGAAAAGTCTACAC
>Ga0209048_10002628_pt1 | contig 17758 bp, 22 predicted proteins | sample FrelakmetCRP12CR_FD_187146 | JGI IMG/M metagenome (GOLD analysis project Ga0209048, IMG submission 187146) | Freshwater lake sediment microbial communities from the University of Notre Dame, USA, for methane emissions studies - CRP12 CR (SPAdes)... | ecosystem: Environmental > Aquatic >... | reverse complement strand
CTTCTTCTCGCGTTCCGCCTTTTCGCGCGCGATCTGGTCACGCTTCCTTCGCTCCTCCTCGAGCTTCGCCTTCTGCGCGATCTCCGTGGCGCGGGGATCCGGCTTCTCGACCCTGGGCTCGGGCTTCGGGGGGGCCTTCGGTGGCGGCGTCGGCCTCGGTTCGGGGGCAGGTTCAACCTTCGGCGCCGGCGGCCGCGGTTCGGGGAGGGGTTCGACCCTCGGCGCCGGAGGCGCGGCCGCCTGCTCCACGACGTGCGTCTTCGTCGGTGGCGCGTAGAGCTCCACCGTCACGGGCTCGGGCTTCCGGTTCTGCCATCTGAGCGAGAAGACGAGAACGGCGATGAACGCGGCGTGCACGGCGAGCGCCAGCGTCAGCGCCAGCCATCGACCCGGGATGCGCGCGGGTTTCCGGGGACGGTCCCTGGCCATCGTGCGCCGTCACTTGCCCGACGGACGCGCCAGCAGGCCGATCTTCTTCGCGCCGCCCTGCTGGAGCCGGTCGAGCACGCCGAGCACGTCGTCGTAGCGCGCGTTCCGGTCGGCCGCGATCACGACGGGCTGGTCGGGCAGGCGCGCCTGTTTCTGCCGGACGCGCGACACGAGCTCGTCGGGCGAGACGCGGACCGCCGGCGTCGCGGCCTGCGCGTCGGCGAGCCAGAGCGTCCCGTCGCTGCGCAACGTCACCTCCAGCGGCGCCGACGGAACGGTGAGCCTGCTGCCGACCGAAGGCAGCTCGATCTCGCCGGGGCTGACGAGCGGCGCAGTGACCATGAAGATCACCAGCAGCACCAGCATCACGTCGATGTACGGGACGACGTTGATCTGGTTGATCGACTTGCGCGGGCGGCGCATCGCTAGCCTTGCCGCTGCAGGATGTTCGAGAACTCTTCGATGAACGTCTCGTAGCGCACGGCCAGCCGGTCGACGTCGTGCGTGTAGCGGTTGTACGCGACGACGGCCGGAATGGCCGCGAAGAGACCGATCGCCGTCGCGATCAGGGCCTCCGCGATGCCCGGCGCGACCTGCGCCAGCGTCGCCTGGCTCACGTTGGCGAGACCGCGAAAGGCATTCATGATTCCCCACACGGTGCCGAAGAGGCCGATGTACGGCGAGACCGAACCGACCGTCGCGAGCCCCGACAGGTGTGCGTCGATCGCGTCGACCTCGCGCTGGTAGGTCGCGCGCATCGCGCGGCGCGCGCTGTCCATCGTGATCCCGGCGTTGCTGCCCTGTTTCCTGTGCTTCGCATACTCGCGGAAGCCCGCGGTGAAGATGTGCTCGAGCCCGCTGCCCGTCCGCGAATGGCTCGCGCTCTGGTACAGGTCATTGAGGTCGCCGCCTTTCCAGAACTCGTTCTCGAACGCCTCGGTCTCGGTCGCCGTGCGCTTCAGCTGGAACATCTTCAGGAAGATCTGCCACCACGACCAGACGGACAGGACGACGAGCAGCAGGAGGACCGCCTGCACGACCAGCGATGCCTGCGTGACCAGCGTGGCGAACGAAAGATCGGTGTGCAGGTTCAAAGAAGGCTCTCCATTCGTGTACGCAGCGCGGCGGGGATCCGCGCCGGCCGCCAGCTTGCGCGATCGAGGCAGGCAAGCGTCACGCGCGCGTGGGTCAGCACCTGGCCATCGCGGCGCACGTCCTGCAGCGCGACCATCCGGGCCCGGTGGAGCTCGGCCAGCGCCAGCGTCGCGTCGAGCCGCTCCCCGAGGCGCGCGGGGAGCCGGTAGTCGATCTCGACGCGGTGGACGACGAACACGATGCCCTCGAGCCGTTCGAGCCCGGGAAGATCGACGCCCAGCGAGGACAGCCACTCGGTGCGCGCGCGTTCCATGAACCGCAGATAGTTCGCGTAGTAGACGACCCCGGCGGCGTCGGTGTCCTCGTAGTAGACGCGGACGGCGAGCCGGAAGGTCTCGCGCGCACGCTGCGGCGAGCTCAAGCCGGGCCGCCGTCGGGGAAGAGGTCCGCGGCACCACCCGGTGTCGGCACCGCGATCCCGAAGTGCCGGTACGAGAGGGCGGTCGCCACGCGGCCGCGCGACGTTCGCTGGAGGAAACCCTGCTGGATCAGGAACGGCTCCAGCACGTCCTCGATCGTGTCGCGCTCCTCGCCGATCGCCGCGGCGAGGTTCTCGACGCCGACCGGACCCCCGGCGAACTTGTCGAGGACGGTGCGCAGCAGCTTGCGGTCCATCACGTCGAGACCGGAGGCGTCGACGTCGAGCATCGCGAGCGCGTCGTCGGCCACGGTGCGCGTGATCGCGCCGCCGGCGCGCACCTCGGCGAAGTCGCGGACGCGACGCAGCAGCCGGTTGACGATGCGCGGCGTGCCGCGCGAGCGCCGCGCGATCTCCAGTGCGCCCTGCGGGTCGATCGCGATACCGAGCAGCCCGGCCGAGCGCGTGACGATCCGCGTGAGCTCGGCGGGCGTGTAGAACTCGAGCCGCGCGACGATGCCGAAGCGGTCGCGCAGCGGATTCGTCAGCATTCCGGCGCGCGTCGTCGCGCCGACCAGCGTGAACGGCGGCAGGTCGAGCTTGACGCTGCGCGCGGCGGGCCCCTCGCCGATCATGATGTCGATCTGGAAGTCCTCGAGCGCCGGGTAGAGGATCTCCTCGACGACCGGCGACAGGCGATGGATCTCGTCGATGAACAGCACGTCGTGCGGCTCGAGGTTCGTGAGCAGCGCGGCGAGGTCGCCCGCGCGTTCGAGCACCGGACCCGAGGTCTGGCGCAGGTTCACGCCGAGCTCGTGGGCGATGATGTGCGACAGCGTGGTCTTGCCGAGGCCCGGCGGCCCGAACAGCAGCACGTGATCAAGCGATTCCTTCCGCTTGCGCGCGGCCTCGATGAAGATCGACAGCTGGCCGCGGATCTTCTCCTGCCCCACGTATTCGTCGAGCATGCGCGGGCGCAGCGCGCGCTCGACGACTTCCTCGGGCGCGCCGGCCACCTTGCCGGTCACAAGGCGGTTGAGCTCGTCGTTCTCGATCGTCATAGCGCAGCCGGGGAGGCTCTACACCTTGGCAAGGATCTTCAGCGCCTGCCGGATGCCGTCGCCGATGACCAGGCCCTCGGGCAGCTTCTTCACCGCCGCGACGGCCTCGCGATCGCTGTAACCCAGCGCAAGCAGCGCGTTGAGGACATCGGACATAACCGGCGCCGGCCGATGGATGCCGGTCGTCGTCGCGACGTCGGCGCCGAGCTTGTCCTTGAGCTCGAGCAGCAGCCGTTCGGCCGTCTTCTTGCCGATGCCGGGAATCTTCGTTAGCCGGCCGGTATCCTGCATCGTCACTGCCTGCGCGAGCTCGGCGACGGAGAGGCCGGAGAGAACCGACAGCGCCGTCCGCGCGCCGACGCCGCTGATCTTGACGAGCCGCCTGAAGGCGCGGCGCTCGTGCTCGGTGCCGAAGCCGAACAGCAGGTGCGCGTCCTCGCGGACGACGAGGTGCGTGAACAGGACCACGCGCTCGCCCGTCGCGGGCAGGTTGTAGAACGTGCTCATCGGCACGTCGACCTCGTACGCGACGCCCTGCACGTCGAGCAGGAGCTGCGGCGGGTTCTTCTCGACGAGGATTCCGGTGAGGCGGCCGATCATGGGGCGTGCGTGCGCTTCGGCGGATTATCGCACGCAGGATCGCGCGGCGCGGGTCCGGCCGCCGCCCGATGCGGTCGGATCGCGGGGGACCGACGGGCCGCGCACCATCAGGGGGGCAGGTCCGCCAGATGCCGCAGCACCGCGTGCAGCGTCGGCAGCACCAGCAGATCGGCCGCGAGCAGGTCTTCCGACGGCTCGTGCAGGTCCGGGACCATGATCGGCGTCATCCGGGCGGCGAGCGCGGCGCGCACGCCGGGCTCGGAGTCCTCGAGGACCAGGCACTCGGTGGCGCGCGCGCCCAGGCGCCGCGCGGCCTCGACGTAGATGTCCGGGGCCGGCTTGCCGCGCGTGACCTCGTCGCCGCCGACGAGGTCGTCGAACCGCGGCAGCAGCGCGGTGCGGGCAAGCTTCGTGCGCGCGCGCTCGTGGCGCGTCGACGTTGCGACCGCGCGCGGGATCGCGCGGTCCTCGAGCCAGTCCAGCAGCTCGAGCACGCCGGGCTTCAGGACGAGGCCCTCGCGCTCGACGATAACGTCGTACGCCGCATGCCAGCGCCCGAGCAGCGCGTCGACCGGATAGCCGTCACCGTAGTGCGCGCGGACCATCGCGGTGCAGTCGGCGAAGTTGCGCCCGACCATCGCCAGCGCCAGCGCTCCGTCGAATCCGACCCCCAGGGTCGCCGCGGCCTCGCTCCATGCGCGGGCGGCGAGCGGCTCGGTGTCGAGCAGCAGTCCGTCCATGTCGAAGATCACGGCCGCCGGCCGGCGGAGCGGACGCGGCGGAAGCCTCATACGAGTCGGCCACGGCGAACCCGGTAGCCCGCCTTGCGCAGGCCGCCCAGTCCGTGCGCGCCGTGCGCGTGTGCGATCGCGCAGGCGAGCGCGTCGGCGGCATCCGGTGACGGCGTGCCGGGGAGTTCCAGCAGGCGCCGGACCATCTCCTGCACCTGCTCCTTCGCCGCCTTGCCGTGGCCGACGACCGCCTGCTTCACCTGCAGCGCCGTGTATTCGCTGACGGGGAGCTCGGCCAGCACCGCGGCGGCGATCGCGGCGCCACGCGCCTGTCCCAGCAGCAGCGTCGACTGCGGATTGACGTTGACGAAGACCTTTTCGATCGCGACCTCGGTCGGCGCATGCCGCGAGATCACTTCGCCCAGGTCGCGCAGGATCACGGCGATCCGGGCCGGGAGCTCGCCCTCGCCGCTGCGGATGCAGCCGCAGGTCACGTAGGTAAGCCCATTGCCTGCCACCGAAATGACGCCAAAACCCGTCGCCCGCAGGCCGGGGTCGATGCCGAGAATCCGGCGCACGACGGGTTGGTTGTTCACGGAGCGGGACGGATCAGGGCGACGGGTTTCGGCGAAGGCTGACGTAAGCGCGCAGAGCGAACGTCAAGCGAGCGTCGGCGAGCGGCCGGAGCCAAAACCGGCCCCGCAGGCCGGGGTCGATGCCGAGAATCCGGCGCACGACCGGCGAGGCGGGCGCGACGGCCAAGGAGGCCCTACTCGTCGAGCACCGCGTTGGTGTGGACTTCCTGCACGTCGTCGAGCGACTCGATCGCGTCGAGGAGCTTCTGCATCCTTGCTGCGTCGTCGCCGGTCATCTCGACCTCCGTGGACGGCTTCATCGTCACTTCGGCGAACTCGGGCTTGAACCCGGCCTTCGCCAGTGCGTCCTTCACCGCGACGAAATCGTAGGGTCCCGTGATCACCTCCAGGCTGCCGTCGTCGTTGGTGATGACGTCCTCCGCGCCCGCGTCGAGCGCCGCCTCCAGCAGCTTGTTCTCGTCGGTCCCGGGCGCGAACACGAGCTGTCCGCAGTGCCTGAACAGGAACGCGACCGAGCCGTCGGTGCCGAGATTGCCGCCGTGCTTCGAGAACGCGTGGCGGACGTCAGCGACCGTGCGCGTGCGGTTGTCGGTCATGCAGTCGACAATGACCGCCGCGCCGTTGATGCCATAGCCTTCGTAGCGGATCTCCTCGTAGCTGACGCCCTCCATCTCCCCCGATCCGCGCCTGGCTGCGCGCTCGATCGTGTCCTTCGGCATGTTCTGGTCCGTCGCCTTGTCGATGGCAAGCCGCAGCCGGGGGTTCATCGACGGGTCGCCGCCGCCCATCCGGGCGGCCACGGTGATCTCACGGATGAGGCGCGTGAAGATCTTGCCCCGCTTGGCGTCGGTGGCGGCCTTCTTGTGCTTGATGTTCGCCCATTTGCTGTGGCCAGCCATGCTCGCTCCGGTCGGTTCGCGAAAACACAACCCATAATTATAGCGGTCCTCTCCGCGGCGGGTCAGGGCTGCAGCAGGTCGTGCTGCCCGAGGAACCTCTGCAGCACGACGAGCCGCACCTCGGGGTCGTTGATCTCGAGCATGCTCTGCTTGACCGACAGCGGCAAAGGCAGCAGTTCGGCCATCCGGTAGCCGACCCAGGAGGCGTCGTCGAACAGGCGCTCGTCGGGAAAATGCCGAGGTCCGACGCGCGCCGCGAGCAGTTCCAGCAACCGGACAAGCGGCCGGTGCGCGGCGCCCGGCGCCACGGCCGGCTCTGCCATCATCGGCGTCGCCTCGGCGACAACGAGTCCGTCCGGCTGCGCGGCGTGGGAGCGCACCTGGAAGCGCGCACCGCCGGTCGCGGTCACGTGCAGGATCCCGAGCTGCTCCATGTCCCAGGTCCGGATGCTTGCGAGCGTGCCGACGGGCGCGAACTCCGGTGCGATGCCGTCGGCGCCGGAACTTGCGACCTCTTCGCCCCGCGTGATGAGGCAGACGCCGAACGGCTGGTCATCGCGCAGACAGGCCTTCGCCATGCCGATGTAGCGCTGCTCGAAAATCCTGAGGGGGAGGCGCCCGCCGGGGAACAGCACCGTCTTCAGCGGAAACAGCGGGAGCCGCACGGGCCGGCCGGGGGACGGCGCGCGCGGGAAATCGGGCATCAGGCGGGGCGCGTTCCGGGCACGGGCCCGCCGGCGCGTTTCTCTCCCCAGCGGGGGCCGAGCGCGTGGGAAACGCCAAGCTGGTCGAGCACGCGCGCGACGACGAAGTCGACGAGGTCGGCAACCGATTGCGGATGGTCGTAGTAACCCGGCGCAGGGGGCAGCATCACCGCGCCGGCGCGCACGAGCTTCAGCATGTTCTCGAGGTGGATCGCGGACAGCGGCGTTTCGCGCGGGACGAGCACCAGCGGGCGGCGCTCCTTCAGCATGACGTCCGCCGCGCGCTCGATCAGGTTGTCGGCGAGGCCGCCGGCGATCGCGCCGAGCGTCCCCATGCTGCAGGGGCAGATCGCCATCGCGTCGGCGGGATTCGAGCCCGAGGCGACCGGCGAGAGCCAGTCCTCGCGCCCGAACACCGTGAGCTGGCCCTCGCGCGCGCCATGGCGCTCGGTGAAGAAGCGCGTCGCCTCGCGCGGCTGCGCGGGGAGCCGGAGATCGCATTCCTGAGCGGCGACGACCTGCGCCGCCGGCGAGTAGAGCAGATAAACGACGCGCTCCGCGGCGAGCAGGCACTCGAGCAGCCGGAGACCGTAAGGCATTCCGGATGCGCCCGTGAACGCGAGCGTCACGGTGCGCGGCCCGCTCATTCGCGGGCTCCGCATGGATCTAAGGGCATGGGATCACCGAGTCGTCGGCCGCCTCAATCACTCGGGGACGCGCCCTGCGGGCCTTGGCTTCGCCCCCCTCGCTCATTCGAGCTCCCGGTGCCGGACGAGCACCTGATAGCGCGGCGAGAATGCCTGCGCCAGCCGCTCGACGAAGTACACCGAACGGTGACGGCCGCCGGTGCACCCGATCGCGACCGTCAGGTAGTTGCGGTTGTCGCGCGCGTAGTCGGGCAGCCAGCTCGCGACGAAGTGGTAGATGTCGCGGTACATCCGCTCGACTTCCGGCACCTTTTCCAGGAACCTGACGACCTCGGGGTCGCGGCCGGTGAGCGGCTGCAGCGCGGGCTCGTAATGCGGGTTGGGCAGGCAACGGACGTCGAACACCAGATCGGCGTCGAGCGGCACTCCGTGCTTGAAGCCGAAGGACTCGAGAAGCAGCGTGAGCTTCGACGCATCGACGCTGACGAAGTCCTTGATCCACGAGCGCAGCGACGCCGAGGACAGCTCGCTCGTGTCGAACGCGAAGCCCAGCGGGCGCACCTCGGCGAGCAGCATGCGCTCGTAGTCGATCGCCTCGGTCAGCGTCCGCGAATCGCTCGAGAAGGGATGGCGGCGGCGCGTCTCCGAGAAGCGCTTCACCAGCGTTTCGGTCTTCGCATCGAGATAGAGGAAGCGCACGCTCCAGCCGGCGTTGCGCAGGCGGTCCAGCGTGTGCGGGAGGTCCGCGAGCCCCGGGGCGGTCTTGACGTCGAGCGCGATGGCGACGCGGTCGCGCCCGGCATCGGCCAGATAGCGGGCGGTCTCGGCCACGAGAGGCAGCGGCAGGTTGTTGACCGCGTAGTAGCCGGAGTCCTCGAGCGCCGCCAGCGCGACGCTCTTTCCCGAGCCGGAGACGCCGCCGATCAGCAGGAGGTCCATGATTCCGCGGGCAGCGTCGTCGTCATGCGCGGTTCGCGGCGCCCCCTGGAGCTAGCCGCCGTCCTCCATGAGCTTGGTCTGCCGCTCGATGAATTCCTTCGTGCTGTCGATGCCCCGCTGGTTCAACACGAAATTGCGGACCGCGGCCTCGACGAGCACGGCGAGGTTGCGGCCGGCAGCGACCGGTATCGTCACCTTGCGCACCGGGACTCCGAGAATCTCCTGGAAGGTCGCATTGACCTGCAGCCGGTCGAGCTCGGAGAAGGCCTCGTTGCTGTGGTCCTCGAGATGAACCATCAGCTTCAGCAGCTTGCGCGGGCGCACTGCGGTCTCGCCGAAGATGGTGCGGATGTTGAGAATGCCGATGCCGCGCACCTCGAGGAAGTCCCGGAGCACCGCCGGGCACCGACCCTCGAGCGTGTCGGGCGATATCCGGTAGAACTCGACGATGTCGTCGGCGATGAGCCCGTTGCCACGCGAAATCAGCTCGAGCGCGAGCTCGCTCTTGCCGATCGCCGAGGCGCCGGTGACGAGCACCCCCATCTCGAGGACGTCGAGGAACACGCCGTGCAGCGTCGTCGACTCGGCGAGCACGCGCGAGAGGTACAGACGGAACACCTCGACCAGGTGCGGTGATGGTTGCGCCGACGTGAACAGCGCCACGTGATGGGTGTTGCACTTTTCCGCGAGGCTCGGGGGTACCTCTTCGCCGTTGGCGACGACGATCGCCACCAGCTCAGCCGTGAAGAGGCCGTCGATCGAGGCTTCCCGCTCGCGGCCGACCAGGGCGCGCAGGTAGGCGAGCTCGGCCGCGCCCAGGATCTGGATCCGGAACGGGTGAATGAAGTTCATGTGGCCGACCTGGCCGATCGTCGGCTTGAGCGCCGCGTCCCCCGTCAGCACCCGGTTGCCGCCCTGCAGCCCGGCGACCCAGTGGAGACCGAGCCGCGCCTGAATGTCGGCAAAGATCCGCTCGACGCTGGCCTGCCGCATCATGCCGGGCTCGCCGCTCATTGAACGGCCCCCACGCTTGCGGCATTCGCCGCTGCGCTGCCCCCCGAGAGGGAGCGATTCGCGCCTTGGGACGGCCCGGCGGTGCTCGCTGGAGTACCTTCCTGCTGCGCACTCCGGTATTCGCCCTTGGGGCGGCCCGGGGGGCTCATGCGCCCGGCTCCCATCGCTCGAACACGGCGCGCAGTCCTTCGGCGTCGGACGGCGCGGCCAGCTTCTCGCGGAAGGTCGACTCGGAGAACATCTGCGCGAGCTCCGAGAGGAGCTGCAGGTGTTGCTCGGTCGCGTGCTCGGGCACGAGCAGCACGAACACCTGCGCGACGGGTTTGCCGTCGGGGGCATCGAACGGAATCGGTGCCTTGAGGCGCACGAACGCACCCTGCGCTTCCTTGAGGCCCTTGATCCGCCCGTGCGGGATGGCGATCCCCTGCCCCAAACCGGTCGAGCCGAGCTTCTCGCGGGCGAGCAGGCTGTCGGCGACGACCCTGCCTGACACGCCGTGGCTCGCCTCGAACAGCGCGCCGATCGCGTCGAACAGGCGCGTCTTCGATCCCGCGTCGAGGTCGAGCAGGATGTTGCCGGCCTGCAGCAGCTTGGCGATCTGGCTCATGGGCAGCAAGGCGACGCTCGTGGGACGGAATCCGCGGCCCCCGACAACGGGGCCGCAAAAGCAAACCGGCGGACCTCCCGGCCCGCCGGCGCGGACGCCTTCCGGATCATACGCCGGGTTTCCCTAGCCCGACGCTGCGCCGGGGGGCCGCGGGGTCACGGGGGACGCCGTTTCCCCCGCCTCGGTTTCGCGCTTGATGGCGGCGCCCTCGTGCCGGCGCAGCTCGCGCTTTTCCTTGTGCTTCAGGACCTGCCGGTCGAGCTTGTCGGCGAGCGCGTCGATCGCGGCGTACATGTCGGGCTCGACCGCCTCGACGTGGATGTCCTTGCCGCGGGTGTGCAGGTTGACCTCCACCTTGTGCCGAAGCTTGTCCACCGACATCACGACATTGACGTCGATCACGTGGTCGAAATGCCGCGTGACGCGGTCGAGCTTCGCCACGACGTAATCGCGGATCGCCGGCGTGATCTCGAGGTGCTGGCCGGTCAGATTGAGGTTCATCGAGTTCTCCTCGAATGGCGGCGCGGTGTCAGGGCGCCTTGCGCAGGTTGACGGGTGGGATCTGCAGCGCCTCCCGGTACTTCGCGACCGTACGCCTGGCCACGATGATGCCCTGTTCGCCGAGAAGTTCGGCGATCTTGCTGTCCGTGAGCGGCGCCTTGATGTTCTCGGCGGCGATGAGCTGCTTGATCAGGGCGCGGATCGCGGTGGCCGAGGCCGCGCCGCCGGTGTCGGTGGCGACGTGGCTGCCGAAGAAGTACTTGAGCTCGTAGGTCCCGCGCGTCGTCAGCATGTACTTCTGCGTCGTCACGCGCGATATCGTCGATTCGTGCAGGTTCAGCATGGTGGCGATCTCGCGCAGCACCATCGGCCGCATCGCGACGTCGCCGTGCTCGAAGAACCGCCGCTGCCGCTCCACGATGGCCTGGGACACGCGCAGGATCGTCTCGAACCGCTGCTGGACGTTGCGGATCAGCCATTTCGCCTCCTGCAGCTGCGCGGCGAGCTGCTGGTTGGACGAGTCGCGGTTGCGCGTGAGGATGTCGGCGTAGATCCTGTTCAGCCGGAGCTTCGGCATCGCGGACTCGTTGAGCGCGGCCACCCACTTCCCGCGCACCTTCTTGACGACGACGTCGGGGATGACGAAGTTCGCCTCCGACTTGGCGAACGAGGCGCCGGGCCTGGGGCAGAGGCTCGTCACCAGCGCGCGCATCGCGCGCACGCCGGCATCGTCCGTGTGCAGCAGGCGCTTCAGGCGCGTGAAGTCGCGCGCCGCGAGCAGCGGCAGGTGCTCGGTGACGACCTTGAGCGCGTCCGCACGGTAGGGCGTTGTTTCCGGCAGCGCCTTGAGCTGCAGCGCGAGGCATTCGGCCGCGTCGCGCGCGCCCACCCCAGCGGGCTCGAAGCTCTGCAGGTACTTGAGCGCGATGGAGATCTCGTCCGGATCGATGTCGAGCTCGTCCGGGAACATCTCGGCCACCTCTTCGAGCGAGATGTGGAGGTAGCCGTCCTCGTCGAGCGCGTCGATGAGGGCGCCCACCAGCCGCCGGTCCCGCAGCGGAAGGTTGAGCATGGCGAGCTGCGACAGCAGGTGCTCGCGCAGCGTGCTGATCGCGACCTGCTGCGGGTAGAAGCCGTCCTCGTCGTCGTCCGAAGGGCCGCTCCCGCCCCAGTCGGAGTCGCCGCCGGAATAGTCCTCGAAGTCGGTGCGGTCGACGCCTTCGGTACGGTCGCGGGATTCGTCGCCGGCCGCGGCGCCGCCGCTCTCGTCAGCATCGCGGGGCGGGGCCTCGGCCGGCGAGGAGGGGATGTCGCCGGCGACCGGCGGCCCGGGCGCAGGCGCGTCGTCGTCGCCGTCGACCTTCTCCAGGAGGGGATTCTCCTGCAGCATCCGCTCGACCTCGGCATTCAGCTCGACCGTGGAGAGCTGGAGCAGCCGAATGGACTGCTGCAGCTGCGGCGTGAGCGTGAGGTGCTGGGAGAGCTTGAGCTGGAGGGTCTGCTTCATTCGCTGCGAAGTTTACGACGTCTCAGAGCCGGAAATGCTCCCCGAGGTAGACCTTCCTGACGGCGTCATTATAAACAATCTCGCCGGGAGCGCCGGAAGCGAGGACGCGACCTTCGTTGATGATGTAGGCCCGGTCGCAGATCCCGAGCGTTTCGCGCACGTTGTGGTCGGTGATGAGGATGCCGATCCCGCGTTCCTTCAGGAAGCCGATGATCTTCTGGATGTCGAGGACGGCGATCGGGTCGACCCCCGCGAACGGCTCGTCCAGCAGGATGAAGCGCGGCCGGGTCGCCAGCGCGCGGGCGATCTCCACGCGACGCCGCTCTCCGCCGGACAGGGACAGCGCCGCCGCGTCGGCCAGATGCGAGATCGAGAGGTCTTCCAGCAGCGCGTCGAGGCGGTTGGCGAGCGCATCGGAATCGAGGTCCTGCAATTCCAGGATCGCCCGCACGTTCTCGGCGACCGTCAGCTTGCGGAAGATCGACGCTTCCTGCGGCAGGTAGGAGAGCCCCAGCCGCGCGCGGGTGTGGATCGGCATCCGCGACAGGTCGCGCCCGTCCAGTTCGATGCGGCCGCCGTCGGCGGCGACCAGCCCGACGATCATGTAGAAGCACGTCGTCTTGCCCGCACCGTTCGGCCCCAGCAATCCCACGACCTCGCCGCTCGCGACGCCGAGCGACACGTCGTGAACGACCGTGCGTGCCTTGTAGCGCTTCTCGAGCTTCGCGACCGAGAGCTGGCTCATCGCGCGCGCGCCCGCTGCGGCGGATGCCCGCTCATTTCACGGACGGCGGCGCGAGTTCGCCGGCGGGCTTCAGCGTCACCGCGGGCCCCGGGTCGGCGGGCGCAGCGCCTTTCGGGCTTGCCTTGCCCGCACCCTTCGCGTCGTCCTTGCCGGCGTCCTTTGCGCCACGCTTCCCGGTGTCCTTCGGGCCGTCCCGGCCGAGACCCGACAGCGGCGAATCGGACTTGGGCTGGAACATGCCGCGCACGCGCGTCCCCGGCCCCGCAGGGTCCGGCAGCGTGCCGGCCCGGCCTTCCGCCTTGAAGAGCTCGGTCCCCGCGTTGTACGAGACGTAATTGCTGCGGATCTCGTCCTGGCCGCGCTTCAGGAGCGCGTTGTCGAAGAGCTCGACGAGCTCCTTCGATCCGTCGTACTCGACGCGCTGCGCGTACCCCTCGTAGAACTCGTCGACGCCGTCGCGCTTCTGGCGCAGCGCGACCGGATTCCCGTATGCGGTGGCCGAAAGCGTGTTGTCGGCGTTCTGCCTGAACACGATGCGGTCCGCGCGGATCGCCAGCGTTCCCTGCGTGATGATCACGTTGCCGGCGAGCGTCCCCCCGCGCTTCTGCAGGTCGGCGTCACCGGTGTCACCGGAGAAGTTGATCGGCTTCTCGCGGTCGGCTTTCTCGGCGCACGCCGGGGCCGCGACGGCGAGCGCCGCGAGCGCGGCGACGAGCGCGGCCGCGGCCGCGCGGGGGACGCGGTGCCGCGGGGGTCGCATTCGCGGGAAGGAGGTCACTTCGAGGGCGGCCTGGGCTGCAGTGTTCCGCGCACGGCGGACTTGAGCTTGAACGTGTGCGTTGCGTTGTCGAGCACCATCCCGACGCCGTGGATTATTCCACGCGGCTCCTCGATCGTCACCGGGCGGTCGGTCTGGGCGCGCGACTGCTTGGGGATGACTTCGAGGAACTCGGTGGTGAAGGTCGCCGGCCCCCCCAGCCCGTCCTCGCCCTTCGCTCCCGGCGGGGGCGCGTCGCGGACCGCGCGGACGTTCCCGCGCAGCGTGACGGTCTCGCGGTCGCCGGAAACCGTGCCGACGTCGGCGGTGACCGCCAGCCGCGGCTTGCCCGGATCGGTCAGCGTGAGCGACGGCGAGAAGAGGTCGACGCTGTCGTCGTCCGGGTAGTGCTGCGCGCGCTTCGCGGCGAGCGACTGCAGCACGCGGCCTTCGGCGTCGTAGCTCACCGCGCCGAAGTTCTCGATGTAGAGATCCGGGTCGTGCCGCGCGTTCCCGTTGCCGCGCGGCCCGGACGACTGCACCTGCGCGTCCAGCCAGTACGTCAACGCGGCGAGCCCGCCCAGCATCAGCACCGGCGCCCAGGCGATCAGCCGGTCGATGCGCGCGCGTCGCAGGACCATGGCCGCTTAGGCTCCCGATGCGGGGTCGTGGTGCACGACCGCGCCGCGCGCGGCGAGGATCAGGTCGCAGAGCTCGCGCACCGCGCCCTGGCCGCCGTCGCGACCGGTCACCAGATGCGCCTGCGCGCGAACCGCCGGCGGCGCGTGCGGCACCGCGACCGCGAACCCGCAGCGCAGGAACACCGGGACGTCGGGGAGGTCGTCGCCGATGTGCGCGCATGCCGCAGCAGGCAGCGCGAGCTCGCTCCGCAGCGCCTCCCATGGCGTGAGCTTGTCGTCCGCACCGAGCACGGTCCGATGCACGCCCAAGTGCCGCGCGCGGTGCGTGACCGCCGGCGCGTTGCTGCCCGTGATCCATGCCACGGTGATGCCCGCTCGCATCAGCATCTTGAGGCCCACGCCGTCGAGCGCGTTGAAGGCCTTGAGCTCGCGGCCGTCGTCGCCGACGAAGATGCGGCCGTCCGTCAGCACGCCGTCCACGTCGCAGGTCAGCAGCCGGATGCCGCACGCCCTGCGCGCGAGCGCATCGTCCATCACACGACCCGCGCGCGGAAGAGATCGTGCAGGTGCAGCGCGCCGACCAGCCGCCGGTCGGCGTCGACGACGAGCAGCACCGTCACCTTGGGGACGGCCTCCATCAGGTCGACGCAGTCGATCGCCAGTCGGTCCGGGTCGATGGTGCGCGGCGTCGGCGTCATCACGTCGGCGACCTTCACGCCCGCGACGTCGCGGGTACGGTCGAGGCAGCGGCGGAGGTCGCCGTCGGTGAAGATGCCGGCGATCCGGCCGGCGGCGTCGACGACCGCGGTCATGCCCATTCCCTTGCCGCTCATCTCGACCACGGCCTGCGCGAGCGTCGCCCGGGCATCGACCTTCGGTACGGCGGCGCCGCTCACCATGACGTCGCGGACGCGGGTGAGCAGGCGGCGCCCGAGCGGGCCGCCGGGATGCGAGCGGGCGAAGTCCTCGACGGAAAAGCCGCGCGCGTCGAGGAGCGCGAGGGCCAGTGCGTCGCCGAGCGCCAGCGCCGCGGTCGTGCTCGCCGTCGGCGCGAGGCCCAGCGGGCAGGCTTCCGCGTCGACCGCGGCGTCGAGATGGACGTCCGCCGCCTGCGCGAGCGACGATTGCTCGTTGCCGGTCAGCGCGATGATCTGCGCGCCCTGGCGCTTCAGGTGCGGCGTGAGCAGCACGAGCTCGTCGGTCTCGCCCGAGTTGGAAAGCATCACGACGATGTCGTCCGGGGTGATCATCCCGATGTCGCCGTGCGAGGCTTCCGCCGGGTGGACGAAGAAGGCGGGCGTGCCGGTCGATGCGAGCGTTGCCGCGAGCTTGCGCGCGATGTGGCCCGACTTGCCGATTCCGGAGACGACGACCCGGCCGCGGCAGTGGAGGATCAGCGCGACGGCGGCGACGAATGCGTCGCCCAGCCGCGTCGAGAGGGCGACGATCGCCGCGGCTTCCGTCGCCAGGACGTCGCGGGCGAGCGTGAGCACGCGCGCCGCGTCGACCCCGACCGGACCGTGCGGTGCAGCGGGAGCGGCGGAGGCGGACGCGCTCATGCCGCGCAGTATAACCGAGCGTCCCCGACGCCCCGGGCGCCACGCGGCCGGCGGCGCGGCGCAGTTCCCGGGCGATCCAGCCTCCCGCACGAAGCAGGGCGGGCGGGACGCGGTGCCGCGGTCGCATCCGTTCCGCGCCGTGCTACATTGGCGCGCACCCTGCCCGCCGGCGAACCGGCCCTCGCCACGCCCGCCCGATGCCGCAGACGCTGCAATCGATCCTCGTACTGCTCGGCGCCGCGGTCGTCGTGGTCGTGCTCTGCCGGCTCGTCCGGCTGCCCCCGATCCTCGGCTATCTGCTGGTCGGCATGGCCGTGGGTCCGAACGCGCTTGCGTGGGTGCCGGCGGCGGTCGAGACCCGCCATCTCGCCGAGTTCGGCATCGTCTTCCTGATGTTCTCCATCGGCCTCGAGTTCAGCCTGCCGCAGATGAAGTCGATGCGGCGCGCGGTCTTCGGGCTCGGTCTCGCCCAGGTGGCGATCACGACGCTGGGCGCCATGGTCGCGCTCCATCTGCTCGGCCTCGGCTGGCCGGCGGGCATCGCGCTGGGCGGCGCGCTCGCGATGAGCTCGACGGCGATCGTGTCCAAGATGCTCGCCGAACGGATGGAGCTCGCCACCGCCCACGGCCGCGACGTCATGGGCATGCTGCTCTTCCAGGACCTGGCCGTCGTCCTGTTCCTCATCGTCCTGCCGTCGCTCGCCGGGCGCGGCGGCGACCTCGCCCTCGCGCTGGCCTTCGCCGGCATCAAGGCCGTGGTTGTTCTGGCGCTGATCCTGTTCGCAGGGCAGGAGCCGATGCGCGCCTGGTTCCACCTGGTCGCCCGGCAGCGGAGCCCCGAGCTCTTCATGCTGAACCTGCTGCTCATCACGCTCGGTCTCGCCGCGTTCACCGAGTTCGCGGGCCTTTCCCTCGCGCTCGGCGCGTTCCTCGCCGGGATGCTGATCGCCGAGACGGAATACCGGTACCAGGTCGAGGAGGACATCAAGCCGTTCCGCGACGTGCTGCTGGGGTTGTTCTTCGTCACCGTCGGAATGGCGCTGGACCTCGGCATCGTCGGCCGCAACCTGCCGTGGGTGATGCTGCTGCTCGCCGTGAGCGTCGTCGCGAAATTCGCACTGATCGTCGCGCTCTCGCGCATCTTCGGGGCGCCGGCCGGCACGGCAATGCGCAACGGCTTCTACCTGGCGCATTCCGGCGAGTTCGCACTGGTGCTGCTCTCCGTCGCCGTCGACATCCGGCTGGTCCCGGCGACGATGGCGCAGGTCGTGCTCGCGGCGATGGTGCTGTCGATGCTGTCCGCCCCGCTGCTGATCCACTTCGCCGAACCCCTGGTGCGTCGCCTTACCGCCAACGACTGGCTGTCGCGGGCGGCGCAGATCACGCGGATCGCGGCGACGTCGATGGCGCGGCAGAACCACGTGATCGTCTGCGGCTTCGGGCGCAGCGGCCAGAACCTCGCGCGGCTGCTCGAGACCGAGGAGATCCCGTTCATCGCGCTCGACGCCGACCCGCAGCGCGTGCGCGAAGCGGCGGGCGAGGGCGCCTCCGTCGTCTACGGAGAAGCCGCCCGCAAGGAGGTGCTCGTCGCCGCCGGGCTCGCGAAGGCGCGCGCCGTCGTGATCACGTTCGCGGACACAGCCGCGGCGCTCAAGATCCTGCATTACGTGCGCGACGCGCGCCCCGGACTGCCCGTGATCGTGCGCACGCTCGACGACAGCGAACTCGCCCGGCTGCTCGACGCGGGCGCCGCCGAGGTCGTTCCCGAGGTGCTTGAGGGAAGCCTGATGCTCGCCACGCATTCGCTGCTCCTCCTCGGCGTGCCGCTGAACCGCGTGCTGACGCGGATCCGCGTCATCCGCGAGGAGCGTTACAGTCTCTTCCGCGGCTTCTTCCACGGCGCATCGGATGCGGCCGATGCGGCCGAAAACCTGCAGCCGCGGCTGCACTCGGTGCTGCTGCCGGACCGCGCCCGGGCGGTCGGCAAGGCGCTGTCCGCACTGGACCTCGACGGGCTGGTCGAAGTCACCGGCGTGCGGCGCAAGGGCGTGCGGTCGCGGCGCCCGGGCCCGGACTGGGTCTTCGAGGTAGGCGACGTCGTCGTGCTGCTGGGGAAGCCGGAGGATCTCGCGCTCGCCGAGCAGCGGCTGCTCGAGGCGTGAGAGACGGGGTGCGGCGCCGGGCGCGCACCGGCCAGCCGCCGATGCCCGGCCCCCGCACGGACGTTGTGAGCGGCGGCGCCTGACGCTACAATCGCGGTCCCGTTTCTCCGAGCGCTCCGATGTCCGCTACTCCCGCGCCGGTGCCC
>Ga0209048_10002627_pt1 | contig 17762 bp, 12 predicted proteins | sample FrelakmetCRP12CR_FD_187146 | JGI IMG/M metagenome (GOLD analysis project Ga0209048, IMG submission 187146) | Freshwater lake sediment microbial communities from the University of Notre Dame, USA, for methane emissions studies - CRP12 CR (SPAdes)... | ecosystem: Environmental > Aquatic >... | reverse complement strand
CGTCGTAACCGAGTGGGAACAGTTTAAAACACTCACGCCCGACGACTTCATCGAACTTATGGCGCAGCCCGTCGTGGTCGATGCTCGACGGATTTATGACCCGCAACAGTTTCTCCAAAGGCTGGAGTTCAGTGCCGTTGGTCTGGGTGATGGCTCAGATTCTTAACAGGACTTACGCAAACTGATATCCAAGACCGCTCACAGAACCGTTTAATGCGCGTAAAGGCCAAATAGCAACCTTTATGTCGCTAGCATGGAGAAAATACAAAAAGAGGAGGGCGTGCAAGAGATAATTGCATCGGAGAAACGGAAGCAGAGTTTACCGAAAAGATCAATGCCAAGCGACTTATCCAAGGATTCTGGCCTGCTTACGGTCATGGTCGGCATTCCGTGCTATAACGAAGAGGTAGCGATTGGCAGCCTCGTCTTACGTGCCGCCCAATACGTCGATAGAGTAGTCGTTCTTGACGACGGATCTACAGACAAAACTGCAGCCGTCGCACGCCTCGCAGGTGCTGACGTGCTCGTGCACGAGGCTAACTGGGGCAAAGGGGTCGCATTACGTGACCTTTTTAAGTACGCGACGGAGTGCGGAGTTAACATTCTCGTTATCCTCGACGGAGATGGACAGCACAACCCAGATGACATTCCGACGCTCGTACGGCCGCTGATGCTCGATGAAGCCGATTTAGTTAATGGCAGCCGTTATCTCAGTGGTGGCGATAGAGCGACTCCACGCTACCGCCGGTTCGGACAGGTCGTTCTTGACAAGTTTACACGTCTAGGATTCAGTCATGACGTCAATGTGACAGATACGCAAAGTGGTTTCCGCGCATTCTCGATGAAAGCCGCTGGCATTTTTAAGTTCGACTCAGACGAGCTGGCTATCGATAGCGAGATGCTTATTGATGCGGCGAAGGCACAGCTGCGGATCAAGGAGGTCGACGTCAGCATTCGCTACGACGTTGGACAATCCTCGAGACACCCCGTCACCCACGGTCTGCAGGTTCTCACGGGAGTGCTGCGGAATATCGAGTTTAAGAAGCCCCTGCTTGCATTCACTGCACCTGGCTTTATATTCATAGGCATCGGCGTCGCTTTGGCGGTGTATGTAGTGCAAGGATTCTACATTTGGGGACGCGTTCCCAACGGACCGGCGATACTAATGCTCCTTTTTATGCTCGCTGGAACCTTCTTGACGCTTACTGGTATACTCCTCGATTCTATGGCGTCGCTCTCCGAATCACTAGGCACGAAACGTTAGGTATTTTTAACCAAACAATGTAGTCGATTGTGAAGCTCCGTGTTATTGACGACGATTGCCCGATTGCCTTCATCTACACTCAAAAGAGAGTTATAGCTTTGTCAGGTCAGCTATCTGCTTTGAACCGAGTCGCGCAGCAAGAAGACAGTTTATACTTCTTGCGCTATTCTGATAAACATATACATGCAGACGCATTTTGCTTTCAAGCGAGCGACACCAGCCAAATCGTTCACGCACGTTATCTGAGCTATTAGGTTTGTGTTAGGCATTCAGGTAGTGTCGTAGGGTAGGAGGCAGCGCACATCGGACCATGAAAATTGCATTTATCGACATCTATAGGCGGGTGCCCATAAGTAGCGGCGGCGATTGGTGGACGTTCCAGCTGCTCGCAGACCTTGCGCGCAAAAATAGCGTCAGCACTTTTTATACGTCAGAAAAAACCTCAGAAGAAGGTTATCTGCCAAAGGAAATAAGTTTTGACACGCAATTTCTATCATCACGTATCAAGTGGAGCCGCTTGTCGACGTGGCTTGAAATCCTCAGGCCCGAAATTTTGTGGAACAAAACACAGGTCCGTGGTATTGAAGCAGATTGCGTGTTCACATTGATCTATGGATACCACATAGCTGCGTATATCGCTAAACAAAACAACGCCCCCATTGTCCTCGTCATGCAAAACGTTGAATGGGAATATATCAAGAGCATGGGTTCAGCGTGGCATGTGCCAATTCGCATCCTCGAAAACCGGATTCTCAACAAGGCTGACGCAGTCATAACGATTAGCCCGCAAGATTATGATTACGCAGTCAAGCACGCTTCCTGCCACGTTTTTTACATTCCGCCAAGACCTGACCCTGCGATCTTCAATCCCGATGGCGCCCGTTATGATTACGACAGCGATCGCTTTAACGTACTCTTTTATGGTAGTTTAGATCGATATCAAAACCGCGTCGCGTTGACCTTTGTCGCAAACGAGTTAGTTCCTGCGCTCGCACGAGAGCGCTCGAACGGTGCTTTCAAAGTGCACGTATTTGGCTCGGGAAAAGCTCCTGATGTCCTGCTTTCCGGAACTCGGATAAATTTCATTGGCGCTGTGAGCGATCCAGGACTGTACATTAGGGGGGCGGACGCCATCGTCATACCTATCAAGAATGCGAGCGGGGTGAAACTACGAGCGATCGAATCGCTCGCGTGCGGAAAGCCCGTAGTGGCGACGCCAGAAGCAGTCCGAGGCCTTCCGGAAGCGTTGCGACCCATGGTCTATGTGGCCAGCACCGCAGACGAATTCGTGGAAACACTCAAAGGTATCCGCGACGGGAGGTTGGCAAACAAGACGAATCCCTCGCTTATTCTCCGTCATATACAGGAAGACACTGTGGACGACGTCCTCAGCTATGTGTTGAAAAAACGACAAGAGCTCGCTGTCGAATCGTCATGAAGATCCTCCACGTAGCCCCTCTTCCGCCTTACCATCGCGGCGGGATAGAAAGAGTCGTTGGTGAGCTCGCAAAGCGTCAATCGCGTAATCATGATAGCGACGTACACGTGTGGTCGGGAACTCTCGGTCACGCGCAAGCGTGCGACTGGAATGGCGTCCACGTGAGAACGTATCAGACGAGCAAGCGAGCCGCGTATGCGTCCTTGAGGATGTTCACGGATCTTAAACGATATGCGCGCGACTTTGACGTTGTCCACGCGCACGGTTCGAGCACTTTGATCCCGTTTATGGCTTCCTTGAAGGTCGGTCGCACGCCGCTCGTTATCTCACCTTATTTCCACCCGCAAGCTTCCAACATGCTTTTTGGCATTCTTAAGCCTCTATTCGAGCGCACCGTCGATCGGTACATCTTAGGCAAGGCGAGCAAGGTTATCTGCGTTTCTGAAACGGAGGCGAACGCAATTCGTGAACGCTTTCCCATTGCGAGCAAGATTGCAGTCATCCATCCAGGCGTTAACGCTGATGAAATTCAAGATGCTCAGCCCTATGATTTTACTGGCACGCTAATGCTATACGTCGGCCGGCTCGAGCGATACAAAAATGTGCAGCGCATTATCGAAGCAGTCCGTTATTTGCCTCAAGATTTCGCGTTCTACATTATTGGGGAAGGGCCGTACAAGAGCGAGCTTGCGGCCACCATCCAAAGGAACCAGCTGGGTGCCCGTGTGCGGTTACTCGGCCCTTGCGCTGATACGGACCTCTACAGATGGATAAAAACGAGCGCTTTGCTCGTGAATTTGTCTGAGGTTGAATCGTTTGGGATCACGGTGCTCGAAGCGCTCGCCGCTGGAAAACCCGTGCTTGTCAACGACAAATCTGCGCTTCGCGAGCTTGCGCGGCGTTTTGAGCAAGCCGTTTTTTTGGTCAGCCCAGAAGGGGTGAGTCCGCGAGAGCTGGCCAGAGCGATCGATGATGCAGTTCGCGAAGACATCGGCCCTGTAGATCTTGATGATTTTCGATGGGACAGCATTGCCGCTCGAACGCTTGCGCTGTACGAAAAAGTCCTCGGTGCATGAATTGGCGGGCCGCGACGTTGCTGAGCACACGCACTTCAGCGCATAGGTGATGAATTGTCGGATTTCAGAAAAAAAGCCAGCTATATGCTCGGTAGTCAGTTTGCAGGGAAAAAATCGACGGGTGCGCAACGTTCAGGTGCGCAAAAGGGGTTAGTATAAAGATTATGACTGTAACCTATGGTGCGTGGATGATTCGGTGACAGGGGCCACATGAAATCGGCAAAGGCAGCTGTCTACTCCAGTTATGTCTATCGCTGGATGCTAGATTTTGTTCGCGAACTCTCTGACCTGTTTGGGGAAGTTCGGTATTATTCGCCTGGCGTCTATGGCAACTACCCTTGGAAAGAATACGAGCAGTACGTCCAGCTCGTGAACAAAAAGACCTTTTTTGCCGCCGCTATAAATTATCTGCGCTACCGACCAGACGTTGCCATAATACTCGGCTCTGAAACTCGTTTCGCGCTCGCGATGGCATTACTATCAAGGATTATCGGAACGAGCAACGTGCTGATTGTTGAAGAAAATCGAGAAAGGTCATTTGCAAGCGTTTTCTTACGGGCTCTCTCTCGCGTGAAGCGGTTGTGCGTCGTCGCAACGCACAGGAACGCGGATGTTCTCGTTGCAGAATCGGAGCCAGCAAGAGACTACCTGCTCAGGATGGGATGCGCGCATAAACGCATACACGTAATCCCCCACGGCACTAACATAGACGACTTTTCGCCTCACGCGAAGAGCCAACAGCTAGCTAATCGGCTTGGCCTCCCAAGGAACGACGGGCACACGTGTACGGTCCTTTTTGTAGGGGCATTTACTGAGTACAAGGGAGCCGATTTCATGGCAAGGGCAATTCTTGACTTTCCACATCCACAAGCGGTCATTTTTATAATCCCTTCTCAAGGATCTGTTTTTTCTAAGTACGAGCAGCAGTTGGAGGCAATGGAAAATGTTTACACGTATTCATCGCTAGAGGACGGCTGTATGCCGTATCTGTACGGTCTCGCGGATATCGTTGTTGTGCCGTCCAAACTGTGTAAGGCGGTCAGTAGCGATCGATCTCCCAACTCGCTGATAGAGGCAATGGCGTGTGGGAAAGCCGTCGTAGGAACAACGGTAGGCGGCATTCCTGCAATTATAGGTGGCGCGGGGGTACTGATACGGCCTAATGACCCTGCCGCTATTATAGAAGCAATTTTGGCGTTAGCTGCCGATCCGCAGCGACGCGAAATGCTGGGAACGCGAGCAAGGGAGCGCGCAGTGGACTCTTTGAACAATAGCCGTTACGTGCGGCAGATAGTGGAGCTTTGGAAGCGAGCACATGCGTAGCCGCGCAGAAAAGAACAAGTTGCCATACGCTCGTTGGTCGGTGCTTCATTTGATTAACGCCTTCGACGCTCGATACGATCGCGATCAGCGTCGAATCGTCTACCTCCAACAATCAAAAGGGTACGACGTAAGCGTCGTCACCTCTCGTTACGACGATGACTCAAAACGACGCGATGCGTTTTTTTTTAAGCAGGCGGAAGAGGATCTTGGCGGCGTAAAGATCTTTCACAACCACAGCTGTCAGCTTCGTTTCGGCACGGCAAAGCCGATGGTTTTGTATCTTCCAAACGCGGCATCGCTGAGGGAATTTGACGTTACGCACATCCACGGTTTAACCTCGTACTCATGTGTCCTCGGATGTTTTCTCAAGCGCTTTAATCAATCGAGATTGGTGGTCCGATCGGACCTCTCACAAGCCGGCTATAGATTGCTTAAAAATAGCGCCGTGTATAGATCTTTCTTCTTTAAGCTTCTCAAGTCAATGGACGCAGTATATACCTATACTGCTTCGGAAAAGGCTATACTGGTCGACGTTGGAATTCCAGAAGACGACGTGTGGGTCGTCCCTCTTGGAATTCAGCTTGACCGATTCCGTCAGCGCACGTCCACCGATGGTAGTGAATCGCCGGTCACTATCGGCTATATCGGGCGTTTTGACCGAGTGAAAGGCGTGCATCGACTGGTAAATCCGCTGAGCCAGATTCTCAGAGAGTGCGAAAACGTAAGAGTGGTGTTTGCTGGTCCTAAGCAGGACGTCCAATACGCCTCTTTGATCTTGCGTCAAATGAGTCTTTTCCCGTCGTTTTCATACGCAGGGAGTTTAAGTTCCGATAGAACACCTGGGTTTTATCAGGGATGTGATATTATAGTCATTCCGTCGCTTTCTGATACGGGTGCTATCGTCGCGCTTGAAGCGATGGCTTCGGGTAAGGCGATCGTTGCTTCAAACGTCCGCCCTTTTAGTGAATATCTCGAAGATGGCGTGTCGGGGGTGCTCGTAGATACCGAAGACGAAATTTACAGCTCGTGCAAGCAATTAATTGAGGATGTCGAACTTCGAGCGCGGCTAGGCCGCGCCGCACTGAAAACCGCGAGCAACTACAGCGATGCGACCATGATCAGAAAGCTTGAGGAGCTCTATGCGTTTGTCACTAAGCGCTAGAGCTCGCAGTGAACGATTGATCAACGCAAAAAAGAGGAAGAGAGATGCGTGGTTTACGATCTTTCCACGGGAACCTTGCAAAAACATTGGATTCATTCACGCAAACGTACTTGGCGATAATAGGCTTAGTTGCGTCAGCTATAGTGTGCGTAGTCGATTTGCTCACAGTTAATTCATATTACGTTTTTACAATCTTCTTTGCCATATTTGTCGCGTGCGCCCTCTACAGCGGACTGCGCGTCAGAATGGCGGGAGCTGTCGACGCACCCCGGGCGCAGCTTAGCGCACAGGCGGAAAGTCGCGTTCACAAAATCGTGAACATCGCTTTCGTTTGTTTGCTAAGCGCGTCTGTTGTTTTGCTGAGTACGGCGATCTATTCGCGGCCCGTGCTTTTTCTGATTCTAACCTCGGTTTTGGCCGCGCTCGTAGCAGTTGAAATCGCAATCACATCGGACGAGCGGCACGTTGCGAGCGCGTTTGTAAAAATCGTCATTTTGGGAATAATTATCCGCGCAAGCGCGTATTTTGAATTCGCGAGCGCGATAGCGGTCGATCCGTACTTCCACTTGGGCTTCACCCAGTATGTGCTCGACCACGGTTACATCCCAGCGAACGTTGCGCCCTATGCAAGCCTTGAGTACACGAACATGCCGATGCTCCACTTGTTGGTTGCAGCCTTGTCGTTGAGCACCGGCATCGGTTTGCTAAACAGCTACTTCTTCGTCGGCATCGTCGAGTGCGTAGGCGTGGTGTTCATCTTTCTTATTGGCAGAGCAGTCATTAACGCGCGGAGCGGTCTGTTAGCAGCTCTCCTGCTTGTGTTGGCCAGCCAATTCTTGCTATGGGGCATCCACATCACGCCGCTCACTCTCGGAATTGTCACGAGCCTTGTTCTCATTGGTGTTTTTTTCCTCGTGCCGCGGCACGACCTCACTAGTTTTACCGCTCTCCTCATTGTTCTGTTTGCGAGCGCACTGCTCACGCACGAAGGTACGGCGGCGTACACTGCTATAGTGCTCGTCGTTGTGGTCTTCTCATTTGCGCTGATCAGCAAGCTATTCGCCGAAGTGGAGGACAAAGACGAATTAAAAAACGTGAAGGCAATCTCCCTCCATTTGCGGTTTTTAGCGCTCTTGGTGGCGCTATTTATCGGGGGCCTCATTGCCTATTGGCTCTTTATAGGTGGTTCGGCTTTAACCCGCGTTCTTTCGATCGTGCGGGGGGGTGTCACGCCGACGAGCGCGCTTGCACAGCAAGCAGGGGCTATTTCAGCCGGGGTTGCGAGTGTCGTACCAGCTGTACCGCCCTCATCGCTTCCGCTGTGGTCCGATCTCTCGGTGTTGATCCTCATCTTCTTGGCCACGCTCGGTTTTTTGCACCTCCTTAGCAGTGAAAGGAAACAAGCGTTACCTGCTTCGTGGATTGTCGCGTCAGCTCTCCTGTTGGCAATTACAGGGGGGGTCTATTTCTTGGGCGGCACCGTGGCACAACCCGAACGATGGATCGTCTATCTGCAAGTGTTTATGGCAATCCCTGCAGCAGTTGCCATCTTAGCGCTCGGTTCGCTCCCGAACGCACGAAAAGGTCTTATAGTCATTTTTTCAGTAGTGCTCGTCCTGAGCTTCGTGGGCATCACTCATCCAAATGCGAAGGTCGCAAGCGAATTGCCGTGGGACCAACGGCCTCGCCTCGCCCTTCTCGAATCAGAAGCGACCGCTGCAGGTACGATCGCAACTGAAACGAAAGGAGGAATCTTAGCGACAGACCTCGTATATGCCCCGATTTTTAAGTATCAACAGAATATCTCGAACGTTACCGTATTTCCCTCGTTATCGAGCATCAATGGGTTGTCAGACAAGAACAGCAGTTGGTTATTGCGCGTTGAAATTGCGAACAATCCGTACATCGCATACACGGGCACGTCGCCTAGCCTTGGAGCAGATCGGTATGAATCCTTTGAAGCTTCCGAAAACGTGATCTACGATTCTGGCACGGTGCAAGTCGTGACAGCGAGATGAGCTCCCGCTTGAACACCCGGCGCAGTCTGTTTGACTGGCAATCGGCAGGCAGCTGCCGCGGCGTAACGTCGATGTGGTAATAGATTGAATTAAGGTCTCCCTCACTGACGCATTTAGCTTTATAGCTGGGTCACCCGTAACGATTATAAGAACGTCAGGCATCAGCTACCTTGAGCTGTTTTACCCCTGTTGCGAAATATGAGTACTACCTACCCTCCAGGCGCCCCCCAAGTCTTGCGTGTTTGCGCTGTAACCGTCGCTTACAACTGCCCAGAGGAGCTCACACTCTTGTTGCGCTCGCTTCAAACTCAACCGGCGGTGAGCGGCTTAGTAGTGCTTGATAATTCCCGCGAGCCGTATCTCCAAGACAACATGGCCACGTTCCGTATGCACGCTGAACAGTACCAATTCGCTCAGTATGTCCACCTGAAAGGAAACACAGGCTCAGCCGCAGGATTTTGCCAAGGAATGAAAATCGCGCACGAAGAAGGGTTCAATTTCGTGTGGCTACTCGATCAGGATGGCACGGTTGAAAAAGGGTGTTTAGCCTCGCTCCTGCAAAATGTTGGACGCGCAGACATCCTATGTCCCCAGATCGTAGATATCGACTATCCGACTATCATTCTACCTCAGTCGGGAGCCATGCAGAATTTTTTGGGCCGCATGATATGGGTTCCGGCGCACGTCAGTCGCGAGATCTCTTTTTTTGGAACGCATGGGGCCCTCATTTCGAAAAAAGTGCTCGACAAGATAGGGTACTATGATGCGCATCAGTTCTTTGTCGGCTCCGAGGACAGTGATTATGCGTTCCGATCAAAGGCTGAAGGTATGAAAATCCTCTTGGTGGCTGGAGCCAAGGCTCCCCACCCCGACTCCCGCTATAGGACTTTTGAAAAAACGGACCGTTTAATCGGTGCTGGAGTAATCGACAGCATGATCGCTGAAAAAGGCTCTGCAGTTCCCGACCGTTTACGTCCGAGTCTGCTCTTGCGGGTTGAGGCAGCGATCACCGAGGGCACTTCACGTTTACTTCCTGAACACTTAGGCTACGTAAGCAGTAAGCTGGGCGATGCCACGAGCTGCCGCGCGAGCCAAGGCCTTGCAAGCTTGTCGTTCGCCTTCTTGGCGACGAAACGATTAACCACGTCACAACTTACAGTAGCCTGCTTTTACAGTCTTTTTTTTGCGTCTGTTCGGAAAATTATAGGCGGTAGCGGAATTAGCTTGAAGAAAACGATTACGATGTACTCGATCTGCCTGCTCAGCAAGCTAAGAAAAGAGTGGCCTTTTGAGTCAGTTCAACAGTTCTGTATGCACCTCACTAAATGACATTTTCCGACGGGAGGCTGATTTTTGCTTTTTGATTCGCCCGCTTAGGCTTTCGAGGGCAATACCTCTATGTGATCGACGCTGGTGCAGCGTCAGAGTTCTTAGGCGAGGCCAACGTGGCGCAACCATTTATACCTGCACCGCCGCGGCTCGTTATTGCCACAAATTGAGCTCGTAGACTCTGGAAAAAACATTAGAAACGGAGCTAACCGCCAAGAGGTGCTGTGCGCTCGAGGAATAAGGGAGAATAGATCTCTAACCCTTTTTCCTTGGACTGCTTGCGTCAGCGGGTGTCGTCAAATTACCGCGACTGCTGGTGCTGGGCTAAAATCGGTAGCAGCTGCGACCTGCGAATGTAGTAACGTCTGAACATGGACGTTTTGAATCCCTGACGATGGCACATCACCTATGGCTTTATGGGTATAGAACCATTCTTACAATTTGATTTTACACTGCCAATTGAGCTTTTATCAAAACATCGCAGGACAGCATGAAAAACTCGCGCTTTAGGATATCTGAGCAGTTATCTACGCACTATGACAACATATATTCGCTGGAAAAGGAGGAGGTGGAGTGGCTTGATATTCAGGCGGGCAACAAAATACGAAACGTCATTCGCTTGTGCAGTGACTATAAACACGGCACTATCTTGGACATAGGCGCAGGAACCGGATCAATCCTGAAAGGGCTATCCGAGCTGAAGTTTGGACAAAAATTCTATGCGATAGATATTTCGCAGAAAGCTGTCGAAATCGTAAGAAAAAGAAACATCGAGTCTTTAGCTGAATGTGTGCTCTTTGATGGCTATAATATCCCTTATCCAAGCAACAAATTTGATCTTGCCATCATCAGCCACGTAATCGAACACGCTGAGTATCCCAGAATGCTCTTGTATGAAGCGGCCAGAGTGGCACGACTTATTTATGTCGAAGTGCCACTAGAGGACACAATTCTTCTCAAACAAAGCTTCGTTTTAAACGCTGCAGGGCATATAAATTTCTATAGCCCCAAGACGATCAACCTATTACTAGAAACCTGTAATCTTCAAGTTCTTAAGCAAGAAATAAGCAATTCATCAGCTCGCAGTTACAGACACATGTTTGGCAGGAGGGGTTTAATGATTTTTCTGCTGAAAGAGGCGGCACTGAGAATTGCGCCTCCAATAGCAAGGTCGTTTTTTCAGTACAACTGCGCTTTGGTTTGTAAGAGCCCATCAAGCGATATGAAGCAGGAATGAGCGCTCCTTTTTGGTGTTAACGCCCGGCAGGCAGTTGGTTTCGCAGGCTTGTTCATCGTGTCGGGATTCTGGCTGACGTCGCTTCGTCGAGAAAAAGAAGCAATATATATAGCGATATTCACCTATCAGCGGTTAAGGCTACTAGACGGACAGTCCCCGAGTTGTAAGCTCGAGATAAACGCTCGGGAAGGCTTTTTCGGCATCAGCAGGAGTAATACACGTGAGCGATCGGCGATCACTGACTGCAATACTCTCGTCCCCTTTCGAACTCGTAACCAGCGGGTATTTGGCGCCTATCGGCGTGGTCGTGTCAGCGATCATTATAGCGGTCAACTGGGTTACGCTCAACTCCTACTACATCTTTTCCACTGTCTTGGCGGTATTAGTCGGTTGTGCGCTCTATGCGGGACTCTACAGAAGGATCCCGGCACTGGTCCCTCTTTCGCGCCCGCTGCTCAGCGCGCCAGCTGAAAGTCGCGCCCATAAGGCCCTCACGATACTTTTCTTTTGCCTCTCAAGCGTCTCCATCGTTTTGCTACACGAAACGGCGTATTCGCGTCCCCTTCTTTTTTTCATTTTGATCGCTCTTGTCGCCGCATCCATAGCGGTAGAGATCGCAATAAGTTCGAATGCAAAGCACGTCCCGAGCATTTTGCTTAAGATTGTTATCTTAGCTATACTCGTACGCGCCAGTGTGTATTTTGAATTTCCGAGCGTTATTGTAGCTGATCCGTGGTGGCATTCGGGCTTCATTCAGGCCATACTCGACCACGGATACATTCCTGAACAGGGCCTTCCCTCTCCATTGATGTACCCCTATATGCCAATGATGCACCTGTTCATCGCGGCAGCCTCGCTAATCACCGGGTTGGGCGTGCACGACAGTTACTTTTTCCTCGGCATCATCGAATGCATTAGCGTCATCCTCATCTACCTCATCGGCAAGGCAGTAGTCAACGAACGGACGGGACTTTTAGCTGCGCTGCTGCTTGTACTCGCCAACCAGTTTATTCTCTGGGGGATCCACATTACGCCTCTTACTCTGGGAATTGTGTTGACCCTCGTTGTTTTGGTCGTCCTATTCCTCGTCCCTCGAAACGATCTTGCAAGTTTTATCGTGCTATTTCTCGTGGTGCTCGCAAGCGTGCTGCTCACGCATCAAGGAACGGCGGCCTACACGGCAATCGTGCTTGTGGTCGTGATCGTTGTGTTTGCAATTGTTCGACGAGGTGCACGAGGGGCAACCAACGGCGACGGAATACAAAGCGCTAAAGCGCTTACGCTCCACTTGTGGTCTCTCGCGGCCGTCGTCACGTCGTTCGTAGGAGTTCTCATCGGCTATTGGATCCTCATAGGCGGTGCTGCTGCAGAACGATTTCTTGCTATCTTGCATACGGGCGCCCAGCCGTCGAGCTTTGTGGCGCAGCCGGTTGAAAGCATGCCCTCAGCGGCAACAGCGACTGGTACCTCGGTGCCGCTTTCTTCGCTGCCGTTGTACAACGATTTGCCGATACTCCTTTTCATCCTGTTTGCAACCGTCGGACTGCTGTATCTGATTGACAGGGAACGGAAAAACGCACTCATCATATCGTGGACTACTGTATCGGCTCTGATGCTTACGATCACCGCGGGTGTCTATTTTGCGGGCGGGACAACATCGATACCTGAACGATGGATCGTGTATCTGCAAGTGTTCATGGTTATACCCGCGGCAGCGGCCATTCTCGCGCTCGGGGCTCGTACGAACGCTCGAAAAGGTCTCGCAGTGATTTTTTCGGCGGTACTCATCTTAGGTTTTGTCGGCATAACGAACTCGTATGCAAAGGTCGTGAGCGAGTTGCCGTGGGATCAGCGTCCACGAATTGCGCTAGAGCAGTCGGAAGTGTCGGCTGCTGAAACCATTGCGAACAAAACAAACGCCGGGCTGATACAGACGGATTTTGCTTACGTTCAGATCTTCAATTATCAATATAACTTGTCGAACGTCTCCGTGTTTCGGCCGTTATCGGACACCAATGGTTTCTCTGACTACAACAGTAGTTGGGTGCTACGGCTTGAGATTGCTAGCAACCCATACATTGTGAGCGCGGGCACGGTGCCTAAGCTCGGAGCAGATGCATACAAATCCATTGAAGCTACCCAAAACGTGATCTACGATGCCGGTACCGTCCAGGTCGTGACCACGAGATAGTACACTGTGACGACGAACCGCTTGTGAGGCTCTCGTTTGCGGTGACCATCTGGACCAGAAGGTCTTGCGCCGCAACGCACGTTAGTTCGGTGAACATGGTTGCTGAGCAGCCCAGTCAAACCCAGAATTGCAGCGCGTCACGCCAAAACATATAAAGGATTCCCGTCTTCACATAGTAGGATCAGTGCTAGTCAAGCGAATCATGAAACAGTGCGCGGCACAGCGGCCGCGAGAGAACAAATGAAACCCATTCATACCTATGGGGATCTGCTCTTTATATCCGGTCTTGCTCTTGCCGCACTTGCGGTCGGCATGATTCCGCCATTGAGCGCAACCATCGCGCGTCCACTCGTCGGCACCATCGTCGTTCTTTTTGTACCAGGGTACGCGTTCATTGCAGCGCTGTTTCCTCGCAGGACATCGCTCAACAACGGGGTCCGACTAGGGCTATCTTTTGGCATCAGCATAGCGATCGTGCCACTGCTCGAAATGGTGCTCAACTACACGAGGTGGGGGGTTCGGATGATCCCAACCCTCGTGATGATTGCCGTGTTTACGCTTGCGTGTGTCGCCGCTGCGGGCATCCGTCGACACCGACTCGCGCAGGATGAGCGGTTCGCTGTCAATTGGCAGGCACGGAAGAGATTGGAGAGCCTAAAGGCGGCTTTTCTTTCGGGTCACACCTTAGATCGGGTGCTTTCCATCGTGCTTCTGCTCGCTATTGGAGCATCCCTCGCCGTAGGCAGTTATGTCGTTCTCGTTCCGAAACCTAGCGAGCACTTCACAGAGTTTTACCTTCTCGGAGCCAACGATACGCTCGGCAATTACACAACGCAGTTCAAGGCGGGGGTTCCAAGTCCGTCGAAAGTCGTCATAGTCAACCATGAGGCGTCGAACGTCACCTACGATCTAGTCATCTATACGAACAACAGTACGCAACGTGAAGCCGTCTATTCAGAAAAGGTAGTTATACCGGACGGCCAACACTGGGAAAAGCAGATAGACCTAGTGCTTAATCAAACAGGCGAAAGCGTAAAACTTGAATATGCCCTTTACAAAGACCAGGTGACCGCTGATCCATATCGAGACGTCCACATGTGGGTTAACGTGTCAACGTAACATTATATGTCGGAAAAGGTGGGAACGAGGTTTTAGTGGAGTTACTATTAATTTATGCAACACAGATAACTCTTTATTGGCAAACGCAAAGCCATCAAAGTGGTTAACGTGAACCGTAATCTAATATTAACCTGGATCTTGGCAGCAATGTTGCTACTGGCCGTTTGCGCAACGGTGCTGATCATCGTTTTGCCGCAACCAACGGAGCCGTTTACAGAGTTATATCTGTTAGGGCCGGGCGGAAAGGCTTCGGGCTATCCGACTAATCTCACGGTCAACCAAACAGCTAACGTCACCGTCGGAGTCGTTAACAATGAAAACGCGGGCACCAACTACAAGCTTGTGGTGACGTTGGCCAACAATACCATTACGACGAAAACGTTCAGCCTTGCCAACAAAGAGAGATGGCAAGACTCTATCTCATTTGCGGCCACTGCTCGAGGCTCGGGGCAAAAATTAACGTTTGATTTGTACAAGGAGGGCGCAGCGGATGTTTATAGATCAGTATACCTTATCGTCAACGTCACCTGAACAACGGACGTGCAATTGTTCGCCCAGCAGTGCGGAAGCAAGGAGAGGTTGCGCTCCCTCACCTCTCGCGGTTTCAGTGTGTTTTTGCTTCAGGTCCAACGGAACAAGACAACATGGTCTGGCGCCAAGGAAGCTTGTTTGAGAGGAACGAACTTCATTGCTAAGCGATCGGCGCTTTAACGTGACGGCACATACTTATAATGGTGAGGCGATCAAAGAATGTCTATATGAAGGAGCAGGGGGATCATGCCAACAGCACTGATAACTGGCATTACCGGACAAGACGGTTCATATCTTGCTGAATTGCTCTTGGACAAAGGTTATGATGTTTACGGTCTAGTCAGGCGGCTAAGCACGCCAAACGAGACGCGAATCGGAGCGCTCATTGGTAAAATCGAGTTGCTTGAGGGCGATCTCACTGACCAGTCGTCGCTAAACGTCGCGTTTCAAACTGCCATGCCTGACGAGGTTTACAATCTTGCCGCGCAATCGTTCGTCGCTACGTCTTGGAACCAACCGGTGTTGACTGGGGATGTGACGGGACTTGGCGTCGTGCGCGTCCTAGAAGCCGTTCGACATTTTTGCCCTGATGCACGACTCTACCAAGCTTCGAGTAGTGAGATGTTTGGAACGTCACCACAACTCATGAAGGACGAGAAGACCCCATTTCATCCACGAAGTCCGTACGCCGTCGCAAAGGTCTATGGCCATTATGCGACAATAAATTATCGCGAGAGCTACGAGCTATTCTCTTGTAGCGGCATTTGTTTCAATCACGAATCACCACGGCGGGGCATTGAGTTCGTCACAAAGAAGATCTCGGACGGGGTGGCACGCATCTATTACGGTCGGGCAACAGAACTGCGGCTTGGCAATCTCGAGGTCAAACGCGATTGGGGCTTTGCCGGCGATTATGTGAGTGCGATGTGGTCCATGCTCCAACAAGACGAACCTGATGATTACGTCATTGCCACCGGTCAAAGCCATTCTGTTAAGGAGTTTGTCACGTTAGCTTTTGACCGCGTTGGCTTAGAGTGGAGGGATTACGTAAAAGTCGATGATCGCTTCCGCCGCCCAGCTGAAGTGTTCGATTTGTGTGGGAATGCGTCAAAAGCTAATAAAAAGCTCGGCTGGGCACCTAAGATGTCGTTTGAAGAACTTGTAAACCTGATGGTCGAAGCAGATCTAGAAAGATACAGCGCATAAGAATTTCGCGCTTTTTTCGTTGCAACAAGCGATTACGGGCTTTCTTGGAACGCCATAGCTTTAGGCAGGCGGGGTGCCTGGCTGCGAAGAGAAGGCGCATACTTAGCCAGTTGGGCGATGCGCTCTCGGAACGATGTGGCAGTTGGTGGTTGCGTGCCGAATTTCCAAAAAAACGCTATGTTGCTTAATCCCCTCCTGATGAATGACTGGGGAATCAAGGCGACGTTGAAAACAGTCTTTGCTCTTCTATTTGTTGCTTGGGCGCTGGTGGGGTTGGATGCGCTAGGCGTTCATCTCCCTCTTTTGCGCGGCACTTTCGGTGCAATATGCCTGCTGTTTGTTCCGGGCGTGCTCATACTTCGGGCGCTGCGGATCCATCGTTTAGGCAGCGTGCGAACTCTCCTCTTTGCTGTCGGCCTCAGCATCGCTGCCGTGATGTTAGTCGGGCTTTTTGTGAACATCATTTATCCGTTTGCGGGCGTTGAACGGCCAATCACCCTTATTTCGACGATGGGGACGATCAGCGCTTTCATTCTGGTATTATCTGCCCTGAGCTACTGGAAAGATCGGGATTTCGTCGATGCTGCGACAATAGACCCTAATCGCATTCTCACGCCAAGCGTCCTTTTCCTCCTTCTAATCCCCTTTGTCATGATAATCGCCGTGTACGTGATGAACGCGTATCACACGAACGTCGCACTGCTGGCAGCACTCGTCATAATCGGTGCGACAGCGTTTTGGACCGCTACATCTGCGCGTTTCGAGAAGGAGTGGTACCCAGTCGCTGTTTTTGGGATTGCAGTTGCCATGCTGTATTTCGGATCATTAAACTCGTCGTACGTATGGGGGTGGGACATTCAAAAGGAGCTTTATCATGCCAACCTTGTGCTGGCAAACGGGGTGTGGAATGTGTCTGTTTCGGGGGCGACCAACAGCGTCACCAGCGTTACCCTGCTGGCCCCGATACTCTCTCTTATGACCGGCGTGAGTGTCACGTGGCTTTTTAAGATTGTCTATCCTCTTGTTTTTGCGCTCGTTCCGCTGGGGCTCTTCGTCGCATTTCAAAGACAAACGAACGATAAAATTGCATTTCTTTCGGCATTTTTTGTTTCGTTGTTGTTTACCTTTTTTGGAGAAATGCCAGCGCTTGCGAGGCAGGAGATTGCTGAGCTTTTCTTCGCATTGCTTCTTGTTCTAATCGTGGACAAGTATCAGTTCATAGCACGGAAAAAACGCGCCTACGTACTGTACGCGATCTTTGCTATGTCTCTCGTAATTTCACATTACGCACTCGCATTCATATATCTCGCGTATGTTACCATCGCGTGGCTGCTGCTCTTCCTTGTGGACAATCCTGCGTTGCGCCGGCTGCGGCGAGCAGATCTGAGCAGAGTTACAATTACTTCGCCAGCGCCACAGCGGATGGTTACACTCGTTTTTGTGGTCTCTTTCGCGATCTTCGCTATAGCTTGGTACGAGAGCTTTGGGACAGCCGCCGCCGCCTCAATTAGTCAAGTCAATGAGATGTTAAGGACTATCTTCGCGCCGCTGACGATCGCGATAGCCATTGGGGTCGGTGCTTTGCTTTACGTAAGCGCTTTCGTCCTTATCTATTTCGTTACAGCGCGGAGACAACGCCAGATGAGCACGCATTCGCGGTTTTTCAGCGCTGCGCCTTTTTCTCTTTTAGCTATACTTGCGTTTACTAGGTTGATGTTTCGCGGCGCGTCGCTGACTAGTCTTCTCCAGATTGGCACGCTGTCGCCGCTTCACGAAATCGGGTTCTTCCTGTATCTTCTGAGCGTGTTTTTCATCGTTGCCGGGCTTGGCGCGCTCGCACTAACTCGCTGCCGGCGGCGTTTTGACGC
>Ga0209048_10002626_pt1 | contig 17763 bp, 20 predicted proteins | sample FrelakmetCRP12CR_FD_187146 | JGI IMG/M metagenome (GOLD analysis project Ga0209048, IMG submission 187146) | Freshwater lake sediment microbial communities from the University of Notre Dame, USA, for methane emissions studies - CRP12 CR (SPAdes)... | ecosystem: Environmental > Aquatic >... | reverse complement strand
GCTATGCGTGAAGTTTCGTCTCAATTTGGTTCAGGGGTGGAAGGAGGCTTTGATTTAAGTCAGGTAAATAAAAAAATTATAGATCTAGGAGATGTCGATATTCATCCCTATCTCTTGTCAGGAAAACTTTTTGAAAGTAAGACTCTAAGGGAGGTCAGGGAAAGTTATAGAAATGACGGTGAAGTTCCACCCTTAGGATGGGGTAATCTCGAACGGATTCAATCTGCTTTAGAATGGATGATGGGGGAACCACTGAATACGGACGAAGAAGGATGTACAGTGATTCCTGACCTCATACCAGATTGGAAAGGAAATGTTTTCCCAGTGATTTTGGGTGGGGACCACTCACTAACCCTTCCTTGTATAAAAGCAGTAAAAAAAATCTATGGAAAAGAGAACCTGGGAATCATCTATTTTGATGCCCATCCCGACTATCTAAACAGTCGCAGCGGATTAAAAGAAACCCATGCTTCGCAAGCCCGAAGAGTCGCTGACGAAATTGGGGCCGAGAACATATTCCAGGTTGGCCTTCGCTATATCGAGCCTGAGGAATTCGAGGGCATTAACAAAGATAAAGTTCACTTTTGGAAAATGGAAGAATTAACCAATTTGCACGCAGATGTTTTTTCGGAAATGCTTTTCCGGGAAATAAAGAACCAGAAAATAAATAAGATGTATGTTTCAATTGATATCGATGTATTGGATGCAAGTGTTGCCCCGGGTACTGGAGTGCCTGAACCCGGTGGCATGAATACCCGATATCTCATCGATATCATCCAGAATCTGGGAGACTTCATCGCAAAAGAGCATACCATGGACCTGGTTGCTCTGGATTTAGTAGAGGTTGCACCGGATTGGGATATCGGAAATATAACAGCTCTCGCCGCAGTTAAAATTATCTTTGAGACGCTCGGTGCCTATTTTATATCTGAAAAAACGAAAGAGAAACAATCGCCTAGTGAAACTTAAAAGGTTTGTTTAGGGCTGAAGATAACCACGTCGTTTCCGGACTTAGTCAGTTTTGCTATGAACTATTGGTAACAAAGTCACCGATTGTTGTGAGCAAAGTGTCGCGAAACCCGTCCAAAGATTCTCGCTCGGTAACGCTATCGGGAATGGATAATAGCGGTGTCTGAAATACTTGAATCATGTTTTTTACCACCATTCACCATTCAATCGATTTAAAAATACTGCATTTTTAGTCATAAAATACCTTGTTCACCTTATATATTCTTCATCCGATTTTTATTAATATTCTAGTTGTTCCTGACCCTATGTAAACTTAACGACCTGACGGTATATTGGAAGGAGGTGAAAGGCAGTAGGCTGTGGGGGACTAAAGAGAAATGTTAAGAGATGGATGAAGCACAGGGTTTACTATTAGCCGCTCTTACCCAAGAGCCCTAAAGGAAAGGGGAGAAGAATGATGAAAAAAATTACATTCCTAAGTGGATTAGTTGGGTTTTTGATGATCTTCATCGTTTTGGTTCCAGTCATCTATGCGGCTGAAACTGTTAAAGTCACTGGAGAAATCATCGATACTTACTGTTTTGCTCTTATGGGAGCCAAAGGGGAGGGCCACCGACAATGCGCCATCGACTGTGTAAAAAAGGGCATTCCAGCAGGACTGCTCGAGGATGGCACCAATAAGGTCTATGTCTTGTTGCCCAACAAAGACAAGTCACCTCTGCCTACAGCTGTCATTGACAAGATGGCCAAGAAAGTCACCATCACGGGTAAGGTCTATACAAGCGGTGGAAGCCAATTCTTGACAATTGAATCCATCAAGTAAAGGAGCCTATGTTAGAGATCCTCCTCCCGGGAGTGCAGCACTTACAAAATATTCACCCACTGGTGATTCATTTTCCTATTGCATTTTTAGTGGGTGCTGCACTCTTCTATTTTCTATCCTGGATTTTCCGAAATCAGACTTTTGCAACAACCGCTTTTCTATTGCTCATCCTCGGAACACTTGCAGCAGGGGCTGCAGTTGGAACGGGACTCTATGCCGAGGAAGGGGTGATGGTCTCGCGCTCTGTCCGGGAACATCTTTTGGAACCGCACGAAACATTTATGCTCGTTACTTTAGGACTAAGTATTGTTTTAGGTGTCTGGGCTTCAATCGCACGGCCATTTCCAAAGAAAGGGAAATGGGTCTTTCTCCTTCTGTTTTTAGTTTTGTTGGGAATCATGACGGTGGGCGCCGATTATGGTGCCCGGATGGTGTATGACTACAATGCGGGTGGGAGCGCCTGTTCACAGCCAATCGAATTTAATAAGTGAATGGCCTTTGATTCATAAACTGGTGAGAGGACTCCAAAACCTGATCTCTGTCACGGATAACGGATTCTCCATAATGGTGCTAAAAGGGAAAGCAGAGACATTAGGGGACATAAAAATAAAGGAGGGTGATCCAAATGATAAAAGAAGAAAATATTGATAAAGTAAAAGATATGGTGAAACAACTCATTAAAACTGAGGAAGAAGTAGTTGATCTGACAGAGAAGGCGATCAACAAAGCAGAAAACGCAGCAATAAAATATTTGCTGCGGGGAATTCAGCATGATTCACGCAAACATGCGGATTTTGGTAGGGCATCTCTGGAAATCCTTGAGTTTAAGGCAGTTGTGGGGACGAAGGAAAGAGAAGAAGTCTGGGATTTATTAAAAAGACATAGCGATATGGAAAAAAAGCACAGGGAATTTGTTTCTGAAATTAAATACCTCACAAAGACACCGGCAATTCAATATCTCTTCGAACAAATATGGGGGGATGAGAAGAAACATCATATGATTCTTGAAACTTTGATGAGCAAGCGATTTGAGAAAGATCCGGAAGCTGAGTGGGGGTTTTTATTAAGCTATTAAAATTGCATGGATGCCTCCCCGTTTCTTTGAAAGAAATAGGTTACGAACTGGTAGATAACGGAACACGGGGAAAGTATGGGGGAAGAAATATATATTCGCAGCGTAACATAGTAAAAATTCATAAAGGCAAGGCGGGGTCAGAAATGGCCCTGCCTTTGTTGTACATATCTCAACCAGTCATTGTTGACTTTTAGTTTGATAAAATTTGCAGAAGTACTTTCCCCATAGAAACAGCAACTTAAAGTGATTTTTCCCCCAGAAATTGGGCGGTCTCCTCAGGAAAGGAGACATTGATATAGATGCCCGATCCCATCTCAAATCCTGCTGGGGTGGTCAATCGGGGAATAATTTGAAGATGCCAATGGTAGTAATCCTCCCCTTCATCTTTTATGGGAGAGGTATGGATGACAAAGTTATAAGCAGGATCGTTGAGTTTGGAATAAAGCCTGAATAAGGTTTCCTTTAAGACCTTTGCAAATCTTTTAGAATCCTCCACAGAGATTGAACCGAACGAGGCCTGATGCTCTTTGGGAATGATCCAGGTTTCAAAGGGAACTCGAGATGCAAAAGGCTGAAGGACGACAAACTTCTCCGTATCGATCACAATCCTCTTTTTAAAATTAAGTTCCTCCTGAATCGAATCGCAATAGACACACCTCCCATGGTCATCATAATATCGAGCGGCTTCTTCCAATTTCTTTCGAATATTGGAAGGGACGACCGCTGTTCCGACGATTTGAGAATGGGTATGATCCAATGATGTCCCTGCTGCCTCCCCATGGTTTTTAAAGATGATGATCAATTTGATCCTTGGATCTTCCCTCAAGGCAAGGTATCTCTCTCGATAGGCGAGGAGAACCTCCTCCACCTGTTTATCCTCCGTTAATGGGAAGAGTTGATTATGGATAGGGCTTCCGATGACCACCTCATGGATTCCCACTCCATCCATCATCCTGAAAAATCCCTTCTCCTCTTTTCTCTCCAGACTCCCTTCTGGAGAAAGTGCAGGAAATTTATTGGGAATGACCCTAACCCACCATCCTTTACTATCTGGTGGACCACCTTTTCGATAGGCAAGGGTTTCATGGGGGGTGAGGTGTTCGTTGCCAGGACAAAAAGGACAGTCCGCTTTATAAACGGGTTTTTCTATGGCAGGTTCGATCTTTTTAAAATCGTGAGGTCTCTTTGAACGGTTTGTCGCAATGATGACCCACTCTTTGGTGGTCGGATCCTGTCTCAATTGAGGCATAAGGACCTCCCTTTACATCGCTATGCGCATAGCCCCAAGCGCTTAGCGTTTTTATTTATGTGGCCTTAACCTAAGGCTAAAAGTAACCCTACTAAAGCACCCAGAGGGGTGGAGATGTAGGGGTTACAGGTGAAGGCTCAGGAACTTCCAATGCCTCGTAAGAGATAGCTTAACCCAAATCCCACAGAGCCACCGATGACAATACCTAATAAAATCTTCAGAATCATAAAACCTCCTTTTAATAAAGGTATCATCCCATTGCCAATAATTCAAGAAGATGATTTTTGAGTGATTTTTGAGATGAAAGAGCTTGTATTTATGGGGAAGGGTGAGTATAATTTTTTTAAATATTAGACAGAGAAGGAGGATTTAAGATGAAAAGATTGCTTTGGGTAGTCCTGTTGAGTTCTTTTTTCCTTTTTTCTTCATTGGGTCAAAGCTTGGGTCAGTCAGCCCCTCCCAAGAAAACACCTGAACTGTTGGCCCAAGGTAAAAAACTATATGAGCAGAATTGTATGCCCTGCCACGGCCCCAAGGGAGATGGGAAAGGTCCGGCCGGAGCTCTCCTCAAGCCCCCTCCCCGAGATTTTAATAGGCCTCTTAGTCAATGGACTTATTCCAAGGGAGATCTTAAAAAGGTCTTTGATGTCATCTCAAAGGGAATTCCCAACACCTCCATGGTTAAATGGGATCAGCTCTCAGAGCAGGATCGTTGGGCACTGGTTTACTTTGTGGAAGGATTTGCAACTTCGCCAACGAAGAAGAAATAAATCTCGCATAGAGCAAAGCGCATAGGGTATAGCCCCCCACCCTCTCCCTCCCCCTCGAGGGGGGAGGGTTGGGGAGGGGGTGATAGGAAAATAAATGAAAGAAATTACGTCCGAAGACCTAATGGCGAATAATGGAAAAGACGGAAAGCCGGTTTACATTTCTTTTCAAGGGAGGGTTTATGATGTGTCCAAAAGCCCTCTCTGGTCTAAAGGTCTTCACATGAATAGGCATCCCTCAGGCAAGGATCTTACTGGAGAGATCTCTGCGGCTCCTCATGGAACAGAAGTCCTTGAACGATATCCACAGGTGGGGGTTTTGAAAAAAGGAGCACCTGAAGAATTGAAACACCTTCCTCCTGTACTTCAGAATCTTCTCCAAAAGTTTCCAATGGCAAGACGCCATCCACATCCCATGGTCGTCCATTTTCCTATTGCCCTTTTGATGGCCTCCTCCCTCTTTGTCCTTCTCCATCTTATCTTTAAAAATCCTTCCTTCGAGATCACCAGTTTCTACCTTCTCATTCTGGGAGCGATCGCCTCTCCCTTTGCCATGGGCACGGGGCTTCTCACTTGGTGGATCAATTATCGATTGAAGCTAACTCTTTTTGTGAAGAGAAAGATTCAGTTTTCTATCCTCCTTCTTATTTTCGAGATCATTCTCATTCTCTGGCGGTGTGATCAATCACAGATATCCCATCCCATCTACTTCATCATGGTGGTCATCCTCACTCCCATTGTTTCCATCCTGGGTTACTATGGAGGCCAGATGACCTTTCCCGCCGAATGAAGAAAAAATTGGGGAGTTGAGGAGATAAGGTGATGGGGTGAAAGTCTTTATATCTTTTTCTCTCCAACGCCTCATCCCCCCATCTCCCTATCTATTCTTTCTTGGAGAAGGCATAGAAGATCGCGCTCGCTGCCATACCCAAAAAGCAGATGAGAAAGGAGAGGTGATAAGCCTCGGCTGGATAAGAATGACCGATACGGGGGAAGGATTCGATGACTCTTCCTAGAGCTGGCATGAAGATGGCTGCTCCGGCCATGGTAAAGAAATTGACCCACGTCATCACCGTCCCCGAAATGGTAATGGGAAAGAGTTCCTTGATGTGGGAATAGATCCCCATTCCAAAACTATTGAAGAAACCCAAGAGAAAGAAAAGAAGACCATACCAAAAGGGGTTCTCAATCTTCAGAATTCCAGTGAGAGTTGACAGACTCAGGGCATAAAGACTCAATCCCCACAGGGCTACTGCTTTTCTGGAAGGAATCGCCCTATCGGAAAAACGACCTGAGATGGGGCCTCCTATAATCCCTCCTACAGCGAGAAAAATCAGGACATTTCCTGTTTTGACAGAAGAGTATCCCTTAATATTCATCAGATAAGGTCCCAGCCACAAGCCTTGCAGGCTCACAAAGGTCCCATATCTGAAAAAGGCAACGGATGCTGCCTGCCAGAAGGACAGAGACCCCACGACAATTCGAAGGGATTGCAAAATACTCATGGTTGGTTCTACAGAAGCAGAGAGAACGGTGTCCTCCCGACTTTCTTTTTCCCTTCCTAAAATCCAGAAAACCAAAAAGGCGAGGATGACGGAGATCGTTCCGGCAATGGCGAAGGTCGCCCTCCACCCTATGGTATAGGTGAAGTAAGCCAAAGGAGAGGCACCGAGAATGTTGCCTAAAGTTCCAACAGAGATAAGGGTGCCCATAAGGGTAGCAAATTGCTTGGGAGAGAACCTTATGGTGAAGATCTTGAGGGAACCCATCAAAATGGATGCCATGCCCAAGCCGATCAAGATCCTTCCCCAAAAGGCTGTATAAAAAGAATTACTAAAAGCAAAAAGGAATGCGCCCAAGGCTCCGATTAGCATGAAACAGGAGATCATAATGCGAGGGCCTATTCGGTCGAGCATTGGCCCCATTGGAATCTGAACCAAGGCAAAGGAGTAAAAGAAAGCGCCTCCGAGTATGCCCAGGGTCTCTGCATCGAGCCCCAGATCCTGGATGAGGTTGGGAGCGATGACGGCGTTAGAAACACGATGAAACATGGAAAGGATATAGAGGGCGGAAAGAATGGAAAAGATTAAAACAGATTTTAAGAGTCGACGGGGTTCTGCCATTGAATCATTTGATTAGAAGTTTATTCATGGATCAATCAATCTCTTCTCCTTTTGGACGCTTTTCGAATCCCGGGATCAAGGGGAGAATCAAAAGGAGGATCGCTACAACCATCAGAATCAACGAGATCGGCCGAGTGAAGAAAATCGAAAAACTGCCGTGAGACATAAGGAGGGACTGACGGAGGGCATTTTCAAGCAAAGGGCTTAGAACAAAAGCCAAGATTAAAGGGGCAGCTTCATATTTAAATTTCTTCATCAGATATCCCACGATTCCAAAGATGATCATGATGGTTATTTCTACGACGCTGTTATTGACACTGTACACCCCGATGAGGCAAAAGAGCAGGATCAGGGGGAAGAGAATGGGATAGGGGATCTTTAGAATCTTCACCCATACCCCGATTAAAGGGACATTCAAGATGAGCAGCATGACATTTCCAATATACATGCTCCCGACCACTCCCCAGAATAAATCAGGGTGTTGCTTAATCAGCAAAGGTCCGGGTTTGATGTTATAGATCATCAAGGCCCCAAGCAAGATGGCCATGACCACATTAGCCGGAATCCCCAAAGTCAGGAGAGGGATGAACGACGCTTGGCTTGCAGCATTATTGGCTGACTCTGGACCTGCCACTCCCTCGATCGCTCCCGACCCAAATTTTTCTGGATGTTTCGAGAACCTCTTTTCTACAGCATAAGCTCCGAAAGAAGCGATCGTTGCACCTCCTCCGGGCAAAATGCCCAGGAAAAACCCGAGGAAAGTTCCTCTGAGGATGGATAAGATGGAATCTTTCCAATCTCTGAGTGTAGGAAGGAGGTTTGAAATTCGGGTTTTGTAGATTTCCTGTTTTGAGGCTTCATCGATGTTCAGCAAAACTTCTGAGATGCCGAAGAGTCCCATAATCACGGGGATCAGCCCGATTCCATCCATCAACGTATAGTTTCGGTAGGTAAATCTTTCAATTCCAGAAATGGTATCCGTTCCGATGGTGCCTAAAAAGATTCCTACACAGGCCGTCATCAACGCTTTAATCATGGATCCGCTGGCCAGATAGATTAAAAGAGTCAGGCCCAAGAACATCAAAGAAAAATATTCGGGGGGTCCAAATTTAAGGGCGATCATTGCCAGGGGGGGTGCAACTAACATAATCAGGATAGTGGCCACTGTGCCTGCAATGAAAGACCCGAAAGCGGCGATTCCCAATGCAGGACCAGCTCGTCCTTGGCGCGCCATCTGGTAACCATCAAGGCAAGTGACGACTGAAGCTGACTCTCCAGGGATGTTGACCAGGATCGAAGTGGTGGAACCTCCATACATTGCTCCATAATAGATTCCAGCCAGCATGATGATTGCCGTTACAGGAGACATGCGGAAGGTGGAAGGCAAAAGCAAAGAGATGGTGGCGACGGGTCCAATCCCTGGAAGCACTCCGATTAAGGTTCCGATCACACAACCGATGAAACAAAACAGGAGATTGTTCCATTGAAAGATGACTGAGAACGCAAGGGATAGGTTAGAAAACAAGTCCATCGCTAAAACCCTAGAAATCCTTTTGGCAGTTGAGTTTTTAACCACAATTCAAATACGGCATAAGACGAGATCGAAGCAATGGCACTTCCTCCAATGGCCACTAGCCACCTTTGGGGTTCCATTCCGGCACGTAAAAGGAAGACCAATAGGAGAAAGGTGCTTACCAAAAATCCCAGGATTTCTAGGCAGAATGCATAGGCAAACATGGCCACCAGAACCCAGATCAATTTTTTCCATCTTTTTTTAGGGTACCAGGATTGAACGATCTCTTCTGTTTCCTTTGATAAAAAGGCCTGGAGGAAGGCGATGATGGAAAATATTCCTAAAAAGATCCCTACCAACAATGGAAGGAATCCAGGACCTGGATTATGAAATGATCCAAAGGACAAGCGGCCCGATTCAATGCAGATATAGATGGCAAAGGCCAACCATACCAAACTGCTCATCTGGTCATATCTTCTCATACACCCAGTTCTCTCAAACAGAAATCCATGTGACCAGATTGTGCCCCGTCCCATCTGATACAGGACGGGGCACGGATTTCTCTATTCCACTTTTACACCCAACTCTTTAACGATTTTGGAAAATAGAATCTCTAAGTTTTTATACCTTTTTCTGGAATCTTCAGGGGTGCGGAAGTCGGGCCACTGCTCCACTTTCCATAGGCTTGCTTTAATCTCTTTTGAATACTTCTCGATAGCCTTCTTTTGGGCATCATAGACTCGCGCCACCATCTCCGGAGGCGTTCCTTTGGGGAAGGCGAGGGAATATGGACAATCCAATACGATTGGATATCCAAATTCTTTAAAGGTAGGCACATTTGGCAGACCTTCCAGTCTTGCCTCCTCCGCAGCAGCTAATATTCTGATGGAGCCAGAATCGAGGAGACCGGCAGCCGCTGAGACCAGCGCCGCATCGCAATGTCCTCCCAAAAGCGCGGTCAGGGCTTCGCCAGAAGATTTATACGGGATATCCACCACGTTGATACCTGCCTGCTTTTTGAAGAGTTCGAGAACAAAATCCCCGGCAGAGAGTTTTCCATAAGTGCTCACAGCGAGTTTGCCAGGGGATTTTTTTGCCTCGTCAACAAAATCCTTCAATGTTTTCCAGCGGGCCTCCGATTTCACGGCTATCCAAAAGGGGTTTTTAGAGTAGATTCCCAAAAGAATAAAATCGTCCATCGTGTAATCGAGTTTCTTGACCACAGGCGATACGACAAAAGGAGTAATACTCCCGGCTAATATCGTATAACCGTCCGTTTTTGCTTTTGCCGTAAAGGCTGCTCCCAGCGAACCTCCTCCACCGGGTTTATAAACGCTGATCAACGGTTGCCCCAGAAATTCAGCGATTTTATCCGCCATGATTTTGCTTCCCAGGTCCGTACCTGAAGCAGGTGCATAGGGAACGATCATGTTGATGGACCGGGTGGGATACTTCTCCACTCCGTGGCTCATGGAGAAACTGAGAAACACCAGGGACAAGGTGAGCAGGGAAGGAATCAAACAGGTCGTGAATAAATTTCGTGAATTTTTAACCATCGTTAAAGCCCCCTTTCATTGAAGTAGGTTTAAATTATGTTACGAGGAAATGGTTGTCAAGAAAAAATGCCAGAACGAACTTTCTTGTCCTTTGAATTATTTCTTGAATAAATGGTAAATAGTGTATTCGTTAACACTTGGGTCATTTTTCCAATCTTCAGTCAACCTTCATCGTAATAATAATGGAACCTTCTTTGAATGTCATGAGCCACCTCCTCAAAAGTGAAAGATGGGAATTAATCCGTGCCTTCCAAAGTGAAGATCGTTGGAGCGTCTACATGGGTTTGGAGTATTTCCAAAGCCCTTAGAACGTATTTGCGACGCAATGACTTTTCTTGTTCTTTGGTCAATACAGAATTTCCAACCACACAGGTGATGCTTTGACCTCGTAATATTCTATTGACACCCACCATTTGCGCGACATTCGGGACAGCAGTGATCTGAACGACAGGGACACCCTTTTTTTCAATTTTCGATGCGATCGTTGCTCCGCAACGAGTGCTCGACCCTCAGGTAGAGGTGAGGATGACCGCATTAATTCCACCCCTCTTCTTGATCTCCTCTCCCATCTCCTCTCCCATTTCAGCGCATCGTCGTGAAACCGTAGCATTCCCGGAGGTAGAAAAGAAACTTGGATGGAGCTTTCCAACCTTTCCCTCCTTGATCAGATCTCGCACAGCATCTACTGGTACCAACCTGTTGGGATCTTCCAGAATTTGAACCGGGAAATAACCCGTATGGGCAATTTCATAGTTGGATGAGTTGAAATCTTCGGGGATGAAGGTATCGATTTCATAAGTGGCCCATCGGAGATTCCCCCTTCCGCTCAGCCCATGTGGATTCCCTTTTGGGACTAACCCGCCATCACTGATCAGAATGATTTCAGAGGTAAGGAGGTTCTTAATTGGAAGAGGGGGCTCAATCTTTTCGAACTTCGGAAGGGTGACTTCACTTTCAAAGGCCTCGCCTCTCATCTTAACCAGCAACTTATTCACACTTCTTTCTGCAGCGGTTTTATCGACGTATTCATTTCTCAAGAGATGGCGAGAAAAATATTTGAACTCCTCGGGTTTTGGTAGGTTTTCCTGAGAGAGGAGATCCACTTCCTTCTCTCCGAAGATAAGTTTGAAAGCGAGCTGGGTCATATGGGCGATGCTTTCCGTCATGCCACGGGCACTGTTCCTGGTTTTGCAGATAAAGGCATGTTTCCGGTACATCTCCACACCGGGGTTTTCCTCATACATCCCTGTAATGACCGGGATGCCGAGTTTTTCACCGACAGTCTTACAGATAGCGCCACAGGCGACCCCATACCTTCCTGCTGCAAAAGCTGGCCCGGCAAAGAAGAGGTCTGGGTGATAAGGCTCAATTAACTTAAAACCCTCTTCTGCAGAGACTTCAGGATTTTTTGAAAAGGTGTTATCACCGCAGATGAGTGTCGCCATCACATCGGCCTTATTGCCAAGAGCCTTTTGCAGAGCCAGACCCGGACCCAGAGGACCTGACTTAACCATAAAACCGATATCGGCCTTCTCTTCGCCACCCACTTGGCCAAAAAATTGATTGAGATAGTGGACCACTTTTAATTTTTTTTCAGTCATCCGATCCTCCCTGAGCAGAGGTAAATTCTAATATTCTTTAACCATGATATTGGCTCCCCCAAGATGATCATGGACTCCGGCGATTAAAAACTGTTCAACATCGATCAACGGGTCCCCGGCATGTTGGACGATGGGATCCGGGCAAAAGATTTTGGTATCCGCCGTCCCTCCCAGAAAACGTTCTGCATCCAGAGGGATTTTAATTCTTTCCATGGTGGCTCCAACTGTAATGATCAGGTTGACCGCTTCGGCATTAAACAGTAAGGTCTCAGTTAATGTCCCATAACTGATCAAAGGCTGGACGAAGATGGCCGTTTTTACTCCAAGCTTCTCACACTCCTCTGCGACCAGAGCCAAATCCACATGGGGCAAACCGCCATGAATCTTTGTCAGGATCACACCCTCCGCCCCTAACACATTCTTCACCAGCTTGGAGGCCATCACCGCCTGCCTTTTCCTCGGCACAGGTTCCATATTGGCAACACCACAGACCACTCCAACAAAGATCAGGTCTTTACCATGGCGTCTGTAAAGTTCTTTAATCACTCCATGGTTTTGAATGGTATAGGTGTCAAGGGCCCTAATGGTATGGGCTCCCACCACGCCTCCGTCCAACACTTCATTGGGATGAAGGATGGTGGGCGTCAGATTTCGGACATCACTTCCATAAAAGCAGGGATCGGATATTCCGAGATGGTCATGCTGCGGGCTGTAAAGTTGATAGAAATAGGCTACTCGAGGGAGGTTCGATTTGACAAAGAGGTTTGGGATATCCAATTCATAAACTTCTACTTCATCCACAGGATGTCCTTCAGCGCACCGGGCGAGATAGACGGCTGTTTTTAAGCCAGCGATCTTCACCGCATCTTCAAAGTCGCGCTCCTCTGTTCCCGCTGCAATACGGGGTGCAATACTGATGTGTTTCATCTTTCCATATCGACTCATCTCAGCCACCAGACCCGACATATCGAGGAGGGCCGAGTATTTTCGATTCGTATATGGATTCGAGACGAGGACACCCACTCCGCGTAATGACCGGGTGCGTCCACTTCCAGCAATTTGCAATCTTCCAATGAATCCAGGAAAATCCGCTTCGACCTTGTCAATCTTGCATCGGGGTTGAACCACGTCTAAAAGATTGACGATGCGGACCCGTTCACCGGGATAAACCAAGTTAATGTCCACCGATTTGATTCGACTGTCCTTAAGAAGAATCTCTTCCAACTCTTTGAGATTGACATATAAAACTCGATCCTTCACATAGGTTTTGGACCCTGGTTGTAAGTCATGGATGTCAATGGATTGAATCTCAAGTCTCATGCGAACCTCTTTGGATTGTAAACGGATGGATTTAGGTTTTGGATTTTTCCACCCCTGTTCAATAAGAACCTTCCGTGACCAAAGGAACATCCATCTTGATTAAGGCTCCTGAAATCTCATGAGCCGTTCTCATGACTTGGGGGGCTAAGGTCTTCTCCATTTGGCTTCTGCTGTATTCTGTCGTGGGCACAGCAATGTTGATGGCGGCCACGGCATAGCCATGTTGATCTACAATGGGAGCTGCTACAGCCCTGTTTCCAATCGAAAGTTCTTCGTCATTGATCGCATAACCTTTCTTCCGAACTTTACCCAATTCCTCGAGGAATTTATCTAAACGAATGATGGTATGAGCCGTCAGAGGCTTAAACTTCAATCTCTTAAGAATGGATTGGTTTTTTTTGGGTGGGCCCATGGCCATGAGGATTTTCCCCATGGCCGTGCAATACACGGGAAGTTTGGTGCCTATCTGAATATCAAACGGGAGATACTTTCTCTTTCTGATCCGGATGAGGTAGATCATCTCTACACCTTCTAATATGGATAAATTCACCGTCTCTTGAACCTCTTTGAAAAGACTCTCAAGGTAATATTGAGCGACTTCCTGCCAAGCCAGCCCGGAAATATAAGAATGTCCCAGGGTGAGTACCTTCGGGGTGAGGTGATATCTTCTTTGTCCATCCTTCTGAATAAATCCTAGTTCAGTCAAGGTATAACAGAGGCGAGTGGCCGTGGTATTGTTAGCCCCCAATGCGTTGGCGATTTCAGAGAGCGTGAGAGGATGACCCGCTTCCGCAAAGGCTTGGAGAACGGATAATCCTTTGGATAAGGAGCTAATAAAATAACGCGGTTTTGAAATTTGCAAATTATGCATAGCGTAAATAAGTTTTGCAATGTTCAAAATTATCCTAAGCCCTTAACTCCTGCTTGTCAAGCTTTTTTACCTCTCCTCGTGTGTTTGCAAGGGAAGGGTTCGTCACCTTGCCTTCTCATCCTCAAAGAAATTTTTTAATTTCCTTCGGTTTTTTCCACGGTCTTTCGAATGCGGCTAATAAGAGGAAGGACTGGGAGAAGGAGGATGAGGGTCACTGCTCCCAAAATAACTAAGCAGATTGGCCTTGTGAAAAAGATCATCCCGCTTCCACCCGACATCAGGAGCGACTGCCGGAGAGAGTTATCCATGAGCGGTCCAAGCACCATAGCGAGGACCAGAGGGGCTCCGTCGTACTTGAACTTTTTCATCAGGTAGCCAAGAACTCCAAAGATGAGCATGAGCCCAATCTCCATCGGATTGTTATTCAGACTGTATGCCCCAATGAGGCAGAAGAGGAGGATGAGAGGGAACAATACCGGGTAAGGAACCTTCAGGATTTTGACCCATATGCCAATGAGTGGAAGGTTGAGGACGAGGAGCATGACATTTCCGATGTACATGCTCGAGATCACCCCCCAGAAGAGATTTGGGTTGGATGCAATGAGCCTCGGGCCTGGGGGCATGTTGTAGATCATCAGGGCGCCAAGCAAGATCGCCATGACTGCATTGGACGGAAGCCCGAGTGTGAGAAGAGGAATGAACGCCCCTGCTGTGGCAGAATTATTTGCGGACTCAGGACCAGCAACCCCTGCGATGGCCCCCTTTCCAAATTCCTCGGGGTGTTTAGAAAGTTTTTTCTCTACCCCATAGCTTACGAAGGAAGAGATAACCGCTCCTCCACCGGGTAAGATGCCGAGGAAAAAGCCAAGTCCGGATCCTCGGAGAATCGGCCAGATCGACTCTTTCCAATCCTGGAGGTTAGGGAGAAGCCCTTTGAACTCAGTTTTGAAGATCTCCCGTTTACTCAACTTCTCCTCTACATTCAAGAGAACCTCTGAGATCCCGAAAAGTCCCATGACGACAGGAACGAGTCCTACCCCATCCAAGAGAATGTCCCATCCGAAGGTAAATCTCGGCCGTGCAGTGATGAGGTCGAGACCAACGTTTCCAACCACGACCCCGAAGCATGCCATCATAAGAGATTTGAGCATGGAGCCCCCGGCTAAGAAGGTAAGTACGGTAAGGCCGAGAACCATCAGTGAGAAATATTCAGGAGGGCCGAACTTGAGGGCCATGGCAGCGAGAGGCGGAGCCATAAAAGCGAGCCCAACCACCCCCAATGTTCCTGCGATAAACGAGCCGAATGCTGCGATTCCAAGTGCTGGACCCGCTCTTCCCTTCCGGGCCATCTGGTATCCATCGAAGCATGTCACCACAGAAGCTGCTTCACCAGGAATGTTTACGAGTATGGAAGTTGTGGATCCCCCATACATGGCACCATAATAAATACCTGAAAGCATGATGATCGAGGCAACGGGTGAGACATGGAAGGTTGCGGGTAGGAGAAGAGAAATCGCAGCCACAGGCCCGAGACCTGGAAGCACTCCCACGAGTGTTCCGATCAGAACCCCAATGAAGCAGAAAAGAAGGTTCATCGGCTGAAGCGCGATCCCGAGGCCAAAGAAGATGTGGTGAAGGATGTCCATAGAGAATTCAAATTTAAAGTTTAGAATTTAAAGTTAAGAATTTGAAACTCATAACTCTAAAATCCCAATACTCCTTTTGGGAGTTGAGCCTTGAGCCAAATCTCGAAAATAATATAAGAGCCAGCCGTGACAAGGAACGACATGAGAAAGATAGTTTTAAGGCGATAGGACCCTTTGACTCGAAAGAGGAGAGATAGAAGGAAGAAGGTGCCGATCAGAAATCCTACAGGTTTGAGTAAGAAGGTGTAGGCGACAAGAAGAAAAATGACATAGAGAACCTTCCCCGTCTCGAGACCGGCCCATAGACTTTGAAGACTGATCCGTGTCTTTTGATCCCTAAAGGAGAAGAAAAATAGGGTAAGCGATAAAATGATTAGAATCGCACCGGCAAAGAAAGTAATAAAACCTGGGCCTGGCTCGTGGAGATTGCCGAAGCCATACTTCAGAGAGCAGAGAGCGATCCCAATTCCAATAACAAGCCAGAAAAGGCTCGAAGATTGGTCCGGGTTTCTCATTCGGAGTCCAATCCCTTCTGAGATTAATTTGTTATCAAAGCAAGGAAACCCCGCCCCGTTAATCTTTCTTGTAAATGCCCAGTCCGAGTTCTTTGAAGAGCTTTCCATTTAACTCATAGTCTTTTTTAATGATCTGGATCAACTCTTCGCTCTCCTTGATGTCATGAGGGTAGCTGAGCCGCTTGAGAACCTCCTTTACTTCCTCTGTCTCCGAAGCCTGCCGGAAGGCTTTACTGAGCGTTGTGATCACCTCTTTCGGAGTATTGGCCGGGGCATAAAGTAGAATGATGGCCTGAACTGAAAAATCGTAGCCCTTCTCCTTAAGCGTGGGCACGTTTGGATAGAACGGCATTCGTTTGTCATTCCAGCAGATGAGGAGTCTCATGCTCCCGGCGTCAACCTGTTCCCTCCACTCCGGCGTCTGGGAAGTTGCTTCAACATGTCCGCCCATCACGGCTGCCACGGCTTGCGGGCTCGTGGAGAACGGTACGTGCGTCCATTTAATTTTCTCTTTCATTGCTAAGAACTCCATCGCCAGGTGCTGCCCGGTCCCGACGCCCGATGTGCTGTACCTGATCTTCCCAGGATTTGCTTTTGCGTAGGCAATAAATTCCTCAAAGGTTTTCCAGGGAGAATCGCTCTTCACGGCAAGGCCATAAAGATAATACGAATAACTCATAATCGGGATGAAATCTTTGAGTGGGTCTTGGGCATTATAAGGGACCGGCTGCAGGTGAGGAATCCGGCCCAGGGTGGCAGAACTCGTATTGGCAATGGTATATCCATCCGGCTTTTCGGCCCTCAGCCGGCCAAGAACCAGGGTTCCACCTCCTCCCGTGACATTAGAGACCAGGATGGGCTGCTTTAATGCCTTGGAGGCGATGTTCGCTATCGCTCTTTGGCTGATGTCGGTTCCAGACCCACCTCCCCAACCCACCCAAAGGTTGATCGGTTTGGAGGGAAAAGTATCCGCCCAGGATTCACCCCTGACAAAAATGAATAAAGTAATCAACAATAAAATAACTAAAAGTACTCTATTCATACAAAACTCCTTTCTTTTTGGTCTCTATTCTGTTTTTCAATTTACTAAAAAGGTCTATTTTGTCAAGTGAATTTACAGAATCAAAAAAGAATGGAGTTAATCAAGTGGATGGCTTCTCATCTACTTCAACCATAGAAGGTGTTTTAAAAGATTGGCCAATTTAAAAGGAAAAGACCTTAGCTTTAAAGAATTGCGGATTGAGGGATTCGGGAATTAAGGAATTGGGGAATTTAAGAATTAAGAATTCCTCAATCCCTAAATTCCAGGATTCAGAAATTCACTAAATTTTTTCAAACATATCTTTAGGAGCACCGCATACAGGGCAGACCCAATCGTCAGGGAGTTTATTAAAAGGGGTGTTTGGAGAGATACCACCATCGGGATCACCTTTTTCTGGATCGTAAATATATCCGCAGACATTACATTTCCATTTTTCCATCTCTTTTCCCCTCCATCCGACGTCGCGATCGTCCGATCAAATTTTCATTTAATCTATTTGTCATGAAGTTTTAATTATTTCAGAATCTCATCGTCATAGATTTTTTCCAGTCTCAGTTTGTGCTTGGCTTCTTCATTAGCCAAGAGGCTAAAGAGTTTTTTCAAATTTTCGTCTTGATTCGATTGATTCATGTTGTTGTAAAGTTTGAGAGCCCTCTCTTCCATTTTGATGGCTATTCGAAGGATGTCCGCATA
>Ga0209048_10002625_pt1 | contig 17765 bp, 15 predicted proteins | sample FrelakmetCRP12CR_FD_187146 | JGI IMG/M metagenome (GOLD analysis project Ga0209048, IMG submission 187146) | Freshwater lake sediment microbial communities from the University of Notre Dame, USA, for methane emissions studies - CRP12 CR (SPAdes)... | ecosystem: Environmental > Aquatic >... | reverse complement strand
CCCCCGCCACGCCGGTCACCCGGCGCCCTCGCCGCCGGTCCCCGACCGGGCGCCGACGGGTGCCCGCCGGTCCGCGGCCCTCGTGCTGGTCGCGCTCCTCGTCGCGGGCCTGGTGGCCGACCGTCTGCTGGGCGCCCCGCCGGCCGCCCAGGCGAGCCCTGCCGCTCCGGCCCAACCCTCGCTGGCGCCGCCGGGGGCGCTGTCGTCGACCTGGTTCTGCCCGGGCCTGCCGGCCAGCCCGGGCGCCGCTCCCCGGGGCCGGCTGATCATCGCCAACCCGGGCCCGACCGACCTCCGGGTCACCGAGACGTTCGTGCGCAGCGAGGGCGCGCCCGTGACCGCCTCCGGGGTCGTGGCCGCGAGCACCCGGACCACGGTGCTCCTCGACCAGGTGGCGCCCGCCGCCTTCACCGCCGCCACCGTGACGATGGAGGGCTCGGCAGGGGCGGTCGAGCAGCAGGTGCAGGGCCCGCAGGGGGACAGCATCACCCCGTGCTCGACGGCGTCGTCGGACCGGTGGTACACGGCCGCGGGGCGGACCGACGCCTCGGCGACGCTCCAGCTGTCGCTGTACAACCCGTTCCCGGGTGACGCCATCGTCGACCTGCGCTTCGCGACCGACCAGGGCCCGACCAGCCCCGACGCCTACCAGGGCCTGGTGGTGAAGGGCCGCAGCCTGCTGGTCGTCAACGTCGGGGACCGGGTCAGGATCAGGGCCGCGGTGGCGACGACGGTGACGGTCCGCTCCGGCCGGCTCGTCGTCGACAAGCTCCAGACCGAGCCGGCCGTCCCGGGCGGGCTGTCCCTGACCCTGGCCGCGACCGCCCCCGGCCTGACCTGGTGGTATCCGAGCGGGGGGATCGCCACGGGCGTCACCGAGCACTTCGAGCTGTTCAACCCCGGCCGCCGGGAGGCACAGGTCGACGTGGCGCCGATCCTCGACAAGGGCTCGGCCGCACCGTTCTCCCTGACCGTGCCACCTGGCGACCGGCTGAGCCTCGCCGTCGACCAGGAGTCCAGGATCCCGGCCGGGGTCGGCCAGGCCTGGCTGGTGGCGTCCGCCAACGGGGTCCCGGTCGTCTCGGAGCGGATCATCGAGAGCGGGGCGCCCAACGCCCGGACGGGGGTGTCCGACACGTTCGGGGCGCCCCGGCCCGCCACCCGGTGGGTCTTCGCCGCCGGCTCGGCGGCGTCCGGTGGTGACGAGTGGCTGGTGCTGCTCAACCCCGGCGACCGTCCGGCCCGGGTGTCGGTCACGCTCTTCGGTGGGGGGCAGGCCCAGCGCCTCCCCGGGTTGGCGCCGTTCACGCTGGACCCCGGTACCCGCCGGACCGTCCGTCTGGCCGACGAGGTGCCGAACGCCGACGGCGCTCTCGACGTCACCGCCGACCGCCCGATCGTGGCCGAACGGGACCAGCGTCAGGTGGCCGGGCCCGGGATGTCCGACGCCATCGGCGTCGCCGGCCCGTAGGCCGGACGGCCCAGCAGAGGGCGCCGGGGCCGGGCGCCACCGACCGAAGGGAGCATCAGCATGGAGCAGCGACTGTCCGACGTCCGGCCGGCCACGGGTGACGCACCCCAGGGACCCCTGGCCTTCCCGTGCCCCCGGTGCGACCGCCCGACCGAGGCGACCTACTGGGGGCCGTGTCCCAGCTGTCGTGACGAGCTGGCGGCCCGGCTCGAGCGCGAGGGCCGCGACGTCGAGGTCGTGGCCTACGAGCCCACGATGAACGTGGTTCCCAACCAGGTGGCCACGAAGGAGTGACCCTCGGCCCCCCGCCGGGGGCCCGCCGACCGAGCGGCGGCCGCCGCCTCGGCCGCTGCATAGTGGTGGCGTGGAACGGGTCCTGATCGCCTCGGCGCTGGTCGTGGTCGCCGCCGCCGTGGCCGTGATCCTCAGCCGTCGCCGCCCGCAGCCGCCGACCCAGGCGCGGGTTCCGATCCCCGCCCAGCTCGACCGGGCCGACTTCCCCGGCGCCGACCGCCCCTGGTTGCTGGTGGTGTGGACCTCGGCCACCTGTGACTCGTGCGCCCAGGCCACGGCCCGGGCCCGCCCGCTCGAGAGCCCGCAGATCGCCTACGTGGAGGCCCCCTGGCAGGAGCGCCGGGATCTGCACGACCGCTACGGCATCGACACCGTTCCCCTGATCGTGCTGGCCGACGCCGAGGGGGTCGTGCGGGTGTCGTTCGTCGGGACGCCCAGCTTCACCGAGCTGGCCGGGGCCGTGGCCGCCGCCCGCGAACCGGGTCCGATGGCCACCCCCGGGCTCGGCCACCCACCGCCCGGCGAGTCGGACCGGGCCTGACCGCCGACGCGGGGGGCCCGAGCCCGGTCGGCGGGGCCCGTCAGGTCGTCAGGTCGGGCCCGAGGCCCCGCTCCTCGGCTGGGCCGCCGTAGGCGCCGCCGGACCACGCGCCCCAGGCCACCACGGGCTCACCGGCCACCTGGCCGGTCGCCGCCTCGGCCTTCGCCTCGTCCGCGACGGGTTCCTCGACCGCCCTCGCTTCCGGCACCGGGCCCGAGGTGGCGTCCTGCCCGTTGCCCGCCGTCCCCGGTGCGGGCGCGACGTCCTCGCCGCGGGCCCGACGGGTCGCCTCGTCGACCAGGCGAGCGACGGCGGCGCCGTCGACGGTCTCGGACACGAGGAGGGCGCCGGCGACGGCCTCGAGTCCGGCCCGGTGCGCAGACAGCACCTCCATGGCCCGGTCCTCCTGCTGACGGAGGATGCGCTCGACCTCCTCGTCGATCACCCGGGAGGTCTCGTCGCTGTAGTCACGGGTGTGCATCAGGTCCTCACCCAGGAAGACCTGGCCCTGGGAACCCCACGCCATGGGGCCCACGCGGTCGCTCATGCCCCATTCCCGCACCATCTTGCGGGCCAGCTCGGTGTTGCCCACCAGGTCGTTGTTGGCGCCGGTCGACAGGCTCCCGTAGATGATCAGCTCGGCCACCCGTCCACCCATGCGCACGGCCAGCGATTCCTCGATGTACTCGCGGGGGTAGATGTGGCGCTCCTCCATGGGCAGCTGCTGGGTCACCCCCAGGGCGAGGCCGGTGGGCAGGATCGTCACCTTGTGGACCGGGTCGGCGTGGGGCAGGAGATAGGCGAGCACGGCGTGGCCGGCCTCGTGGTAGGCGACCCGCTCCTTCTCCTCGTCGCTCAGGGCCATGGACTCCCGGCGCTGGCCCATGAGCACGCGGTCGCGGGCGGCCTCGAAGTCCTGCATGTGGACCCACTCGCTGCCGCGACGAACGGCGTGGAGCGCGGCCTCGTTGACGAGGTTCGAGAGCTCGGCGCCGCTCATCCCGGGCGTCCCCCGGGCCAGCACGTCGATGTCGACGTCGGCAGCGATCCGCTTGTCCTTGCAGTGGACCATGAGGATCGGCTTGCGCTCCTCGAGGTCGGGGAGGGGCACCACGATGGAGCGGTCGAAGCGGCCAGGTCGGAGGAGGGCCGGGTCGAGGATGTCGGGGCGGTTGGTGGCGGCCATCATCACGATGCCCTCGGTCGTCTCGAAGCCGTCCATCTCGGCCAGCATCTGGTTGAGGGTCTGCTCCCGCTCGTCGTGACCGCCGCCCAGTCCTGCGCCCCGCTTGCGGCCGATGGAGTCGATCTCGTCGACGAAGATGATGGCCGGCGCCTGCTTGCGGGCGGTCTGGAACAGGTCCCGGACCCGGGCAGCCCCCACACCCACGAACATCTCCATGAAGTCGGACCCGGTGACCGAGACGAAGGGCACCCCCGCCTCCCCGGCGACGGCCCGGGCGATGAGGGTCTTGCCCGTGCCCGGTGGCCCGACGAGCAGGACGCCCTTGGGGATGCGGGCGCCGATCTCCTTGAAGCGGGCCGGGGACTTCAGGAAGTCGACGACCTCGTTGATCTCCTGCTTCACCCCCTGGTAGCCGGCCACGTCGGCGAACGTGGTCTTCGGCCGCTCGGTGGTGTACACCTTCGCCCGGCTGCGCCCGATCGACATCAGGCCCGTCATCTGGCCCTGGGCACGGCGCCCCATCCACAGGTACAGGACGATGATGCCCCCGAAGAGCAGGACGATCGGCAGCAGGCTGAGGAGGGGGTTGCTCGTCGGGGTGTGGTAGCTGACCTTGACCCCGTGGGACTGCAGCTCGTGGTCGAGGTCCGTGGCGCTGCCACCGGCGGGGTTCGGTCCCGTCACGCTGTACGCGGAGCCGTCGGTGAGCTTGCCGGTGATGTGGCCGTCGTTGTTGTTGATGTTGGCGGTCTGAACCTTCCCGGCCTTGATGTCGGCGGTGAAGTCGTTGTAGCTCAGGCTCCTGGCCGACCCGCCCGAGATCAGCATCGGGAGCACGACGGTGGCGAGGAGGAGGCCGATGACCACGATCACGACCCAGCGCCACCCCGGCTCCGGCGGCTTCGCGGATCCCCCGGGCTGACGCTCGGGGGATCCGGGCCGCAGGTCGGGCGGGGTACGGCTCATGTCCACCATGGTACGGCCCCCGGTGGGCCAACCCCGGTCGCACGCGTCGGGTGGGGGCGCGGCCCGGTGCCCGGTACGCTTGGCCGGTGACCCCGGCGCGTCCCGAGACGAGCGCACCGACGAGCGGATCGCCCCGCCCCGCACGCAGGTGGGCGATCACCCCCGGGCCTGGACGCGGTCGGTCGGCCGACACGGCGGCCCCGTGGGGGCTCGGGTGGGCGCTGGTGGCCTTCGCCGTCAGCATCGTGGCGGCGACCCTCCTCGCGGGCGTCGCCGTGTCGCTCGGCGCGGGCGTCAACGACCCGGTCACCACCACCGTGAGCTTCCTCGGGGAGTGGGTGGGCTTCGTCGGCGTGCCCGTGTTCCTCAGCCGGACCCGAGGCTCGGGTCGGCTCGCGACCGACTTCGGGCTCCGGCTCGGCGGTCCCGGCGACCTGGGGGTCGGGCTGCTCGTCGGGTTCGGGCTCTTCGGGCTGGTCGCGGCGTACAGCGTCGTGCTCCGCCAGTTCGACCACGCCAACCTCGGCCACGAGGCCCAGCAGCTGTCCGGCCACGGCCTCGGCCTGGGGTTCGCCGCCTTCGCCCTGGTCGCGGTCGTCGGCGCACCCATCGCCGAGGAGCTCTACTTCCGGGGACTCATCCAGCCGGTGCTCCAGCGCCGGATCGGGGCGATCGCCGGCTGGATCGCCACGTCGGTCATCTTCGGGGTCGTGCACCTCGCCGGGAACCCGGCCGAGGCCGTCCCGCCGCTGGTCCTGGTCGGGCTCGCCGTCGGGCTCCTCGCCTGGCGCACGGGCCGGCTGGGTCCCGGGATCGTGGCCCACATGACGTTCAACGGGATCACGGTGGCCGCCCTGGCGCTGTCCCGGTAGCGGGCTGACCGCGAGGGTGGGTCGATCGGCCCATCAAGGGCGGGACCGGCCCTGCCGACAGCACACACGAGGCCGGGGAGGGTCCCGTCGCTGCCGAGCAGGAGGTCCATGGTCGTGCGTTGTCCGACGTGCGCGAAGCGCACGCTCATCGCCATTGGCGTCACCATCGGCGAGGACAGGGTGACCATGCACAGCTGTTCCCAGTGCGGCACCCGCTGGTGGGAGCACGAGGGTCGGCGGCTCGAGCTTCCGAAGGTCCTGGAGCTCGCCGCCGGTCGACGCTGACCGCACCGCGGGCTGCCGTGGGGTGGGGCGGTCGGGAGGGGCGGGCCGGGTAGGCTTGGCGCTGCGGTGGACCCGGACGTCCGCCGTCGGCCGTGCCCCCGCTCCCGGGTGGGCCGGCTGCCGACACTCTCGCACGGACGGGGAATGACGCGTCTCGCTGACTGGGCCACCCGCCCACGGGGGATCGAGGAGTGGGCCCGGCTGGTCGTGACCGCGCTGGTCCTCCTCGCCTGCCCGCTGTTCGTCCTGGGCGCCCTCCACCCGAGCAAGGTGTTCCTCGACACCACGCCGGCGGGCGGGGACATGGGTGCCCACGTCTGGGCCCCCGACTACCTGCGCCACCACCTGTTCCCCCATCTCCGCCTCTCGGGCTGGACCCCTGACTGGTACAACGGCTTCCCCGCCCTGACCTTCTACTTCCCGGGGCCCTACCTCGTGATCGCCCTGCTCAGCTACGTCCTGCCCTACGGGGTGGCGTTCAAGCTGGTCTCGGTGTCGGGCGTCGTCTGCCTGCCCCTGGCGGCCTACGGCTTCGGCCGGCTCACCGGCATGCGGTTCCCCGGTCCGCCGTTGCTCGCCATCGCCGCGGTCCCGTTCCTCTTCGATCGCTACTTCACGATCTGGGGTGGGAACATCGCCTCCACCCTGGCCGGCGAGTTCGCCTTCTCGATCTCCCTGTGCTTCGCCCTGTTGTTCATCGGGGTGTTCTCGAAGTCCCTCGACACGGGCCGGTACCGCTGGCTCGCGGCACTCCTGTTCGCGGCCACGCTCCTCTCCCACCTGCTGCCCACGTTCCTGGCCCTGGCCGGTGCCGTCATCGTCTGGCTCCTGAGGCCCAGCCGCAGGCGGCTGGGCCGGGCCGTGCTGATCGGGGCCGTGGGCCTGGCCATCACCGCCTTCTGGCTGTTGCCGTTCGCTGTCCGCCTCGGCTACTCGAACGACATGGGCTGGGAGCGCTCGACGGCCTTCGCCAAGGGCCTGTTCCCGTTCCTCTGCAGCAGCACGCGCACGGACCCGAGCATCAACTGCCCCGCCTACAACGTCGTCCACCCCTACACGGCCCACCTCGAGCTGGTGGTCGGCCTCGCCGCGGCCGGTGCGCTCGCCGGCATCGTGCTCCGTCGGCGGACCACCCTGGTGATCGTCGGGCTCGGCGTGCTGTTCGCGGGCCTGTTCCGGTTCATGCCGCAGGGCACGCTCTGGAACGCCCGCATGCTGCCGTTCTGGTACCTCATGCTCTACTTCGCCGCGGCAACCTGTGTGGCGGAGGCGGCGCTCGCCCTCGGGGTCCTGTTCGGCCGGGCACCCCGTGGCGGTGGGGCGGGCCTCGGCCCTGCGGAGGCGGACGGCGCCGACCTGACGGTCGTCCCTGTCGACGGCGATGGCGCCGCCGTGCCCCGGGAGGCCCTCGACCTCGTGCCCAGCCAATGGCCGGGCATCATCGCACCCGTCGTGGTGGGCCTGCTGGTCCTGGCCTTCGTCGGCCAGTCGCTCCCCGACTACGGGGGCGTCGTCCATCTCCTCGTGCGCAACGTCCCCATCGGAGGCGCCGACCAACGCCGCACCGAGAACTTCGTCAGCGGCTGGGCGAACTGGAACTACTCCGGCTACGAGCGCAAGCCCGCCTACCCCGAGTACCGGGACGTGGTCGACACCATGGCCCGGGTCGGCCGCCAGGACGGCTGTGGGCGCTCGCTCTGGGAGTACGAGAGCGAGGAGGACCGGTTCGGCACCCCGATGGCCCTCATGCTCCTTCCCATGTGGACGAACGGCTGCATCGGGAGCGAGGAAGGCCTGTTCTTCGAGTCCTCGGCCACCGTCGCCTACCACTTCCTCAACCAGTCCGAGCTGTCCCCGGCACCGTCGCGGGCGATGCGGGGCCTCCCGTACCGGGACTTCAACATCGTCGACGGGATCAGGCATCTCCAGCTCCTGGGCGTCCGCTACTACCTCGCGGTCTCGCCGAGCACCCAGACCGCCGCCCGTACCCTCACGACCGGGGACCACCCGGCCCTGCGCCTGGTGGCCTCGACCCGCAACCACCAGGTCACCTACACCCGCAGCGGCACGACGAAGGCCGAAGACCGCCACTGGGAGGTCTACGAGGTGGCCGAGAGCGATCCGGTGGCGCCCCTCTCCTACCAGCCCGTGGTGATGACGGGCGTTCCGACGGCGGGCAAGGGGTGGGTCAAGCTGGCCACCGACTGGTACCAGGACTCCTCGCGCTGGGACGTGCCACTGGCAGCCTCGGGCCCGGCATCGTGGACCCGGGTGAAGGGGGCCGACCCCAACCCGCCCCGGACACCCGTGCACCCGGCGGTGATCGCCAACATCCGCACCACCGACGACGCGATCAGCTTCGACGTCGATCGCCCGGGCAGCCCCGTCCTGGTGAAGACGTCGTACTTCCCCAACTGGCAGGCGGTCGGGGCGCACGGCCCGTGGCGGGTCACCCCCAACTCCATGGTCGTGATCCCGACGTCGACACACGTCGAGCTGCACTACGGGTTCACACCGGTGGACAACGCCGGCCGCCTGCTGAGCGCGGGTGGGCTGGTGGCGGCCGGGCTGCTCTGGTGGCGGGAGCGCGAGGCTTCCCACCCCGGTGGCGAGGATGCTGGCGCCCAGGACGCCGCCGCCGAGGGTGCCGCCCCCGAGGGTGCTGCCGCCGAGGGCGGTGCCGGCGAGGACGGTGCCGGCGAGGACGGTGCCGGCGAGGGCGGTGCCGGCGAGGACGGTGCCGGCGAGGGCGGTGCGGGCGAGGACGTCGCCGAGGTCCAGGCGGGCCCGGAGCGGCTGCCCGGCCCGGCGAACTGGTGAGCCGGACGTCCGGCGGCCCGCCCCGCCTCCCGGCCGCGCCCCACGCGCCCGCACCCGGGCGGCCGCGGCTCTCGGTCGTGGTCCCCGCCTTCGGGGAGGAGGCCCGGATCGCCCGGACGGTCTCGACCCTCCGGACGGCCCTGGTCGGAACCGGCGACGACGGGGTGGAGCTGGTCGTGGTCGACGACGGGTCCCCGGACGCCACTGCCCGGCGGGCCGAGGAGGCCGGGGCGGACCGGGTGATCCGCCTGCCGGTCAACCGGGGCAAGGGGGCGGCGGTGCGTGCCGGCGTCCTCTCGGCGACGGGGTCCACGATCGTGTTCACCGACGCCGACCTGTCGTATCCACCGGCCCAGCTGATCCGCCTGCGCGACGAGGTGGAGCGGGGCTGGGACGTGGTCGTCGGGAGCCGCCGTCACATCGACACGCGCACCCTCATGCGATCCGGTCGGCTCCGGGAGGTGAGCGGGCGGGTCTTCAACCTGTTCACCCGAGCGGTGCTGTCCCGACCGTTCGGCGACACCCAGTGCGGCCTGAAGGGCTTCCATCACGACGCGGCCCACCGGCTCTTCTCGCTCGGGCTGATCGACGGGTTCGCCTTCGACGTCGAGCTGCTGTGGCTGGCCGAGCACCTCGGACTGACCGTGGAGGAGGTCGCCGTCGAGCTCGACAGCGCCGACGGGTCGACCGTCCGGCTCTCGGTCGATGCCCTCCGGATGCTTCGGGACCTGGCCCGGATCCGGCGACGGGAGGCCGCCGGCGCGTACGGCCCCCGGGCCGTCGGGTGAACGGCGCCGGGCGGGCGCGTGGAGACGACGCGAACGCCACGGTGGACCGGGGAGGGGGCCCGTCCGCCGAGTAGAGTCCGAGGCGCCATGAGCGCCATCGACGCGGTCTTCAAGGCCTACGACATCCGCGGCACCGTGCCCGACCAGCTCGACGCCGACCTGTGCCGACGGGTCGGCGCCGCGTTCGCCCGGTTCGCCGCCTCGCCCCGCGTCCTCGTCGGGCGGGACATGCGCCCCTCCGGCGTGGCGCTGTCCCGGGCCTTCATCGAGGGCGCCACGTCGGCCGGTGCCGACGTCGTCGACCTCGGGCTGGCGTCGACCGACCTGCTCTACTACGCCGCCGGCGTGCTCGACGCCCCCGGGGCCATGTTCACGGCGTCCCACAACCCGGCTCAGTACAACGGCATCAAGCTGTGCCTGGCGGGCGCCAAGCCGGTCGGCGAGGAGAGCGGCCTGGCGGAGATCAAGGCGGCCGCGGCGGCCGACGTCGGCCCGCCGGCCGCGATCCGGGGCTCAGTCACCGAGCGGTCGCTCATCGACGACTACGCCGGCCACGTCCAGGGGTTCCTCGGGGACCGCACCGCGGTGCGCCCCCTGAAGGTCATCGCCGACACGGCCAACGGGATGGGTGGCCTCGTCGTGCCGCGGGTGTTCGCCGGGCTGCCCTTCGATCTGGAGATCCTCTTCGGCGAGCTCGACGGGACCTTCCCGAACCACCCCGCCGACCCCATCCAGCCGGAGAACCTCCGCGACCTCCAGGCCCGGGTGCTCGCGGCCGGCGCCGACATCGGGCTCGCGTTCGACGGCGACGCGGACCGGGTCTTCCTCGTCGACGAGCGGGCGCAGCCCGTGTCGGGTTCGCTGACCACGTCCATGGTCGCCGCCGCCATGCTCGACCGGACGGGGCCGGGACCGGTGATCCACAACCTGATCTGCTCGAAGGCGGTCCCCGAGGTCATCCGCGAGCACGGTGGCACGCCGGTGCGGACGCGGGTCGGCCACTCGTTCATCAAGGCGGTGATGGCCGAGACCGGTGCGGTGTTCGGTGGCGAGCACTCCGGCCACTACTACTTCCGGGACAACTACCGGGCCGACTCGGGCCTCATCGCCTCCATGGTCGTGCTGGGCATGCTCTCGGCCGCCGGCCAGCCGCTGTCTGAGCTCCGTCGGCCGTTCGAGCGCTACGCCGACTCCGGCGAGATCAACTCGACGGTCGGCGATCCGACAGCCGTCATCGAACGCGTCGCCGCCCGGTACCGCGGCGCGGCGCAGGACCGCCTCGACGGCCTGACGGTCGATCTGGGGGACTGGTGGTTCAACCTTCGCCCGTCCAACACCGAGCCGCTCCTGCGCCTCAACCTGGAGGCGGCGGACCGGTCGGCGTGCGACGCCCACGTGGCCGAAGTGCTGAGCATCATCCGAGGCGAGGGGTAGCCCATGGCACTCGACCCGCTGCTGCTCGACATCCTCGCCTGCCCCGAGGACCGCGGTCCGCTGTACTACCTCGAGGACGAGGACACCCTCTACAACCCCCGGCTCCACCGCCGCTACGCCATCCGTGACGACATCCCGATCATGCTGATCGACGAGGCGGAGACCGTCGACGACGCCGAACACGAGCGCCTCATGGCGAAGGTCGCAGCCGAGGGTCTCCGGCCCACCTTCGACGAGGCCGGAGGCCCGGAGGCGTGAGGACGTCGGCACCGGCTGGCGCGCCGGACAGCGACGGCATGTGGGAGGCCACGGCCGCCCTGCCCGACCAGGTCGCGCTGGGCGCGGCCACCGCCGCCGAGGTGGCCGCCGCCGGGGGCCTGCCACCCGCCGAGGGCCTGACGGGTGTCATCGCCATCGGAATGGGCGGGAGCGGCATCGGCAACGACGTGCTCGCGGCCATCGCCAGCCCCCTGCTGCCCCTGCCGGTGGTCGTGGGGAAGGACTACGAGCTGCCCGCCTTCGTCGGGCCGTCGACGCTCGTGTTCGCCAGCTCGTTCAGCGGCAACACCGAGGAGACGTTGGCCGCGGCCAGCGAGGCGGTTCGGCGCGGGGCCCCGCTGGTGGTCGTGACCGGCGGCGGCCGGCTCGCCGACCTCGCCCGATCCGCCGACGCCCCGGTGATCCCCGTCGACCGGACCATCCCGCACCCCCGGGCCGCGATCGGTGCCATGAGCGTGGCGCCGCTCGTGGTGCTCGAGGTCCTCGGGCTGCTGCCCGGCGCCATCGGCATGGTCGACGCCGCGGTCGCCCAGCTCACCGCCCGGCGCGACGAGATCCTGGCCGCCGGCCACGACAGCCTCGCGGCGGTGGTCGCCAGGCGGATCGGCCGGACGATCCCGCTGGTCTACGGCGGTGGAGCCCTGGGGCGCGTGGGTGCGCTGCGCTGGAAGTGCCAGGTCAACGAGAACCCCAAGGTCCCGGCGTTCTCGGCCGCCCAGCCCGAGCTGTGCCACAACGAGGTGACCGGCTGGGGCCAGCTCGGTGACGCGACCCGGCAGCTGTTCACGGTCGTCGACCTGCGCCACGACTTCGAGCACCCCCAGGTCGCCCGCCGGTTCACACTGGTCGACGACCTGATCGACGAGGTGGTGGCGAGGATCATCGAGGTGCGGGCCGCCGGCGAGGGCCCGCTGGCCCAGCTGTTCGACCTGATCCTGATCGGGGACTACGTCGCGCTGCACCTCTCGGCCCAGGAGGGCCTCGATCCTGGCCCGATCCCGGTCCTCGTCGAGCTCAAGGACGCGCTGGCGACCACGTGACGGTCCGGTCGCAGGGCGGCCTCGGGGCGCGGGGCATCGACGCTGTCCTCCTCGACGTGGGCGGCGTCTTCCTTCTCCCCGACCCCGCGGTGCTCCTGCCCATCGTGCGCAGCGCCGGGGCGGCGTCGGCGGACGAGGAGGACCTGCGCCGCGGGCACTACGCCGGTGTCGCGGCCATGGACCGCCACCATCCGACGGGCCCGGCCCCCGCGTCGGGGCCCAACTGGGCGGCGTACGCGGCGGCCCTCGTCGCCGAGGTCGGCGCCACCCCCGGCGCCGCCCCGGAGATCGAGCGGGCGTTCGGCCACCTCGGCTGGCGACGGGTCGTGCCGGGATCGGTCGAGGCCCTCCGCCGTCTCGCGGACACCGGCGTGGCCCTCGCCATCGTCTCCAACGCCGACGGCACGATCGAGGAGCAGCTGCTGGACGCGCGGATCTGCCAGATCGGTGAGGGCGAGCACGTCCCGGTGGCCGTGGTCCTCGACTCGGGCATCGTGGGGATCGAGAAGCCCGAGCCGGCCATCTTCCACCAGGCCCTGACCGCGCTCGGGGTCGATCCCGGGCGGGCCGTGCACGTGGGCGACACCGGATGGGCGGACGTGGTCGGCGCACGGGCCGCCGGTGTGCGGCCCGTGCACCTCGACCCGTGGGGCTTCTGCCCGTTCCCCGCCGATCACGACCACGTGGTCGACCTGGACGGGGTCGTCGCCCTGGTCGACGCGGGCGACGCGGCTCAGTAGCGGTACTGCCCGGGCTTGTACGGACCCTCGAGCTCCATGCCCAGGTAGCCGGCCTGGCGCTCGGTCAGCGGGGTGAGCTTCACCCCGAGCTTGGCGAGGTGCAGGCTGGCCACCTTCTCGTCGAGGTGCTTGGGCAGCACGTACACCTTGTCCTCGTAGGCCGACCGGTGGGTGAAGAGCTCGATCTGGGCCAGCACCTGGTTGGTGAAGCTGAAGCTCATGACGAAGCTGGGGTGTCCGGTGGCGCAGCCGAGGTTCACCAGGCGCCCCTCGGCCAGCACGAGCACCGAATGGCCGTCCGGGAAGTCCCACGCGTCGACCTGGGGCTTGATGGTGGTCCGGGCGATTCCGGGGAAGCGTGCGAGGCCGGTCATGTCGATCTCGTTGTCGAAGTGGCCGATGTTGCACACGATCGCGTTGTGCTTCATCCGGGCCATGTGGTCGACGGTGACGATGTCCCGGTTGCCGGTCGCGGCCACGAACACGTCGGCGGTGTCGATGACGTCGTCCATGGTCAGGACCTGGTATCCCTCCATCGCCGCCTGGAGCGCGCAGATCGGATCGATCTCGGTGACGATCACCCGGGCACCCTGGCCCCGCAGGGACTGGGCACAGCCCTTCCCGACGTCACCGAAGCCGTTCACCACGCACGTCTTGCCGGCGATCATCACGTCCGTGGCCCGGAAGATGCCGTCGATGAGCGAATGACGGCAGCCGTAGAGGTTGTCGAACTTGGACTTGGTCACCGAGTCGTTGACGTTGATGGCCGGGAAGAGCAGCGAGCCGACCTCCTGGCGCTGGTACAGGCGATGGACGCCTGTCGTCGTCTCCTCGGTGACGCCGACGATGCCCGCCGCGATGTCGGTCCAGAGGGTGCCCCCCTCCCGAAGGGTGCGGTTGAGGGTGGCGAGGATCAGACCGAACTCCTCCGAGTCCTCCGGGCCGAGGTCAGGGACCTTGGCCTCGCGCTCGCACTCGACGCCCAGGTGCACGAGGAGGGTGGCGTCGCCGCCGTCGTCGAGGAGCATGTTGGGTCCCTGGCCGTCGGGCCACCGCAGCGCCTGCTCGGTGCACCACCAGTACTCCTCGAGGGTCTCACCCTTCCAGGCGAAGACCGGGATCCCCACCGAAGCGATGGCGGCGGCGGCGTGGTCCTGGGTGGAGAAGATGTTGCACGACGCCCACCGGACCTCGGCACCGAGGTGGACGAGGGTCTCGATCAGGACCGCGGTCTGGACGGTCATGTGCAACGACCCGCTGATGCGGGCACCGGCCAGGGGCTTCGCTTCGCCGTACTCGTCGCGCAGGGCCATCAGGCCCGGCATCTCGACCTCGGCGAGGTTGATCTCGCGGCGGCCGAAATCGGCGAGGCCGAGGTCGGCCACCCGGTAGGGGGGTGCGGTTCGGGGCTCGGTCGTGGTCATCGGGCTGGACTCCTTGTCCTCGTGGGGTGCGGTCCCCGTGGGGGGTTCGTCGCCGCGGGGTGCGTCCCGGTGGGGCGCGTCGGCACGATCGCGTCGGCAACATCGCGTCGGCGGTCGCTCGTCGCGAGCTGGGGCCAACCGACCCCACGCATCAGCTCAGCCCGGACGGCGCCATCCTAGAGCCCCGCGGCCAGACGCTCAGCCGCCGAACAGCCGGCGGACACCCGCCAGGAATCGCTCGACGTCGACCTCGAGCCCGATCCGCCACCGCCCGCCTCCCGCCGGCCCCTCGGCGTCGCCCATGCGGGCCGCGGTCGCGCCCAGCCTGGCGAACGCCAGCTGACGGAAGTCGACGAACCGAGGCCGTCGACGCCGTCGATGACGTCGGCCCGCCGGAGGGGCCGTGTCGGGCCGACCGGGTCGCGGAGGCCGGCGACGACCGGGACCTCTGCGCGGCCAGCCGCCTGGAGCACCGTGGCCAGGTTGGCGGCTGCCTCGTCGACCCCCACGTTGCCGGCCACGACGGTCAGGGCGACGAGGTCGTGGTCGCGTGAGCTGCAGGCCCACCACAGGGCGGCGGCGTCGTCGACGCCTCCGTCGCTGTCCAACACGATCGGGACGGCCAGGGACCGGACGGCAGACGACGCCGGCCGGAGCGATTGGGGCGTCCGAGCCGTCCCCGCCCACCCGGCGCGCACCATGGCCGCGCCCACGGTCCTTCGGCCCTACGAGCAGCGGTCGTCCGACTCTGGGGAGGGGGCCGGCGCGGGGGCCTACACTCGGCCATGGGCTGCGTGCGGGTCTGTGGTTGCAAGTCGAAGCCAGTCGCAGGCGAAACGACCCACGTAAGGCAACCCGTGGTTGCTGAGCATGGTGCGGCTTAGGGGTAAGTCCTGCCCGTCGATGTCGCCCGCCGTGGGCGCGGGGCGGAGAGGGTGCGAGTCCGCCACCCGTGGCGGGGCAGGGCCGCATGGCCGCCCCCGTCCGGCGGGCGAGCGCTCCCGCAGGCGAGTGTGGGGTCAAAGACCAGGTCAGCCGCACGCAGCCGACCCGGCCGGGGCGCCGACGAGGGCCCCGGCCGGAACCGCGCAGGGGTCTCCCGGGCCACGCGATCAAGCCGCCGAGGAGGAGTGCTGATGGACATCACGATCCATACCCGCAACGTCGACCTCAACGAACCGCTGCGCAGGGCCGTCGCCGCCAAGGTGGACAGGCTCGGGCGGTTCCTCGAGGGGATGGACCGGGCGGAGGTCCGCTTCACGGAGGAGCGGAACCCCCGGATCGCCGATCGGGCGGTGTGCGAGGTCACGATGCACGGGCACGGCCACGTGGTGCGGGCCCGGGCCCAGGCGAGCGAGCCGCCGGTGGCCGTCGATCGGGTGGTTGACAAGCTCGAGCAGCAACTCACCAAGCTGAAGGGGAGGCTCGTCGGCCGTTCCCACGCCCGCCACGTCGGGCACCACAACAACGGGCACGTTGACCTCCAGCCGGCCGGACCGCCCCGGCAGGTTCGGCCGTCCCCCGAGGACGCCCGGCTGGGTGAGCCGGCCGAGACGGAGGGGGGCGAGCGGATCGTGCGCACGAAGAAGTTCAGCATCAAGCCCATGACCCCTGAGGACGCCGCCCTGCACATGGACCTGCTCGGTCACACCTTCTACTTCTTCACGAACTCGGAGACGGACCGGGCGGCGGTGGTCTACCGGCGAAACGACGGGCAGGTGGGACTCATCGACGCCACCTGAGGCGTGGCCCGACCGGGCCAGTCCGGCGGGGGTCAGAACGGGCGGATCTGCTCAGATCGCCCGACTCGCCGCCGATCGGTAGGAACGTGCCGGTCCACCACGAACCGGTAACGTCTCGCCGCCCGACGAGCCTGCAGCCGGAGATCCTCGTGTCCGTACCCGACCAGCCCAGCGGTACCGAGAGCACCGAGGCCGACGCCATCCGCGTGCTCATCGCTGACGACAGCCCGCTCTTCCGGCGTGGCATCTCGGTCGTGCTTTCGACCGAGGAGCAGATCCAGGTGGTCGGCGAGGCGGAGAACGGCGAGGACGCCATCGTCAAGGCCGGAGAGCTGGCGCCCGACGTCGTGCTGATGGACGTGCGCATGCCACGCGTGAACGGCATCGAGGCGGCCCGCGCGATCCGGGAGTCCAGCCCGTCCACGAAGATCATCATGCTGACCGTGTCCGACGAGGATGACGACCTGTACGAGGCGATCAAGGCCGGGGCCAACAGCTACCTGCTCAAGGAGGTCTCGGTCGAGGAGGTGCCCGAGGCGATCCGCGCGGTCGTCCAGGGGCAGAGCCTCATCTCGCCGTCGATGGCCTCGAAGCTCCTGAACGAGTACACGAGCCTCGCCCGCCGGGCCGAGGAGAAGCAGCAGTTCCCGGCGCCCGCCCTCACCCAGCGCGAGCTCGAAGTGCTGAAGCTCGTGGCCAAGGGCCTGAGCAACCGCGAGATCGGGGAGCAGCTCTACATCTCCGAGAACACGGTGAAGAACCACGTCCGCAACATCCTGGAGAAGCTGCACCTGCACTCCCGGATGGAAGCGGTGATCTACGCGGTGCGAGAGCGACTCCTCAACATCCACGAGGACGAAGAGCGCTGATCCGGCACCGCGGCCGCGGCTGACCGGGCGCAGCGGCCGCCGGCGCACCGACCGTTACCATCGCTGCCATGGGGCCCACCGTCGGGACGACCGCCCGTGAGCCGCCCCGCGAGCCGCCCCGCGAGCCGCCCATGAGCCCGCCCCCGACGGTGGGCGTCGCGCCCCCCGGCTCCCCCGGGGCATCGACGATCGACCGGCTGCTCCGCCGGTCCGGGCCTCCCGCCCGAGCCGCCGTCCGTCCGCTGGCCCGTTCGGACGGGGTGGTGGCGAGCTGGGGCGGCCCGGTGCTGGCCACGATCCTCGCGCTCTCCTTCACCCGAGGGGCCTGGGGCAGCCGCCCGGCGTCCGGAGACGACGTGATGGCGCACCTGGTCCGGACCCACTGGGGAATCGACCACCTCCTGCTCCACGTCCGCCTCGACGGCTGGATGCCGTCGTTCTCGGTCGGCTACCAGGAGTTCCTGTTCTTCGGGCCGGGGTTCACCTGGCTGCTGGCGGTGGTCCGGCTGTGCACGTTCGGGCTGCTGTCCGATGCCGGTGCCCTGAAGGTCGTGACGATCGGCTCCGTCGTCTGCTTCCCCGCAGCCGTGGCGTTCCTCGCCAGGTCCTACGGCCTGAGCCACCGGGCCGCTGGGATCGCCGCCGTGCTCAGCCTGCTCGTCAGCAACCCGTTCGGGGTCGGGCTCCATGCGGTGTTCGACGTCGCCCTGGTGCCGCAGCAGGTGGGCGCCGTCCTGGCGTGCCTCTCGATCGGTGCGGTCCTCCGGCTGCTTGTCGACCCGCGGCGTCGTTGGGTGGCACTGGCTGCTGCGGCCTCGGCGGCGCTGGCCGTCACGCACCTGATCTCCGTCTTCATCGTGGTCGCGATCCTCGTCGTCACCATCCCGGCGCTGTGGCTCTCCGACCGACCCGGCCTCCCGTCCCTGCGGGCGCTGGCTGCTGCCGCCGCGGGGGCGGCGGGCCTGGCGGCCTTCTGGGTGATGCCGTTCCTCGCCCACCGGTCCCTTCACGGAC
>Ga0209048_10002624_pt1 | contig 17769 bp, 15 predicted proteins | sample FrelakmetCRP12CR_FD_187146 | JGI IMG/M metagenome (GOLD analysis project Ga0209048, IMG submission 187146) | Freshwater lake sediment microbial communities from the University of Notre Dame, USA, for methane emissions studies - CRP12 CR (SPAdes)... | ecosystem: Environmental > Aquatic >... | reverse complement strand
CCAGAGCTGGCGTTGGAAGTTGTAGCTCAGGTGCGCCTGGAACGCGCCCATGGGTGCCTGCGTGCGGAGATTGGTGCCCGGGTAGAACGAGTCGTTGGCAGTGAAGAGCCAGAGGCCGGCGTACGCATCGAGTAGCCACTTCTGACCCATCGGATGCGAGACCGCGAACTCCGGCTTGAACGCCCAACGGTTGGCACCGAGGTTGATCAACCTGTCGGGAAAGAACTGTCCCGTCGGCGCGACGACGGTGAGGCTGGTCCCCAGGATGGTCCGGCGCGGGGCCTTGGCGATCTCGACGACTGAGGCGGCGGGGGCGCCACGCACGAGGACCGAGAGCCTGAGCCGCATGTCGGAGAGGCCGGCGCGCGAGATGTCCCTCGCCTCCTCGAACACCTTCCCCGATACCTGGGCCCAGGAGTACGGCAATGCGCCGAACGCCTGGGCCGTCTTGCCGAACAGGCTGAACGAGCGCCCGATGCCGATCGACGGCGTCTCGACCGTCGCGTTGATGTCGGTGACGGGAAGCGTCGGGTCCGACACGACGCCGCCATGCGACGCCGCAAAGCCGATGGAGAGAAACGTGCCGTTGACGGGGGCTCTCGCATAGGCCCTGGGATCGAGATCCTGCGCCGACAGAGGTGCCGCGAGCAGCAGCAGGCACAGTACGCCCACTGCGGCGCACAGAACGCGCGAATCAGGGTCGTTCATCACTCTTCCTCAAACACCGCCTTCACCGTGCCCTTGCGGATCGCGCGGTCGAGCGCCGCGTGGTCTTTCTCGTTCCGATCGGCGTATGTCGCTGAAAACGCGGCGAGGGCCTTGTCGAAGACATCACTCTTGCCCATGTACCCGCTGATCATGGCCGAGTTCCCGGATCGGGCGTGGGACAGGGCGAGGGCCCTCCCGCACCATCCCGCGAAGATATCCATCTCGACAGGGCCGAAGGTCTCCACCATGGGGCTGATCTTCATGTCCCTCAACTGGCGGATGAAGAAGTCGCGCGTCCGCCCCCGGCTCCACCCGAGGAACATGTCACTGGCGGGCTGCATGCGCCGGTAGCCGTCCACGACGCGCTGGCCGTGGTTCGGGAAGATGCTCTTCCCCGCATATGGCTCCAGGACCGACGCGCGCGCTTCCTTGACCTGGAGGAAGAGGGGATCCGTGTCCCCCGCCATGAAGAGGAGCACCCAGCAGGCGGTCCCGACGCTGCCGACCCCGACGACTTTGATCGCGGCGTCCCGGAGGCTGAAACGGCTCATGAAGGACTGGTATGCGGAGGGCAGCGTCGCGACATACGCCGTGAGCGTGTCCCGTACGGCCTGCTGCACCTCACCCGGGGGATGGTCCTCGTGGTGGAAGATGGTCGGCAGTTGGTCCTTGATCACGTGGGTGTCGCCCCGCTGCTCCGCGAGTTTCGGGAACATCTCCTCGCCGCGGCTCTTCGCTCGCTCCTTCTCGACACGCTGCTGGACCCGCTTGCGGAGTTTGGGGGGCAGGCCTGCCAGCAGCTCGTCCATCTCCAGCGCCCGGTACCACAACTCCAGCGTCCTCAGCTGGCTGAACTCGGCCATGGACTCGCGGTACGAGCGGACGCAGGTCATCACCGCGTCCCTGGCTACGCGCTCGCTCAGCCCCTTGTCCCGGCAGGCCACGACGAAGCTAGCGGCCAGGCGCTTGACATCCCATTCCCACGGCGCCGGGAGCGTCTCGTCGAGGTCGTTGATGGAGAAGATGACCTTCCGCTCCGGGGTGGCGAATCCGCCGAAATTGCACAGGTGGGCGTCCCCGCAGGCCTGGACCCGGATCCCGCTGGTCGGCGTGACCGCCAAGTCGGTCGCCATCGTCAGGGCCGCGCCCCGGTAGAACGTGAACGCGGACTTGACCATGCGCCCGTGGCGCAGGGGGAGCAACTCGGGCATGCGGCCCTTCTCCGCCTCCAGGATTAGTTCGACCGCGTCCCGGCGGTCAGATGGGGCCTTCCAGATGGCATGGGCATCCCGGGGGCACGTCGTCCGGAGCGCCTTGCCGGCAGCGTAATGCTCCGCTCGCGTTCGAGACGGCACCACGACCTGGGCTGGCTTGGCCACCGCACGGCCTTGCCTCTTGGCGGCCGTCGCCGGCTTCCGCTTCTGCGGTCCGCGTCTGCGCGACGTAGTCTTGGCCGAGGAACCAACTGGCTCCTCTGAGGTTGCCACTGGATCCTTCGTCGTGGTTGTGTCCACTCGAGACTCCTTTCAGACGCATTCATTCCGCCTACTCAGAACGTGAACCCGAAGCCCAGCAACGGCCCCGGCGCGAGCACGTCTCTCGGTGTGCACCTGAGCATGCCAGCGCTTCCCGGTCTCCGCTGTGCGCAATCGCACCCCGACGATCCGGTCGACCCAGCTTCTCGAGCCGTCCACGACGCGCTGGCCGTGACCAGCGCGCGTCGCCCGCCGTTTGGATCGACGCGTGGAAGCCGCGCGCAGGCCACGCGCGACTAACGCGACGCCAGGTTCCGCAGGCGCATCTCTTCCCACTCGGCCATGCTCGAGGGGACGTGGAACCACTCCTCGTCGGAGACCGGCTCCATCACGATGGCGTTGGGAACGCACCCAATCACGCACACCCCGCAGCCGATACACTTGTCCCGGTCCACCACCGACGCACCGGGCTCCAACTCCACCGCCACACAGAGAGGCCCCACGGGCAGCCGCTTCGGCCCCTCGGAGATGGCGTCCACCGGGCAGCGGAGGATGCACGCTCCACACGCGGTGCACGGCTCGGGATCGATGACGGCGCGGTAGTTGGACTTCTGGGCCCCTTCGGCCACACCGGCGAGCTTCTGGCCGTGGAAGACGCCGCAGCAACAGGAACAGCAGTTGCATGTGCCGACAAACTGCGGAGACTCCGCGCTCATGGTGAAGCCGTAGAACGCGAGGTGGACGTGCCCCGTCTTCTCGAGCCTCGAGAGAAGCTTCGATGCCTCCTCCCGGTCGAGCACGGTCTCGCCGAGCGGGGTCTGCGGCGGCAGGCCGATGAAGCCGCATCGCTTCATCGGCTTGCGACAGCTTTCCCCGTGCAGGACCTCCATTTCCCTCTTGCACACGCAGGGGAGCACCAGAAAGCGGTCGTGCCGCGCGAAGTGGGCGTCGATGTCGAGGTGGGGCTCGCGTTCGATGTACTCGGCCTTCAGGGAGCCCCGCACCGGGACGACGCCGAGTACCCCGGGCCGGGGCGCGAAGATCCGCTCGCCCCCGCCCTCGATCACGAACTGCTCGAAGAGCTCCGCGAACTCCTTGTCCAACAGGCGCATGTTGGATTCGTACCAGCCCACCAGGAACGGGCCCAGCCGGTACCTCTTCTCGCCCTCGACCGGAGGCGCGAGGCCGGGTGCCGACATCCCGGGCGAGTCCAGGCGGACCAGGCGCCGCGGGATCAGGCTTTCGAGCGTCGCCGTCACCTCGGCCTCGTCCCGGCCCAGCCGCTTCGCGATCTCGGCCGCCGTCTCGGGGAAACGGGTCAACTGGCCGGCAAGCCACACTTCCTCCGGCGTGAACGCCAGCTTGATCAGTCGTAGTTCCACGCCCGACGGAGTCCGGGCAAAGCCATGGGGAAGCGCATCCAGGGCATTCGCAAGTCGTTCGTAGATGCCATCTGACGCCATCGGTCATCCTCCCGCTACCGGTAGAGACTCTTGTGTTCGGGGCTGAAGCTTTCAAAGCGCGCTGCGGCTTCATCAGCCGACAGCACATGCTTCGTCCCGGACTCATCCTGCACGACGCATCCGGATGTGGTCAGGACGCGGTAGTTCTCTTCTGTTTCCTCTGTGTTGCCCGAGCAGACCAACGCGCAGACGCCGCACGTGATCCGCAGGAATCCGCTTGGAAACACGTCGTTCTTGAATCCGCCTTCATCCGTCTTGACCCACGAACCAGACAGCCCCACCGCCCGTCGGAACGTGTCCTCGAGCTCCTTGTCGTCCTCCGGCACCCCGAACCTTCCCGGGGACCAGGTGGACCATGTCCCGCTCTCGTGCAACCCCGTGAATCCCCCGGCGACGAAGTTGCAGGTGTCGTAGTTGCCTCTCCTCGCGAACGTGAATGTCCTGCCGCCGAGGGTGACCGACGTGTCCTCCTCCGCGCTGAACGTCCGCCCCACGCAGGAGTGCGCGCACCGCTTGCACTTGCTGCAGAACGACTCGCTCTCAGGCACAGGTTCCGTCGGTTCGAGATCCGCTTCGGTCACCACCGTGCCGAGGAGTATCGCGGTTCCGAATCCCTTGATTCCCACGTTACCGGACCATCCGAATGAGCCAACGCCTGACCTGACGGCGATGTAGCGGTGTGAGATGTCCGGGTGCACGTCTTTCTGCCAGTTCGGCAGCTCCCTGCGATAGACCCCGCTCCCTTCCGTGCTCGCCGACTTGTATCCCATGGACTCGAGGAAGCTCTTCACCTTCGCCGAGATCTCCCCGGACCGGTAGGTGGTTGTGACGAAGTCGTCTTCGTGCGCGAGCTGGTCCTGCTTCGCAAGGAACCGTTTGAGGAACTCCCTGTCTAGGGGCAGTGCAAACGAAACGGCGGATCTCGCCTCGGGCAGGATGTACTTGAGATCCGCGCTCGGCGGCGAACCGGCAAGGGTCTCGAGATTGGCAAAGCCCACTCTCACGGCCCCCAGGCCCTTCAGGAGTTCGACAATCTCCTTCTCGAGGCTCATTCTGGTTCCTCCCGCGATTCTCCGGATGGACTGGCCTTCGCCACTCTCATGCTCCGTGGTGGCGATGGCGCCACTACATCTCCAACGGCAATCCGGCCTTTCGCCAACCGAGCATGTGCCCTGTGAGCAATGTGGCATTGCGATAGCCATAGATGCCCAGCAGCGCCTTTGCCATCGCGGCGCGTGGGCCATGCTCACAGGTGATGACCAGTTCGGAGTTCTTGTCCTTCGGCAAGGGCGCCCTCTTCAGCAGGATCGTCAGAACAGGCGCATGGATGGCTCCCGGGATGTGGCCATGGTGGAACTCCATCGCGCTGCGCGCGTCGATCACCGTCGGCGCGCTGTTCGACCTGATCCGTTCGGCTAATTCAAGAGCCTTCATGACAGCGTTCCCTCGGTTCGCCTGACCTGACGATTGAGCGTTGCGGCTGCCTGGATGATGTCCCGAGGAGAGGGGTGGTCAGCGGCGTTGGCGGCGATGTGGGCGAATCTGACCTTGCCCCCGGTGTCTACGAGGAACACGCCACCGAGCTGGCTGCTGGATCCTTCGCCCGACTTGTACCCGTACCCCTCGAACATGACATTGACGACCTTCAAGAGCATGGATGGGGAGTAGTAGTCACGCCAGTCCATGTCTCTCAATCCGTACTCCTTGAAAAGCACGCACTCCGGGTCACAAACGATGGGGAACGGCACTTCGAAGTCGTGGCGGAAGGATTCGGCCTGCTCAGGCGACCCGGAGCTCACCAGGACGACGTCGATCCCTGCCTTCTTCAGTTCATGCTGATCGCGGCGCAACTGCGCCACCTGCCTACGGCCGAAAGGTCAGCCGAAGTGGCGCGGAAAGACCAGGGCAACCGGTCTTGTTCGCCAGAAGGAACTGAGACGCTTCGTTGAACTGTCTGAAAGCAGTACTTCACAGTCCAGCGCGTCGGAACTCACTTCTTCCATGTGCGGTTTCCTCTTGACCCGCCGAAGCGCCCTCTACCGGGCACGGTCGAACGCGACGTCACTTCACTCCCGGGGCCAGGCCCTCCAGGCGCCGTTCTTCCCATTCGGTGAAGCTGGAGGGGACGTGGAACCACTCGTCTTCGGAGACAGGCTCGAGGTGAAGCGAGCCCGTCGGACATCCCATGCCGCAGGCGCCACAGCCGACGCACTTCTCCCGGTGGTAGACGGGCTGGGTATCGGTGGCCTTGTCGTAGGTATGCGCGAAGAACTGGCACCGCCTCACGCACTCCAGGCAGGACGAGCAGGTGTCCGTGTTCTTGACGACACGGTAGTTCGACCGCTGGATCGTCTCCCCCAGGTGGGCCATGCGCAGAGGGAGAGCCCCGGAGCCGGGCGGCACCGCGAACAGTCGCGCGGCGTTCAGGATCGAGCAGCAGCAGCCGCAGCAGTGACAGCCGCCGACAAACTGCGGAGCCTCCGCGCCCATCGTGAACCCGTAGAATCCCTCGACGACCATGGTCCCCAGGGCATCGAGCTCGTTCCAGAGCTTGATGGCCTCCTCGCGCGTGATCACGTTCTCGGAGAGCGGGACCACGGGCGGCATGCCGACGAACCCGCACCGCTTGATGGGAAGCCCGCAGCTGTGGCCGTGGGCAGCGACCTTCTCCTTCTTGCAGACGCAGTCGAGCACGAGGAAGCGGTCGTGCCGCTGGAAGTGGGCGTCGATGTCGTTGTGGGGCTCGCGCTCGAGCCACTCGGGCTTCAGCGAGCCGCGGTACGGGATGACCCCTTGCGGGCCGGGCCGCGGACAGAAGATCTTCTCGCCCCCGCCGTCGATCACGTACTGCTCGTAGATCCGGGCAAACTCCGTGGACGTCGGCTTGCTCTCCTGCAGGTATGACTCGTACCAGCCGACTAGGAACGGGGAGAGCCGATATGTCTTCACGGGTTCGGCCGTGGTCTCCTGACCTGGCTTGGCCTCGACTTTTCCGAGGCCTTTGACACCGGTTTCGAGGGCCAGCGTGTCCGCCCGGACCATGCGCCGCGGGATCATGCCCTCGAGGAGCACGATGACCTGTTCTTCAGGGAGGCCCACCCGTTCCGCGATCTCGGCAGCACTCTCCAGCTTGCGGCTCATCGTGCTGGCGATCAGGGCTTCCTCGGGTGTGTACACAAGCCTGAGCAACTTGATCTCCAGCTTGTTGGGTGTCCGGGTGAAGCCGGCAGGCAGCGCGTCCATCGCGTCCGCGAGCCGCTCGTACGCATCCGCCATATCCGCGGTGTTCACGGCCATGTTCATGTCCACTCCTCCCGTATCGCTTGCGGGTCTCGACGCAGGATCACAGGCCCGTTCCGAGGTAGACGCCGAGTGACTGGGCGAGCCTCATGAACTCGCTGTCGGGGGGAACGGTCCTGACCTTGCCGGCCACCTCCGCCAGGGGCACGAGCCTGACCTCGGGCGGCACGAACGCGACCATCACGCCGTTGCGGCCGCCCTTCAGCGCCTGCACGGCTCCGGCCCCGTACGCCATCCCCAATTGCTGATCCACGGCGGTGGGAGTCCCGCCCCTGGCCCAGGAACCGATGACGAGAGGATGGAGGTCCGCCTCGACCCGCACCTGCAGCCTGCTCGCCACGGTCTCGGCGCCCCGACCCGGTCCCAGCACGATGCGCTCGGGAGTCTGGCGCGTCTCCGGTGGCGCCGGGTGCCCGACAGTCACGACAGGCGCATCCCCCGGCGGCGCCGGCGGGTCGTCGAAGATCTGCACCCCTTCGGCCATCACAACCAGCCCGAAAGGCCGCCGGCGCGACAGCTTGTCCTTCAGCCTCGCAGCCAGGTTGCCGAGGTAGCAGGGGATCTCGGGCATAAGGACCGCGTCGGCGCGCGCAGCCAGGCCGGCCTGCAGCGCAATCCAGCCCGCACGCTCCCCCAGGACCTCCACGACGGCGATCCTCCGGGCCGACCGTGCGGCCTGATAGGCCTTGTTCAACATCTCGATGGTGGTGCTGAGGGCGGTGTTGAACCCGAACGACATCGCCGTCGAGGCGATGTCGTTCTCGATGGATCGGGGGATGCACACCGTGTGCAGGCCCTTGCGATGGAGCCTGTCGAGGATCGTCAGCCCCTCGGCGCCCACGGCGGACACGAGGGCGTCGATGTGCGCGGCCTGAAGCCTCCGCAGCACCTCGTCAGACAGGTCGGCGTCCGCCCCGTCCGGCGTGTGGGCATGAGTCGGGTCCACCCGGGGCGCCTGGCCAAGGACCCCACCCGTGGCGGGATCGAGGTTCTCCACCAGCTCCGGGCTGAGGGCGACCAATCCTCCATCGGGATAGCGGTCGGGATGCAACAGCCCTTCGAACCCGTCCCGGATGCCGAGCATCTCCCAGCCCAGCTTGCCCCCCGCCAGGGCCGCCCCCATCAGCACGGAGTTCATCCCCGGGACGAAGCCCGACCCGACGTTGACGGCGACGCGTCGATGCGTGCCGGCGTGACCGAGGTTCTTGATCATGTGATGTCGCTCCCCGGCTTACTTGCCCGTGCGGCCGAACGCCTCGTCGATGATGGCCTGGAGATGCGCGACCAGATCGGCGGACGGCGTCTTGTAGTCGTCCAGCTCATACACCACGCCCAGGCTCAGGTACTTGCCGAGGCCGAAGCGGTGGTACGGCAGCAACTCGTAGTCGATCACGTTCTTGTGCGGGCGGATGAACGCGAGGACAGCCCGGACGTGTTCCTCATCCGCATTGATGCCCGGAATCAGCGGCGTGCGGGCGATGAAGTCGATGTCGGGAAACGTCTCGTACGCCTTCTTGAAGTTGGCCAGGATCCGCTCGTTGCCGACGCCGGTCCACTTCTTGTGCCGCTCCGTGATGGTCAGCTTGTGGTCGTGCAGCATTGTGTCGACGTGCGGCAACACCTTCTCGATGTACGCCCACGGTACGTTGCACGCCGTCTCGATCGCCGTGTTGAAGCCCCGCTCGTGGGCCCCCTTCAGCAGCGCAGCGCTGAAATCAGGCTGCAGCAGGCACTCGCCTCCGCTCAGGGTCATGCCGCCCTTGGTGGAGCGGTAGATGGACTCGTCCTTCTCGACTTCAGCCAGCACCTCGTCCACCGTCATGCGCTTGCCGAACATCTCGAGGGCGCCCGTCGGGCAGAGCGACGCCAAGGCCTCGTCGCAGTCTCCGGCCAGATCCCAGTTGACCCGGACCTTGTCGTCCTCAGCGCCCTCGACGACATAGAAGGCGCCTTCGGGGAAGGGCGCCTTCAGGCAGACCCCGCACGCCTTCTTGCCGGTGCACTTCTTGGGGTCGTAGGACAGCTCCGGCTTGAACGCGATGCTCTCGGGGTTACCGCACCACTTGCAGCGCAGCGAGCAGCCCTTGAGAAACACGTTCGTGCGGATGCCCGGGCCGTCGTGGCTGCAGTAGCGCTGGATGTTGAGGACGATGCCGGTGAGTGCGGACGTGCTGGTTGCGGGGTTCATCACAGTTCCCTCCCCAGGAAGATGCCCAAGGAACGGGCGACCTGGATGAACTCGCTGTCGCGAGGCACCGTTCTGACCTTGTTGATGGCGTCTGCAAGGGGCACGAACTTCACGTCCGGAGGCACGAAGGCCACCATCGTCCCGTAATTGCCAGCCTTGATGGCCCGCACCGCCCCGGCCCCGTAGGCCAGCGCCAGTTGACGGTCGACTGCCGTGGGAGCGCCGCCCCTCACCCAGGGACCCAGAACGAGCGGGAAGGTCTCTTCGGCGATCGCCAGTTGCAACCTGCTCGCCACGGTCTCGGCGGCCTGACCCGACCGCCGGATGACGTGGTCGCTGGCGTCACCCGTCGCCAGGGGCGACAGCGACGCCTTGAGGGAGGGCGGCTTTGTCTCGGCTTTCGGGCCGTCGACAAAGGTCGCCCCTTCGGCCACCACCACCAGCCCCCACGGCCGTCTGGCAGTGACCTTGTCCTGCAACCTCGCTGCGACCGCCTGCAGGTCGCTGGGGATCTCGGGAATCAGCACGGCATCCGCGCACACCGCGATGCCGGCCTGCAGCGCCAACCATCCAGCCTGGTCGCCCAGGACCTCCACCACGCCGATCTTGCGGGCTGACTGGGCCGCCTGACGGACCCGGTCCAGCATCTCGATGGTGAAGCTGAGCGCGCTGTTGAACCCGAAGGACACCGACGTGGCCGCGATGTCGTTCTCGATCGACCGCGGCACGCACACCGCGTTCAGTCCCTTGCGATGCAGCTTGTAGAGGATGCTCAGCCCTCGTCCGCCGACGACCGCGATCAGGGCGTCGATCCCTTCTGCCTGCAGCTTCTTCAACAGCTGGTCCGACATGTCCACTTCTTCCACCATCTCGTCGGCGTTCACCCGGCGGACGTGGAACGGGTCCACCCGGGGCGCCTGGCCGAGCAGCCCTGCCGCGTTCGGATCCAGGTTCTCGATGAGCTGGGGGCTGAGGGGCAGCAGCCCGCCATCGGGGTAGCGGTCAGGGTGCAGCAACCCGTCGAAACCATCCCGGATGCCGACCATCTCCCATCCCAGCTTCCCGGCCGCCATCGCCGCCCCCATGATCACGGCATTGAGCCCGGGCACGTGGCCGGCGCCGACCATGATGGCGATGCGTCTCAGGAAACTGGCATGACCGATCTCTTTGGACACGCTCTACCTCCAGTGTTCACTCGTCTCGCGCCCGCGACGTTCGGGCGCAGTATGGCGTCGCGCTCGTCGGGAGCCCGACCGGTCCAGCGTGACGAGATGCCGCGCCGGACCGGATCGACCAGGCCTGAGCGCTATCCGCAAGTGTGCAAGGTCCGTTCGATGATCTCGTTCTGCACTCCCGGGTGCAGCTTGGTGAAGAAGGCGCTGAACCCGGCCACCCGGACGACGAGGTCGCGGTACTTCTCCGGGTGCTTCTGCGCCTCCCTGAGGATTTCGGTGTTCAGCACGTTGAACTGAATGTGATAACCGCCGTTGTCAAACAGGGTCTTGACCAGCTGGAGCACGTTCGCCCTGCCCTTGCGCGTCTCGAGCTGATCGGGCGGGAGCTTCATGTTCATGTGCGTTGCGCAATACGCAACGGCATCAATCCCTTGTGCCGCAGACATCACCAGCGCGGTAGGTCCGTTGACATCGGTTCCCGGCATGGCCGAAATGCTGCCATCGGTGAGCGCCACTCCCGCTTTCTTGCCGTTGGGCAGCGCCCCGGTCGCCATGCCCATCGGGTTGTGGACACTCTTGGTATAGGCATCGAGGGACGTCTTGATGTCCTTGCTGAGGTAGTTGCCACCGCCATCCACGCTGCTGAACGCCTTCAGGATGCTGTTGTAGACCCGGCGGACGAACCTGTTCACTTCGGGGATGTCGTTGCCGTGCTTGGGCGCTTCGAAGCACATCTTCCCGACCTTGGCGTATTCCCCCTCGAAGTTGGCCGCCAGGGCTTTCTTCAGTTCGGCCATGGTGATCTTCTTGTCGTCGTAGACCAGCTTCTTCACGGCCATCAGCGAGTTGGCGGCGTCAACGCCGCCGACGGAGATCTGGGCGACCGTGTAGTAGTTGGCCCCGCCGCTCCAGCTCTCGGTGCCGGTTTCGATGCATCCCTTGGTCAGGATGGAGCGCCAGGTGACCGGGATCAATTCAGCGGTCAGAATGCTGGCGATCCACGCTCCCCGGCGGAGGGTGTCCTCGCAGAACTGGAGCTGCTTCTCGAAAGCGGCGTACAGCGCCTCGAAGTTCTTGAACGTCTCGGGATCGCCGGTCTTGGGCCCGATCTGCTTCTTGGTGCGGGGATCGAAGCCGTTGTTCATCGTCAGCTCGATCACCTTGCCCAGGTTGGGTTGACCTTCAACCGGGTGACCGGTCTCGTAGGGGATGTAGCTGCCCACGCAGGCCCCGACACAGGTGCGCCGGGCTTTCGCGAGCGAAAGATCGCCGACCTTGGTGTGGCCCCAGAGATGAAGCGCCCGCTTGAACATGACGTCGGCGTTCACGAACTGAGGCATGCCGCAACCGGTGCCGATGACATCGAGGACCTTCTCGAGGAACTTGCCGCTCATCTTCTCCGTGTAGGCGCACGACAGCGGAGGCTGAGGCAGCGCGAGATAGCCTGCGGCATCGAGGATCAGGTAGTCCATTTCGGCGGTCGCATCTTCGCCATTCTCGGTAAAGCCCCCGAGAGTGATGCTCTGCCCCAGGTCGGCAGAGTTCTGCAAGGCGACCCGCTCGCCGTAGTAGTAGCCAATTTCGTTCAGCTTGATGAAGAGGTTCTCGAGCATGAACGTCGCTTGTTCGGAATCGACCAGGCCTGCCGCTTTATCGGCCTGATAGAAGGGCTCCAGGTTCTGGCCCAGGAAAGCCTCGGAGTACCCGCAGCCGACCTGCTCGATTTCCGCGCAGATGTGACAAAGGAAGTGGCACTGAATGGCTTCCCGGAGATTCCGGGCCGGGTGCTCGGGCACCCACTCGCAGGTTTCGGCGATGGCGATCAACTCCGCCTTGCGGGCCGCGTCCCTCTCTCTAGCCGCCATGTCCCTGGCGAGCTCGGCATAGCGATGAGCCAGGCGGATAATGGCCTTCATGGTGATCTGACAGGCCTCGTAGAAGTACAGCTTGGAGGCATTGGGCAGCCGCATCTCGAGGGCCATCTGCCGTTGCTCAACGTCCTTGAGCACGCTCGCAAGGCCTTCGTTGTAGACCTTGGGGTAGTTCAGGTTGCCGCCGCCACCCGGCCAGCTGAAGAACTCGGCGATGAGGCCGGCGTCATAGACAGGGCGCGGATCAAAGCCATACCGCTTCTCGAAGATCTCGAGCGTCCGGGGTTTCAGCGAACGCGTGTCCCAGTACTTGACCGCCCACTCGTTCGCCTTCCTGTCCTCCGGAGTCTTCGACTTTTCGACGGTCTTCTCTTCCTTCATCCAATCCACGTTCCATTCCGGATACGTGTAGATGCCGTTGACGGTGCTCGCCATGCTGCCCACGAAGAGGTTGTCGTCGATGTACAGCTTCTTCCGTTCAAGCAGGGTCGCCATGAACTTGGCTCTTCGGAGGATCTGCTGGTAGCCAGCGGTGTCTTCGTACACCTCTTCCATGATCCTGACCCGCTCGAAATCAACCTCGGCAGGAGTGCTCCTGAGCTGTTCTTTCAGCGCGTCGATACGTGCTTTGTCGGCCTTGACTCGGGCGGTGGAAGCTCTCGTTTCGTCTTTCATGTCGGTGTCTCCTCTTCGTTCAGTCCGTTCGAAACAGATCTTCTAGTTGTTGTTCCGCATCCCCGGCGCCTTCAGTTGTTTCACCTTGCCGTCAGCATCGAACGCGACCGTTCGATCACCTCGATCCCCTCTGTCGCCGACACATGTTCGAAGCTGACGTCGGGAGGACTGGCCGAGAGTTCGATGGCGCCCAGGATGCGCTGATAGATCTCCGAGCGCAGGTGGGTGGCAAGCGCCTCGTCTGACGCCCACCGCTCGACGAACACGACCGCCGGTTCCAGCCCCTCCTCCTCGTAGATGTGGCAACCGGTGCACCCCGGCAGGTCCTGAACGCGTCCCTGGACGAGGCGCAGGACTTCGAGGACGTCAGGGCGCCGATGCGGTGGGGGTTTAATCCTGATGGTTCCGATGATCATGCTCACTTCACAATGCTCGATTCGTGCCACCGCTGGCTGACGCGGTGGTGGCCAGACCTAACCCATTTGATTGTCGAGAAATAGCGACGTCCAGACCGCTTAATCTCCGGACGTGTGGGCGTGCCAAACGAACGACATGTCGTTCCAGGAACGGCATGTCGCTCGGGCGGCCACTCCTGAAGTCGTTCGATCAGGCCGCTTGGGGAGGCCCGATTCTCAGGCCGGACCGGTTATGGTCTGCGAGCGGAATGGGATGCACAGCTTCTTCATACGGCTGCGGAGCGTCGAGGGCTTGAGGCCCAGCGCAGCCGCCGCGCCTGTCGGCCCCTTGATTTGCCAGCCCGTGAGCTCGAGTGTCCGGAGGATGTGTTCGCGTTCGACGTCGGCCATCAGCGGGGACGAGGATGCGCCGGGCCTGGCCTCGCCGAGCATCGGCACCTTTAGCGTAGTGCCCGCGGTGATGATGGTCGCGTGTTCGATCACGTTTCGCAGTTCGCGGACGTTGCCCGGCCAGGGATGACGCTGCAGCGCCGCCATCGTCGTGCGCGGCACCTGAGAGATCTTCTTGCCCATGCGGGACGAGAAGTCCTCGATGAAGGCCCAAACCAGCAGGGGAATGTCCCCGACCCGCTCGCGCAAGGGTGGGACGCGAATGGGGAACACATTGAGGCGGTAGTAGAGGTCCTCGCGGAACCGTCCTCGTCGTATGTCGTCGGTCAGATCGCGATTGGTGGCCGCGATGACCCGCACATTGACCTTGATGGTTCTGGGGCTTCCGAGCCGCTCGAACTCGCCGTCCTGCAGCACGCGCAACAGCTTCACCTGCACGTCGAGCGGTAGCTCGCCAATCTCGTCGAGGAAGATTGTCGAGCCGTTGGCGACCTCGAACCGTCCGACCTGGCGCGACAGCGCGCCAGTGTACGCGCCCTTTTCCCGGCCGAAGAGCTCGCTTTCCACGAGCCCGGATGGCAGGGCGGCGCAGTTCACCTTCACCATCACGTGGCCGGCTCTTGGGCCCTGCCGGTGGATGGCCTGGGCGACGAGTTCCTTGCCCGTGCCGGTTTCGCCGCGAATGAGGACCGAGGAATCCGTGGGCGCCACCTGCCCGACCAGGCGCAGCACCTCCTTGATGGCGGCGCTCTCTCCGGTAATCTCGCCCTGGTCAAGCACCGCGCCGATCTCTGCCTTGAGGTAGTCGCTCTCCGCCTGGAGTCGGTCCTTCAATCGTTCGATTTCCCCGTACGACTGCCGCAGCGCCTCCTCCGCCCGCTTACCCGCCGTGATGTCGCGGAGCACTCCGTACGTCGCCACCGCGCGTCCGCTGGCGTTGCGCCGGGCGACGCGGGCCGTGTGAACGAACCACTTCTCTCCGTCCACCGGATGCAGAAAGCGATACTCGATCGCGAACCGGTCGAGACTCCCGTCGTGCAGTTCTCGGCGCCGCTCAAGCACGCGCGGGCGGTCGTCCGGATGCAGGTGCTCCAGCCAGAACTCCAGAGGCTGGAGCCCCTGCAGCCGATCTGCCGGGACGCCACAGAGATCGCGGAACCGGTCGTCGACGAAGGCTGAACCTCCGTTGAAGTCCACCTCGTAGTAGCCGAGGCCGTCGAGGTCGGCGGCGGCCGCATAGCGGGCTTCGCTGGTGCGCAGCGCCTCGTCGGCGCGCTTCCGCGCGAGCGCGTTGGTGAAGACCTCCGCCACCAGTCGCAGGCGCCTCACGAGTTCGTCCGGCCAGTCGCGTTCTGTCCGCAGCGTGTTCAGGGCCAGGGCGCCAACAGGCGGGAGACCTCCCGCCGACAACGGGATGGTCAGATTCGATCTGAGCCCGAGCAGACGGGCATTCGCTCGGTCCGTGATCGCCTCCGCCGGCAATGCGTCCGGAAGCGCAGGCAGGACGACGACACGGCCGGCGAGCATTTCCTCTACGACCCACGGAAACTGGGCCTGGCTCACCGGCTCGAGCGGGGGCGGACCCTCCTGCCTGAGGTAGACGTGGGTAGGCACGATCATGCGCGGAACCGCGCTCGACCATTGCCAGAGCAACCCGAAATCGATGTCGAGCAGTTCGCACACCCGCCGCAGCGCGTCCTCAATCTCGCGGTCAACGTCGGCTGGCGCCTGGTTCACGAACCGTGAGGAGATCTCCGACAGCAACCGCTCGAACTCGAGCTGCTCGACAGTGTCGTTGGCGGCAGGCGTGGGCGAATCGGCTGCGGACATTCAACTCGAAGTATAACCGGCGAGGTGGCGAGGAGAAGTGTCGCGGAGGACCCGACGGTCCGGTGCTCCAGCGGTTCGCTACGCGTGCGTTTGCCAGGCCGTCTACGCGACGCGGACGTTGGGTTTGCCAACGCAATGCGGTGAAATGCGGTGAAATGCGGCCAGCTCTTCCGTGTAAGTTGTTGAAAGATTGGCTCCTCAGGTAGAACTCGAACCTACAACCCCGGTTTACAGCCGGATGCCTCGCCGGATCTGGCGGCACCCTGTCGCAGAGTGTTCCCGTCGAGCGGCCGGCACCCTCGGCTGATTCCCAGCGGCCTGGACGCGGCGGATTCGCCGGCTGATTGCGGCCACATGGCTTCCCCTGGCGTCGAAAGCGGTCCGTTTCTCCATGTCGTAGGAATACCGATCGTAGACCGCGGTGACTCCGGTCTCGACGTGGTTCAAGATCTTCTGCACGACGACCCGCGGGGTGTCGGTGCTCGCCATGAGGTTGGCTGGCGTTCGTCGGCGTACCAGCGGGGCGAAGAGACCCAGTCGCTGGGCTCCTTCGGCTACAGGCGCCTCTTGGCGCGCCCAACGTTCACCTCGTCGAGCCGATGTTCGAGCCAGTGGTGCAGCTCCTCCAGAATATTCACGGCCTGGACCTTAAGCGGCGCGCGGTGTGACAGGCCGTTCTTGGCGAACTCCGCCTGGACTACCACCGGCGGCTGTCGAGGTCGATGTCCCGCCACCGCACGTGAAGGAGTTCGCCGCCGCGTTGAGCGGTGAGGAGCCAGAAACGAAACGCGGCGCGGAACAGCGGGGCCTCCCCAAGGAAGTCAGGGGCACAGGGTCTCCGACGCGGCGGGCCGCCTCGGAATTGCGACTCCTCGAGGTTGTACTGCGAGTGCATTGCCCTGCTCCGGCGCGAATTCGCCCGGTGGGGCTACCGCAGTCTGCCCGTTGCCCGCAGGGCCCGGGCTAGGCTCCACGCAGGAAGCCACAGGGTGAGGCCCGTCAGCAGGATGGCCCAGAACCAATAGGGAAGAAACAAGGCCGCCGCGATCTGCCCGGTATCCGAGTACACGAGTCGCCCCGCCACCCGGACCTTCTCGGTGAACAGATAGCCGATGTTCAGGAACACTGAAATGCACCCTTGGACGCCGATGAACTGCAAGGTCAGGCTGTCCCACCGATCGGGTCCCTTGAAGCGGATCAGCAGCAGCACGAGCGCCAATAGCACGATCAGGCTGACACCGAAGAGCGTGCGGATCCAGATCGGCGCCGAGAGCAGCATCACCAGGGCCATTCCGGTCAGGCCAAGCCTGGACCACTTCGGACGCAGGCTGAAGGAGATCAACAAAGCGCCAGCGAGAGCCGGACCCAGCGGCCCGGCGGCAGCGACGAGCGCCAATCCCGGCTGACCGAGGAAACGGGTGCCGGAGTAGACGGCGTACCCGGAACCGTCGGGAAGGAGGCGCAGCGAAACGAATGAGCCTCCCAGCAGCATGGCGCATAGTCCATGCCCCATCTCATGGAACCAGGTGGCCAGAATGGTGAAGGGATAGAGGAGGTAGCGGCCCGCGGTGAATTGCCACAGGACGACGGTCGTCGCCGCAGCCAGTGCCAGTCCGAGCGCGCGTGTTCGTGAGGTCATGCGGCAACCCATCGAGTCGCATACCGGGTGCCACGCGGCCCGACGCGGGACGCCTGAGGAAGTCCGCAGACCGCGTCAGATGGGCGCGCAGTTCTTGCCGGTCCCCGGGGGCGTCCGTAAGCAGATTCTGCCGGTCCCGTCGGTTCGGAGTCCCACACCGTTGTGGAAGTCCGGTAGGCCGCCGAGGCTGGACAGGCAAGCGGCCATCGCACACTGTTCCTTGCGTTCTCTCACAACCTCCTTGCGGCACTCAACCCCGACGCCGTGCACTCCGCTCATCGCAGCGGCGATCACCATTGGTGGGTCGCCTGATGCGAGATCGACGACTTAGAGGCGCGGACAGAGCTATCGGAACCCGCAGACCCAATCCGCAACACGCTGCGCCTGATGCCCATGGCAGCGGCGTTCGCCGCCCGGAAGGACGGTAGCCGAGCCGGGCAAGTCGGCGCCCTCGTTGCGGGCTTGCCGTGCGCCGCAAGGTAAATGGGGGGTCTAATGAGGGATGAATAGGAGCAACACGCTAGAATGAATTTGTTTTGGCTTAGTACTCTGTTCTGTTAATACGGTGACGTATTTGTGCTTGCCGTCGGCCGGCCGAATGGGCTATCCTCCCCGCGAGGAGGTGCCGACGACGTGCCT
>Ga0209048_10002623_pt1 | contig 17769 bp, 22 predicted proteins | sample FrelakmetCRP12CR_FD_187146 | JGI IMG/M metagenome (GOLD analysis project Ga0209048, IMG submission 187146) | Freshwater lake sediment microbial communities from the University of Notre Dame, USA, for methane emissions studies - CRP12 CR (SPAdes)... | ecosystem: Environmental > Aquatic >... | reverse complement strand
GGGTCGAATTCAGCGGGGGGACTCCATCCTTCGCTATTTTGGATTCGCGCGTGGCGGAGCGACAAGCCCACATATTGCCAAGCAGAGTGGTAAATCGAGTGGCTTTATCGCATAACCTATTGAAACACCATCAGACACAGCAGCCTGCAAAGCCGTGTACGCCGGTTCGATTCCGACCCCCGCCTCCATAAGCCTGTTTCCAGGTGTTCTGTATTGACCTGATTTGCTTTCGCCAAGAGTGAAGCACTGAGCGTGGAGAGTTTCCGCCGGAGAGTACTATGCCCAATGTCATCACAACTGGGGATGGCCCTTCTCGGAGGAAGCTCATCAGTCGAGGCGGTAGCGTCCATGCTTCGCGTACTGGAGTGTCCCAGAACCCTGTAAAGCGAAACTCCGGGCCCCATTTCGCTTCTGGATCCACCAGCTGCCGATTCATGGCCACCAGTTCCAGGATACGGCCACCACGCGTGGTGCTCCCGAATCGCGTCAGGTTTTCGATTGCATCCGGTGGATCGTAGCTGACGAAGGCACCAGGCATTGCCTGTCCGTCGCGCTCGATTACCAGCTTCAGATTGCTGATGAAGTAGTCGCTACGGTCGCGGATGAGAGCAATCTTCTCGTGCGCGCTCTGCAGCTGCGGCCGTACCCAGCCAGCAAAATAGAGGTGGACGCGGCGCAGGCGATCGCCGGTATTGCTCAGCGATCGCAGCACGGCGATCAGTTCGCCATGAGTGCCATCGCCGATCGCCGACCACTCCAATCCAGCGGCCTGGGTGGCCTGTGCGTAAAACGCGGAAGTACCCAACACAACTTCGTGGTGGCGCCGGCGTAGCTCGCGTCCGAGCGTGCAGAAGAGTTCGAAATCGCCACGCGTGCCGAGGGTGAGAATGAAGACGCGCATGGCCCGAACTACGGTGGTGGATGTGCGGGGACTGCCGAATGGATAGTATACGCGGTACGCATCGGCGCGCAGGAGCAGGGTCCGACCGTTTCCCTGAGCTTCGCGGTTTGCTACTCTTCTGCGCGGCGTTTACCGCTCAGTAATATCAATAGCCCGGATGGTGAAACAGGTAGACACAAGGGACTTAAAATCCCTCGCCACTAATACGGCATGCCGGTTCGAGTCCGGCTCCGGGCACCAATGACATGCCGGATCCCTCGCTCTACTCGTCCCAGCTTTTCGCGCGAGCCCGTGGGTCGCGTTTGTGCATGCATGGGCTAACGTGAAACGGATCAGCTCTCGCGAAAACTCACAATATCGGGAGTTCGCCCGCCTCGCGCGTTCGACCAAGACCCGTCGCGAGGAAGGGCGAGCGATATTGGATGGCGTGCACCTGATGCAGGCCTATTTCGCCGCCTTCGGAACGGACGGTGTCCAGGTGATCGTGCGAGACGCTGCGGTTGAGCACCCTGAGATTGCGTCACTCATCGCTTTGCCGGGCGTTACCAGACCGCTGGTCCTTGCCGATTCGCTGTTCGACGCACTCTCGCCGGTGGAGAGTCCGGTGGGTGTGATGGCCGTCGCTCCCATTCGCCCCGGTATTGCCCGAACAGCCGCGCAGACTGGATTTACAGTATTTGTGGACGGGGTCCAGGACCCCGGCAACCTCGGCTCTATCCTTCGAAGTGCAGCAGCTGCGGGCGCGAAACAGGTGATGCTGTCAGCACAATGCGCGGACGCGTGGTCACCTAAAACCTTGCGCGGTGGGATGGGAGCGCAATTTCAACTAGCGGTATGTGAGGAAGTCGATCTTGGTGAGGCGGCAGGGAGCTTCGCCGGAAAGTTGATTGCCACCGATGCGGGAGCGCGTCAGTCTCTCTATGAGGCCGATCTCTCGGGCTCTGTCGGTTTCGTCCTCGGTTCCGAGGGTGCCGGGGTGTCCTCGAATCTACGCAACCGTGCGGATATTCGAGTACGGATCCCAATGGAGGAGGGGATCGAATCGCTTAACGTTGCTGCCGCAGCCACCGTGCTGTTCTTCGAGTGGAGACGGCGAACACTGACGGAGTGAGCTCGGCTGCCCGCAGGGCTCTCCCCCTGCGTTCCGTTCCACCCCCGCCCGACTTAATCTTCTGTCGGGCGGAGCGTCCTCCGTATTGGACATTACGAAGGGGCGGGGCCTGAACCGGGGCGCAGGGATTAGTACAGCAGGCCTTTGCTAGTCCAATCCATAACTTAACATAATACACATTATGCGCAATACGGCTATGGGGTAAACAGGGCAGCGAAGTTCGCCGATGTCCTGTGCGCTACTTCCTCGACCGGGATATCACGCAGTCTCGCAATCTCCTCGGCGACGAAACGTACATAGCTCGGTTCGTTACGTTTGCCCCTGAATGGCGTCGGCGCGAGGTACGGAGAGTCCGTCTCGATGAGCATCCGATCGAGCGGTACGCGGCGCGCGACGTCCTTGATCTCCAATGCATTCTTGAATGTCACGATTCCGGAGAAGGAAATGTGGAAATTCAGACCGAGCGCCTGCTCGGCAACTTCCCATGACTCGGTGAAACAATGCATCACCCCCCCGACAGCGTTCGCTCCTTCCTCCCGCATCACTCTGATGGTGTCCTGAGCAGCGTTGCGCGTATGGATGATCAGGGGCTTGTTACAAGCCAATCCCGCGCGGATGTGGTTGCGGAAACGCGCCCGTTGCCATTCTGTGTCGCCGGTTTGTCTATAGTAGTCCAGGCCGGTTTCCCCAATTGCGACGACCTTGGGGGTCGCGGCCAAATCACACAATCGCGCGACCGTGGGTTCCTCACCACCTTCATGATCCGGGTGGACGCCAACCGAAGCATAGATGCTCTCGTGCTGTGCCGCCAGGCTGAGTACTCCCGGGAGATCTTCCAAATTGACACTGACGCACAAGGCACGCAGCACGCCGCTGTCGCGCATGCGCGCGATCACCCCGTCAAGGTCGTCGGCAAGTTCCGGGAAATTGATGTGGCAGTGGGAATCGACCAGCACGGCGAGGCGGCCCGTTCGGTCGATCTAAAGGGTGTGCGTCGGGCGATTCAGTTGGAGCTGACCACTGAGCAAGGCTTCGATGCGACCGCGTGCGAGTGCTCCACTATCGTCATCCTTGAACTGAACACCGACGCCCTGTACCCGGTTGCCGTGGCAACCCGGCGGGGTTATCCAGATGACGCGTCCGGGAACCGGAAGCTTATGCGGGTCGTCCATGAGCGTGATCAGCATGAAGATCTCATCGCCGAGCTTGTATGAGCGTGCGGTCGGGATGAAAATCCCACCGCCCTTTATATACGGCATATAGGCCGCAAAGAGAATTGATTTCTCCTTTATATTGAGAGAAATGGCACCGGGTCTCGATTGGCTTATGGTGGTTTCTGCCGACATTATTGTGACTCCGAAACGGTCAATACCCGCCTGTACCCAAACAAGCACCGCTCCATCACCAACCTGGGATTGAGTGGGTGTTCGAGAGTGCGGGCTACGACCTGCAACTCACGCATGTATTGAGTGAGAGCGTGGGGCGTGGCGCGGACTGCCAAACGATGCAAGATCTGCGCGCAGTCAGGGTTATATCGGACACGTCCCGCAGACTTATATAGCAAAAGGTCATAGCACCAGCGCTGCAGCCCGCCAACCAGCGCGGTGAGAGTGTCCGCAGCCGCTCGCTCCGACAACGCGACCGGATCCAATCGGCCACCGGACAGCACCTGATCGATTAGTGCTGAGCGTTGGGACCAGAAGGCAGGAGTATCTAGGTCCCGCGCCTTCAACGGCGCGTAGCCAGTCTGAGCCAACGCCAGTGTTGCGTTTGCATCAGTCGCCCCCTGCTCCTGAAGCCATGCTGTCGCCACCGCTTCGTTTGGTAGCGTGAACTGGATCCGAACACAGCGGCTGCGAATGGTGGCTGGTAATCTGCTCGACCGCCCGGTTACCAGAATCAGATGTGTTCGAGGCGGGGGCTCCTCCAGGGTTTTTAGAAGGGCATTGGCAGCACTTGCATGCAGACGCTCTGCGCCTTGAACGACCACGACTTTCCGGCCACCGAAATGCGCAGACAGGGCGAGGAAATCCCATAGAGCCCGGACTTGCTCCACTTTTATCCATCGACTGGATGCCTGGTCCCGCGGTTTCCCTGCGCCCTCTTCGCTATTGTCACCGCCGTCCGCCTCGGACGCCCCAGCTTCCACTTGTCTGTAGTCAGGGTGATTCCCCGCATCGAATAAACGGCACGACATACAGGCTCCGCATGACGCGCCGTGCTCGGCAGGTTGCGTGCAGAGCAGCGCCTGCGCCAAAGACTGAGCAAATTCGGCTTTGCCGACTCCGTCCGGCCCAACCAACAGGACAGCAGATCCGATCTCCCTTTCCGTCAGATTTAGCCCTTGCCATATCTTTGCGTTCCAAGGATATATCATTTGTATTATATATTTACCAATATATCCTCGAGCTCTTTCTGAACAGAGAAAAGAGGTCTCTGACTGTCAAGAATCCGGATACGGCCAGGATAGCGTGCCGCTCGGTCGAGATATCCATTGCGCACACGCTCGAAAAAGGCCTGCTGCTCCTGCTCAAATCGATCGCGCGTGCGAGTTGCCTCGATCCGGCCTCTCGCAACCTCGGTAGGAACGTCGAAATAGAGCGTCAGATCCGGTTGGAGTGGGCCCTGCACCCATGACTCCAGTGCTTCCAGTTTAGCGAGGTCGATTCCCCTGCCCCATCCCTGATAAGCAAATGTCGCGTCGGTAAAGCGATCGCATACGACGCACTGCCCACTGGCGAGCGCCGGACGAATGACGCTGTGTAGGTGCTCCTGGCGCGCGGCGAATAACAGTAGAGTTTCCGTATCCGGGTGTACGGTTTGCGCAGGGTCGAGAAGAAGTTCGCGCAGCTTTTCACCCAGTCGAGTACCCCCTGGCTCGCGGGTCACTCGCACGCTCATGCCTCGTCGTGTCAGGAGATCTGCGATAAAACCCAGGTGCGTGCTCTTCCCCGCTCCATCGATTCCTTCCAAGGTAATGAAGCGTCCCTGCGTGCCCATAGTCAGTGCTTGAGTTGGTACTTTTGCACTGCTCGGTTGTGATCTTCCAGATTGGCGGAGAACTGCGAAGAACCATCTCCGCGTGCCACGAAATAGATGGCAGACACATCTGCGGGATGCAACGCAGACTCCAGCGACGCTTGTCCCGGCATAGCGATGGGCGTTGGCGGCAGGCCCATCCGCGTGTAGGTGTTAAACGGGGTATCCGCTTCCAAGTCCCGCTTGCGCAGATTTCCGTCGAACTGCTCCCCCAGTCCATAGATTACCGTCGGGTCGGTCTGCAGCTTCATGTGACGGTTCAAACGATTGACGAACACCGCGGCAATCATCGAGCGTTCTGATTCGAGCCCAGTCTCCTTTTCCACGATCGAGGCCATGATCAACGCTTCGTACGGAGAACCGTAGGGTAAGTCCGGTCGGCGCGTCTGCCAGAGCGTGTCGAGCCGGCGATGCATGGTCTGATAGGCCCTTTCCAGAACTCTAAGATCGCTCGTTCCGGTGCTGAAAAAGTAACTATCGGGAAAGAACAAACCTTCGGGATGCGCTTCGGTGGCGCCGATCCGACGCAGGATTTCTTGATCCGACAAACCCTGGGTATCGTGCGCGATTGCAGGGTTGGCATCCAGCGTTTGGCGCATCTGACTGAACGTCCAACCCTCGATGAAGGTAATCGGCGTCAAACTGACTTGTCCGCTGCCGATCATCTCGGCCAGACCATATGGTGTCAAGTCTTTCGGCAACTCGTAATTGCCGGCCTTGAGTTCAGTCGCTCTTCCAAGCAACCGAGTCATCCACTCGAACCGCCAAGGTTCGTTCAGGACGCCCGCGGCAACCAAGTCGCGTGCGACACCTTTGAGCGGACGCCCTTTCTTTACGATGAATTCCCGAGCTGACGGAGGTACCGCGATCGGTGTCATGGCAAAGTAGGCCAGCGCACCAGCGGCCAGAAGCGCGCCAACCACTCCTGCCACCAACGCAATTTTCAGGACGCGATACATCACCTGAATTACGGCCACTGCCACGGTTTTTCGAGTCCGCCCCGGTAGTTTTCCAATACACCACAGGCGTTTTCCAACCCAGCATGGGTTCTTTCCGACCCACAATGGCCTCTTCTGAGTCCGCAGTCCGCGCGTCGCGAGACTGCAGCCCTAAAGTGGACGGAAGGCGAGAGTACCGTTGGTGCCGCCGAACCCGAAGGAATTCGAAAGCGCCAGACGGATCTGCATCCTGCGCGCTTGATTCGGTACATAGTCGAGGTCGCACTCGGGATCGGGCTCGACCAAGTTTATCGTCGGAGGGGCCACCTGATCTCTGATGGCCAATATGGTAAAGACAGCTTCGACTCCGCCAGCGGCTCCCAGCAGATGACCAGTCATCGATTTAGTCGAACTGACGGCTAGCTTGGAGGCATGCCCCCCGAAACTGCGCTTCACAGCGATTGTTTCAGCCATATCCCCCAACTGCGTCGAGGTTCCGTGGGCATTTATGTAATCGACGTCGTCCGGATTTGCACGCGCATCCTTGAGTGCATTCAACATGCACCGCCGCGCTCCGTCGCCATCCGCGCTCGGAGCGGTCATGTGATGGGCGTCCGCGCTCATGCCGTAGCCGGCAATCTCTGCATGAATTCGGGCACCGCGCGCTCGCGCGTGCTCCAATTCCTCGAGCACGAGGACGCCAGCGCCCTCTCCCAGCACGAAGCCGTCCCGGTCCTTGTCCCAGGGACGGCTTGCCGCGGCCGGATCATCGTTGCGGGTCGATAACGCGCGGGCCGAACAGAATCCGCCGATGGCCAAAGGCGAAACGGTCGCTTCGGATCCACCCGCCACCATTACGTCCGCATCGCCGTACGCAATCATGCGCGAGGCCTCTCCTACGCAGTGGGTGGACGTAGTGCACGCAGTGGTTATTGCCAGATTCGGTCCCTTGAACCCGTACATGATCGAGAGGTTCCCGGCCACCATATTGATGATCGTTCCGGGTATGAAGAAAGGAGAGATACGCCGTGGCCCACTCTGAAGCAGAGTCGTATGCGCCTGCTCGATCATCGGCAATCCGCCTATCCCCGAGCCGATATTGACTCCTATGCGTTCGGCATTACCTTCAGTGACTTCGATGCCGGAGTCCTTGATCGCCTCGATCGCGGCGGCCGTGCCATAGTGCACGAAGACGTCGAAACGGCGCGCCTCCTTGACGGGCAGGTACTTGCCGACATCGAAACCTTTGACCTCTCCGGCGATCTGGGACGCCATGGGCGCGGGATCAAAGCGAGTGATCCGCGTGATCCCCGAAGTGCCCGCCAGAATGTTTGCCCAGCTCTCGGGGACGCCAATCCCTACCGGACTGACGATACCGAGCCCGGTAACTACGACTCTGCGTTTGGACAACGTCTCTCCGGCTGGGGAGTTATTGCTTCAAATGGGTGTTGATATAGTCGACGGCTTGCTGGACTGAGGTGATCTTCTCGGCCTCTTCGTCGGGAATCTCGCACTCGAATTCCTCCTCGAGAGCCATCACCAGTTCGACGGTATCGAGGGAGTCGGCACCCAGGTCGTCCACGAATGTCGACTCGGCCTTAACGTCGGCTTCGTTCACTCCGAGTTGCTCGGCAACGATTTTCTTGACACGCTGTTCTACATTTTCCATCAAATTGCCCTTCCTGGTTACGGAGATGTGTGCGGGCGACTGCGCCTCTGTTGCGGGCTATTGCCTGTCGCCCATCAGGGTTGCGCTCAAGCTCTCTTTAGGTTTCTTCTTCTGCCTGCTTTCGATGTTGCTGCCAGCCGCGAGATAAAACAATATGTTACCAAATTTGCATGTCAGCGGTACGCGCCATATGACGGGTCACCACTTCAACGCATCAACATCCCGCCGTTGACGTCGATCGTCGCACCTGTAATGTAAGCCGCCGCCGGTGTTGCCAGAAACGAGACCGTAGCGGCAACCTCCGCCGGCGTTCCGAATCGCCCGAGCGGGACGTATCCCGCGTAGGCCTGCCGTTGCGCTTCGGACAGGGAGTTCGTCATGTCCGTATCGATAAAACCCGGAGCGACGCAGTTCACCGTAACGTTGCGGCTGCCAATCTCCCGCGCGAGCGATTTGCTGAACCCGATCACGCCGGCCTTGGCTGCGGCGTAGTTGGTTTGCCCAGCATTCCCCATCTCACCCGATACCGAAGTGACGTTGATTATGCGGCCATCGCGCGCTTTCATCATATCGCGCACCACCAGGCGACACATACGAAACACCGCCTTCAGGTTGGTATCCATGATCTCGTCCCACTCGGAGTCTTTCATCCGCATCAACAAGTTGTCACGCGTAATGCCGGCGTTATTAACGAGAATGCCGATGACGCCCTGCTCGGCTTGAACCGCCTCCACCGTGCTTTGCATCTGCGACTCGTCGACTACATTCAACGCGTAGCCTTTGCCCTTTATTCCTTCCTGCGTGAAGAATTCGCCGATCGAGCGAGCGCCATTTTCCGTCGTAGCGGTGCCGGCGACCGTGGCGCCCTGCCGTCCAAGTTCCAGGGCAATTGCCTTGCCTATGCCTCGGCTGGCGCCGGTGACCAGTGCGACTTTGCCATCCAATAATTTCATGCTTGTGATTTCATCCTTGCATCACCTCGAGATCAAAGTTCCGAGGCCAGCTGGGAAATCTGCGCGGCATCTTTGAGTGCGACCGCTTCGATCTCCGTCGAGATGCGTCGATTCAGGCCGGTGAGCACCCCACCGGGGCCGCATTCGATGATAGTGGTTGCGCCGCGTCGAGCCAACTCCTGAACGCACTCGACCCAGCGCACCGGGCGGTAGAGCTGCCGTACGAGGGCATCGCGAATCTCGGCAACATTACCGGGAGCCGCAACGTCGACGTTGTTCACTGCAGGAAGTCTCGCGGCATGCAAAGGAATCGTAGCAAGTGTCTGCTCCAATTGCTGAGCGGCGCCGCGCATCAAGCTGCAGTGCGAAGGCGCGCTCATAGGGAGCGCGACCGCGCGTTTGGCGCCCTTGGCCTTCGCGAGCTCCATACCACGCGCCACGGCCTCGCGGTTGCCTGCTATCACCACCTGGTTCGGGGCATTGAAGTTGGCCGCTTCGAGCACTTGGCCCTGCGCGGCTTCGGTGCATACCGCCCGAACGGCCTCGTCATCCAAACCAAGAATAGCGGCGATGCCCCCTACGCCTTCAGGCACTGCCTGCTGCATCAGCTGCGCGCGCAGGCGCACCAGCGGAAGTGCATCCCGAAAATCCAGTGTACCGCTTGCGACCAACGCGGTGTATTCGCCCAAGCTATGCCCCGCAACAGCGACTGGCTCCTTGCCGCCCGCCTCCTTCCAGGCCTGCAGGAGCGCGAAGCCGGCAGTGAGCATGATCGGCTGTGTATTGACTGTCTGATTGAGTTCCTCTGCAGGTCCTTCCGTGACAAGTGCCCACAGATCCTGCCCGAGAATCTCGCTCGCCTCGCCGAACGTCGCGCGAACCGCGGGCAGTGTTTCGTATGCAGCCATCATTCCGATCGACTGGGAGCCTTGGCCTGGGAATACCAGCGCGAATTTTGTCATGAGCCGCTCCGGTTCAAGTCCATCTGAGTAAGCAAGCGCCCCAGGCGAAACCGCCTCCGACGGCTTCGAGCACAACGTGCTGGCCTGGACGGATGCGGCCGTCGCGAACCGCCTCATCCAGCGCGAGTGGAATCGAGGCGGCCGATGTGTTGGCATGCCGTTCGACCGTCACAACCACGCGCTCCATCGGCATGCCCAGACGACGCGCAGTGGCCTCGATGATACGCAGATTAGCCTGATGCGGAATCAGCCAGTCGACGGCGCTCTTGTCGAGATTGCCGGCCTGCAGCACTTCCTCGACCACCTCACTCAGCACTTTGACTGCAAATTTGAACACGGCATTACCCTCCATCGTGACGAAGGGCTTCCCACGGATCCCGCCGTGGCAGACCTGGCCAGGTACCGAGAGAATGCCGCTATAGCTGCCATCGGCGTGCAGTTTGCTCGCGATTATGCCAGGCGTGTCACCGGCTGCCAGGACCACCGCCCCCGCACCATCGCCGAATAATACGCAAGTGGAGCGATCAGACCAATCCAAAATACGTGAATAGACTTCGGCGCCAACGACCAACGCGTAGCGGCACTGACCGGAACGGATGAACAGGTCAGCCGTGCTCAGAGCATAGATAAAGCCGCTGCACACCGCCTGGACATCGAATGCCGGAGCGTTATGTATCCCAAGCTTGGCTTGCAGGATGCAAGCGGTACTCGGGAAGACCATATCGGCAGTCGTAGTTGCAACGATGATCAGCCCCAAATCCTCGGGCGATATGCCGGCAGCCGCGATGGCTCGACGCGCGGCTTCGCATCCAAGGTCGCTCGCCATCTGGTCTTCCGCTGCGATGTGTCGCTGCCGGATACCTGTCCGCGTTACGATCCAATCGTCGGAGGTGTCGACGGTGCTCTCGAGGTCGCGGTTGGTCAGGACCTTCTCGGGGAGATAGCTGCCTGTGCCGATGATCCGGGAAAACATGTCAGACCGCGCGCTGAACTTTCTCGGTCGGTTCTTCCAGCGGCGGCAGATGCTCGCTGATGCGCTGGAGGATGCCGCTGTTGGCCTCTTCCCAGGCGCGATGAATCGCGACTTCGAGCGCGAGCTTGTCGGCCGAGCCGTGGCTCTTCACCACGATCCCACGCAAGCCCAGCAAACTGGCACCGTTGAGCCGTCTGGGGTCGACCCGGTTCTTAAACCCATTGATCACGGGCAGAGACAGTATCCCCAATAGCTTGGTGAAAGGACTGCGATGAAACTCCTCGTGCAGATAAGCAGCCAGCATGCGCGCCAGCCCCTCCGAGGATTTCAGAAAGACGTTGCCGACAAAGCCATCGCAGACTACGACATCCGTCGTGCCTCTGTAGATGTCAAACCCCTCGACGTTGCCGTAGTAGTTGAGTCCGCTGGCCTTGAGCAACTCGCCGGCCTGCTTTACGACCTCGTTGCCCTTGATATCCTCCTCACCGATGTTGAGCAGACCAACGCTGGGACGGTCGACCTTCTCGACGACGGAAAACAGAGCAGCGCCCATGACGCCGAACTGCAGCAGATGCAACGGCGTACAGTCCACGTTGGCGCCCAGATCAAGCACGCAGCACCGGCCACGCATCGTCGGCACCATCGAAGCGATAGCGGGTCGCTCGACCCCGGGCAGCATCTTGAGGACGAAGCGCGAGATCGCCATGAGTGCGCCAGTATTGCCGGCACTTACGCAGGCATCAGCCTCTCCGCTCTTGACCAGATCGACCGCAATGCGCATGGAAGACTCGCGCTTGCCGCGTAGTGCCACCGCAGGCGTATCGTCCATCCCCACTACGTCGCTGGCGTGTCGGATGAGGATACCGGGGTGGTCGTCCAGTGCAATCGCCCGAAGGTGCTCGCGTACTTCCTCCTCCCGCCCGACCAGCACCATGCGTGCATCGGGCCGCTGTTGCAGAAAGTTCGCGGCCGCCGGCACTGTGACCTGCAGGCCATGATCTCCGCCCATGCAGTCCAAAGCGATCGTGATGCCCATCAGGCAGATGCCTTTCGCGGGAGAATCTGGAGGTTCCCGCGCGAGATCCTGCAAGGACGCACGGCGCTCCGCTCGCCGATGTGGTGAGTCACCCTGTTGGCGCAGCCAATGAGTGCGCGGCGCCGGGACTCAGTCTTCCCGCGTCTTTACGACCTTCTTGCCGCGGTAATATCCACCTGGGCTGATGTGATGCCGCAAATGCACCTCGCCCGAGCCCGGCTCGATGGCAATCGGAGGATTGCTCAGGGCGTCATGCGCGCGGCGCATGTTACGCCGGGAAGCGGACTTCTTGTTCTGTTGAACGGCCATGAAATCTTTGCTCCTATCCTAGTATCCCGGTCCTTATGTCCCGGTCAGTGTGTCCCAGACCGCCATATTTCCTTTTCGGCATTCTATTGCGGCGCTGGTATCTGGATTACCGACGACCGGACTCCAGTATATCGACCCCGATGCTGCAATGAAGAGGTCATTGTTTCAGTTTCGCCAAAACCGCAAACGCAGAGGGTCGGCGCTCTCCACCACTGCCTTCGCCCGGTACATGGCACTCACCCTCTGCATGTCTTGGCGCCATCGGCAATCCAAGCATGACCTCTTCTTCTAGCGTCGCATGCAGATCGAGATGGGGAGTGGCTGGAATTATGTCGACTAACTCGTCCTCGTCGTCCCGTGGTTCGAATTCATCGATCCCATTCAACAGCACGAGATCTCGTTCCAGCAGTAAATCGTATTGCAATCGCTCCAGACATCGCTCGCAGCGCAAATTGACGCTGCCGGTAATTTTGATCGCGAGGCCCGGGCCACCACGATCCGTCATGTAACCACGGACTACGTAGCGAATGTCGCCGCCCAGATCAAACAACTGCCCGCTTGGGTCCAACAACTGCCCGCTTGGGTCCAACAACTGCCCGCTTGGGTCCAACAACTGCCCGCTTGGGTCCAACAACTGCTTGGCGACGCGCGGCATATCAGCGAGAGAAAGCGCACCACTGAGGCTGGCACCTTCCCGCGCGAATCTCGCTGTGTCGATATCCCGCTGCCCGAACATAAACCGCGCATGGTAATATTTTTGCTTCGCCCTGTCAAAACGTTACATCAGTCTGCGCGGGACCGCGGTTTGGTTCCGCAAGGACGTGAGCGTTCAATCCCTCGCCTCATGCTGTTGCTCGCTTCGACCTCAGTTTACCGGCGGGAACTGCTCGCGCGCTTGCGCCTGCCGTTCGAAGTGTTCTCACCGATGGTAGATGAAACACCGTTGGCCGGCGAAGCACCCGAGTCGACCGCATTGCGCCTCGCGGAGAACAAGGCCAAGGCAGGCGCCAACGCCCTACCCGGGGCCCTGGTCATCGGGTCCGATCAAGTCGCTGAGGTGGATGGCGAAAGGTTGGACAAGCCTGGCGAGCACGCGCGCGCCGTACAGCAACTCACCCTTCTGAGCGGCCGCTCCGCGATGTTTCACACGGCGGTGGCGTTGCTCAACACACAGACCGGAGCCGTACAGAAACGGCTGGTGCCTACGCGTGTGTATTTCCGGTCGCTCAACTCACGGCAAATCGAAGCCTATCTGCGCAGCGAGCAACCATACGACTGTGCTGGGAGCGCCAAGTCCGAAGGATTGGGAATCGCTCTGATTCGAAGTATCGAGGGACCGGATCCCACTGCCTTGATCGGCCTGCCCTTGATTGCCCTGACGGATATGCTCGCCGCCGAAGGCGTCGATATTGTCTGAAGAGCCAATGTTATCTGAAGAGAGTGGGCGGGCGCGGGCCGGCACGCTCTACCTCGTTCCGACCTTGCTCGGTCCCGCGCAAGTGGCAATGAGCTTGCCGCAGGCCGTGGTGCGGCTCGTGCACGAGTTGGATGGCTTCATTGCTGAGAATGCGAAGAGCGCGCGTCAGTTCTTGAAGGCTCTCGATCACCCCGTGCCTCTGCGCGATGTCTCGATGGTGGAGCTAAACGAGCACACGCCCGTGTCGGCGTTTCCAGAGTTGCTGGCGCCAGTCTATGCCGGCAAACGCATCGGATTACTCTCTGAGGCAGGCTGCCCTGCGGTCGCGGATCCCGGCGCAGGCCTCATAGCCCTCGCGCATCGAGACGGTCTGCGCGTGGTTCCTTTGGTCGGCCCCTCCTCGTTGCTCTTGGCGCTCATGGCATCCGGATTGAACGGACAGAATTTCTGCTTCCATGGCTACCTGCCGACCGAGCGAAGCGCCCGCACCGGTGCGATTCGTCGTATCGAGGCGGAATCACTCGCGAGCGGCGCATGCCAACTCTTTATCGAGGCACCCTACCGGAACAATCAGCTCCTGGCTGCCTTGCTCGAGACATGCACACCTGCAACGCGTTTGTGCCTGGCTACGGAATTAACCTTGCCGGGGGAATCGGTTCGTACGCAGCGGATCGATGCATGGCGCAGTACGCCGCCGGACCTAGATCGCAGACCAACTGTATTCCTGCTGCAGGCCGTCCCACAAGACCGCTAGCGTTGTTAACGCAGGTGCGGCGCACCTGTGTTTGTTCCCATCAATGTGTCGGCGATGGTCGCCCCGAAGCGGCGCGCAAACCGCTCGGCGAGGTTCTCATGCGGGGTGAAGTCGACAATCGTGTCGGCCTTGATCACTTCGCGCGCGACGTAGTCGACGGTTCCCAGTGCATCCGCCAGACCCAGTTCTACGCTCTTCTGGCCAGTCCACATCAACCCGCTGAACAGTTCCGGAGACTCCTTCAGCCGCTCACCGCGTCCTTGCTTCACCACATCGATGAATTGTCGATGGATCTCGTTCAACATCTTCAACGCATACTCGCGTTGCGACGGATTCAGCGGAGAGAACGGGTCGAGGAAGCCTTTATTGTTCCCCGCCGTCAACAAGCGGCGCTCCACGCCGAGCTTGTCCATGGTGCCGGTAAACCCGAAGCCATCCATGAGTACGCCGATCGATCCGACGATGCTTGCCTGGTCTACAAAGATACGGTCTCCAGCCACTGCTATGTAATACCCGCCCGAAGCACAGATGTCGTCCACCACCACATACAGTGGCACTTTGGGATGCAGGCCACGAAGGCGCCGGATTTCCTGGTTGATCTGACCTGCCTGGACGGGACTGCCGCCGGGGCTGTTGATGCGCACGATTACGCCGGCCGTGTTGCTGTCCTTGAACGCCTGCTGCAGACCGGCGTTGATACGATCGGCACTTGCCTCGCTGTCGGCGGAGATCACGCCGTTGACCTCGACCATCGCAGTGTGCCGCCCCGAGGACTTGTCTTTGCTCCCCAACCATCCGAGCGCCAGGAACAGCAGGCTGAAGAGATAGATGAAAGTGAGGATCTTGAAGAAGATGCTCCACCGGCGGCCGCGCCTTTGCTCTTCCGCTGCGGAGCGCACCAGGCGTTCGAGCACCTGACGTTCCCACTGCATACCACCGCTGGCCGTCGCGTTCGGCGACAGACTGGGTTGTTCGTTGCCCGACATCTCGCTATTCAATTAGATAAACCTTGCCATCCGACTCCGCGACCGCCAGCGCAACGAGCCCGCTCCCGCTGCAGGGGCCGCCGGCGCAGCGGCCGGAGTCTGGATAGTAGGCTGCGCCATGCGTGGAACACACCAAGTATACCTTGCTCATATCGAAGAAATCGCCTTCGACCCAGTCGAGTTCGATCGGGACATGCGCACAGCGATTGAGGAAGGCATGCACGACGCCTCGATAACGGATCGCGAACGCCGGTTCCTGTCGTCCATACCGCTCGACTGTGAAGCGGATGCCTGTTCCCCTCTCGACGAGGTCACCGGTCTGGCAGATCAGGCGTTGGCGCTCAGCCATTCCATCGCTTCGGTGAAAGTGAATACGCAGGCAGCAGGCTCGAATGGGCGCAACTTGCTCTCGGGATGCGCGCCATACGCCACTGCCAGCGCAGGCACACCGGCCGCTCGAGCCATTTCCAAGTCGTGCGAAGTATCCCCGATCATGAGCGTGCGAGTGGGCTGGGTGCCCAACACATCCATCAAGACCTCCAGCATCTGCGGATGCGGCTTTGGCAGCCCCTCGTCCGCGCACCGCGAGGCGTGGAAATACGGCTGCAACCCGGTGTCGTTCAGCGCGCGATCCAGACCGCGACGACTCTTGCCGGTTGCTACTCCGAGCAAAAAGCCGGCACCGCGCAATTTTTCGATCCCCTCGCGCGCACCGGGGAACAACTTCACCGCGTGATCGCCTGCTCGAAAGTGGTGACCGTAGCGATCGGCAAGTCGAGGATATTCGGCACGGGCCAGTCCAGGTAAGAGATAAGTCAACGCGTCGTGCATGCCGAGGCCGATTATATGCCGCGCGTCATCCGGATTTGGGACGGGAAGTTCCAGATCTCGGCAGGCGGATTGTATGGAATCAACGATATGCTGCGCCGAGTCCACTATCGTTCCGTCCCAGTCGAATACCAGTAGATCGAAGCGCGCGCCCATCAGGCACTCCGCGGGATGGAGGTTGCCACGCCGGGCTCGGCAAGCGCGGACAGAAATTGCGTGAGTTCCTCGGGCAGGTCCGCTTCAATGGTGATGGGTTCTCCCGTACCGGGGTGTTCGAATTGGATACGTGCTGCATGCAGGAACATGCGCTTCAGGCCGCGGCGAGGCAACGTCTTGTTGAGTGCGAAGTCCCCGTACTTGTCGTCCCCGGCGATCGGAAAACCCAGATGTGCCAGATGCACCCGGATCTGGTGGGTGCGACCCGTCTTGAGTTCAGCCTCGAGCAAAGAAAACTCCGGCAGCGTCCGCATCAGCGTAAACACGGTATGGGAGTCCATTCCATCCTCGTCCACACTGACGCGTCGCTCGCCAGATGCGGTGACGAACTTCGTAAGCGACAGCTTCACCGCCTGCCGGGCATTGCGCCATTTGCCGGAGACAAGCACGGCGTACCACTTCCCGATGCTGCCCGCTCGAATCTGCTCATGCAAAGCGACCAATGCTCCGCGCTTCTTCGCCAGCAGGAGGACGCCCGAGGTGTCCCGGTCGAGGCGATGCACCAGCTCGAGGAAACGCAATTCGGGGCGCTCCAGCCGAAGCTGCTCGATGACGCCTCGGCTGATCCCGCTGCCGCCATGAGCAGCTACGCCAGCCGGTTTGTTGAGCACCAGCAGCCAGTCGTCTTCCAACAGAACGTGTTGCGATAACGTTGGCGCGCCAGGCCGGATAGTCCGATCGGATGCAGGTTTTTCTGCGGTCCGAATTGGCGGAACCCGCAGCCGATCCCCGGCCTGCAAACGATAAGTCGCATCCACCCGGCCACTATTAACGCGTACCTGGCCGGTCCTCAAAATCCGGTAGACATGACTCTTCGGGACCCCTTTCAGGAGGCGAAACAGGTAGTTATCCACTCGCTGCCCAGCTAGGTCGGCATCTATTTCCAGGTTCGTAGCAGCGTCCCGGCTCGGTTCTAGCTCTTTCCTTAACCTATTCATTTTGCTTATACTCTTGGTTCGGCAGTACGCTCACCAATGTGAACGTGCGTCGCGGAGACCGACTCAGGCCCATTTGGCGGGCGGCTCCCAGGTTCGTGACCTGAGACAATCATGACGGGTTAACCTCGCTGACCCGGACCAACTAGCGATCTACACCTGCATAACGCGCTCAACACTGAGCAGTGGTTTTCCCCTCCTGAGGCAAGCCTCAGGACTGGCAAGGTAAACGCCCAAGAAAACTGTTCGAGATCTCAATTATGATCGCCGCACCAGCCGAATAGTACCCAACCGGGGGGCGCAAGGAGCGCCCGATGTTTGCCCTGCCCGCGAGTTTGAGCGCGGGGGTACAAATAATGAAACGCATGTTGTTTAACGCGACCCAAGCCGAAGAGCTGAGGGTCGCAATAGTAGACGGTCAAAAATTAATTGACCTGGATATTGAAACCGCCGGCAAGGAACAACGTAAAGGAAACATCTATAAGGGTCTGATCACCCGCGTCGAACCAAGTCTTGAAGCCGCCTTCATAGATTACGGAGCGGAACGGCACGGCTTCCTCCCATTCAAAGAGGTAAGTCGCTCCTTCTTCCTATCCGACGTCGACCCGGCCCGTGCCCGCATTCAGGATGTGATGCGCGAGGGTCAGGAGTTGATCGTTCAGGTCGACAAAGACGAGCGCGGCAACAAAGGCGCGGCACTCACCACCTTTATCAGCCTCGCAGGTCGCTACCTCGTCCTGAT
>Ga0209048_10002622_pt1 | contig 17771 bp, 18 predicted proteins | sample FrelakmetCRP12CR_FD_187146 | JGI IMG/M metagenome (GOLD analysis project Ga0209048, IMG submission 187146) | Freshwater lake sediment microbial communities from the University of Notre Dame, USA, for methane emissions studies - CRP12 CR (SPAdes)... | ecosystem: Environmental > Aquatic >... | reverse complement strand
GAACCGGGTGGCGATAAGCGAAACTCCGCGTCCTACCACTCGAACGGATCATTTTCACGATGCGATGGTGTTCAAATTGAGTAGCTTTTCAACGAACTGATAGAGCCAACGCCCGAACGCATGAATTTTCAGCGCCAGGTAAGCCACACGCTCGACGAGGAGCACCGTGCCAACCTTGATCTGTTGGGCCGGGTTGAGGAGGCGTTTGTGCGCGCATCCCGCTCCGGAGCAGCACGCGATCCTGACGTCGCCAAGCTCGCCGCGTCGTTCGCCCGCCACATCGAAACCGACATCGGACGCCACTTCGACTTCGAGGAGCGCGAACTCTTCCCGCGGCTCGAGGCGGCGGGCGAGGGCGACATCGCGGGCTTGCTCAAAGACGAGCACGGAGCGATCCGCGAGGTGGCCGCGGAGTTGTTGCCGCTTGCTCACGCGGCTGCCGCAGGAACGCTCGACGGCCCCGGCTGGGATGCGTTGAAGCGCGGCGCGCTGGAGCTGGTTGAGCGGGAGGTTGCACACATTCAGAAGGAAACGATGGCGCTCCTGCCGATGCTCGAAGACCTACTCGACGACGATACGGACCGCGAGCTCGCGCTCCTCTACGCGATGGCCTGACGCCGGAATCACCACCGCAGAATCGGAGCGATCATGGAAGCCGCTACCCTGCAAAGCGTCACGATTCGCCCGCTGCTGCGCGAGGACCTCGCTGACGTTGTCGCGATCGACACGGTCAGCGGGGGGGTGACACGCCGCGCCTACTTCGAGCGGCGGCTCGTGGCCGCGCTGAACGAGCCGAAATTGCATGCGCAGTTTGCGGCCACCGATGACAAGGGCCTCGCCGGTTACATACTCGCGCGCGTGCTCACGGGCGAGTTCGGTCGGGTCGCGCCCGGGCTGCGCCTCGAGGTGATCGGCGTGCGCGATGACGCCAGGGGACAACATGTGGGCGCCAGCCTGTTCGACGCCCTGAGCGACTACGGTAGCAGGCACGACTTGGCCGAGGTGCGCACGACGGCCGCGTGGAACGACCACCGGATGCTGCGTTGGATCGATGCGATGGGCTTCACCCTGGCGCCGAACCACGTTGTCGATTGCGCGGTGGCCGGTGGCGAATACACGCCGCAACGCGACGATCCTGCGACTATGCCGCAAGGCGAGAGCTTGGCGCCCGAGATCAACTACAGCAACCGGTTCGGCAACGACTTCGAACGTCTCGCGCGCGACAACGCCGACGTCCGCGCAATGGAGCACCGCGATCTCGTCGACATCGTCCGCATCGACCGCAGCATCACCGGGCGCAACCGCCAGGACTATATGCAGCACCAGCTGGTCGAGGCGATGCACGGGTCGGCGATCCGCGTCTCGCTGACCGCGCGCATCGATGGCGCCATCGTCGGTTTCCTGATGGCCCGCGTGGACTTGGGTGATTTTGGCCGCACCGAGCCCGTAGCCGTCATCGACACCATAGGGGTCGATTCCGGCTATGCGCATCGCGGTGTGGGCCACGCGCTGTTGTCGCAATTGTTCGTCAATCTCGGCGCGCTGCGCATCGAGCGTGTGGAAACCGTGGTGGCGCCGCGCGACCTCGCGCTGCTCGGCTTCCTCTATAACGTCGGATTCGGGCCGTCGCAGCGGCTGCCGTTCGTGCATCCGCTCGCTTAGAGGCCGGACCGTTCGCTTGCGGCCTCCGGCATTCCAGCTTGCATGGACTTAGCCAAAACAGCATGGCCTGCCCGTTGATGCCCGACGATGAAGCGGTGCGCGAAGCGCTGCGACAGGTGCAGGACCCCGAGGCAGGGATGAACATCGTGGACCTCGGCCTTGTCTACGGCGTCGAGGTTACGCCAGACTGCGTACACGTCGACATGACAATGACCACTGCAGCATGCCCAATGGCGGACATGATCACTGAGCAGGCGCGCAGCGCCATCGCGGCGATCGTGCCGGAAGAAACCGCGGTGGATATTCGCCTCGTATGGGACCCGCCGTGGACACCTGACAAGATGACCGGCACCGCCAAAGAGCACTTCGGTTGGACGTTCTAGCCGTTCGGTTGGGCGAACCCCGCGCGACGCCGGGCGGATCCGCAACGCGCTACCGATGAGCGCCCCTTTGCCCGCGAACGCGGCGCTCCCTCCCGTCAAGCGCGGTGGCCTGCGGCCGCTGCAGCGTGCGCCCTTGCTAATCTTCGGTTTCGCCGGTCTCGTCGTCGGTGCGGGCGCGGGGCTGGCGCGGCTCGGTTGGAGCGTTCCCGGCGGAGTTGCAGCGGTGGCTGCGCTGCACGGGCCGTTGATGATCTGCGGTTTCTTTGGCGTGGTCATCGCGCTCGAGCGGGCGGTCGCGATCGGCACTTACTGGGCATATCTGGGCCCGCTCCTGGCTGGGGTCGGATGCGCAGCCGCGATCGCCGGTGCGGCCTCTATCGCGGCGTGGTCCTTCGTCGCCGGCAGCCTGGTGTTCCTCGCCGCATCGATCGACATCTTCCGTCGCCAGACGGCGCTGTTCACGTTCACCCTCGCGCTCGGCGCAGTGTGCTGGCTGGTGGGCAATTCGCTGTGGGCCGCAGGCTGGAGCGTGCACGATGTCGTGACGTGGTGGTTCACTTTCCTTATTCTCACCATCGCCGGGGAACGCCTGGAGATGTCGCGCTTCCTGGCGCCGTCGCGAGTCGCAAAGTGGACCTTCGCAACGATCATCGTCGTGATCGGCGCGGGGCAGCTCGGAGCGACGTCGAGTTGGGGAGTACGGGCCCTTGGGGTCGGGTTGGTGGCGCTCGCGGCGTGGCTCTTGAAACAGGACATTGCGCGCCGCACGGTTCGGAACCGTGGCCTCACCCGCTTTATCGCGGTGTGCCTGCTGTCGGGCTACGTGTGGCTGGCAGCGGGCGGGGGCATCATCCTCGCCACCGGAGGGCTGTCGCCCGGCTCACCTTCGTATGATGCAGCGCTGCACGCGCTTGGGCTTGGCTTTGTCTTTTCGATGGTGTTCGGTCACGCGCCGATCATCTTACCCGCGGTGCTTCAGATCGGGGTGCCGTACCATCCGACGTTCTACCTGCCGCTCGCGCTATTGCATCTATCGCTGCTGGTGCGGCTCGCCGGCGATGCGACGGGGCAGTTTGCCTGGACGCGCTTGGGCGCATTGCTCAACGCGCTGGCGCTTGCCACATTCATCGTCAGCACGGTGAGCGCCGCGGTGCGCGGCAAGCGAAGCGTCCCCGTTCGGTAGCGTGAGAACCGCGTGCTAGCCGTGGAGCGATTCGTACTTCGCCATCAGCTCTTCGGGCGATTCCTGAAAATCCGGATTCACGACGATGCAGTCCGCCGGGCAGACGAGCTTGCACTGCGGCTCGTCGTCGGCACCGACGCATTCCGTGCAGCGCAGCGGGTCGATCACGTACTTGGGATCGCCAACGCTGATCGCCTCATTGGGACACACCGGCTTGCAGGCGTCGCAAGCGGTGCAGTTGTCATTGATGAGTAGGGCCATCGCTGTCTCCTACCGACAAGTCACGCCGCGGCACGTTCCTGCAACTGACAAAGCTTGCCGTGGCGGAAGGCGCCCCACAGCGCTGCGCCGATGGCCCCGGCGTAGATCGAGTCGGGGTGGCTGACGGCAGTCACTTTTACCTTCTCGTTGACCATCTCCTCCTGAATCGCCGCCAGCAAGCCCGTGTCCAGCGCGAGCCCGCCCGTAATAAGCGCCGTGCCTTCCTTGATACCCGTGACTTTGAGAAGTTTTACGATCCGCGACGCCATGGAGAGATGGATCCCCTTCAGGATGTCATTGGTCGCGATGCCGCGGGATACCATATTGATTACGTCAGTCTCGGCGAGCACCGCGCAGATCGAGCTGCACTTCTCCGGATTCTGTGAGCTCTTGGACAGCGGGCCGATCTCCTCGATCGCGACGCCGAGGTAGCGAGCGATGTTTTCGAGGAATTGCCCCGACCCCGACGCGCATTGGCTGGTCATCTTGTACGAGAGCACCTTGCCGCGCTCGTCGACGTAGATCGCGCGGCCGTTCAGCGCGCCGATGTCGACCACTGCGCTTACCCCCGGATGCAGGAATACGCCGCCGCGGGCATGCGTGGTCATCGAGTAGAAGTGCCCGGTGGCGAACTTGACGTTCTCGCCCTCGCCGGTGGTCGCGATGTAGTCGATGTCGTCGGCCTTGAGGCCCGCGTCCGCCAGCACGCCCTCGTAGCCCTCCTGCGCCAGCTGCATCGGGTCGCGCCGCCGGATGCGCTCCAAGCGCTTGGCCAGCCATTCGTACTTGCCGTCGTCCGTGCGGAACAGTACGCTCTTGACCGCGCCCGAGCCAATATCGATGCCGATCGTGTATGTCATGTCCGTGCCTCCGCCGCCTTTCCTTCCTCGACGACCGCGCGCCACGCGAACGTTGCGCCGCCGAGCGCGCCTGTGTAGATCGAATCGGCGTTGATGTTGAGCGTCAGTTCGCCGTAGTTCTCGCGCACGAGATCCTTCAGCGCCTTCACCGCTGCTTGGTTCTTGGCGACGCCACCGGTAAACGTGAACTCGTTGCGGATGCCGCCGGAACGCGCGAGGATCGACATCGCGCGCAGAATGATGGCCCGGTGCAGACCGGCCATGATATCCTCCCGCTTGTCGCCGAGGGAGAGCCTGTCGCGCAACTCGGCGCCGGCGAAAACCGTGCACGTCGAGTTGATACGGATGGTCTTGGTCGACTTCATCGCCATCGGACCGAGCTCGTGCAGCCCCATGTTCATCTCGTCGGCGATGTAGCCCAGGTATCGCCCGCAACCGGCAGCGCAGCGGTCGTTCATCTGGAAACTCTCGACGATGCCGTTCGGGTCGACCTGAATCGCCTTGGTGTCCTGGCCGCCGATATCCAGCACCGTTGCCGTGCCAGGGTGCATCACGTGCGCGCCGAGCCCGTGGCACAGAATCTCGGACCGGACATGTTCCTTCGAGAACGGCAGCCGGGCGCGGCCGTAGCCGGTGCCGACGACGTACGTCTCCTCGAGCGGCATGTCGAGGATGCCCCTGATCGGCGCCTCGACCCTGTCCCTGCGGTCAGCGGTATCGGGGAGCGCGACGAAAGTGCGCTCGAGTGCCGCCAGCAGATGCCGCTTGATCGAGTCGCCATAGTCGCGGTTCTCGACCTCGATGATCGAGCGGTCGAACACGTTGAGCAGGAAGTCGTAGCGGATGCCTGACTCCTTGGCGATGACTTCACCGGTCGCGAGGTACTGGCTTCCTGCGATGTCGCGGAAAAAATCTGATTTGGGCTTCGCCCCGGGGGCGAACAGCGCGGCTGACTCGGCGGAAAGCCGCGTGAACACCTCGCCAAGCGCGCTGCTCACGCTTTTTGCCGCGTCACCGAATTTGGCATTGCCGACATTGCGCTGGCAGGTCGCCTCGAGATCGGCGAGTTGCTCCAGATATTGCTCGAATCGAAAGCTGCGCTCGAGTTGGCCGAGGAAAGCATCGAGCGCCCCGTTCAACGCGCTGGTGTTGCCGAGCGCCTGCCGGAAAAGGTAGAAGCGGGCGTTGACGAGCGCCTCCTGCTTGGCGATCGCCGCCGCGGTGTCGTAGTTCGAGCGCGAGTTGGTGATGCCACGCCCGAGAATGTTCTGGTTCTCGTCGAGGACCACCGCCTTGGTTGTCGTGGAACCCAAATCGATGCCGATGAAGCAGCGCATGCGCTTCCCCTAGTGCGCAGCGGGCGCGGCTGCACGCTTCTGCTTGACCATCTGCAAGTAGCTCTCGAGACGGTTCTTCACGTTCGACGCCGAGAAATACCGCGGGTCGACCAGATCGGTCTCGATGAATGCCGCCGGCTTGCCGGTGCGTCTTTCCACCTCGCGCAGGATGAGGAGCTGTCCGGCCGAGAAGCTGTTGCAGCTCTTGATCGAGTTGATCAACAGGCCGTCGGCCTGGTAGTCATCGATATACTTGCAGATCATGTCGATCCGTGACGGCAGGTTGAGGTTGGTGTAGCAGCCGAGGCAGTACTCGGCGAGTGATTCGATCGGATGCTCGGGATCGTGGCGGAAGCCGAAGTCGTAGACGCCACCGACCTTGGCATAGGTGGAAGTGACCACGACGGCGCCTTCGTCGTAGAACATCTTCCAGAATTCGCGGAAGCTGGTCCAGTTGGGGGGGCCTTCGACGACCAGCCGGTATTTTTCCTCGCCCATTTCGCCATCGGGCGTGATCGGGCCCTTGCCCTCGCGCAGGCGCTGCTCGATCTCCTGCCGCAGCACGCGGTAGAACTCGGTTGCCTCCGGCGTACCGCGGAACGCGGTGAAGATCGGCCCGATGTAGTAGACGGCGCCGAAGTAGCCGTCTATCGGTGACGGCCGGTGCTTCGCGGATTGCAGCACGGCGACGAGGTCCTCCTCGGCCTTGGTCGATTCCTTCATGTACTGGCGCAGCCGGTCGATGTCGAACTTGACCCCTGAGATGCGCTCCAGCGTCGGTATCACCGTCTCCTTCAGTTGCTTGACCACGTAGTTGCGCATGTTCGGAGCGATCTTGCCCTCGCCCTGGTAGGGCACGTGCAGCATCACGCTCTCGCAACCGTATTTGTGGCGAATCAGCTCGAACCACTTCATGAAGGTGAAGCAGCCGGTGTACGAGAGGAGCAGGATATCGGGCTTCGGGAGCGCCTCACCAGTGGGGCCGATCTCGCCACCCAGCATCATGCCGAGGTCGGCCTTCACGTAGTTGCAGACATCCTCGGACTGGCCGTCGCGTTCCGCGTCCAGAATGAACTTGCCGGATTTCTTGCGCAGGCCATTCTGCAGCGCGTTGGTTTCCGGGAGGCTCCGGGCGAAGTCGAAGCACATCAGGAGCTCGTTGAGGTTGCCCGGCACGAACGTCGCGGCGACCTTACGCCCCTGCTCACGCGCGGTGGCGAGCTCATGGTAGTTGCGGTTGATCATCTCCTTCTGCAGCCACATCGCGTCCTCCTTCTGGACGGGTGGCTTCTTGGTACTTTGGGGCATCGCGGCAGTCGCATTCATGGGCTGGCTTCCTTGGCCGGTGATCTTCAGTACCTTAGGTGGTGCTCCAAAGCTTGATCGAATCGGCGAACGTGCCCGCTTGTTCCCGGATCGGGGCCATCTGGCCGGTGTTCTCCGCGTACTTGAAGGCAGTGTGCGGCACCTTGTGCTGGGAGAGCACGTCCTGCAGCATCGGACGCTCGAGAAGCGCCGGGTCGCAGAACGACGGAGCCGCGAAAATCACGCCCTCCGCGCCGCTGGTCTTGATCCGCTCGAGGAGGAACACGCCCTTGTCCTCGCGCTTCGCATCGTACTTCGCCGCGGTTGTTGCCGAGCGGTGGAGGAACGCCTTCGAGAGCTCCTCGAGTGGTTTGCCGCTCGCAGGTACGTCGTCGAGCAACCAGCGCGTCACCAGCATGAAGTCGTCGTCGACGACGTAGCAGCCGGCCATCTCGATCGACTTGATCAGCCCGAGCGGCGGCTGCTCGCAGAACGAGCCGTTCAACACGACGCGGGCGTTGTCTCGCTTCGGTCGCCGCAGCGCTTCTGCCGCCGCAATGTAGTCGCGGACGAGTTGCGTGTGCTCCTCCGGCGGCAGCACCATGCCCGCGCGTAGCACCAGGTACACCTCAGAGGTGGGCGCCTGCCAAGGATTCTTGGCGCGGTAAGCGTAGAGATCCTGCACTGCCCGGCGGTTCGCGTTGTAGACCCGGATCGAGGCGTTGAGGTCTTCGTCGGTGATGGGCACGCCCCGCAGCTTGCCGAGATCGTCGCGCAGGGCTTGCAGCTCGTTGATGTAGAACGTGCCACCGATTGCGTCCTCGTAGTTCTGCGGGACGTCGAAGTAGCGTACGTACTTGTCCTTGAACAGGATCTGCCACATGCCGGACAGGTTGCGTATCACGTCGCAGATCGACGGGAACAGCATGCCGTCGAGACAGTCGAGGCGGCCGGTGAGCGCGAGTTCGATCGTCGAGCGCGGTATCCGGCAGATGTAGCTCTGGTAGTACGCGTCGCCCTGGATCACTTCGATCTGGTCGCCGCCGCCGAGGATGCCCACGGATAGCATGCCTGCCGCATGGACGAGCTCGCGCGGGACGTAGATCGGCATGTAGCCGATCGCCTTGCGACCCGGCACCGCCGCTTTCCATTGCTTGACGGCGTTGAGTTCGAGGTCCTCGAAGAGCGCCTGGCAGCGCTCGACGATCTGGATGACGGGTGCGACCGTGGTCATCAGCGGTGTTCCCATTGCGGTTGGCGTTTGGCGAGGAACGCGTCAAGCCCTTCATTGGCGTCGCGCGTCTTCACCAGCGTGTCGAGATAGAGGCGTTCGAGCGCCGCAAGGCGGTGCCGGACATCGGCGATGAACGCTCCGCGTACCGCAGTCATGGCGCAGGCGAGCGCAGCGGCGCTCTTGGGTGCGAGATACGCTTCGAAGTAGGCGAGCGCGGCCGCTTCGGGATCCGCCGCGGTAACCTGCACGAGGCCGATCGCCTTGGCCTCCTCGCCGTTGATCGAACGGCCGGAGAACAGCAGGTCCTCCGCTGCCGGCTGACTTACCCGATACGGCAGGAGGCACGAGGCCGCCGGCGCGAATACGCCGAGCTTCATCTCGGGCTGACCCAGTTGTGCGTCAGGCGCCGCGAAGATCGGCCCCCCAGCGAGCGCGACCTCGAGCCCGCCGCCGAGGCACTGACCGTGCACGGCGACGAGGATCGGCGCGGGGAATTCCAGCATGGCGAGAATGAGTGCGTGCAGCGACATGAGCATCGCTGCGCAGCGGTCGGGCAGGTGGTCCTCGACACTCGCGCCGAAGCTGAAGTGCGGACCTTCAGCGTCGAGCAGCACGGCGCGCAGCCCCCGATGGTCGCGATAGGTGGCAAATGCGCCGTGAAGCGCCGCGATCATCGCGGCGTCGACGAGATTGGCCTTGGGCCGCGCCAGACGCAGGCGCAACAGCGCGCCATCGCGCTCGAGCCAGACCTTGGCCGGCCCGGGTACGGCAATCGCCTCGGCACCCGTGGCGCTCACACGCGCCGCCCCGGCATCAGGCTGTCGGTGAACGCCTCGTCCCAGCCCTGACCACGCGCCAGCGCCTGGCGCAGCGCGACGAAATCGACTTCGCGCGACTCCTTCGTGCCCTCGTTGAAGGCGCGGAATCCGGCCCGCGCCTCGGTCATCATGTTCAGTGCGAGCCACGCCCGAGAGTTTTCCTTGTTGCGGTTCCAGGCGTCGAGCTTCGGTTTGCGCAACTCCTCGAGCGTCTTGGTCGTGCAGTCGGGGAAGGTGAGCAAGAGCTTGGCGCACAGGTCTTCGACCTTGGCGTCGAGCAGGGACAAGTCGACCGCGCCTTTCGCCAGCAGCGCCTTGCCATTTCTAGCGGCGTCGCCAGTCTTGAAGTCGCCGAACACGATCCGGCCGTACTCGTCGGCGAAACGCTGCGTTTCGACCAGCGGATTGGCGATGAATTTGCCGTCGACCTTGAGTGCCGGGACGATGTCCGCCACGATGCCCCAGTGGTAGGCCTTGTGCGCTGAGAAGGGCTCGCACAGCACACCGGCGACCATGGCGCGCTCGTTGCCGATCATGGGCGGAAGGAAATCGGTCGCGCCGCCGATTGGCGCCGAGCCGTGTTTCGGACCGGCCTGACCGAAGCGGGCGAGATCCTGGGCGACCGAGAAGTCGCAGGCCATGCCGATTTCCTGCCCCCCTCCGATACGCATGCCATTGACGCGGCAAATCACCGGCTTGTCGCAGGCCATGATCGCCGAGACCATGTCGTTGAACAGCCGTATGTATTGGCGATACTCCTGGGGGTGCCCGGCGTAGTACTCGGCATACTCCTTGGTGTTGCCGCCGGTGCAGAACGCCTTGTCGCCGGAACCGGTAAACACGACACAGTTGACGTCGCGGGCGTTGGACGCGGCGCGAAAGGCGAGAATCACACCCTTTACCATTTCGGTCGTGTAGGAGTTGTACTGCGCGGGGTTGTCCAGCGTGATCCACGCATTGGACAGGCCCCGCACGACCGCGCCGTCGGGAGCTCTTGCGGGCCGCTTTTCGTAGCGCACACCCGGTTTAGAGATATCGTCGACGAGGTCGTGATTCTTGAAGTCGCGCAGGGGAACTTCGATGTCGGGGGTATTCATCTTGGAAACTCCTCGGTTAGCCCGGTACGAGTACCGCGCGCTTCTTGATCTCGCGATGGTGGACAGCGGCGAATACGCGATTGATGTCGCCGAGCGCATGCACCTCGATGAACGGCTTGATCTGCACTCTACCGTCGAGCACGAGGTCCAGCGCTGCCGCGTAGTACTCCGGAGGGCAGCCCCAGTTGCCGATGGCCCGTGCGTCGTACGCCATCAGGTTGGATAGCCGCAGCTCCACCTTGTCCATCGTGAATCCTACGACCGAAAGCGTCGCGCCGTGGACGAGCAGCCCATAGGCGGTGAGCTGGCCGGGCGCGGTGCCCGAGCACTCAAAGATGAACCATTCTGTCGTCGGGAGGCCGTTCCGTTTCGCGAAGTCGACGATCGCGGCCTTGAGAGCCTTACCGTCGAGTGTGCGCGAGTCGAGCGTCAACGCCGCTCCATGGCGGGCGATCGCGGCGAGCTTCGCGTCATCGACGTCGATCGCGACGACTTTCGCCCCGAATGCGTTGGCGATTTGCACACAATAGCCACCCACGCCGCCCGCGCCGACGACGATGGCGAGACTGCCCGGTTGGATCCCGGCGCGCCGCACGGCTTGGTAGGGCGTGGTCAAGGCATCGGCGACGATCGACACGTCGGAGAGCGCCAGGCCCGCGCGGGTGAGCCGCGACTCGTCGACCGCACACAAGCCGCGGCCGGGGACGACGATATGCGTGGCGAAGCCCCCCTGGATGTCGTTGCCGGGCATCTTCTGCGAACGACAGATCGTGGACAGGCCGCGGCGGCAGAGATCGCATTCGCCGCAGGGCAGGACCGCAGGAACGATCACCGCCTTCCCCAGCCAGGCTTCCGCGCCTGGACCGACTGCGACGACGCGGCCGCTGATCTCGTGACCCAGCGCCAGCGGCAACGGCTGATTGGTCCGTACCCCATCATAGAGGTATCCGAGGTCGGTATGGCAGACTCCGCATCCGGCCACGCCGACGACGACCTCGCCGGGCCCCGGCTTGGCGTTGAACGCAGCGCGTTCGAGCGGGGCATTCACTGCAGTCATGAGCCAGCGGTAGGCTTCGATGCTCATCGGCCTCTATCCTCCTGCGTCACGTTGCGCACACGCCTTGGCGCCGTTCCAGACAGCTCCGCCGGGCTTGACCCAACGGCGGCTTTAGGCGATTTTGGTATTATAGTACTATAATGCGTATTTAAGCGTTACATGGTGCAACAAGGGGATTGCGACCGCCTTGATCTGCGTCAAACCAAACTCGGCGTGCAACCGCTCTACTTTGACAGAACGTGAAGCTGGCAGGAGCGACGACGTGCTAACAACAGCCACAGCAGAAGCCTCCAGAGCGGGGAGGGCGCGCGCGCGCGACGCGGATTCGAGCATCTCGATCGCGCTCGCGGGCAGTGGCGGCAGCGGCGTGATGACGGCGGGAACGCTGCTTCTCAACGCTGCCGCGAAAGCCGGCCTGTACGGAATCATGGTCCGCACCAGCGGGCCGCAGATCCGTGGCGGCGAAGCGGCGGCGCTGGTACGGCTCGCCAGCCATCCCGTGGAATCGCTCGGTGACAAGTTCGATCTGCTGCTCGCGATGGACTGGCAGAACGTGGGCCGGTTTGCCGACGAAATCCCCCTGGAAGCGTCGAGCGTCATGATCGGCGACCCGGATGAAGGCGAAGCGCCGGAAGGATTCAGCCATTCTGGCGCGCGGTACGTTCCATTGTCTCTGAAGAAAATGACCAAGGCCATTCCCGGAAGCTGGCCCAACATGGTGGCGCTTGGCCTAGCGGGCGCGCTCGCCGGTATCCTGGCGGAGGCGCTGGAGGCCGCTTTGCGCGATTCCTGGAAGAAGACCGATGTCGCGCTACAAGCGAACGTCGCCGCGCTTCGGGCCGGGATCGCCGCCGCCGCGGGCATCGACGGGCCGCCGAAGCTCGTGCCCGGCGATGCGCCTTCAGGCAAGCGCTGGCTCATCAGCGGCAATGAGGCTACCGGTTATGGCGCGATCCGCGGCGGCGTTCGTTTTGTTGCCGCGTACCCGATCACGCCTGCGACGGAATTGCTCGAATGGATGGCGCCGGCGTTGACCAAAGTCGGCGGCACCTTGTTGCAGGCCGAGGACGAGCTCGCCTCCATCAATATGATCATCGGTGCCTCCTACGGCGGCGTGCCGTCGCTCACGGCCACGGCAGGGCCTGGCCTCGCGTTGATGACCGAGGGTATCGGCCTCGCGGTCAGCGCCGAGATTCCGGTCGTGGTCGTGGACGTGATGCGCGGCGGCCCGTCGACCGGAATCCCGGCCAAGAGCGAGCAGAGCGATCTCTCCTTCGCGGTGAGCGGGCTCGTCGGCGACGCGCCGCGGCTCGTGCTTGCGCCGACCTCGATCGCCGACTGCCTGGCCACGACGCAGTGGGCGGTGCAGCTTGCCGAAGCGATGCAGGCGCCGGCGATCGTGCTTTCCGATCAGTTCATGGGGCAGTCGCGCGCGATCATCGACCAACCCGCCGAATCGAGGCTTGTCGGCAAGCGCCTGACTGCCACGGCGAACACGCCGGACTACAAACGCTACCGCAACACCGACTCGGGTGTCTCGCCGATGGCGATTCCGGGGACGCCGGGCGTCGTCTATACGGCCGACGGACTCGAGCACACCGAGGGTGGGATCCCGAGCAGTCAGTCGCGCGACCATCGCCTGCAACTCGACAAGCGCGAGCGCAAGCTGCTGCAATACGATTACGGCGACGCGTGGGCCGACATCCAAGGCGATGGTGACGGCGCGGTGATCACCTTCGGCTCGGCCACCGCGGCGGCACGCGAGGCCGTGGCGCGCACAGCAGAGCGCGGCATCGACGTGCGCCTGATTGCGCTGCGGCTGATGTCACCGGCGCAGCCGGAGCGGCTTGTCAGGGCACTCGAGGGCGTAACGCGCGTCCTCGTCGTCGAGCAGAACCACGGCGCGCAGTTCTATCGGTATCTGCGCTCGGCGTTTGACCTGCCGGGCAAACCGGCGAGCTTCCACCGCCCCGGTCCGCTGCCGCTGCGACCTGGCGAACTCACCGAAGCTATTGTCCAATGGTGGGGCCAATGAACGACATCGCCAGTTGCGCACCCCGCACCGCGCAAAGTTACAAGTCCAGCTACAAGCCGATCTGGTGCCCTGGGTGCGGGGACTATTCGGTGTTGAGCTCCATCACCAAGGCGCTGGGCATGGTTGCAGTGCCGCCGGAGGACGTCGCGGTCGTATCGGGCATCGGCTGCTCGTCGCGAATCCCTGCTTATACGTCGTGCTACGGGTTCCACGGGGTCCATGGCCGGTCGCTCGCGGCGGCGACGGGCCTGAAGGTGGCGCGGCCGGAGCTGACCGTGCTGGTGACCGGCGGCGACGGCGACGGCTATTCGATCGGCGGCAATCACTTCCTGCATGCGTGCCGACGCAACGTCGACCTCACCTACATCGTGATGGACAACCACGTGTACGGCATGACCAAGGGCCAGCCGTCGCCCACCACCGAGCCGGATTGGGACTCGAAACTATCGCCGGGAGGGACCGGCCTGCGGGTTTTTCATCCTCTCGTCATTGCTCTCGCGGCAGGAGCCAACTTCGTCGCGCGCGCTTTTTCCGGCGACCCGAATGGGACGGCGGAGATCCTCGCGCAAGCCATCCGCCATCCCGGATTCTCGTTTGTGGAGATCCTGAGCCCGTGCGTGACCTTCCGACCCGAGCAACGCGAATGGAAGCGCCAGGCGCATCCGGCGCCCGTGGCGGCGACCGACGATCCGGCCCGCGCCGCGCGGCGCATCATGACCGACGACGGCTACAATATCGGCGTGCTCTATGCTGGCGACCGGGCCCCGTATCCGACCACCACCGGCAAGTCGAAACGCTCGCCGGCGGACCTGGAGGTGGAGTTCGAGATATGAGCCGCGGTTTGAAGACGACCAGGAAGGCCGCGGCACCGAAGAAGCCGCACGCCGCGACCAAGCGCGAGCCAGCGTCGGGCCCAGGGAGAACTGGAGGGTCGGTGAAGCGCGGTGCCCAGGCCGCAGAGCCCGTGCGTTCGGGCACGCCGGCGATCAAGGGACCGCGGACGCTCGGCGAGCTGATGTCGCAGGCACTGGTGATGGAAATGGAAGCCGCGCAGCGTTACGCCGATTTCGCTGACGCGATGGATACGCACAACAACCGCGAGGTCGCAGCGCTGTTCCGCAAGATGGCCGGCATCGAAAGCAAGCATGCGGCGCAAATCATGGCCGCGATGGCGTGGGAGCACGTGCCTGCGCCGGCATCGGCCAAGCCTTCCTGGGAGAGCTTCGAAGCCCCCGAGACCACTCCCGGCGACGAGGTTCATTACCTGATGCAACCGTATCACGCCTTGCAGCTGGCGCTCGTCAACGAACAACGAGCCGAGCGCTTCTTCGCGCAACTGGTGCGCGTCGCCACGGTGGCATCAGTGCGCAACGCCGCCCGGGAACTGCAAGCCGAAGAGCGCGAGCATGTCGCGCTCGTCAAGGCTTGGATGAAAAGGACGCCAAAGCCGGATCGGTACTGGGCCGACGACCCAGACCCCGCGCGGTATACCGACTGAGCCGACCCCCGCGCCCGTTCGGCTGACGGATCTACCGGCATGCGCTGCAGTGCGGTATCGCGATCTTGTTGATCTGCAACAAGATCTCGCCTGCGCGCTCACGCAACAATGAAAGCTAGCGTCTGCCGCAAGCCGGGGTGCGTACACTGGATCAACGCGCCAGATGCCATAGGAGACCAGCCCTTGCTGCAGATCATCATCCAGGGCCGAGGCGGCCAAGGCGCGCAGACCGCCGGCAGCCTGCTGGCGATGGCTTTCTTCGCGGAGGGGCATGAGGTGCAGTCCTTCGCGAGCTATGGCGGCGCAAGGCGCGGGACGCCGGTCAGCTCGTTCATCCGCGTCGACGACCGCCCGATCCGCGTGCGCTGCGATATCGAGCGGGCCGATGCGATTCTGTGTTTCGACGCGAGCCTGCTCGAAGGCCGGTTGCTCGCGACTGCCCGCCCGGACACGCTGATCGTCGTCAACTCGTCGAGGACACCGGAGCAGTACGCCAAGACGCTGCCGGGGTACCGCGTGATTCCGGTCGACGGCATTTCGATCTCGCGCCGCCACGGCCTGGGACGGATCGTCAATTCCGCCCTGCTCGGCGCGTTGGCGCGCGCGATCGAGGCGCCCGCGATCGAGGCGCTGACCCGCACGGTCGTCGACGAGGCGCCGAAGCTGCACGACGAGAACATCGCGGCTTGCGAAGACGGCTACCGGTGTGTCGAGGCGCAACTGCAGACACTGGCGGCGGCATGAGCGCGACGGGCCGCCCCGAGCGCGAACACCGGAGCGCACAGCGCGAAGGTACTCCAATGAACGCGAAAGATCCGGTGCCGACCATCTGGACCACCGGCACCACCGAAGTGTTCAAGACCGGCACGTGGCGGGCGGCGTTGCCGCAGCACATCCACGCGCCGTCGCCCTGCCACGCCGCCTGCCCGGTCAACGGCGACATCGCCGAATGGATCGGACGCGCGCGCGCGCGCGACTTTCGCGGCGCGTGGGAGATTCTGGCGCGCCACAATCCGTTTCCCGCGGTGGCCGGTCGCATCTGCCATCACCCCTGCGAAGCCGCATGCAATCGCGCCGGCTTCGATGATTCGCTGGCGATCTGCGGCCTCGAACGTCATGTCGGCGATTTGGCGCTCGCGCAGCGTTGGACATTTGCGCCGAACGAGGCGGTGCGCGACGAGCGGATCGCGGTCGTGGGTGGCGGCCCCTCGGGGTTGTCGGCCGCATTCCATCTGCGACGACGCGGCTACGCGGTAACTTTGTTCGAATCGCGTCCGGAGCTCGGCGGGGTGATGCGCTACGGCATCCCCTCGTATCGCCTCGCGCGATCCGTGCTCGATGGCGAGATTGAGCGCATCGTGGCTCTGGGGATCGACGTGCGCTGTGGCGAATCGTTGGAGACGTCTGAACAATTCGAGCGCCTGCGTGCCGAGTTCGACGCCGTGTACCTCGCCATTGGCGCTGGCTGCCAGAAGCGCTTGCCGGGGCTCGATTACACCCGGCCCTGGGTAATGGACGGTGCCGACTACCTGGCGCGGGCGAATGCAGGCGCCGCTCCCGCCCTCGGCAAGCGTGTGGTGGTGATCGGCGGCGGGAGCGCCGCCATCGATGTCGCACGCAGCGCGCGGCGTGCCGGGCACGAGGTGACGATCCTCGCGCTCGAAAACGCGTCGCAAATGCCGGCCCAGCGCGAGGAAGTCGCCGAAGCGCTGGAGGAAGGCGTTGCACTCGTCGACGGCGCCATGCTGACCGAGGCCGTCGACACGGGCAGCGCGGGCGTCTCGTTCAAGTGCGTGCGCGTGCGATTCGAGCCGGGTACGCCGCGCGGGCAGTTCACGGTGACCCCAATCGCCGGCAGCGAATTCGCGCTCGAGGCGGATGCGATCGTTCCCTCGATCGGGCAGGACCCCAACCTCGTACCGCTCTTCGTGGCGCTCGACACCGACGGTGCGCTGCTCAAGGCCGACTCTCGCCAGGCGACGAGCCTAGAGCGCGTGTACGCCGGGGGCGACGTCGCGAGCATGGCGCGCTTCGTGACCGAGGCGATTGGCATGGGCAAGCGCGCCGCGCGCGAGATAGACCGCATGTTACGCGGGAGCGCCCAAGGCACGGATGCCGGCAGCGCCGAGGTTGGCGCGGAGGTCGAGACCGAGCCCGTCGTCGAACTCGCCGCGATCAACACGTTCTACTACCCCCGGCAGGCGCGGGCGGCCGAGCAGCGACTACCCGCCGCACAGCGCCTCGCCAGCGACGCCGAGGTGCAGATCAGCTTCGATCTCGAGCAAACGTTGGCCGAGGCCGAGCGCTGCTTCTCCTGCGGCACGTGCATCGACTGCGACAACTGCGTTCACTACTGCCCCGATCTCGCGGTGAAACGCGAGGCCGGCGGCTACGTGGTGCTGACCGACTACTGCAAGGGGTGCGGGATCTGCGTGAAGGAGTGCCCGACCGGCTCGATGAAGATGGTCGAGGAGAACCGATGAGCGCGCGGGGCGAAGCCAAGGCGCGAAGCGCGTGTCGGCAGGCGGCCGAAACGCGGGCGCTCGCAATCTGCCCGATCCACATTGAGGCCGAGCGATGAACGCGCGCGATGGGACAATGGTGCGCGAGAAGCCGATGCTGTTGACCGGCAATCACGCGGTCGCGTGGGCGGCCCGCCTGGCACGACCCAAGGTAGTGCCAGTTTATCCCATCACGCCGCAAACACCGATTCTCGAGAAGATCACCGAATTCCAGGCTGCCGGCGAGTTCGATGCCGAGGTCATCACGCCCGAGTCCGAGCACTCGGTGATGGCTGCATGCATCCCCGCCTCGCTGGCGGGCGTACGCGTGTTCACGGCGACGGCCTCGCAAGGCCTGCTGCTGATGCACGAGCTGCTCCATTACGCGAGCGGCGCGCGGGCGCCCATCGTGATGGCCAATGTCAACCGGACGCTTGCCTCGCCCTGGGCGTTCTGGCCCGACGAGACCGACAGCCTCGCCCAGCGCGACACCGGCTGGATCCAGTACTACACGGAGAGCGCGCAGGAGTCGCTCGACAC
>Ga0209048_10002621_pt1 | contig 17775 bp, 9 predicted proteins | sample FrelakmetCRP12CR_FD_187146 | JGI IMG/M metagenome (GOLD analysis project Ga0209048, IMG submission 187146) | Freshwater lake sediment microbial communities from the University of Notre Dame, USA, for methane emissions studies - CRP12 CR (SPAdes)... | ecosystem: Environmental > Aquatic >... | reverse complement strand
AGACCGGGAAGTTCAAGCGCTTTAAGATCCCTGCCCTTTTCGGATTTTTGTGAAATAAAATAGGCGTCGCGATTTACGAAATCATGGAGATCAAATTCGCAAGACCGGTAGTTGCAAACCCCACAGACAAGATCAACTGGATTAAAGTGCGTTGCCCGCGACCAGATTGCCTTCTGTTCCGCCGATCCTGAATCTATCTGCGACTCTTCAATAATCTGAAGCGATTGCGTTCCATCTTTCTCATTTACCCAGAATGGACCTCCGCCTGGCTCTCCTTGATTTCTTACCATGCCGCATACACGAATGGGCCGGTTGAGTCTGTTAAAAATGAATGATCCTTTCTCCGAAAGAGGCAAACCTTCAAACCATTGAGGTATGACAAGATTAAGCCTTTTTTCACAGAATAACTTCAGTTCCTGCAGAGTTTTTTCGTCCAGTTCAGCCTTTTCTAAGTACCTCAGGCATCTGAATATCTCGTTCTGAAGATAGATGAGATAGCCGCCGAGAACCTTCTTGTAAAATACGGTGACTGGCTTCAATCTGTCAGGTACTATATTATCAATATTCTTTAGATATACTATATCTCCACCAGCACCGTTTAGATTGTCCAGAAGAGCGCCATGGCCGCCTGGCCTAAAAACAAGCTCTCCCTGTTGATCCCGAAATGGTCGGTTATCTAAATCAACAGCTATTGTATTGGTAGATGATTGCTGCGTGGAGAGTACAATATCAAAGGTTACGTCATAGTGCTTCTCATAATGTCTCTTAATCACAGACAGGTAATCCGCCACGTCATCACGATGTTCCCCCGAGAGAGTGAAATGGAGCCTACACACGCGGCAGGCATCTTTCGTATAGAGAGCTGCCTCCACCAGATGCTCTTCAAGGGCACTGCGGCTGCCGTCAGAATAAGCATGAAATTTCAAGAGCGCTTTAGGGAGGTTGCCGTAGTTCAAGCCTTTAGACGTCAAGATATAGGCCAAGATATCGGCATGTCTTTGGACTTCCAACAGCTTTTCAAGATCTTCGCCATCACGTAATATTACGTCACGCAAATTATCATAAAATGCGAACATTTTTAGTTCCCTGGCAAATTCTTCTCTCTGTCCAGCATCCAAACTTCCCCTCTCCAGATATATGTACCAATCCCTGAACATGCGACTGGCAGCCCCGGAAGCAGGTACAAACTTCAGCACCCTCCTGCCCATCCGAAGCTCTTCTTCGTACAATGCCACCATTTTCGTGAGCTCTTCTTCTGGAAGGGTCACGATCCCGTCATTAACAGTACACGGCCTGTTGAGCTTGACTGGACAAAAACCTCTCTTAAAGAGGTCTATCTGCGCCAGCACCAGTTCGCGAGTCAACCCTTCTTTTTCAATTCTACTTACGTCCGCTTCTGTAAAAATCATATTAATTTGTAATGCGCATTCTATTACGTCAGGCTGGCATGAACTGGAACTGATAAAGTTCTTCCGTTAAACAAAAAAGGTGCCCCTTCTCTTTTGCCATCCAGCACGAGAGCACCTCTATTAAATTCTGAAAATAGTCGCAATGAATCTAAATTGCTATCTTTTCTTGATCTTTTTAACCGAGCCTTTGCGTAGCCGATTCCTTTCCCTCAATAACCTGGATATGTCTTTCTGTCTTCGCGTGGGTCTTTCTCTTGCCATGGTTATCTGCTTCAGTTACTCCTTTACATAATACTGCAATTTCAACCCGCCTGCTTCGATAATGTCACCATCTTTTAGATCGTATTTATGATCTACTTTCTGGCCGTTTACTTTCAACGTTTTTCCACCTGCAGGCGTGATAAAATACCCTTCCTTCCTTCTATTGATGAGGGCGGCCACTTTGGGGGCGAAGAAGCCTTTAAGAGGAATACCGGCTCCATCCTCCTTACCAATAGTTGTTACTCTCTCTTTGAGAAGATAATCCCTTTTCTCTGTCGATCCTTCAATAACTATGAAACCACCCAGGATCTCAGGCTTTTCCTTGTCCTGAGAGGCCAGTATTTTTTTCTTATCTTCCGCACCAATTACGACAGTTTCATCCATCGAACGTCCCCGCAGAGCAAAACTCTTGTCCTCCGTTTCTCTTTCCTTTTCTAAAATGACATCAAGAGTATGAACGCCGATAAGGACTACATCACTGTTATGCAATTCCCCTTTAGAAATTTTCTGGCCATTGATATAAGTCCCGTTCAGGCTATTGGCATCCTCGATGAAAATATTATTTCCCTCCTTCTTTATCCTCGCGTGATAACCGGATACAGCCTGATTATCGATGACAATATCATTATCCGCTTTTCTCCCTATAGTTATGACGTCCCGATCAAGCGGTATCTCTCTTATTACGGCTTCTTTAAATTTGAGCAAAACCTTCGCCATATATCACCTCCTGAACCATTCCTTAAGATTTAATAGAAAAGAAATCCAGCTTTTTTTCCTGATAACTCCCACAATAACCGTTATGTTGTCCCTTCCGCCTTGTTTATTTGCCAGTTCTACCAGTCTGTCACATACTGCCGCCGGATCTTTCGTCGACACCGCAAGGGCGAGTATATCGTCATCGGAAACCATTGTGTTGAGACCGTCTGTACATAATACCAGAATGTCACCGGCTGACAAAGTCAATTCACTAACGTCAACTTCAACATCGAAAGACACACCGAGGGCCCTAGTCAACAAATTTCTTATCTTAGACTTCTGGGCCTCTTCGCTCGTTAATAGCTCACGTTTCACCTGTTCATATACTACCGAATGGTCGTCGGTCAGTTGTTCAATATCGCCAGCTCTAACGAGATAAACCCTGCTGTCACCTACATGGGCGATGCTCAATCTATTCCTGTTGATTGCAACCGCAGCCACCGTTGTACCCATACCCTGCCAGGCTACATTGCTCTTTGCAGCCTCATATATCGCCTGGTTGGCAAGACGCACCGAGGAGCCAATCGCCTTTGCCACTTCGGAATATTCTTCGTCGAATTTCCCCATCAGGGCCGCCCTACCCTCTTTAAACGCCTTAAAATAATCTCTTATTACATCAGTAGCCAGCTTACTCGCAATTTCTCCGGATGCATGTCCCCCCATGCCATCGGCAACAACTAGAAGGCCTGCTTTGTCATCAATGTAAAAGCCGTCTTCGTTGTTGGGTCTGACGAGACCTTTATCCGTTCTGCCGCAAGCAATAATTTCCAATGTTATCTCCTAAAGGCCGGTTCATAAAGAAAGATCCCTGAAGAGTTCCCTTCCCTGTTGATATCGCGCCTCTCTGTCTTTCGCGAGCAATCTCTCAATAATGGAAATAAAATTATCCGGTATATTTGTCGCCATATCCTTAAGCGGCGCGGGTGTCGAGTTGGTTATATTGAACATGAGGGTAGTGATATTGTCCCCCCGAAAAGGCTTTTCACCAGTTAGCAGCTCATAAAACACTACACCAAGTGAAAACAGATCCGATCTACCATCAACATGATGGCCTACAATCTGTTCCGGTGACATATAGCTCGGCGTTCCAATAACTGCGCCTGTCTTGGTACTTGAAGAGGTCATAACCCTGGCAATACCGAAATCAGTAACTTTGATTTCCCCGTTTTTCAAAATCATGATGTTTGCAGGTTTGATATCCCTGTGAACCACGCCGCTGCAATGGGCATAATCAAGGGCCTGGGCAACGGAGGAGATAATCTTTGTTACTTCGCCAAGAGGCAACAATTTTCCCTTCTGGCAATATCTGGTCATGTCGTTGCCGTCAAGAAGTTCCATAGCCATGTATGCAAGGTCGTAATCCTCGCCGACGTCATAGATAGTAACAATATTAGGATGAGAAAGTTTGCCCGCAGCCTCAGCTTCTCTGAAGAACCTCTTCTTCACTTCCGCAAGCTGCTCCTCATCTACTTCTTCATATCGCAGTGTCTTAATTGCCACTTCCCTGTTGATCTTGGGGTCTTGGCCCAGGTAAACAACTCCCATACCTCCCCGGCCCAGTTCCTTTATAATCTCATAGCGCCCGAGAGTAGGTTTAGTCTCTGCGCCGTCCATGAGTAAAGTTGTATCTTTTTTAGCGCCTCCAAGACCGAATATCAGTGTATCCCCGGCAACTTTAAGCTTCTTGGCCCGCTCCTCAACGTCCTTAAATTTTCCCGCCTGCGCAATATGTTCGTAGACGGCTACGGCTTTGTTAAACATCCGCTTTCTCTCAAAATCAAGGCCTAAGTTGTATAGTAATTCTTTAACCGACTTATCCTCAACAGGACATTTACAGAACTTTTCAAAGGCCAAATCGAGCATGCCTTGTCCCTGGAACGAAAGTCCCAGCATTTTATTGGTTTCGACACTGTCTGCCTCGATGCGCTCCTTTGCCTCTTCCGTAAAGAAGTATCCCTTAGTAACCAGCAAGGTATAGCCGATCAGGATAAGGAGAGATGGATGAACAAGTTTGACCCAGTATCTGTAATTTATCAGAAGATACATACCCGCTCCGATCCAGACCAGTAGAATGATCAATGATACAATGGCACTGATCCTAATCTTCAGCCTGGGTATAATCAATGCCAGAAACAAACCAAAGAAAACGGTAACCCCTATTTCCAAAGGGAATGCCCAAGCCGGGCGTACAATATAATCACCAGAGAGGATATTGTCGGCGACATTGACAATAATCCCCCAGGATGGAACATTAGGTCCAATAGGTGTAGCCTGTAAAGCACCGAGGCCGATTGCACTCTGGGCAATGATTACAATTTTATCCTTGAATGCCTCCGGAGGTGCCTTGTTACTAACTACATCATAGAAAGAAAAATAAGCAAAGCTCTTGCTGAAACCTATGAGCATCTCACCTTTGTCAGATGTGACGATGTTGTTATTTCCAAAATTCACTCCACCATCTATAATCACATCTCTCATATCGTAGTTCAAATATTTCAAGGATAGTTGAAGTCCGAATGACGGGTATGCTCGCCCTTCGTAATATACAACGAGAGGCTCACTTCTTACTGTGCCATCAGCGTCGGAAATAATATTAATGTGTCCAAGAGCTAGCGCTTTCATGGCAAAATCAGGAATTGGCGGGATAATCTGCCCTGCCGCTATGCTTCCCTCCTGGGTCGCTACGGGTACAGAATTCTGTTTCAGATAATCCGGAATCTCAGATCCTTTGCTTCCGATTGAACTGCCCAGGATGAAAACCAGGGGCAATACAACTTTTTTACTCTCTCCTATGGCTGCCCCAAGTATTGCATCATTATCCAGTCTCTTCTCTGTTTCTTTCAACGAGGTATAGATGCTGTTAACCTGCATATTTTTCAGGACACTTGCATTACTCTCTATATCCTTGAGAATATCGCGTACCTCAGCTAGCCCTTGGTTCATATCATTTTCAGAATAGATGATATTTACCCCTATTACTTTTGCTTCAGACCTGTTGAGGAATTCTATCATGCGTGCTATGTAACCTCGCGGCCACGGCCATCTGCCCATATTGGCGATACTCTCATCATCTACGGCTACAATGACAATGGGGGAATTAGAAGTCTTCTCTTTCAAATTAGAAACTGCGTCATAAACCTTGTATTCCAAGTATTTCGTTGGCATCCATTCAAAATAGACGGCAGCGATCGTCAAGAATGTAAGAATTGCCCCGATTATAATATCTGAAATGACTGATCCAATTAACTTGTTCATATATTCCCCTTACTTTGGAACGCACAAAGCCATGTGAATGTCCGAATCATCAGTCATGCATGTCTCGTCGGCTGCAAGCACAATCATGCTTATTCGTGTTCTGCTACATTATCAGCAATTTTGCCTAATTTCTACAAAATATTCTCTCATGAATCGAACCGTATGACGAAAAATGCCAGAATACCCACGTTGCAGGCTTGGAGGTTCAGGTCAACTCAGGCAGAAACAAATATAGAATGTCTTTTGCCACACCTCAACCATCTTGCCGCGTTTCTCCTTTTGGCCGGAAAAAACCCTTCTTTTTCCATTTCTTTATTGCTTCCAGCCAATCGTCAAGGATGTCGTACGCTGCCGGAACAACCAGCAGCGTAAGAAACAGCGACGTCATAAGACCGCCGATCACAGCAATGCCCATTGGCGAACGCGTTTCTGCTCCTTCGCCCAACCCCAGAGCCACGGGCAGCATTCCGAAGACCATGGCAAAAGTTGTCATCAGGATGGGTCTCAGCCTCACAGGCCCTGCCTGAAGAATCGCCTCTCTGCGCGACATTCCTCTTTCTCTCAGGGTATTAGTGTAATCAACGAGGAGAATAGCGTTCTTCTTCACGAGGCCCATGAGCAGGATGAGGCCGATAAAGCTGAAAATGCTGATGGTCTTTCCCGTGAGCAATAGGGCCCCGAAAGCACCTATAAAAGAAAGAGGCATGGACAGAAGAACTGTAAAGGGATGGATAAAGCTCTCGAACTGTGACGCAAGAATCATATAGGCCATGACGATACCCAGGACCAGGGCAAACGCAAGATACTGGAATGATTCTCCCATTGTCTCCGCCATTCCCTTGTACTTGGGTATGTAATCCAAAGGGAGCACCCTGTCGGCAATAGCATTAAGCTCATTCATTGCCTGCCCCAGTGGCTTTCCCTCCAAGCTTGCGAAAACGGTGACGGCCCGCTGCCTGTCTACACGGTTGATAACACTGGGCCCACCGCCTTCCTGCATCCTGACCACATTGGCGAGTTCAATAAGCCTCCCGTCCTTCGCCCGGACATAAATTTTGCCGAGATCGTCAGGATTGGTGCGGTCTGCGGCTTGAAGCCTTACCCGCACATCGTAGCGCCTTCCCCTACCCTCGTCCTTGTACTTGGTCACATCCACTTCCCCGCTAATCAAGAGATTAACCGCCTCGGCGATGGAAGCCACGCTTACTCCCAGATCTGCAGCCTTGTCCCGGTTGATGAAGACCTTGAGTTCCGGCTTTCCCGCTTCGAGCGACGTATCCACGTCAACTACACCGGGGAGCTTGGAAAATTCGTCCACAATCTGCCTCGTATAGGATTGGAGGGCAGAAAGGTCGATACCACGAATGCTGTATTGAATGGGTACGTTTCTTACGCCGCCGCCAATAAGTGAAACGTCTTCCGCAGTCCCCTTGAGTCCGGGAATTTCAAGAAACTTCCGCCTCAACTCCTTCTTGATCTGTTCCTGGCTCTTCTTTCTCTCAGACTTCTTTTTCAAGTTGACAAGCAGTATCCCCTTGTTAATCTGGACAGTGCGCCCATACCCCTGGATATACAGGACAGAGACTACCTCCGGTATCTGTTTTGCAATATCTTCAGCCTTACTGAACATTCCATCGGCATTATCCACGGAATAGTCGACGGGAGCCTCAAGTCGCACGATGAACCGACTCTGGTCCTCAGGTGGTACGAATTCTTTGCCCATGAATCTCGTAATGCCGATGCTGCCAATGAAGATGACAGCGGCAAGAACAAGAACCTTTACCCTGTGACGCAGTGCCACCTCAAGAAGGTCCCGGTACAGCATCTCCGCTTTTTTGTACCATTTCTCCCACCAGGATCCGAGCCTCACGAGGGCCGAAAACCGGGGATTCCCCGCTCTGCGCATCTCTGAATTCTTCTCGTGCGTCTTGAGTAATATCGATGCCATCATGGGAGTCAGCGTGAATGAAACGATCAGTGATACCATGACGGCAAAAACAACCGTAAGGGCAAACTGGAGGAAGAATCTCCCGATGATTCCCTTCATGAAGGCCACGGGGAGAAAGATCGCGACAATCGCAAACGTCGTGGCCATGACCGCCAAGCCTATCTCAGAGGTGGCGAAAGAAGCGGCCTCCCGTGGCGGCATCCCTTCCTCGATATGGCGGTGGATATTCTCGATGACAATGATGGCATCATCTATGAGGATACCGACGGATAGCGTTAGTGCCAGCATAGTCATGTTGTTGAATGTAAAGCCGAATGCCCGAAAAAGTGCGAAGGTCGCAATTACCGAGACAGGAAGCGCCATGGCGCTGATAAGCGTCGTTCTCACGTTCTGCAGAAAAATAAACACTGCCAGGATCGCCAGGAAACCGCCGAAGATAAGATGGTGTTGGACCTCATTTATGGATCTCTTAATGAACGTGGACTGATCAAAGGCTATGCCTATTTCCATTCCCGGTGGCAGGGTTTTCTTGATGTTCTCCAGCTCTTTCTTGACGCGGTTTACAACCTCAACAGTATTGGTTCCCGACTGTTTCTGGACACCCAGACCAACCGACTGGATTCCGTTAAATCTCGCAACGGTTCGCTTTTCCTCCATGCCATCCTCGGCCTTCCCGATGTCCCGGAGTCTCACCGGTGCGCCGTTGTGATAGGCCATGATCAAGTCATTAAAGTCATGAACCCTGGGAAACTCCCCTTTAATCTTGACTTCATACTCCTTGGAGACGCTCTCAATGCGCCCTCCCGGAAGTTCGAGGTTTTCACGTTTGAGAGCTTGAATGATATCGCCGGGAGCGATCCCGTAAGCCCTCATCCTGTCTGCGTCGACCCATATCCTCACCTGCCTCAGGCGCAATCCATACATCCGGATAGCACCCACCTCGTTGATCCTTTGCAGTTTTTCTTTCAGGACCTCATCGGCATAGGTTGAAAGTTCCCGGATGGGTCTCGCGCCAACGAGATTGAGCCATATCACGGGATTGGCATCAGGATCGACCTTCTCGATTACGGGTTCGTCTATATCAGTTGGAAGTTTTGAGCGGATCGTAGAAATCTTTTCCCTTACGTCCTGAACGGCAAGATCAATGTCTCGCTCCAGGACAAACTCCACCGTGACAACAGATGCCCCCTCCACACTCATGGAGGTAATGGTTTTCACACCGTTGATCGTATTGACCGACTCCTCGATCTTGTCGGTGACGTCGATGTCCACAATTTCCGGACTCGCACCTTTCAGGGTTGTCGTAATGTTGATGATGGGAAAATCGACCTTCGGGAAGAGATCCACGCCGATTTCCGGGTAACTGACGACCCCGAGAACTACGAGCGCCATGATAAACATGGTGGCAAAAACGGGGCGTTTTATAGAGGTATCAGCGAGCCACACTAATCTTAACTCCTTCCGCCAGATTGTTCTGACCCGCTACGACTACCGTCTCTCCTTTCTGTAACCCTTCCGAAATTTCCACATACTCCCCTTGTTTGCTTCCTATTTTCACCGACCTCTCTTTCGCTTTATCGCCGTCAACCACGAACACCTTTGTCCGTGAATCCTCATAAAGAATCGCCGTCACGGGCACAAGAACAATATCTCTTGCCACTCCTGTGAAGAGAGTCACCTTGGCGAAAAGGCCGGGCTTGAGCCTGCCGTCGTTATTGGGAACCAGTGCTTCCGCCTGAAGCGTCCTCGTTTTCTCTTCGAGGCTCGGGTATATTGTGCTGATGCGTCCTTTGAACTCTCTGTCCGGAAAAGCATCGACCCGGAATTGTACATCCTGACCAGCCTTCAGCTTCCCCACATCCTTTTCGGGAACAGTGAAACTCAGTTTAATGGGATCCGCCCGGACGATCCATAGAAGTGGAGATCCATTTCTTACATAATCTCCGGCAGTCAACCTTTTTTCCCTGACCATGCCTTGGAGCGGAGAACAAATTCTTGTCTTTGCAAGTTTCTCTCTTGCGAGAGAGAGATTCGCCTTTGCCCTGTCCAGGTCTCCTCGGGCGACGGCTAACCTAGCGGATACATCGTCAAACTGCTGCCTCGTGACCAGTTCTTCTTTATACAAGGCTTCTTTCCGCTCATATTCTACTTTTACATTGGCAAGGGAAGCTTCTGCCTGTCTCAACACTGCTTCATCCCTGCTCACTTCATGGCGATAATCGGTATCATTAAGCTCGACAAGCACCATGCCTTTCGAAACCGGCGAACCTTCATTAACCTTGAGGTTTCTAACGATGCCATCCACTTCGGAGCTTACGATAACCTCCTCATAAGGCTTAAGCGTACCGATCGCTTCCACATAAGGTTTGAGTGATTTCTGCTCTGCAGTCCAGACCTTCACATTCATGACCTTTTCTTCAACGACTTTCGCTTCATTTTTTCCGCATCCGATGTTCATTGCAATAATCAACAGAAAGGACAGTAATAGTATTGCGCGCAATAGCTTGCATTTATTGTCGTCATCTTTATTAGCCCCTTTGGGAAACAGACACCTCCGCATAAATACTACCTCCTCAAACATCGAACCTTGTGCAAAATAGTTTCTTTCACCATCCTGCCTTACCTGACAATGATCCTGATAATGATTTTCAAAAGCTCCAACTGGCACCGGATCCGCATCTGAATTTGGTCAATCTGACAAAAGCAGCGCCACTCCGTTATCTACCGTCTTGTCGTTTCTTCCTCTTCAATCGTGACTGCAATGACCTAAACTGTATTCCGAGCCGACAGATCCTGCAGCCGATGCAATTGCTCACAAAAGTTTCAAGCACCTATGCCATGCCCCTGTATCTGCTAAAATACTTGCGCACCCATTTTTGGAATGCATCAAGATAGACATATATGACGGGAGAAATATAGAGGGTCACTATCTGCGAGAATATTAGACCTCCGACGACGGCCATTCCCAGTGGTCGCCGCGATTCGGCGCCCGCGCCTAACCCTAAAGCAATGGGTAATGTCGCCATGAGAGCCGACATAGTCGTCATCATGATGGGACGGAACCGAATGAGCGCGCCTTGGAATATTGCCTCCTCTGGTGTCTTGCCTCCCTTCCTTTCCGCATCCAAAGCAAAGTCAATCATCATGATCGCGTTCTTCTTTACAATCCCTATCAGCATGATGACGCCCACCAAGGCGTATAGATTAAGATCAATGTGTAAGATCAGCAACGTCAGAAGCGCCCCGAGTCCCGCAGAAGGCAGCCCCGAAAGTATTGTGATCGGGTGGATGTAGCTCTCGTAAAGGATGCCGAGCACAATGTAAATTACCAGGATGGCAACGAGGATTAGAATCCCAAGCCCTGCCATGGACGACTTGAAGGCCTGGGCTGTGCCCTGCAAACTGCCGGTTATTGTTGCCGGAAGAACCTCCCTTGAAGTCTTTTCCACGCCCGCCACGGCATCGCCCAGGGATTTCCCGAGTGCCAGATTAAAGGAGAGGGTCACAGCCGGCATCTGTCCGAGGTGGTTGACGGTTAGGGGACCTACGGTTCTCTCCATAGTCGCTACTGTGCTGAGGGGAACGAGGTTGCCCGAAGAGGATCGAATGTAGAGAAGGGAAAGGGCAGCGGGATCCATCTGGTACTCCGGCTCAAGTTCGATGATGACCCAGTACTGATTTGTCGGTGCATAGATCGTCGAGATCTGGCGCGATGAGTATGCACTGGAGAGGGCATCCTCGACCTGACCCGCGCTGAGTCCAAGGGCTGAAGCCTTGTCTCTGTTGATCCTGACATAGATCTGGGGGCTCTTTATCTGCAGATCACTCGTCACATCCAGAAAGCCCGGGAGTGCCCGCAGTTTTGCCTCCAATACGGGGGCGTATTTGTAAAGCTCTTTTATATCAGCGCTCTGGAGGGTATACTGGTATTGGCTCTTAGTCAAGAGCCCGCCGACATTTATGGGCGGCGGGTTTTGCATAAACACCCTTATTCCAGGAACCGTGGCGAGCTTAGGCCTGAGCTCCTGAATTACCTCATCCGCGCTAAGAGCACGTTCGCTCCTCGGTTTCAGGCGGATGAACATAATACCCATGTTCGATGACACCGTACTGCCCGCAGCACCTACGCGTGACATGAAGATACTGACGTTCGGGTCTTGCCGCACAATCTCGGTAAGCTTCTTTTGGTGCAGCGCGAGCGACTCAAAGGATATTTCCTCCGCCGCTTCCGTAAAACAGATTATCTGACCGGTATCTTCGCTCGGGAGGAATCCTTTTGGCGTATAGAAATAGAGTACGACGACAGCCACTAAGAATAGAATAGAAACGACGAGGGTCGTAAGCCTGTAGCGCAAGGCCCACTTAAGACTTATTTCATACGCGCCGCGCATGCCTTCGAAGAACCGTTCGAAAATCTGGTAGAGACGGCCATGTCTCGCCTCGGCAGGAGGACGGAGAAAACGGCTGCACAACATAGGCGTCAATGTCAGCGATACAAATCCGGAAATGAGAACCGCAACGGAGATAGTAACGGCGAACTCACGAAGCAATCTTCCAACAATGCCCCCCATGAAGAGAACCGGAATAAACACGGCAACGAGAGAAAGTGTCATAGAAAGAATAGTAAAACTTATCTCACGCGATCCATTAAGGGCAGCCTCCAGTGCCCCTTCACCCTGCTCCATGTGCCTGACGATATTCTCCAGCATGACGATGGCATCGTCGACCACAAACCCAACGCACAGTGTAAGGGCCATCAGCGACAGGTTATCGAGGCTATAACCGCAGAGATACATTACTGCAAAGGTTCCTATGATTGACATCGGCAAGGCAAGGCTCGGGATGATCGTAGCGGAAAGGTTGCGGAGAAAGACAAAGATCACGAGAATGACAAGACCCAGGGCCAGGAACAATGTAACCTGAACGTCGTGAACCGAGTCCTTTATGGGCACGGATCGGTCATAGAGGATGTCGAGATTCACCGATGCCGGAAGGTCTGCGCGAAAACTTGGAAGAATGTCTCTAATAGACTGTACAACCTCGATCGTATTGGTACCCGGCTGACGGAGTATGGCAAGAACAATGGCACGGGTGTCATTGAACCAGGCGGCAACCTTGTCGTTCTGGACGCTGTCGATGACGCGACCAAGTTCCCCGAGCCTGACGGGCGACCCGCCGCGATAAGCCACAATGAGAGGTCGGTAAGCCGCCGCATCATTTAGCTGTCCCGTGGCCTGTATGGTGAAGGCCTGATGGGTCCCCCAGAGCGTGCCTGTGGGAAGATTGACATTCCCTGAGGCGATTGCACTTGCCACCTCGTCTATTCCTATTCCTTTCGAAGCCAAAGCTTTAGGATCAAGACGGGCGCGTACAGCATACTTCTGGGCCCCATACACCATCACCTCAGCCACACCACTAATCATGGAAATACGTTGCGCAAGAATATTCTCCGCATATTCATTAACCGCCGAGAGGGGCAGAGTCGCCGTGCTCATGGCGATATAGAGTATCGGCTGATCAGCCGGGTTTACTTTCCGGAAGGTCGGCGGGGTCGGCATGTTTTGAGGGAGCTGGCTCGCCGCCGTAGATATGGCAGTTTGAATGTCCTGCGCTGCTGCATCGATGTTCCTGCTCAGATTGAATTGCAGGGTAATCCTGCTGATACCGAGACCGTTCGTTGATGTCATGGAATCCAAACCGGCAATGGTGGAGAACTGCTTTTCAAGTGGTGTCGCAATGGAGGACGCCATTGTTTCCGGGCTCGCCCCCGGGAGGTTGGCGGAAACAACGATCGTGGGAAAATCCACACTGGGAAGATCGCTGACGGGAAGGGAACGGTAGGCAACTGCACCAAAGAGAAGGATTGCCACCATAAGAAGAGTCGTCATTATGGGTCGGCGTATAAAGATCTCTGAAAGATTCATGTAGGCCCTTCTGTGTCTTTAATCAAGGCGTTTCTTTAATCGTCACTTGGGTACCTGGTATGATCCGTAATTGACCATCCGTAACTACCCGCTCTCCCGCCTGGATTCCTTTCACTATGGCAGTTTCTCCGCCAATAGTGGCTCCTATCGTGACAGGTCTCATATCCGCTGTGAGATCTGGCTTGACGACAAAGACGTATTGTCCTGATTGACCGGTCTGAATGGCTTGTGAAGGAACAACTATTGCGTTGGGCTCCTTTCTCAGTGTCAAGACTACAGTAACAAACTGCCCGGGCCAAAGGCGCTTGTCATGGTTGGCAAAAGTCCCTTTGAGGATGATAGTCCCCGTTACTTTATTTACCGCATTGTCTATGAAGGTAAGTAACCCTTGATCGGGACGTTCATCTTTGGAGATAAAGGCTTCCACTTTGAGTTTTTCATTCGCCTGGTACTTCTTAACTGTAGGCAAATCATTTTCGTTGATGCTGAAAGTGACATAGATAGGCTGGATCTGGTTGATGACAACTACTTCCACGTCATTCGCCTTGACGATGTTTCCCTGATGCACCTTTAGTGATCCCGTCCGCCCGCCAATAGGGGAATAAACAGAGCAGTACTGGACCTGGACGCGATTATTCTCAATAACGGCCCTATCTGCCTTCAAAGTAGCTTCAAGGGCGGCCGCATTTGTCCGGACTTGGTCATACTGTTGTCTCGTGACAAATTGATCCTCCAAGAGGGCTGTATACCGATCCAATTCCGCCTCAGCGTTTTTAGCCTGGGCCGCATCCCTTGCCATATTAGCCTCTGCCTGCTTTACTGCCTCCATATACGTACGGCAGTCGAGTTCAAAGAGAAGATACCCCTTTCCAACGTCCTGGCCTTCCTTGAAATTGACCTTTGTTATCTGTCCGGTAATTTGTGTTTTCACCGATATGGTCTGATAGGCTTCGACATTCCCGATTGCGTTAATCTGCACGGGAATTGTCTTCTCGACTGATGAAGCCACCACAACAGGCACCGGCGGGGCGGGAGGTTTTTCCTTTTTTGACGAACATCCGCAAACCAGGAGCGCGAAAACTAACGGGACAAGCAGAACCTCCACGGAACGGACAACCAAATCTTTCGAACGATTATTTGACATATTTCCTACCTGTAAATACTCACATCTTTAATGTTACTTCACGACCCGTCACCCATGACCGCCTTAAGAAGCGTCCCTGTCGCCTTTTTCATTTTCAAAATGGCTACCTGATAGTTGTAAACTGCCTCTGAGAGATTTCTCTCCGCCGTGACCAGCAGTGTATTGGCATCCATTACATCCAGGCTTTGGGCCAGCCCGAACTCAAACTGCTTGGAAACGGCATTGTAGTTGTCTCTGGCATAAACAACCTGGTCTTCCAAATATTTGAGTGTCCCTTTCTGAGTCACAAGATCGAGATATGCACCCTGGACCTCAATCCCTATCGACTTTTTAAAATCTTCGTAGATCAATGAAGATTGACGGTCCTTTGCAAGAGCTTCCTTGACCTCCGCCTTCCTCAGACCCCCTTCAAAAAAGGGAAAGTTCAACGACAGAAGTCCAAAGGCGCCATCTCTCACCAGTGTTGACGTCGCCGGCGACTGATCCGCCGATATATAGACACCTGATGCAGACAGTGTCGGCCAGAATGCACCCTTCGCATACTTGACCTGTTCTTCGGCTATCTTTTTTTGTATCTCAAGACTCTTGAGATCTGCCCTCCCAGAGAATGCCATCTCCTGGAAAGAAGATTCAGGAGCAATTTTCATGTCCTCCGGGGGTGCCTCCTTAAGTTGAAAATCCCCTTCTATACCAACTGTCCTCGCAAGCACAGCTTTGGCCAGTTCGAGAGCATTTGTTGCTTTAACAGCCTCAGCCCGGGCACCTGAAAGTTCTCCTTCGGCGCGAAGGAGTACCGTTTTTGTTACTTCCCCAACCTTCAATCGTTTCTCAGCAGCATTTCTGTACTTGAGGAGTCTCTCCAGATTTGAATTAGCAATGTCGAGGACTTTCTTTGCCTTCATAACATCATAGTACGCTGATGCGATGCTCAATAGGTAACCTTCCTTCGTGGCATAAAGGTCATGCTGGCTCTTTAAAATGTAATCTTTTGAAATGCCAAGAGCAGTCAGTTCTCTTCCGCTCAACGACACAGATTCATCAGCCCGGACGCCCCAGGTAGTTGCACTATCTGGCTGAAGAAGCATGCCCGCATCATTGTATTTCTCACTTTTATATTTCGTGTAGTAGCCGAAGGCCGATAGCTTCGGGAGAAGCAATGACAGGGCCTTTTCTTTCCCTGTTTTAGCAATATAAAGGTCTTCTTCCGACAATTTGATCCTCTCGGCACGACCCAAGGCAACACGATAAAGATCATCCAACGAATACTCTCCGGCATGCGAAGAGATAGGATTTGCCATAACAATCAGCACCGATAGAAGAAACACAATAAAGGAAAAGCACCCGCTCATTCCACCACCTCCGATTCTACTCCCTTAAGAAAGATGTCCAGGACGCAGTCCACCTTATCAGTCAGAAAGGTATCCTGCTTTGTAAGCAACCAGTAATAAATAAACGACCGCATGATTCCTAAGAGCGAGTATGCCATCATCCTGGCTTCCATAGCCTTGAGCGCCTTTGTTTCCGTTCCCCAGCGCATGATATCTTCCACAAAACTTACATGATTGAAGTACTCCTTTATCAAATTGTCCCTCAATATCGTTCCTCCGTCAGCGATGGTTGAACCCTCCCCCCTAATCAACAAGTCGCAAAAATCAATATTGTTCTCGACAAAATGGAACTGCGATTCCACTAATTTCCTTATCTTGTTTCGTATTGTCTCTTCCTCGTTCACCGATTCCCTGATCTCTGAATACATCCTGTCCAATTTCTCCGACACCATTATGGTAAACAGGTTCTCCTTCCCCTCGAAGAATTGATACAGGGTACCAATTGCGAACCCGGACGCATTGGCAATTTCCGCCATAGTGGTGTTGTGAAAGCCCTTCGAAGCAAATATCTTTTCCGCCTCAGTGAGGATTTCCGCCCTGCGGTGCTGAAATTCGATCTCTTTTCTCTTGGACTTCTCCATCATTGAACTCCAATTCAATTATTAGAATAAATATTACAAATAATGAATTGGGGTTCACAATGATATCAAAAAATCTTTTTGTCAAGAAAAATCTTCAAGTTAAGAAGTGTTCGCCTACCTAGTCGAGACCACATGAAGATTAACACCGCGATTCAAATTTGCAAAGAAGTGGCATTTTTGTTAAAAGAAATATGATTATATCGAGTATTAGACATAGGAAGTAGGCATTACTTACCGTGAAATCAAAATCTTATAAGACTTGATAAAGGCGAGAATTGAAAGAGACGTTCCGCATATTACTGTCAATTACCATTTCGGCCTTCTTGTTCTTTCAAGCCTGTCACAGCAATGAAAAAAGGACGGAGGGTCAAAAAAAAATCAAGGTCGAAACTACCCTGTTTCCTCTTTATGATTTCGCAAGAAACATCGGCGGAGACAAGGTTGAGGTGACCTTGCTGCTACCGCCAGGGGTCGAGTCTCACGCCTTTGAACCGCGACCGGCCGATATAAAACGAATCCATGATTCGGACATCTTTCTTTTTACCAACAGATTTATGGAACCCTGGGTTGGCAGTCTGCTAAAGGGCATTGACACCAGAAACCTCACCGTTGTCGACACAAGCAAAGGCATCACCCTATTACAAACATCTAATCATAGCAATGAGGTACACGTCCATAGGGACGAATCTGGGAGTCCTGATCCCCATATCTGGCTTGATCTTTCCAATGCCATAAAAATGGTGAAGACAATAGCAGCCGAATTTATTGCCAAGGATCCTCAAAACAAAGATCTCTACATAAAAAATTCTTATGAATACAACAAAAGGCTTGAGGAACTCGACGAAAAGTATAAAGATGCGTTGTCACGATGCAAAAAGAGGGTAATCGTCCACGCAGGGCATTTCGCTTTCGGGTATCTCGCAAAGAGGTATGGCATTACGTATGTATCCGCGTATAAAGGTTTTTCCCCAGATGCAGAGCCGACGCCAAAGAGACTTGTTGAAATCACAAAGACTGTAAGAAATTACAGTATCAAATACATATATTATGAAGAACTTGTGGCACCAAAGATAGCGCACGTCATCGCAAAAGAAACGGGATGCAGCTTG